>Ga0209058_1000057_pt1 | contig 79579 bp, 79 predicted proteins | sample GraSoiAngelo_147_FD_185904 | JGI IMG/M metagenome (GOLD analysis project Ga0209058, IMG submission 185904) | Grasslands soil microbial communities from the Angelo Coastal Reserve, California, USA - 14_1009_05_40cm (SPAdes) (version 2) | ecosystem: Environmental > Terrestrial > Soil > Grasslands ... | reverse complement strand
GAAAAAAAGGTTCGGCGCTTCGCGAGTCTCACTGTTCGGCGACCGTCTGCATGTCGTGGTGGAAAACGACGAACAGAAACGCGAAGCAGTAACGGTGCTACGCGCGTCCGGCGTCTCGGCCGCTAACGCGAAAGGCGTACCGTTCTCGCTGGAAGACGTTTTTATTTCGCTCATTGAGTCCCGAAGATCGGAGATTCCGCTGTGAAGAAAATCATGGCTCAGGCCTGGAAGGAATTCATGCTGTTCCGGCGCGACAAGCTGCTCATTCTGCTGGCGGTGCTCATGCCCATCGTCTTGATGTCTCTTGCCGGAGGCACTCAGTCGTTGCGCCTGCGCAATGTGCCGCTCCTCGTTTACGACTACGACAACACGCCGCTCAGCCGTACCTACCTGGAGACTTACGGAGCCGCTCTCACTTTCCACTTCACACCGCACGCGCCTGACGAATCGCCGGAGTCGGCCCTCAACAGCTGGCGCGGACGCGCGGCATTGATCATTCCCCAGAATTTTGAGAGGGACGTACACCGCGGCGACGCGCCTGTCGTGCAATTGATGATCGATGCCACGGATTCAAACGCAGCTACGGCATTAGGAAACTATGCACAAGCCCTCAATACGAGCTTCGCGCAGAAGAGCGGCATCGGCCGAATTCCGCCAAAACTCGTCAAGATGGAGCAGCGTCTTTGGTTCAACCCCGGACTCTCGAATCCTGTCTACTTCGGTACGGGTGCATTGGGTCTGATGCTGATCATTTTTCCCGCGCTGTTGGGCGCTCTCACCACAGCGAAGGAATACGAGATGGGGACCGTTATCCAGGCATACGCCTCGAGCCTCACGGCGGTCCAGTGGATCCTGGGTAAGGCAATACTGTACGTCGCCATTGGACTGGTAGATCTCGTGATCTGTTTCACTCTGGGTTTGATTGCATTCGGGTTTAGGTTCCCATCGGACCCGACAGTCCTGCTGGTCGCCACAGTTCTGTATCTGATGGGAGGCGTGTTTTTCGGAATGATGATGGGCAACGCCACCGGTAATCAAAGCGCCGCGATCCAGGGCGTGCAGATGGGTTCTTTCCTGCTTTCCTTGCTGCTCTCAGGCTATTTGTTCGCCGTGCGGAATATACCGGTGCAGATTCGCTGGATATCCAGCTTTTTACCGGCCACACATTACATAGGGGTTGTCCGCAACTCCGTTCTGCGGGACGCAGGGTGGGCCACCTCGTTTCAGCCGATCGTTGCGCTGCTGATACTGGCCTTTTCCTTCTTCGCTCTGAATGTGATTCAGATGCGCAAAATGCAGTTCAAAGCATAGGAGGCTCTCATGCCTGCGGGGATTCGACGTTACATTGCGCTCACCACCAAGGAAGTTCAGCAGCTGAGGCGCAATCGCGTTCTTCTGATTCAACTGATGCTTCCTCCCACCATCGTCCTGATCATCTTCGGATTTGCCTTGAACCCCAAAGTCCGCGACCTGCGTCTTGGCATAGTGGATGAAAGTCTCACAACAGAAAGCCGAGGCTTCGTCGACTCTCTGACGCAGAACGTGGATTTCGAAGTCGTGGGTCAGTACAGGCGCGCGAAAGACGCGGAAGATGCGCTCAGGAGTCTCGACCTTGATGCATTCATCGTCATTCCGGCAGATTTCGCGCGCACTCTGGGTCGTGGCCAAACGGCCAGCGTACAAGTGGTGATCGATGCAGTCGACGCTAACACCGCGCAGATCACACAGGGTTACCTGGGAATGGCGCTGGAAGAGTACAACCTCAGCGGCGGTGGCGGTGGTGGCGTTCCTCCGGAGAAATTGCGCGCGGGGCCGATGTTGGTGCGTTCCGCGCATCCAACGCCGCCGCCGGGCATCCCGCAAGTGCGACCGGCCTATATCTATAATCCCGGTCTTGTGACCACTTGGTATTACGTCACCGGTGTGATGAGCATCATCATGTTCATCAACGCGTCGCTCGTGGCCTCGGCGCTTGCAGTGAAAGAGAAAGAGACCGGCACGATCGAACAGTTGTTGATGACGCCGGCTCAGACAGGTGAAATGCTGCTTGCGAAGACCTCACCGGTTTTCGTGCTGATGATGGTGGTTCTGTTCGCGGCACTCATCGTTGGGATGCTGGTCTTCGGCCTGCCGGTCCGTGGCGCGTTGTGGCTGTTCACCGTTGCCGGTGGCTTCGCGGCATTGGCCGGAATCGGAATCGGTGTGATGGTGGCAACCGTTTCGAGATCGCAACAGCAGGCGCAGTTGCTGACGTTCTTCGTCAACCCTCCAATCACGCTGCTCTCCGGAGCGACGGCTCCCCTCGACAACATGCCCGAAATCTTTCAGAAGCTCTCCTATATCGATCCTTTGCGCTACATGGTGACTATCGTTCGGGGTGTCACATTAAAGAACTCGCCATGGAGCGCCCTGTGGCCGAATCTGTTGGCTCTCGCCATATTTTCGATTGTACTGTTCGGCATCAGCGCCTGGCGGTTCCGAAAGGTGTAGCAGATGAAAGCAAACTCCAGGCTGAAGCGAAAGGATTACGAAACACATTTGCGGCAGCTTCAGGCGGAGCTCTGTTTACTGCAAGATTGGGTCAAGCACGAGGAATTGCGAGTCATTATCTTATTCGAAGGCCGCGACGGCGCCGGAAAAGGCGGCACGATCAAAGCGATCACGGAACGCGTCAGCCCGCGCGTATTCCGGGTCGTCGCGCTTCCCGCTCCATCGGACCGCGAGAAAAGTCAGATTTACTTGCAGCGATACCTGCCGCACTTTCCGGCGGCAGGCGAGATCGTGATCTTCGACCGGAGCTGGTACAACCGCGCCGGAGTGGAATATGTCATGGGGTTTTGTACCAAAGAAGAACACCGTAAGTTTTTGGAGCGGTGCCCCGCGTTTGAGAAGTTTATCGTGTCGAATGGAATCCATTTGGTCAAGTACTGGCTCGAAGTAAACAACAACGAACAGGCACGGAGATTTCAAGCCCGCATTGACGATCCTCTTCGTCAATGGAAGCTCAGTCCGATAGACTTGCCCTCTCGCATTCATTGGTACGATTACTCTCTCGCGCGCGACATGATGTTTGCCGCTACCGATACAGACGCCGCGCCCTGGTACATCGTGCGCTCCGACGACAAAAAGCGGGCGAGGCTGAACTGCATCTCGCATCTGTTGAGTCTTATTCCTTATAAAAAGGTTCGGAAGCAAAGAATCACACTGCCCGAACGGTCGAAAAAGCACGCCTACGATGACGACGCCACGCTTCTTGGCCGCCGATTCGTTCCGGAGAAATATTGACGAGTCGAAGTGAGTTGCCGGGTTCTAAGCGGCAATACACAATTACGAATGTTGTGTCGACTTGCCAACCAGCTTCGGGATGCTACTGGTATCGCTTCGTAAAGTAGCGTGTTTAGCAAGGCGATGAAACCGGCGAAGCTTGAAGCTCGCGCGCTCCGAATAAACTCAAGAACGCCCACGCAAATCTGCGGATGGTTGAAATCTTCAGTGCCGGCTACATTGAGAGTATGCGCAAAAATCTGGATGACACTGGCCCAGACAGCAAAATAGAACATGGCCGCAGACTTTCAACGCTTCGTTTGCGCGCCGGACTGACTCAGAGCGATATTGCAGGAAAAATCGCTGTAAGCCGGCAGCACATTTCTAATATCGAAACTGGAGCTGCAAGCCCGACACTGCAGGTATTGGAGCATTATCTGGAAGTCTGCGGCGCGAGCCTGGCAGAATTCTTTTACGGTCCGCTTCCAGTCAACCAAACAACGCAACAGCGGGAGTATCACAGCAAGCTTCAGGCGCTATTGGAAAATGAGACGACAGCGGCCGTCGTCACAAAGGTTCTCGATTGTTTCATGATGTCTTTGCAGGCGTCGTTGAGTGCACCGATCCAACCAATTCGTCAGTGCGGTCCGCACAGGATGGTTTAGAGTTTTTGTCTTTGCCGCTTTTTTCCCGGCACCATGACGAAAAATCCCGGCCAGCAAAGTCATGGCGCTGGAAACTGAAAGGCGTCTCTTCTCTTCGACACTATGTTGCGACATCCCGATAGGGGGATCTACGGTCGAGGAACACAAACGTTACTTGTCGGCGTTTCCTAGTCCGAACGGGGTAACCCGATTGCACTTTGGCGGGTACGGAATGACGAAACTGACCGGATTCGAGCGTGATCGGTATCTTCGCATGCTGTTTCGGCAATTGCCCGGTGGCGTGTGGATGACCGACCGCAATCTATGCCTGACGTATGTCGTGGGCCGTCTTGCAAACAACATGAGCCCTCGCGCCAAACCTGGCATGTCGATATATGACCTCGTAGGGACACGTGACCCCGCGAATCGACTCATTGCTAGCCACCTTGCTGCCCTCTCAGGAGAGCCCCAATCATTCGAGAGTCAACACAATGGCCGTTGGTACGCAGCCTTCGTCGAGCAGCTAAAGAGTGATACGGAAGAGGTTGTTGGTTGTATCGGCGCGGCGGTCGATATTACCGAGCAACGCTTAACCCAGGACCGACTGGGGCGAAGCGAGGCGCTGCTGGCACAAGCGCAACGTGTCGCCCACATTGGTAGTTTCGAATGGGAGATCGCATCCAATGTACTGACATGGTCTGACGAGCTGCACCGTATCTATGGTTTTAAGCCCGGCGAGTTCAGCGGAAGGTATGAGGCATTCCTTGAGCGCGTACATCCAGACGACCTCGAAAGGACAAAGAGTTCGGTGTTCGATGCTTTACGCACGGGCGCTCCTTTCGTTTATGAACACCGTATTGTTCGGCTCGATGGCACTGTGCGCGTACTTTACACTCGCGGCGAGGTCGTGAGTGGCGACGACGGACAGGCAATCCGGATGCTTGGTTGTTGCTGGGACGTCACAGAACTTAGACAAACCATGGACGACCTGGAACGCGCCCGGTCGCTGCTGGAGGCTGCCATCGAAGCCACGGCGGACGGACTACTCGTTGTAGGCGTCAATGGTGATGTGACCGCGTATAACCAGCGTTTTCTCTCGCTGTGGCGGATTCCAGAGAACATTGCCCGGCAACGCGATGAAAGGCTGCTGGCATATGTACAAGATCAACTGGAGGATCCGAAGCAATTCTTATCTGCCACCCGCGAGGTATACCATCACCCCGAACGAGAAAGCTTTGACGTTCAGCATTTCAAAGATGGTCGTGTTTTTGAACGCTACTCGACGCCGCAGAGAATTGCGGACCAGGTCGTCGGACGAGTATGGAGTTTTCGTGACGTAACTGAGCGTGAGAGGCTTCTGGAGCGAGCACTATTTCTGGCAGATGCCACACGATTGCTCGGTTCACTCGATATCGAACCCGCGCTCGACAGCGTTGCACACCTTGCAGTTCCACTCCTGGGCGACGGATGCGCCGTCGATTTGCTCGGAAACGGTCAGCCCCACCGCGTTGTTTTCGTCTCCACGGAAGGTGCGGGTTCATTCGATCCCGAACTTCAGATCGGCGTCATGGCAGGACATTCAAGCATCTACTCAAACGGTACACGCTCGTGTATGGCTGTACCGCTTACTGTCAAAGATTCCGTTGTAGGAGCGTTCACTTTCATAGGACCACCCATGGGGCGCTACAGCAGGCCGGATTTGGAATTCGCGGAGACACTCGCCCGTAGAGCGGCTTTGTCAGTCGAGAACGCGCGTTTGTACCGCGGAGCCCAGGACGCGCTGCGGGCGCGGGATGAATTCCTGACGATCGCCGCCCATGAAATTCGCGGGCCGATCACTTCCGTTCACTTGGCGGTTCAAGGACTCCGGAAAGATATAAGTCCAGCGTCAGCCACCCCAAAGCTTCTTGAAATTATTGAGCGGGAGGACCGCCGGCTCGCGAGGTTTGTCGAAGAATTACTCGAGTTTGTGAAGATTCAGAGCGGTCAGATGTACTTCAATTTCGAGGAAGTAGACATGGCCGAAGTCGTCCACAAGGCCGCAAGCAATCTTGCCAGTGAACTCGCCCAGAGCGGTTCGCCGCTATCCATCACCACAGAGGGAAATCCCGTTGGCCAAGGGGACAAGTACGGACTCACTCAAGTGGCGACGAACCTTTTATCAAATGCGATCAAGTTCGGTAACGGGAAGCCTATTGTCGTTACGCTCCGTGAACATCAAGGACAGACACTGCTCGAAGTCAAAGATCACGGCATCGGAATACTGCCTGAAGTGCTCGACCGCATCTTCAAGCCTTTCGAACGCGGCGTTTCCGTCCGCAATTACGGCGGACTCGGACTCGGTCTGTTCATCGTGCACACGATTGTGCAAGGTCTCGGTGGAGTCGTTCGAGTACGAAGTAAGCCTAAGGAGGGATCGACCTTCACTGTCGAATTGAAGAATGCGCAGACGTTATGAGGAGAAGAGCATGACAATCCTGATTGTCGAGGACGATTCCGATATTCGCGAGCTGATGAAAATCTTTCTCGAAGCTGACGGCCATCGCGTGAAACTCGCCGCCGATGGCCTCGGTGCGTTCGAAGAGCTTAAGGCCGGGCCGCGTCCGGAGTTAATTCTTTTGGATTTGATGATGCCGCGCATGGATGGCGAACAGTTCCTAAAGCAATTGCGTGGAAGCCGTTTCGAGGATGTACCTGTCATTATCATGTCCGGTCACAGCGCCGCAGAAAAGAAGGCCGGGGAACTCAACGCAGCATATTGCCTGATGAAACCAGTTGAAGTCGATCAGCTTTTGAAAACCGTGAGGCGGTTTGCGCTGTCTGGTTTCAAGAATGACGTGGCCTGAGAATCATGGACGGTCACGATCGTCTCCTCACGTTTCGGTAATAGCATATCAGGGCATTCGTCGAACTATCATGTTCGAGTTCGGGTCCGTTTTGACTCTTCAATTCGGCAAGAATCCGGTTTGCCAGAGCTTTGCCGAGTTCGACTCCCCACTGGTCGAACGAGTTGATGTTCCAGATAACACCTTGAGTGAAGACGGAATGCTCATAAAGAGCCACCAGCTTTCCCAGCGTTTCTGGAGTAAGACTCTCAGCGAGAATCGTGTTCGATGGCCGGTTGCCATCGAATACTCGATGAGGGGCGAGCCAATCTGGCGTGCCTTCGGCTGTGACTTGTTCTAGCGTCTTACCGAATGCCAACGCTTCGGCCTGCGCAAAAACGTTTGCCATCAGGATGTCGTGATGCCGTCCGATAGGATTGAGCGGTCGGGCGAACGCGATAAAGTCACAGGGAATCAGCCGCGTGCCTTGATGGATCATCTGATAAAAGGAATGTTGGCCGTTCGTTCCCGGTTCACCCCAATAGATCGAGCCCGTTTCGTAAGCGACAGGTGTTCCATCGAGGCTCACAGACTTACCATTACTCTCCATTGTCAGTTGCTGCAGAAACGCAGGAAAACGTCTCAGGTATTGGTCGTAGGGCAAGACGGCAATGGCGGGAGCGTCAAAGAAATTGGTATACCACACAGAAAGCAGTCCCATCAGTACCGGCACATTTCGATCGAAGGGTGTGTCGCGAAAGTGTTCGTCGATCTGGTGGAAGCCGCTGAGCATCGCGTGAAAATGTTCAGGTCCGATGGCGATCATTGTCGATAGGCCCACGGCGGACATCATGGAATACCGTCCGCCAACCCAATCCCAAAATTCGAACATGCTTGTGGGTGCAATGCCGAAGCTCGCCACTCCCTCAGCGTTCGTCGAGACAGCGACAAAATGTCTGGCGATGGATTTTTCGTCGCCGCCGAACGCCTGAAGCAGCCATGAGCGAGCAATGTGAGCGTTGGTCATGGTTTCCAGCGTCGTGAAAGTTTTCGAGGAGACGATGAAAAGCGTTTCCGCTGGATCCAGACTGCGGGTTGTTTCCACGAAGTCGGTTCCATCGACATTGGACACGAAGCGAAATTCGAGGGTTCGATCACTGTAGTATCTGAGCGCGTCGTATGCCATAACAGGACCGAGATCGGAACCCCCTATACCGATGTTCACAATATTGCGAATGCGTTTGCCGGTGTGCCCGAGCCATAACCCGGTCCGCACAGCGTTCGAGAAGTTCGCCATTTTTTCGAGGACCCCATGAACGCGAGGCACTACATTTTCTCCATTGACGACGATAGACATCTGCCTGGGGGCACGCAGCGCTACATGGAGGGCAGGGCGGTTTTCGGTAATGTTGATCTTGTCTCCACGAAACATGGCTTCGATATGCTCCTGAAGCTCACACTCCTCGGCCAACTGAATCAGAAGCCGCAGCGTCTCGGGAGTGATGCGGTTTTTGGAGTAATCGAAGTAAATTCCGGCAGCTTCGGCAGTCAGCTTGTCGGCGCGCTGCGGAGCATTCGCGAAAAGTTCGGAAAGATGGAGTTCGCGTACTTTCTTTTGGTGCGCCTCAAGTGCTTTCCACGCTCGCCCCTCCTCTCTGCCGATTCTTGTGACTGGTTCGATCCGCTTTGCCATATTGCCGCTCCTTTCCTATCCCTTCGTTATCGTTCTCTGGCAGGCGCGCCACGGACAACCGGACGGGGGTAGCCGATAGAGGTGATGTCGTACTTCCTCGCGCGCGATCTTTCGTACGGTTGAAACCGTTTGTCGGCGTGCCATTGTTGCGCCGGATGAAAATTGTCGTAACGTACGTTTGCACGTGGCCAGGATCTTGACGTTTGTGCCGCCGATATCGACGACTAAGACTTTCATGACCGATCCTCATATTTAACTAACCTTCCGAAGGACGGCCGCCTTCGAAGCAATCACCGACATCAGGTCATTCCAGGATTGCGCGAATGAAATAACGCCCTCCTCCTGGAGCCGCGCAGCCAGCGTGTCAATCTCAATGCCGGCGCTTGAAAACTGCGCCAACACCTGTTCGCAGTCGCCACCGTCAACCGGCAGGATGGCGTCCAGCTGACTATGACGGCCGAGGGCTTTCAACGTGCTTTCGGGCATGGTATTCACGGTGAAGGGTGCGGCCAGAGCTTTGATGTAAACAACGTCGCAAGCATATGGGTCTTTTGTTCCAGTGCTTGCCCACACGAGGCGCTGGGGACGCCCGCCAGCGTTGTACACACGTTGCCACCGCGGCGAACTGAGCAGCATGCGATATGCTTTGTAGATTCTTCTGGCAACGGCGATTCCGAGCCGGCCGCGCAGGTTCCCGGATACTTTGTCCATGACGGCGGCGTCCCATCGGCTGACGAAGAAAGATGCGACGGAGGCGACATCTGCCTTGAGTCCGGCATCCAAACGCCGCTCGATGCCGCGTATGAATGCCTCCGCCGCATCAATGTACTGCTCACGAGAGAACAGCAGGGTGACATTGATGGGAATGCCTTCGAAAATTGCCTCTTCGATCGCTGCCACCCCCTCCTTTGTTCCCGGGATCTTGATCAGCAGATTGGACAGGCCCGCTTGGGCATGCAGCGCTCTGGCGGCAGCCAGCGTGGTTGCTGTCTCGTGAGCCAACAACGGCGACACTTCCAGAGACACCCATCCATCGACACCATTCGTCTGATCGTGGATTCGTGCAAACATGGCAGCGGCGCGTTTAAGGTCCTCGAGAGCCAATTCAAAAAAAGCTCTTCGCCCGACTTGCCCTCTTGAAATTTCTCGATGATTCGCGAATCGTAAGATGCGCCCTGTTTGATGGCGCGGTTGAAGATCGTCGGATTGGACGTCAGCCCTGTGATCGAGTAGCCGTCGATATATTGCTTTAGCGTCCCTCTTTCCAATAGTTCCGCCGTCAAGTTGTCCGGCCACAAACTCTGTCCAAGAGTGTGAAGCAATTGCGTCGCTCGCATTCCAATTCCTCCTGAAGTCTTCATCACTGCTGATCAGCCCCCACAGTCACCATACGGGGTTGCAATGTTGGCCGGCTGATCATGGGATTGGCTTCAGTCAGAGTGATGGCTTCATCGTCATGACGGATGACCAAGTCAGCACCTTTCCGCAAAGAATAGGTCGTCGTATCCGGCCCGATTTCAATCTCTAAGCTCCGGCCGTGCCAGGTTAATGGGAATCGTAGAAGCGACTGGGCCTCCGGCGGTCGTTGAGGGCGAAAGGATAGCGTTCCATAGTAATCGCGCAGGCCGCCAAAGCCGTAGGCGAGAACCATCCACGTTCCACCCATTGAGGCGATATGACATCCATCCTTGACATTGCCACCAATGTCAGCGAGATCCATAAGCAGCGCCGCGCGCGCGTATGTCACCGCCTTGTCATACTCGCCGATTTCGAGAGCGACGATCGCTTCGATACACGACGAGAGCGACGAGTCGCCCGTTGTAAGGGGATCATAAAATTCGAAATTACATTTCTTCGCTTCAGTGGGAAATTCGTGGCCGAGCAGGAACATGGCCAGAATTACATCGGCTTGCTTGATAACTTGATGCCGGTAGATGTTGAGCGGATGGTAGAACAACAATAACGGATACCGGTCCGGAGAAGTATTTTTGAAGTCCCACGGTTCGCGGTCGAGGAAGCTATCGTCCTGGGGGTAAATGCCTGTTTCCGCGTCGAACGGAATGTACATCTTATCCGCTGCACTTCGCCAGGCATCAAGTTCCTGTACTTCGAGGCTGGTTTTTTGTTTCAGGGCTTCAAAGACATCGGGCCGCCTGGTTTGAAGAAGATCGACGGTCTCGACGGCATAACGCAGATTTTCACGCGCCATCAAATTGGTATACGTGTTGTTGTTAACTACGGTCTTGTACTCATCCGGTCCAGTGACGCCATTGATACAAAACTGACCGCCTTTTCGGGGTGAGAAAAAACCGAGGTCGTACCAAAGACGCGCGGTCTCAACGAGTATCTCGGCGCCGTACTTGAACAGGAATTCGTCATCCCCTGTGGCGTTGACATATTTGCGCAGTGCATAGGCGATATCCGCATTGATGTGATACTGGGCTGTCCCTGCCTCATAGTAAGCTGAGGCCTCTTCGCCGTTGATCGTGCGCCATGGAAACAAAGCACCACGGTGGCTCAGCTCGCGAGCCCTTGCGCGTGCTTTATCGAGCATGTCGTAACGGAATCGGAGGACGTTCTTCGCAATTTGTGGGGAGGTGTATATGAGGAAGGGGAGCAGGTAGATTTCCGTATCCCAGAAGTAGTGGCCCTCGTAGGCTTGTCCCGTCAATCCCTTGGCAGCGACGCCATTGTTTTCCGCTCTGGCCGAGGCCTGTAGAATGTGGAACAAGTTCACTCGGATCGCTTGCTGTATTTCGACCCTCGAAAGTCTCGACCTGTCTGCTCTGATGTTACTCACCCGTACATCGCTTCTCTGCCAAAAGTCGTTCATATATCGTTCTTGGTCAGCCAACAGTTCGGCGAAGCCTTGTGCAGTAATCCGATCCAGCGTCCATTCCGCACGACGGCCAAGTTCTTTGGCGGCCGCACGAGTAGACGTATGGTAAGTGATGTACTTTGTAAGACGGATTGGGCGCTCGGGCTGTCCATCAATAGTGAAAACGACCTGGCCATAATCTTTGTCGCAGTCGGTTTTGTAGTAGTGTGGACAGTGGCTGTCGATGTTGTGGTCCATAGCCGTAGCGAGGGCCATGCCGGTCCGTTCCGTACCGTGAATCAGGACCATACGGCAGTCCCGCACATAACCTGCGAGGTGACGAAGCACGTGCCCGGAGAACTTCGACTGGCGTGGGTCGCCTTTTACTTTTTGCTCACCAGACTGAGGGACGCGCATCTCCGATGAAATTACGACCGGAGCCGCCGCATTCAGGAGTATTACCTCGAACGAAATTGCGGCCGCGTGGCGCTGTTCAAAAGAAATCAGCCGCCGCGATCTGATGTATACCTGCTTGCCGGAGAAAGTTTCCCAGAGAATCTCTCGATCCAAGGTGCCTGACTTCATGTTCAGTTTCCGTTCGTAATGGCGGATAGTGGCACTTGGAAGCCAGAGGGGCTCATCATCAACGATAAGTCTGATAATTTTGGCATCGGTTACATTCAGCATGGTCTGGCCGGTGCGGGCAAAACCATAAGCTTCCTCGCCGTAGACGATCGGCCACGATTCGTAGAATCCATTCACGAACGTGCCGTTCTGCAGGTACGGTCCGCCTTCTTCAGGAGTTCCACGCATACCGATATAGCCGTTTCCTAACGCAAGCACGGATTCCATTTGCGCGACAAATTCCGGACGAAAACTCTTCTCGACCAGATTCCACTCGTCAGGTGGATAATCGTGGCTCGGCGGCCTCAGACGTTTGTGATGGAGCATTGCGTAAAACCTCGTTAGAGAAGTCAGATCCCGCACCAGGAAAGAAGTCAGGCAGCGGGATCGAATCTCCGATTAAAGAATCCATTAATTAGTTGCCCAAGATCGGTGACTACAATATCCGCGCCACTGGCTTTCAACTCTTGGGCATTGCCTTTTCTGTCGACACCGATGACGAGACCGAAACCGCCTGCTGCTCCGGCTTCGACACCGGCTATGGCATCCTCGATCACCACGGAGCGTTGGGGAATTACGTCAAGCATTTCCGCCGCCTTCAAGAAAGAATCCGGCGCGGGCTTTCCGGCGAGACCGTGCTCGATGAGGACACGGCCGTCCACTCGAGCGTCGAAAAGATCGTCGATCTTTGCAGCGTGGAGCACAGCCTGGCAGTTTTGGCTCGACGTCACGACTGCAGTTTTAATCCCCATCCTTCGCAGATACTTGATGAAGGCGACGGAACCGGGATACGCATCGACACCAGAAGTCGCGAGGACCTCATTGACCAAGTCGTTTTTTCGGTTGCCGAGACCGCAGACGGTTTGAGTAGTCGGAGGATCGTTCTCGGCGCCTTCGGGCAGGTCGATGCCGCGCGATTTCAGGAAATCGCGCACCCCGTCGTATCGAGGCTTTCCATCTACATAAAGTTTGTAGTCGACGGCGATATCAAACGGTCGAAATGGGACGGCGTTTCGCGTCGCCCATTGTTGTAAATATTCATCAAATGTCGTCTTCCAGCAGGTCGCGTGAAGGCTTGCGGTGTCCGTGATTACACCGTCCATGTCCAACAGAACGGCGTCATAACGGTCGGGTGTAATGAGCCGCGGCTTGTGCATTCGTTCTTCGAGAGCGGATACCTTCTTCAAACGCCGCTGATGGCGCTCCTCGCCTGAAAACGTGGCTCCCAGGTAGGCCGTGACCAACTCACGCGCCAACTCCGGACCGATCACGCGCCCGCCAAGGACCAGAACGTTCATGTCATCGTGTTCAACGCCCTGGTGTGCGGAAAACGTGTCGTGACACAATCCGGCGCGAATGCCCGGCATCTTGTTGGCTGCGACTGAAGCTCCGACTCCGCTGCCGCAGATCAGGACGCCCCGCTCCGCCAAACCATCGATGAGAGTTCTACCGAGGAGTTCGGCGTAATCAGGATAGTCCACAGTGTCGGTACCGTGTGCGCCGACATCAACCACCTGATAGCCAAGCTTGCGGATGTGCGCGCTTAGTTCTTTTTTTAGAAAAAATCCGGCATGGTCAGTCCCGATCACAATACGCATGGTTCACCTCCTTGACGTATTTGTTCTTTCGCGGCCGCGACGACCCGGTCGGGCGTAAAGCCGAATTTTCGCTGTAGCTCCTTCAGCGGTGCAGACGCGCCAAAAGTTTCCATGCCGATAGTGCAGCCGGCCGCGCCGACATATCGTGTCCAGCCGAGTGTCGAAGCCTGCTCTACCGAGACGCGGGCTCTGACGGCCGGCGGCAATATGTGTTCGCGGTAGTCCTTATGGTTGCGACAGTAATGCTCAAAGATCTCCCACGATGGCATGCTGACAACGCGGGCTTTAATGCCCTCGTCTTTGAGACGTTCATAGGCATCGATGCAAAGCGTCACCTCACTGCCGCTGGCGAGCAAAAGCACGTCGGGTTTGCCATCGCTCGCATCGGCAAGGATGTACGCCCCGCGCCGCACGCCTTCCGCGGACGCGTATTTGCCGCGGTCCAGAATCGGCAATGCCTGCCGCGTCAGGATGAGTGCCACGGGTTCGTGACGAAAGTCCATGATCATTCGCCACGCTTCGACGACTTCATTGGCGTCGGCGGGACGTAGCGTAATCAACCCGGGGATGGCCCGAAGTGAAGCCAACTGCTCGACTGGCTGGTGCGTTGGACCGTCCTCCCCGACACCGATGGAATCGTGCGTAAAGATGTGGATCACTGGGATCTCCATCAGCGCGCTCAGACGGATCGCAGCACGGGCATAATCGCTGAAGATCAAAAACCCTGAACCAAACGGCCGAATCTTGGACAAGGAAAGTCCGTTAAGTATGGAAGCCATCGCATGCTCCCGGATGCCGAAGTGAATGTTGCGCCCGGAAGGGCTCCCGGCGCTGAAATCGCCGGCGGTGTCGAACGTCAGACGTGTTTTGCATGATGGCCCGAGATCCGCCGAGCCTCCGATAAGCCATGGCACATTCTTCGCCAGGACGGCGCATCATGCGATAACCACGCTCTGCCAGTTCGGCGTGCCGGCGACGGTAGTCCTCGAAGCCTGCCCACCAGGATGTATGCAGGACGCGGCCTCGCGTGCCGATGCCGGCCTGAAAATGCTCGTGCACGCCGGTAGGCACGAGAAACTTCGTATCCTCCGGCCATCGATACCGCCGTTTAGTCAAACGGATTTCTTCTTCGCCTAACGGCTCGCCGTGGGCCACGCTAGTGTCCTGTTTGTTCGGCGCTCCGTATGCGATGTGTGTATCGACAATGATCAGCGTCGGCCGGTCACCTGTATTCTTGAAAGTTGTGAAGGCGCGCTCAAGCATATCCAGATCGTTGGCATCGGTCACCCGCGTCACGTTCCATCCGTAGCCGATGAACCTCGTCGCGACGTCATCGCTGTACGTCAAAGCCGTGCTGCCTTCGATGGTGATCTTGTTGTTGTCATAGATCCAGCAAAGGTTGGCCAGTTTGAAGTGGCCGGCGATTGATGCGGCCTCACTCGAGATGCCCTCCATCATGCAGCCGTCGCCGCATAGGGCGTACACGTCGTAATCAAAGATCTTGAAGTCGGATCGGTTGAAATAGGCCGCGGCCCAGCGCGCCGCGATGGCCATACCGACGCTGGTGGCGACGCCCTGCCCCAACGGGCCGGTGGTCGTTTCGACACCTGACGTCCAGCGGTATTCCGGATGGCCGGGACACTTGCTGTCGAGTTGGCGAAATCGTTCTATATCGTCCAGTGAGACGGCGGGCTCGCCCAGGACTTCGTACTTCGGGTTAGTTGCTTTGACGCCGGTCAGATGCAGCATTGCATACAGCAGCATCGACGCGTGACCTGCCGACAGCACGAACCGATCGCGATTCGGCCACAGTGGATGCTCGGGATCGAACCGCAGGAAACGCTGCCATAAACAATAAATGACGGGCGCGAGCGCCATCGGCGCTCCAGGATGCCCAGAATGCGCTTGCTGTACAGCGTCCATGGCAAGCGTGCGAATGGTATTGATGCACAATTCATCGATGTCTGATTGCGTGAGTTCCGAGGGCCGCCGAAAATCAACGACAGCCGGCAACGAACGCGCATCAGACTTTAGATTGGAGCTTGGACGCCTCATGCAGCGAAGTCTCCTTCCGTCGCGCTTGCGTAATTACCCAAGGCCGCCGCGCTGACACACCTAGCTCGATGCGAAAACGCCTGCTGTGCGGCCTGAACGTTCTCGTCCTTGCCTTGCCATGCGATGAGCGCTTCATCCTGCAGTGCGCGCCCAAACGAGAAGCTGAGCTTCCACGGCTTTAGTCTCGCCAGTCGATTGATTTCATTTAGATGTTTCGTCGCCGTTAAAGCGTCCTGACCTCCCGATAAAAACACGATCCCTGGAACGGCAGCCGGGACATGCCGGCGCAGACATCGCACAGTGCACAGCGCGACTTCCTGAGCGGATGCTTGTCGTTGAGCGTCCTCCCCGGTAACCACCATGTTCGGTTTGAGCAGCATGGCTTCGAAACTCACATCGTGCTCGAAAAGCGAGTCCATCGTTGCCTGGAGGACGTTACCCGTCACATCTTCGCAACGACGAATGCTATGGGATCCGTCCATCATGACCTCTGGTTCGACAATGGGTACAACGTCTTGCTCCTGGCAAAGCAGCGTACCGTGCTAGCGCGTGGGCGTTGGCTCGAATGCATGCTGTGGTGGGCAGCCCTTCGGCAATATGGATAACGGCACGCCATTTAGCGAAGCGGGCACCGATTTGCCGATACTCTTTGAGACGGTCGCGCAAACCATCAAGACCTTCCGTGATGCGTTCCCCTGGCCGGCCCGCGAGACCTTTCGCGCCGGTATCGACTTTGATGCCCGGAATGATGCGGTTACGCATGAGAACCTCAGCCAATGAAGTTCCGGTTGAACTCTTCTGCCTGATAGTCTCGTCCTGCATAATGACGCCGCTAATGAACTCAGCCACATCCGGCGTGGCAAACAACATTTCCCGGTATACCCGCCGGCTATCGGGTGTCGAGTCGATTTTCAACTGAGCAAAGCGTTTTGTCAGAGTCTCGGGTGTCTCGTCCGCGGCAAGGATTCCTTTTCCTTCAACGACGAGCTCCTTTGCGGTGCGTTCAAGATAGGTAATATTCATTTGCATTGTCTCCTATGAATTGACTCGAGCAGATAGGACTCTCGCGCCGATGAGAAACACGCGGACGACAGGGTTGTTGCCTCCAAGAAACCGAACACGATGCGTCATCGCATCTCCTATCCGGAGCCAGCAGACAAATTTCCCAAACACTTGCGTGTCAGGTACTCAAGTAAGTTTTACGTGCCGTTGCAGGTATTCTTTTGAAATCTGTTCCGAATTTTCGCGGGTCCGTGCAGCTGTCGTACGCTTTGCCGACAGAACCTCTTGTCCTATTGGACCAATCGATCTTCGGCATGAACACGTGGCAGCTTTGCTGCTGTCCGGCGACGCATCTGTACGAAGAAGCTTTGAAGACAACCTGGCAAGACAGCTCAATCATCGGGGTGATGTTCGGATACACCTCGCTGTAGGTTCCATCCAGATACGCGTTAGCGACAAGTCCTGGTCCACCGTGTCCGGGGCCAGTGATGTAGATCATGTTGAGGCCATCCTTCTTGATGACCCGGTTCAGGTGAACGTATAGAAAATTCAAACCCGGAGTTGTACCCCAGTGACCCAAGAGCCGCGGCTTGACGTGCTCCTTGCGGAGAGGTTCTCGTAACAAAGGGTTGTCATATAGATAAATTTGCCCAACAGACAAGTAGTTAGCCGCGCGCCAATAGGCATCGATCGATTTCAGCTCGTGGTCAGAAAGAACAGGCGCCATACAAACCTCCTTTTATGGGAACCCTCGAAGCTCTTAGCAATGAATTTCGCTTTACTCAGCTCCTCTCGCGGTAACCAGAGTAGGAGCGTAATACCCGGAGCGTGCGTGAACGGAGTACTCCGTGTTCTTGACGTCGATTCGGATCTTCCTGTACCTGCCGTCTCGTTTATCGTTGGTTGACCGGTAGGCAATCGTGTATTGAGATCGCAGTTCTTTACTAATTTCAGCCAATTGCGATGAGAGATCCTTCAGTCTTTTCGGAAAAAACGCCTTCCCGCCGGTTTCCGTTCCAAGGATTTCGAGAATACTGTCCCGATCGTTCGACTCATCAGAAGGAATCCCAATAGAATTTACGCTTACGATGTAAATCGCCACGTTATCGCGCTGAGCGGTTTCTAACACTTCGACGGGAGAGCTCCGGCTAGCATTATCGCCACCGTCTGTCAGGAGAATGATTGCTTGCCGGCCGTCGCCGCCGGCAAGTGTCCCATTGAGCAGAAATGACAGTGCGTCATAGAGGCGCGTTGCACCGCCCGATCGGGTGCGCCTTACGGTGCTCGCGAGCACTTGCCGATCACCCGTATAGTCTTGACGTACCTCAATACGGCTGTCGAAAGTGACTACCGATGCCTGGTCTACCGGCCTCAGCGTGGAGTTTAGAAACTCGACTGCGACGTCCTGTTCAAATGGCAGTTTGTATCGGACGCTGCCACTCGTGTCGATCAGCAGGACAAGCTTGAGAGGTACGTTTGTTTCGCGGCTGAAATGGGTAATGACCTGTGGGCTGTTGTCTTCATAGACGGCGAAGTTTGCTTGATCCAGATTCGTAACCAACCGGCCTCGGTTGTTACAGACAGTGAAATAAATGTTTACAAGATCCACGTCAACTGTAATTACCTGTTTCTGAGCGGCCGGCGTCGCCGGTAACACTGCCACGACTAGAACGGTACATAAAACCCGAAGCATTTAGTTCCCTGTTGTAGCGGACACCTCCGAGGAGAAGAAAAATACTCCCCGGGCCGGGATCGTGATGTCTGTAAGGCTGCCTGTCACGAAACCATCCGGACTAAAAAAATCGATCCGGACGGTCTGTGTTCCAGCCGAAGTGTTCCCAAGCACAATGTCGGTGGACCATGCTCCACCGGTTACCACCTGTGGAAACACCAGTGTGGCAGTGCCGCCGATCGCCGTGGCCGAGGTCACGGTCGGCACGGGCGAATTACTGACCGTAACTGGTGGAGTAAAGAATATCGCTGTCGGTGGCGTCGCCGGCGGCAAGCCCAGGCCAAAGCCAGGTTGAACAGCACTTGGCGGTGTTACAGTCTGCACGCCAATTATCGAACATCGGGGTGAAGGCGCCACGCCCAAGCCAAATCCGCTGGCGGCTGTGGGTAGGGTCGTCGGTGTTGAGCAAGTCTCGATCGATAAAGGTTGAACGGCAACGGGTATCGGCGCCGAAAGACTAACCAGTGGAATCGACGCAAACTCCTCGCCTCGAAAATTGAACGCAACGATGGAGACGGGAATCTCAGAGGACACCGTTAGTAAGAGCGGAGTGCTGAAGGCGACTGCTTGTGTGGCAAAGAATTCGTTGAGGTACTTTGCGAGCTGGCCACGGGGACCTAGTTGCACTACCACATTTAAAACAACGGTGCCGATGTTGTCGGTCAAAATTAGGTTGACTCCACCAGGAGCTATTGACGGATTTGCAATCGCAATGGCTGTCGTATTTTCCCCAACCGCCCCAACCGGCACAATAATGGATGCAGTTGTGACGAGAGGAGACGGAGGCATAACCGCCTGCTCGACACCCGAAGTTGTTCGATTCCTGAGAGTCTCCGTCCCGACCAGCCCTGCAACGTTGCCCGAAACCAGCGTCACGAGTGCAAAGCCCGAGCTGGGTGTTGTGTTCTCGGCGAAACCGGCTAGTAAAGTTCCCGAGGACCATACGATCAGAAAGAAACCTATGAATGAACGCATGCCTTCAACCATCCTTCCTCAATCGTTGTGCAGGCGCGCGTCCACCAGTCCGACCAAAAGGCGCGAAAAACTACTAGTTGCCGGAAACTAGCGGAATCGTGCCTGCGTGGCAGCCAGCACACGAAACAAAATGCAACCAAACTGGAACTTCACCGAGTACTTCGTCTTGCGAGTGGTAGCTACAGTGCTGAAGTCTCGTATGGCGATACGTGGAGCAATGATGGTGCTCTTGGCGCTCCTGGTCCTTTTACATGCGGAACTCAGGGCTCAGAGTACCGACGTCGACACCACCGGCCGCGCTGATCAAATCCAAATGCAGCGATTGGAGAAAGCCCGTGATCTACATGGCACAGAATCGACTGCAATCGCGAAGACGTTCAGCGCTATTGGCCATGTCGGTCGCCGCATACCGATCGGGATCGGCGTGGCAGGGCTGGGTCCCGGAGCCGGACTCACAATCGGTTCCAACTTGCAGTGGAATAGTGACAACAAGCGACTTCTGGCAAGGCTTTGGGGCACTGGGACAGTTCACGATTTCTACAATGTAGGCACTGGCATTGAAATAACGAACATCCTGTCCCGCGATCTGAGCGTGGCATTCGAAGGCTCACATGCGGACGCTCCGCAGCTCGAATATTATGGCCCTGGACCCAAATCCTCGATTCACGACCGTACGGATTTCAGAAGAGAAGATACTTTTTTCAATGTCCGAGTCCAATTCCGTAAACAAGGTATTTTTCAACCGGCTTGCGCGTTCGGACAACTCTTGCTGAACGTGGGACCTGGTACGAACGGGAGCCTGCCGACGACCGAGTCCATATTTGACTCCCAAGGAGCGCCCGGAATACAGGTTCAAAGCAATTTTTTGCTCGCAGGCTGCTCCGCTAAATTGGACACGCGGGATGTTCCCCAAGACCCGCGGACAGGAACATATGCGGAAGCCAGATATTATCGTTATCACGCACAGGGACATCCGGAGTTTTCCTTTGATCGACTATCCGTGTTCGGACAGCAAAATGTTTCGTTTTTCAACCAGAAGCGCGTTATCGAGCTGCGTGGGACAACCGAACTGAGTTTCCATTCAGAAAACCAGGTAGTCCCGTTTTACCTTCAGCCGACACTCGGTAGCGATACCGACTTGCGTGGTTTTCGCCGTTATCGTTTTTACGACGAGAATTTGATCGCCTTGAGTACTGAATACCGATGGGAGGTAAATACCGCCTTCGATATGGCCATATTCGTCGACGGCGGCAAGGTCTTTCACCGGTCCGGTCAGATCAGCTTGTACAATCTGGAAACTTCGCCCGGCTTCGGATTTCGATTCAAGAACCCCGTGGTGGCGCGACTCGACGCGGGTTTCAGTCGGGAAGGAGTGCAAGTGTGGCTCAAACTCAGCAAATTGTTTTGACGCTCATTATCACGGGAGTGCTGTGGGATTATGCTTGCGGTCAGGCGCCCAGGTTTTTTCCCGATGATCCGATTCAGGCAATGCCGGCTCCTATCCCCGTAAACATGCCGGTCCGGCAAGACATCAATGACGTTCTGGACTTTTTTGCCAATTCGAAGAGATGGTCACCGCATGGCGCCAAGCCGGCTGGGGCCATCAATACTCTCGGCGAAGTGCCGGACAGCGAGTGGTTCACGAATCGCCATGGACAGCGTCGCATGAGCCGCGCCGAGCTTCAGCAAGGACCACTTTCCGGTGAAGGTCCTATATCGCCATTCACGGTGATCGGTGTGAAAAACGTCGGCATCATGCCGGGACTCACCATGAAAGATTCAAAAGGTCGGCGTTACTTTGTCAAATGGGACCCTGTGGGTCACTGCGAACTGGCGACCGGAGCCGAAGTCATTGTTTCGAAATTCATGTACGCGATCGGGTACAACGTGCCAAAAAACGAAATTGTGCAGCTGAAGTTGACGGACCTGCGGCTGTCTGACGATGCACGAATGGTATTCCGCGACGGAAGGTCACGAGAAATGACCTGGAAGGATGTTGAACACACCGTTGAACAAATTCCCTGTTACGACGACGGCTCTTTTCGTGTTGTTGCCAGCCTTGCCGTCGAAGGACAAATTATCGGGTCATTTCGTTATGAGGGTACTCGTTCTGATGATCCGAATGATATCGTTCCCCACGAAGAGCGTCGCGATCTCCGTGCGCTGAACGTGTTTTCTGCGTGGTTTAATAATACCGATCCGAAAGCATCGAATACTCTCGATACGATTGTCGAGGAGAATGGCGTACGTTTCATCCGCCACTATCTGATCGATTTCGCGTCCGCACTCGGAAGTGACGGAGACGCTCCGAAAGACGCCCGGTTCGGTCATGACTTCATGCTGTCTACGCCCAGCGCTACGCTGAAACAAATCTTCAGCCTGGGTCTAGCGCCTGCACCTTGGGAGCGGGCCCGTTTTCCAAAGCTGCCGGCTGTCGGCAACTTCGAGTCGCAGTTGTTCGAACCCGACAAGTGGAAGCCCGACTATCCGAATCCGGCGTTTCTGAGCCGTCTTCCGGACGATGATTACTGGGCAGCGAAACAGGTTATGGCCTTCACGGATGACGACATCCGTGCAATCGTAGAGACCGCCAAATTCACTGATGTTCGGTCTACGGAATACATCGTCGCAACGCTCGCAGAACGGCGAAACAAGATCGGGCACACTTTTTTTTCACAGATTCTTCCTCTGGATCACTTCCGCGTCGAGAACGACGAGCTGCTATTTGATGACCTCGCAGTACATTACGGATTTCATAGCCCGCGGACCTACAAGCTACAATGGGCTGCGTTCGACAACAGGCAGCAAACGCTCGATTCAATTCCAGGCAGCGGGTCGACTCACTTGCCGCCTGAAGCCAGAAAAGCAGCCCTTGGCTCTTATTTTGCTGTCGCTATTCACGTGGCAGGGGAGTCCTTCAAGCCGGTATCCCTCTACCTTCGCAAAGAAGGAAACAGCTACAAGGTAGTTTGCATAGATCGTCTCTAGCACCGTATCCTCGGTCTGTCTTCAGCATCAGCTTCGCGAATCTACGCATGACTTGAGGCCTGCTCTCACGGTAGGAGGCGGAAGTTACTTGCGCTACGAACCACAATGGTCCTGGAGAGAGCATTGGTACGCCGGCGGTCAATATCGATTCTTAAGAACGAAGTCATCGTTACGCCGGAATCCCCAGTTCGATGCTTCGGTGATCAGCCTAGCCGAGTTGGACCTTCGCACGGCTTCGCTCGGCCCACGCGTCACGCGCGATTCGCGGAATGATCCAGACTATCCTCGAGAAGGTTCGTTGTTTGATCTGCGAATCGGGTTGAGCGGAGAAGCTGCCGATGGAGAATTCAAGTATGAAACCTACGATATACCGAATCACAAGGGAAAGTCACGTCAACCTTCGTTTCAATTACGCCTGGGGCAAGAACAGCCACGAAGCTTACTTCTTCATCGGCGAGGCACTTTAAGTTTTGACGTCGGGATCTGACATTCTGCTCGAACGCGCCACATTCGTGGACACGAGATGCTTTCTGCGGCTAGCGTGTTCTTTTTTTACTTTTTTCAAGCGATTTGCTTACCATGGTGACGAGAAGACTCGGATACAATTGGTCCCCATTAGAGCACGACGTTTGAGGTTGTTCGATTTCGATCTAATCTCGCCATAACCTTTTTGCATCTCCAGTTCGCTTCCATCTCTAACCTGTCAGAAGGTCTGGCCACGTTGCCGCTGAATAAATCTAACGCGCCTGCTACATAGCAGAGCGTCATGAAAAAGGAAGTAAGTAGGAACTATGTCTTGCCGGACATTGATCTCAGTTTGGATAGTACTTATGGGTCTTACGTGGACTGCATTCGCAGAGTCTTTTGAGGATACAACGATCGTTCCTCTAACCGTCGACAAAGGATTTCCCCTGCAGGTGGCGCTGACGAAAAAGTTACGCATTGAACGGGGCGGATCAGTATATGCGACGCTTGTCGAGCCGGTGTATGCGTTCGATCGCGAAGTTATTCCTTCGGGAACAGAACTAGAAGGGAAAATCACGGCTTTCCAAAAGGCGGGAACGTTGAAGCGTATTTCCACATTGCTCGCCGCAGATTTTACGCCTCCCCGTAAGCCTCAGATCATTTTCCATACTCTGATTCTCCCCACCGGTGCCCGGATTCCCATCGAAGCGTCCGTCATTGGATACAGCGAGAAGGTTCTTGGATCTGACAGCGACGGACAAGCCAGAAAAAGCCCGACGACCTCCCTGGTGTCGACAGGCAAACAGCCCGCGAAGGAACGATTGCAGAACTTGCTTTGGGGGATGGCGCCGATCCACCCGAACTACCTGCCGACGGGTACCCATTTGAATGCAGTTCTCATGACACCGATCGATTTCAGCGTGGCAGTACTCAGAAATGACGCGCTGGATAAGTTTGGATCGGAGCTGCCCACAAATACTGTCGTGGCAATCCGTCTTATCACTCCATTGGATTCAGGAACGACACCTCTCGGAGCCCCGGTTGAGGCTCTTTTGATGCGTCCACTATTCTCTCCTGAGCATCGGCTCATTTTCCCCGTGGGTAGCGTGCTCCATGGACGGGTGACAAAAGTGACTCCGGCGCACGGGTTCCATCGTAATGGGCAGCTTGGTTTCAGTTTCACAACAATTGAACCGACGGACTTATTGGCCTCAGCCACGCCACACGCACGAGATGTGGACGGTTATATTGCAGCGATTGACGTTACTCACGACATGAAGGATCTCCACATAGATGAGAGCAGGGGTTTACGAATCGTCGAATCAAAGAAAAGATTTATTGGTCCGGTATGGGCAGCAGTGAAAGTCGAGCGCGCACTGAGTGCAAATCCAGACTCGTTCGGGAAGGCTGTTCTCGGAGCATACGGTGGTAAATTTTTGAAAGAGATCACCGGCAGCGACAGCACCTTTGGGCTTCCAGCGAGCGTGTCAGGCGCAATGATTCCACACGTCGCGGTCGGTTTGGGTCTTTACGGAGCCGCACGCTCCATGTACTCCAACTTTCTCGGGCGAGGGCGCGATATCGAGTTGCCTCAGAACACTCCTATGGAAATTCACCTGGAGAAGCACCGATAAAGTGACGGTCGCCAGGCACCCGGAAAAAACAAACAGTGGATCAGGAATTCTCCGAGTTCCACCGTTTGCTCAGTTTCTTTATGCTCGGCATTACAACTGAAAGGAAAGGAGTGCGTAATGCCGAAACTGTTTGTTGGAAATCTACCTCATGCTTCATCAGCGTGGGAAATTCGAGAGTGGGTAGAGTCCCACGGATTTCGTGTCGAAGCGGCAGAGGTCATCTATGACCGGGTCACAGGCAAATCGCGTGGATTCGGATTCGTCAGCGTTGGCAACGAAGTAGACATTCAGGCAGCAATTGCTACCTTGCACGGAAAGCGGATGGAAGGACGTACACTTACCGTCAATAGAGCGACACCTCTAACCACGAGATCGGAAAATGTTCCCGCGGAGGAGAAGTCCCGGCATCTGTAGATCCCATCTGACTGTCGCCTGTAATAGCGCCTGCAGATAAATCTGATTTGTTTTTGCGGGCGCAGGGGCGGCGCCTCGCTCAATCATCGGGATAGGTCCTAGCGTTTCCAAAGGACTTTACGAGAACTCCCGGCCCGGACGCCGATATGCACATCTTTAGTTCGTGCTGTCCTGCGGCAAACCATATCCGCTTGGAGCCATTTATGACGGAGACGGCGTAAACTTCTCGCTGTTTTCCAGTGTTGCGGATCGCGTCGAGCTTTGTCTCTTCGATGATTTCGGACGAGAGACACGGTATGACCTTCCCGAAATGACCGCGCTCTGTTGGCACGGATATTTTCCTGGCCTTGGGCCCGGACAAAAATATGGATTTCGAGTACACGGGCCATGGGCGCCGGCCGCTGGGCTACGCTGCAATCCTGCAAAACTCCTTCTCGATCCATATGCCAAATGCATTCAGGGACAAGTGAAATGGGACGAAGCGGTCTTCTGTCAATACTTCAGGGGACCAGAAGATCTCCGCAACGATTTCGATTCGGCTCCATACGTCCCGCGATCTGTTGTCATTGATCCCAGTTTCGATTGGGGCAATGACGAACCGCTTCGGACGCCATGGAACATGACAGTGATCTATGAAGCTCATGTCAAGGGCCTTACCATCAAGCATCCCGGCGTTCCCCCTGAGCTTCGAGGCACCTATCTGGGTCTGGCGCAGCCGGCGGTTATCAACTATTTCAAGAGGCTTGGTGTCACCGCCATTGAGTTGATGCCTATTCAGGAGTTCGTCCACGATATGTATCTGATAGAGCGGGGCCTGAACAATTACTGGGGTTACAGCACAATCGGCTTTTTTGCGCCTCACAATGGGTACTCCACGCTCAAGCGAGGCGTCCGGCACGTCGAGGATTTCAAACTGATGGTGAAGGCGCTGCACGAAGCCGGACTAGAGGTGATCCTCGACGTAGTATATGGTCATACTGCGGAAGGTCATCATCTCGGACCCGTTCTTTCTTTTAAAGGAATCGATAACCCCACGTACTACCGCCTCGAGAGTGATAATCCGTTTTACTACACGGACTACACAGGCACCGGCAATAGCCTGAACATGCGTCACCCGCATGTTCTGCAGCTGGTGATGGACTCGGTCCGATATTGGGTAACCGAGATGCACGTAGACGGATTTCGATTCGACCTCGCATCGACTCTAGCGCGAGGGCTTCATGACGTCGACCGGTTGTCCGCTTTTTTTGATGTGATTCAGCAAGATCCGGTCGTGAGTCAGGTCAAGCTCATCGCGGAACCGTGGGACGTAAGCCAGGGTGGTTATCAAGTTGGAAATTTTCCGCCGTTGTGGTCCGAATGGAACGGTAAGTACCGGGACTGTGTGCGCGATTACTGGCGCGGCATGGATGGCACCTTAACTGAGTTCTGTTTTCGTCTGTCAGGAAGTCCGGATCTCTATCAAATGGACAGGCGCCGTCCATCGGCCAGTATTAATTTCGTTACGTGCCACGATGGATTCACTCTGGCCGACCTTGTTTCCTATAATGAAAAACATAACGAAAGCAATGGCGAGTCGAATTGGGATGGAGAGAACAACAATCGTTCCTGGAATTGCGGCACCGAGGGAATGACGCCGGACAGCTCGATAAATGCCTTCCGGCGCCGGCAGGGCCGAAATCTACTGGCGACCCTTATGCTGTCGCAGGGTGTTCCGATGGTGCTTGGGGGAGACGAGATTGGGCGTACTCAATTCGGCAACAACAACGCATATTGTCAAGACAACGAACTTTCCTGGGTGGATTGGGAACAGGCACATCATGACGTGTTTGCTTTTGTCGAGAAGCTGATCACATTACGGCGCGAGCATCCAATCTTTCGCAGGAGGAATTTCATCTTTAGCCAGATCGGTTGGTATCGAAACGATGGAAAGCGAATGACAGCCGACGACTGGAATACCTCTTGGGCAAAAGCAATCGGAATGTTTCTCGATGGTTCAGGCTCAGAAGAACCGGATGAGGACTTCTACATCGCCTTCAACGCGCATTGCGAACCAGTCGAGTTCACCATTCCGCCTGAACTCGGTGACGCGTGGCGTGTTCTCATTTACACAGCCGACGCTGCTGCTGGCCACGTCCGATTGTCTAAAAGAAACGCTTTTTACGTCGAAGCGTATTCACTACTCGTCATCGCTCGAGCCTAAATAAGATTGATTCGGATAGCATATCGGATCAGTTCCGCGGTTGTTTTGAGACCGAGGTTCCGCATAATTTCGTACTTGTGAGACTCGGTTGTTCTTCTCGTTATGTTCAACATCTCTCCAATTTCCTTCATCGTCCGGCCTTCCGCTAACAACCGTAGGATTTCGGTTTGACGCGGCGTCAGTGTCGCACTCCGACAATTTTGATGTCCAGCTGCCAGTAGAGTAGATATCAAATCTCCCAATAAAGGAGTGACATATGTACCGCCTCTCGAGATGCATTGAATCGCTTTTACGAGTTCGTCCACGCCGCCGGCCTTCAGCATGTAGCCGGCTGCTCCTGTCCGGAATGCCTCTTCCACAAGCGGCAGATCGGCATACATGCTGAGAAACAGGATTTTTGCGCGGTTACCCTCTTTCTGAAGCATGCGGACTGCATCGATTCCGTTAACTTCAGGCATCGAGACATCGACCACAATGATGTCCGGCTGAAGACGTTCGGCCATGTCCACCAACGCGCCGCCATCCCGCGCGATTCCAACAACCTCAAACTCCTTTGAGAGCAGCGTCACTAAAGCATCCAGCAGCATTCGATGATCATCTGCCAACAGAATGCGTGTTCGATTCATCTGTTTCTACCTCAATGCTAGCTTGACTTAAAGACACGAACTCACGAATCGGGGAAAGTTCACATTGCTGCGTAGGATTTGGGAGGATCTATAGGAGCATCTAATGGACGGCATACAAGTGGTCCAGTTGGGCGGAGATCTACCGGGCGGTGTCGAAAAGACTGCGCAACTGTCACTCTAAAAATTCTGGGGTGAAGCAAATGCAGCCCGGCGAAAGTTACGTTCCACTATATGATGGCAATTGGTCGGCGGTAACGGTCGAGCCCGGAATTCATCCGAGGTTGAGACGTGTCCTGAAAGTTGTCCCGTGACGCCGCGATATTTCAGGGGTCAATTCTTCCTCCACATGCCGAATGCCTCGCCAGGAGAGTCCTAAGGATAAAGTGACAGCTCTTGCCGCAGCACTCCCCACCATCGAGCGCGCCGTATTGGCTATCTCATCGATTTCGTATGGCTTCTGGAAGAGCACGTGGCGAGACAGCCACGGCGCCTCCTTTAAAGCGAGATTTGGATCTGCGCAGGTCATCACAAAACAGCAGTTCGTAAAGCGGCTCAGTAAATGCGATGCAAGTGCGGCCGACCGATCATAAGGAGGATCGAGATCGAATATAACGACCCTCGGACTGCAGGACAGGATGAAATCTTCTATTTTCTCGCGGCCCTCAGACGGTTCAAGTCCGCAGGATTTCAGATTGCGATTAAGGAGAACGAACGACACGAGGTCAATGACATCGGTGTTCCAGAGAATCAGCGCGACATCTATGTTTGTATTCATGGTGCTCGGATAGTGCGCTTGCGCTCGGCGAAAAGCTATCCGAAAAACTTCTGATCTTTGCAGTAAGTCGCCCTTACATCGAGCCGTGCAGATTCCCATCTGTAGACAAGAAAATCTTCGGAGTGGCTTTGCCAAGGTTTGGCCGTGCTGAACCTACGGGGCGTTCCGCAGCGGGATTGTCAAGCATACTTCTGTTCCGGCAGCCGCTGAACTGTTAATGGTCACATGTCCGCCGATACACAATGCACGAGCTTTCATGCTCAGGAGCCCGAGTCCATCTTTGTGGACGACATCGGATCGCACAAATCCTCGTCCCGTATCCGAAATCGTCAACCGGATCTGTCGCGGTGTGTGTTCGACGATAACAGTTACTTTGTCAGCGCCGGCATGTTTGGCCACATTCTGCAGGGATTCTTGTGTGACTCGGAAAATACAAAGCGCCAATTCGTCTGAAACCCTTGGCAATTCTTCCACACCGATAAGTTCCGTCGGGATACCATGCGTCTTCTCGAAACTATCGCACAGCGATTTCAAGGCGACCTTGATTCCGACGTAACGCAGCAGCGGCGGGTGAAGACGATGCGAAAGGTCGCGCATCGCGGCTGAAAGATCGACGATCTGGTCAATGATCTTATTGAGTTCGGACGCGTTCTGATTTTCGCAGTTTTGTTTGATGATCTGGCGAATCGATAATGCCATCAATGCGATTCTGTTGCCGATGTCATCGTGGATTTCCCGCGAAATTCTCCGCCGCTCTTCCTCCTGCGCGTTGATCGAGCGCCGCGCGAATTGCTGCAGAAGACGAAAGTTTTTGTCGTTCAAGCGCCGCACGTCCCCTATTTCCGTGTGAGCAATCGCGACGCGAGCGTCCTCATAGGTAATCGGTGAGACGGCCATGTGGAAGGTGGATGGACCCGACGAGGTAGTGCAGGCGTAATTCATAGCAAAAGATGGAGCCCGCTGTGTCAACACTGCGTGGATTCCAGCCAACGCTCGATCGGAATCGCCGCCTGAGGTGGCCGCTTTGCGGCACACTTCGAAATAATTTGCTCCCGGGCCTATGCGATCCAAAGAAGCTCCCGTTTCCTGAGCGAGAGCGATCCACTCCTTGTTGACTGCGACAATAGTGCCTTGTGAATTGATCAACGCCAGCCGATGGGGCACAGCAGGAGCAGGGTGAGAGGTCTGCCCATACACCAACGACGAGGAAATGGAGCTGTAGAGTGTCGATTTCGGAGGTCCTTTTATTGCCGTTTTCATTGGCAACTCCGAGATGAAAATTTGATCAGGCCGACTATGTTTCGAGAGACTTACTTGCTTCTTTAAGATTTCCAGTATAGCCCAGGTCTCAAAGGAAATGACCTGTACAAGTTCCGCCTACTCCTGTTTTTTTCCTAGCACCGCATACGATGGTTTTTCGACACACGGGCGCGCAGGAGTGCGCTGCAGAATGAGTGAAGTCCGATCAGGACTATATGACCAACTTCATTCGCACGGCATGTTGTACCAGCTCCGCACCGCGCCGGACGCGAAGCATCCTCATCATTCGGTACTTATGCCATTCAACGGTTCGCGTGGATAGATTGGTTAGGGATGCAATTTCCTTCATTGTTTTTCCTTCCGCAAACAACTGAAGGATTTCCCGCTGACGCGACGTCAACTGGTCCAGTTCGCCGGCAGGTTCTCTCGAGGTCTCGATCAATCCCGCAGCGATATGAGGTGAGATGTATTGCTGGTTCGCCACGACAGCTTCAATCGCGGCGACGAGTTCATCAAACGCGGACTCCTTGGTTACAAATGCCGAACCTCCGCATTGGAAGCATTCCCGTGCCAGTTCTACGTCAGTATGCATTGTTAGGAAGACGATTTTGGGGACGTAAAGATCTGTGCGAAGCGACCGTATACTATCCAATCCGCTCATGTGCGGCATCGTTACATCGGTCACGATGACATCGGGTTTATGTGCCCGTGCGGCCGCCTGCAGCGCTCTTCCGTCTGCCACGATGCCGACCACTTCGTATCGTCCAGCGAGTAGTTCAGCCATCGCCTGAGCAAATAAGAGATGATCGTCCGCCAGTAGTACTCGAGTCGTCATATGCTCCTCCGGCTAGTTGCGCCATAAACATCATCTAGTGACAGCGGCCAAACATCAATCCGTCAAATTCCGGATGCATCCAGAAAAAATACAAATGATGCCTCGAACTTGTCCTGATGGCGGCACACCTTTGTTACTCGTAAATTAGGCAGATGAAAAGGCGGATCAAGATGCCCAACCTCACGCGAACGGAAATGGAGCGTATCGCTGAGGACATTTATATCTACGGGTACCCGCTCCTTCTGATGGACATTATCAAAAGGACGCAAACGGCCACTGCTTATGCCACACCGCATGGCGCGCCTATAAATCAATTTGCGCATGAACGTTTTCTTCCAGGGCCTCACGAGAAATCCGTCATTCACCCGAATGCAGACTGCCTCACCTCCTTCGCTTGGCTCGACCTTAGAAAGGAACCAATCGTGCTGAGCATCCCTTGGACGGACCGATACTATCTTTTGTCATTTTTCAGCGGCTGGTGGGAGATATTCGACTCGCGCAGCCCTCGTAACGATGGCGGGCAAGGAGCACACCTTGGATTTGTTTCTCGGCACTGGGTTGGCAAATTGCCGCCTGGTGTGGAGACGATTGTCGTACCGACGGAAACCGTCTGGATTCATGGCTGGTTCGAGGCTTGTGGCCGTGAAAACGTCGAGCTTGTTCACTGCGTTCAGGATGAGTTTCGCCTTATACCTCTGAGCGAATGGTGCAGTTCATCCGTTCAGCACGGCCTTCCTGTTCGAACGGACATCGACGAGAAGACTACCCCACAAGAACACGTGGACAAATTCGACGCGCGATGCTTCTACACGCGGCTCTCGCGATTGATGGAAAGAAACCCCGCGCAGGAGTGCGACAGCGACATTGTTGCACAGTTCGAGCGTGCTGGATTTTTCCCATGCGAGGACTTCGCATTCGAAATGCTGCCAGCGGAAACGGCACAGGCCATGGAAGCGGCAGTATCTGCTGCGCAACTGCGCATTGCTGAAGCCGAAACAAATCCACCGCACTGCAAAAAAGTCAATGGCTGGTCACTCCACATACATCCCGGCAGATACCAGAAAAACTATCTCGGTCGGGCCGCTGATGCACGAAGCGGCATAGTCGCTGCCGTGGCTGACGATGTTCTGTGCTTTCACACCGGCACTGACCAAACCGGCGAACCCCTTAAAGGTTCGAACCGCTACGTAATCAATTTCTCCGGAGACCTTCTCCCGCCGGTAAATGCTTTTTGGTCGATCACCCTATACGACTCCCGGCAGCATCTTGTCGCGAACAGCATGCTCCGCCATGCTATCGGCGATCGAGATCGGCTAAGAGTCAATCCCGACAATTCACTGTCCATTCATATCCAACACGATTGGCCCGGCACGGACAATGATTCCAATTGGCTGCCTGCACCGAAAGAGACATTCAGTCTCGCCTTGAAAATGTACTGGCCGAAGCCCGATGCGGTCGCTGGAACTTGGCGGCCGCCCACAGTGATGCGGACGAAATGAGGGTATAGCTATGGTGTCGAGCAACCATCTGGGCAAGGACGAAAGACAAGACCCGTTCACGGGTATCGGACCGACCGCAGATTTGCGATCAATGCATGAACTGGTCATCGATCTCAGTTGTGCACAGACGGTGAAGTCGATGGCGGACACAGTCGCAAACTACTGTGGCAAAGCCTTCCGAAGTCCGGCGGGTGCAATCTTTGTCGAGCGGAATGGCGATCTGGAAATCATTTCGCAGTGGAGCTCCAGTCAGGGGCCAAAGAGGCATCTTGCTGAACAAATTATTAAAAATGGCCCAGTTGCGCGTGCTTTTCGGACCGGCAAACCGATTTTCTGCCGGACTCCGGGAACGTCTCAGTCGCCTGTCAGCCGCTATTTACACCAACTGTTGCGGCGATGCCGTAGCAGAACCGTCACGTTCCTGCCGATACGGATGTCGCAGCAACCGCCTGTGGGGGTTCTAGGCATGATTCTTCCGCATGTCGAGGAATTTAGTTCGATGCGTGAGAACCTGGTGCAATTGGGACAGCTTGTTTCAGGTTCCATCGTACGTGCACGCGCTTACGACGAGGCACTCACCGCCCGCCTTGAAGCGGAAAACGCCATCCACAGTAAGGACGAGTTTCTTTCGATGCTTTCGCATGAGTTGAAGAATCCAATGATCCCGATACTCGGCTGGGCGGTCGCGCTCAGCAGCGGTACGTTGCCCGCGGACAAACAGAATCTGGCGCTCGAGGGAATCGTCCGCAATATACGCGCGCTGAATTACCTTGTTGAAGACTTGTTCGATGCGGCGCGCATTACTTCCGGGAAGCTTCGTCTCGAACTAGGCGAGGTTCGGATCCAGGACGTTGCGCGCGAGGCACTGGCAGCCATTCAGCACACTGTTGAAGGCAAAAAGCTGCGAATCTCGACGGACATATCCGAAGCCATACCACCATTCATGGCGGATTCTCGCCGGTTACAACAGATTTTGATGAACCTTTTGAACAATGCGGTGAAATTCACGCCTGCTGGAGGTTCCATTGCAGTGCGCATTCGCAGATGCAACGATAACGTGGAATGCATAGTGTCCGATACCGGAAAAGGTATCGAAAGGAAGTTCCTGCCTTTTGTCTTCGACAGATTTCGGCAAGAGAATCGTTCTTCGAAAGTCCATACGGCAGGCCTGGGACTCGGACTTTCAATCGTCCGTGAAATTGCCCAGCTTCACGGCGGTTCGATCGAAGCCTGTAGCCAAGGATCCGACAGGGGCGCGACCTTCATCCTGCGATTGCCTCTGCGCAGAAGGCGCCCCGCGAGCGGGCGGCGCGTGACTTCCGAAAACGGATCTTGTCCGGCCCGCTCGGAAAAAGCGGCATGAACTTCATCAACAGTAAGAAACACTTGGGAGAATCTATATGCGCGTTTTCCTTGTCGACAGTGAACCCATATTTCGGGAAGGTCTGAAAACCATCATCGGGGCCGAACAGGATCTGACCGTCGTCGGAGAGGCGGATAACTGCCGAAACATGCTTCAGGTGTCCCAAAACGTCGATCTGCTGATCCTGGATGGAGAATTGGATTCGATTGTCCTGATTATGTCGCTACAGAAGATCCGATCTAAAAGCCGGCCCCCCTTTGTACTCGTTTTGACGAAACGCAATGAGGAGCAGCACGCTGTCCAGATGCTTAAGGCAGGGGCGGACGGCTATCTGTACAAATCAGACCCGCCTGAAACAGTTCTAAAGGCCATCCGGAAAATTGCAACGGGTGGTAAATATGTCCCGAGCGATGTTGCCGAAACGGTGATTTTTGCGTTGAATGGACTGAATGGATCGAGCCGGCTGTCTCACCGGGAATACCAGGTTCTGTACTTGTACGCCTCCGGAATGGGCATGAGTGAAATTGCTGAACACTTATCGTTGAGCGTGAAGACCATAAGCACGTACCGTTTTCGCCTTCTCGAGAAGCTGAACCTCAAAAGCAACGCCCAACTGATGCGCTACGCGTTCAAAAAAGGCATGGTGGCGTGAGACGACTTGTTCGGCGTCATCTCATCCTGAAGGTCACGGGTTCACCGGCATCCGGCACAATATCCCATCCTGATTCGGCAGCGCTGGGGACGACCTTCACGGTGATGTGTTTTTGTCCTCCTGTCGTCAATAGACTAGCCGCCGCTTCGAGCCGGAATTCGGTCGCGGGAGTTGCGATCATCGATGGACCAAAACAAGGCGGCATTATAAGGACTTGCATCCGATCGACGTACACGCTGACATAGTAGGGAGTCAAGTTTCGTACCGGTCGCAGGACGTTCCCGGCCCGCACTAATGGAGTTATAGCCGTAAACTTAGTCTCTGAACATGGTCCCGAGACCGGGCTGGCAGGTTGTTGTTCGTGGGATGGTGAAGTCTTCTGGTTCAGAACTGCCTTGATGGCTGCCAAATCGCGCTCGATGAGCTCGAGCCCGCTGGGCAGGGACCCAACTCGATCATTCTCGCTCACGCGCGTTGGCCCTACTCCCAGTGAAACCGGTTCCAGAAGCTTGATGCTCACCGGCGTCTCGTTGTCCAGCACGAGCTTTGGTCCACGGCTTGGCGTTCGCACTAACTGGTAGATCGTTGTCGGTGGAAACAATAATGCGATGAGGTCTCGATGCCCGTGGCCGCGGCCCCAAACAACTTCGTCTTTGACTTCGCGGCGATCGGCCTCGACAATCTTTGCATCGATCGGGTATTCACAAAGATCCGAGTTCATTATCGATCCCAGGGTGATACGCAATCGAGCCTTTCCATGAAAGCGCCCAGCCTGCTTCGATTCGACAATGGTCCCAAGCACCTTGGAACCCCGCGCCAGCAGCGGCGGCCGATTAGGGAAAAACCGGACGTCAGAACTGACGGTCAGAACCGTTGGGCCTGAAGATCTGCCTGCCGTCAGCTTCTCATCCGGTAAGACGCGAATGACGATTCCCGCCGGAAGGTATGCCGGGCATTCCGGTCCGCTCGCCTGCGCCGCCACAGCGCACACAACAAGACAAAAGAAAACTGCTGTACAGACCGAAAGCGAATTCATCTTCATGCTCCTTGTTCGCGATTAGAGGTGCAAAGGTTAAGGCCCCGGCGACGCCGCCTCATTTATGAAACAGCACGACAATGAGAAGGCACAAACCGAGAGCCATTACAAAATTTGCGATTGTACTCGCCAGTGATCTGTAAGTTTTCGCCCGATTCCTTACAGGCTATTCGATAGCGACGTCTCATCACCCTCATTGAGGTACTCAAAGAATTTATAGAATGCGAATTCAAAAGTGATGAACGACGCACAAGTCCGGATCCAGCCCATGAGTGTCTGCCCTTGTGCAAGAAACCTTTGATGAAGAGCCAAATCCTTATCGTTAGCCATTGGAGAAGCATAATGAGTGCGAAGTAACCGGATACATCCGGAGAAGTGCGGATACGCAAAGAGAAATGTCACGGCTGTCGATGCTGAAGAAGCCTGGCGGTGCACAAAAAATTCGGCTCACATGCAGAATCAACATGTGAGCCGAGTCCCACGAGACGTGCACGACTCGTACAGAAATCGGGAGGGCATACGGCAGCCAACGAAACCCCTCAACGCACAACCCACGACAAATTCAAGCCGGCACTGAGCTCAGGCCAGTAGGTACTGTGTCCGAAGAAATTGGGAATGGTGCGTCCTCGAAAATTACCAAAGAAACCCAAAGGCCCGTAAATCCGCATCGCTTTCACGCCGCCGCCATAGCTGAATGTAAAGAACGTGTCTCCGCTGTGCAGAACATCATTCGGAACAAACTCCGTGTTAAACGGCGTCACAATCGGCCGAACATTCAAAACAAAAGTATCGCTGTTCCTGATATTCGACGTAGTCCTCCCGCGCCGACGACCGCGGAAGGTTTCACCATAGAGCCGAACATGTTACGTTGACCAAAGTTATAAGTGAACTCTGCTTCCCATAAGTGCGCCCTCACGGCTCCTTGTGGACAACCAAGGTCGCCCGCAAACCTGGCTGCCGTATTGGAGCTACAGGTTGAAATGATTGCTCCAACTGTAATTTCCACCAACCTCAATGCTCGGCGTGATGTAGTGTCCACCACGCACACCCAGAACGTGATTGGCTTCGAATTCACCAAGTCCCGTATTATCGCTGGGCCAATAAAACCCTCCATACGGGCTGACTTCGAAGTCCTGTGCAGCGACAGTACAACCTCCTAATTGAGATTGAGGACGAGGGACAGAGCATCCCACTCAACGAACGCACGGCGCTGATCCTCTTCCGGTCCGTCCGCGAGCTTCTGATTAATGTCGCGAAACACGCCCAAACGGATCGCGCGCATCTATCGCTTCAAAGAATCGATCAGAGCCTGCAAATCAAAGTCGAAGATCGCGGCAAGGGCTTCGATCTGGCTGATCAGTCGCACCACGTCGACTCGGGACATTTCGGTCTGTTCAGTATTCCTGAGCGGATGGAATACGTCGGAGGAACATCAACGATCCGGTCGTCGCCCGGTGGTGGCACCGAAGTGAATCTGACGGCGCCTCTTGCAAGCGCGAAAGCGGCCAATAGCGGATAGACAAGACCCGAGGTTCTAAGAGTTATTCCCGGTAAAACATGAGCAAGATTCCCAGTACTGTCATCAGTAACGGCCACAAATTAGAGAATACTTTGTGCCCGCGCATTTTCACTTCGGCAGCTCCCTTCGCAAGACCAATACCGATTCCTACGATGGCATAGCTCAGATGCTCGTACTGAATTCGCGCCATTGATTCCATGTGATTTGGCACTTCGGTGCTGTCCTGGTGCTGGTGAAACAGAAGCAGAATTGACCCTGCAATGGCGAGTGCGGGAAAAACTAACCCGGCCCAGGTTTTTGTGAGAACCCTATTTACACGTAACCATTCGATACAGCCCAGGCTCAAAAGTAATGCGGCAAATATCTTATGCTGCAGTACTTCGCTATTGTGCTGCAGTGTTTCAATCCACAACCTGGTACCGAATGGCCATAGTTCCGTGTCGCTCCATACCAGCACGAAAATCCCCGACACGAGAAAGCTGCCGGGCCAGACATACTTCGCCAGGAGCCATCGTTTTCCGATTACTGTTTGCAACAAAATAAATGCGCTGCCCAACGCCACCAAGAAACCCGCCAAGTGATGATTGAATTCGCTTTCTTTCTTGTCGGCGATCAGCTTCAGCTGCTTATCCCGATCCACTGGCTCATTCGACCTGAACGCTTCGTGGCCGTGATTTCCTTCGTGGATAGAATGGTGCTGGAGCGTCGCAGCCGAGGGTTGCGTGGTCAGATAAGGAAGTAAACAGAGGAAACCGACCAAGGCAGGCAGCAGATAAGTCCGTCCTCGTTTCAAGCTTCCTCCTCTGCGGGAACGCAATATGTCGTTGCTTGTCAGGCAAAGAATGCCGCAGTGATCGAGCGGGTGCAACCCGGTAAATTGCGGAAAAAATCGGCGAAAAGTTCGAGGTGTGTCGGTTCTCGTCTTTAGACCAGCTTGATTCGAACGGCATATCGAATCAGCTCGGCTGTCGTGCGAATCCCGAGTTGGCGCATAATTTCGTATTTGTGCGATTCTGTCGTACGAGTCGAGATTCCAAGTTGAGTGGCAACTTCTTTCATCGTCTTTCCTTCCGCTAAGAGCTGCAATACCTCGCGCTGTCTGAGAGTGAGCGTTGTCTCGCCGCCGTTCTGTCGCGAGCCGGCTGTGAGCAAATTCGAAACCAAATCTCCCGCGAGCAGCGGCGTTATGTACGTCGCGCCTCCGGCGACACATCGAATTGCTTTGATCAATTCGTCTGTACTGCAAACTTTAAGCACATAACCCAACGCGCCGGCCCGGAATGCTTCTTCAACAAGGCACAGATCTGCATGCATGCTGAGAAACAGAAGTTTTGAAGAACTTTGTTCTTTGCGGAGTTTGCGGGCAGCGTCAATTCCATTCAGATCCGGCATCGAAATGTCCATCAGGATCACGTCCGGTCGCGCCTCCTTCGCCTTGCTGATCAATTCGCCGCCGTTTTTGGCAACTCCAACAATTTCAAAGTGTTGCTTCAGCAGGTGAAACAGCGCATCTGTCAGAACAAGATGGTCGTCAGCCAAAAGAATTCGCGTATTCATACATTTTCGCTCGTGCTTCTATGACTACTGCTTGTGTCCCATGCATGTTTGGTTGCGTTTGCTGAAAACGAAGCTCTTGAAGCTTCTGAAGGGGAGCAGCGGACCGCAGGAGGAAACGTTTCAACGATTCTTACGGGCCAGTTTTGGCATCGTAAATTGCCTTCCCTTAGGGTCAGCCTTTCTATTTCTTTCGGATCGGTTTCACTACTGGTTGTTCCAACATCAATTGCCATGGCAGTCTCCTCAAGAAGTTTTTTGCCATCGGGCTCGCGCGACTTCTCCTGGACGTGGAAACCGTATGCTCTTCCCTGAGTGTCTCAAGCGCCGTCAGGTGACGTATACGGAACATTCCTTAGTACATCGCAGGCATCGTCTCGTATTTTACGTTCGTGATTAAAAATAAGTTACGTCTTAACTACCTGAGTTCTTTGCGACAGAGGTATTGTCACACGGATTTCAGTGCCTCTGCCGGGCGCGCTTTGAATTTCAAGTTGGCCTTTTACGCAGCGGACGCGCTCTTTCATGCTGACAAGCCCAAGACCGCGCTTTGTGCTGTTCCTCCAAGGTACGAATCCACGTCCGGTATCCGCCACTTTAAGGCGCAGGTCTCGTTGTGTTCGCTCGAGCACAACACTGACATTCTCCGCTTCCGCGTGCTTGGCGATGTTGTGTAGGCATTCCTGCGAGACGCGGAAAATGCAGAGCCCCACTTCATCCGGAAGAGGCGGTAACTCTGCAGGAATCTCAACGTCCATTTCAACACCTTGTGCTTTTTCAAATTGTTCGCAGAGCGCTTTAAGTGCTGTACAAATTCCGGCGTGCCCCAAAACCGGAGGGTGAAGGCAATGTGCGAGGTTCCGCATGGCATTTGAAAGGTCCGTAATGTTGTCGATCACTTGACTCAACCCATTTAGTGAGGTGACCGAATCACTTGATCTTCGATTTGCGATTTGCCGCACCGATAATGATAGGAGCGCTACCCGGTTACACAAGTCGTCGTGTATCTCGCGAGCTATTCTTTCGCGTTCCTCCTCTTGTGCATTGATGAGGCGTCGTGCAAAATCCTGCACGCGCCTTAGACTGTTTTCTTTTGACAGTCTCAATTCAGTGATGTCGGCATGCGCAATTACAAAGCGGGCGCGTTTGTAATGAATTGGGATGACGCCCATGCGGTAGTAGCGCGCTCCTGGCCGAGAATTATCCGAATAATCCATCGTGAAAGACCGTAGTTTGCCATTGAGCACAGCGCGTAAGCCACCGATAGCTTCTTGAGCCTCCTCTGAGTACGCGCTCGCCCGCTGGCATACATCAAGGTAGTTCGTGCCGGGTCCGGTATGCTGCACAGGACCGAATTGCTCGGCAAATGCCATCCAATTATCGTTGCTGCCAACGATATTTCCACCAGAGTCGATCAGTGCGATTCGATCCTCGCAGGCAGAGGCATAAGCACTGAGGTCACGAATCGCTAGCGGACGCTCTATTACTCTTTTCATATCTTGCACTTCCCCTTTCGAACGGTTGCACTTCCTGGAAGCACGGCCGCAAAACAGACGTTAAACGTCGGTCCTCCCTCGTCAGTCTGAGTACACGCATCCTGTCGTCTAGTGGTTTTTTTTGCAGGCGAAAAGTATAAGTATACTGCCCGCGCTCCCATGACGCCAATCCGTAGAATTTCCGCCTACACGTCTTAGAAAATCTGACAGCGTGTCCTTCTTCGGCCGCTCGTAGGGTTTTTACCACGCAACTTTCTTGTACTGAGATGCGAGTACCTTTGAAGGTTGGAAAGCGGCGCAGAAGGCTTTAGCAGGTTGCTGAAAAATTGATTGTTTTCGAAGGAAGCAGGGCCTGAACTGGAAGAAGTTGCTCCAGGAGCGATCTTGCCGGCCAGTTTGTGAGGTTTTCGTTAGTAATTGTGAGTGTTCCACTAAGCTTTTTCGCCCAGTAGAGACACTACTCCCCGAGCTTATGCGGCATCCGGAAGCAGCCTTCGCATTCGGACCAGATTGTAAGCTGCCAGGCTCAGTTCGAACATCCAGCCGGCCAATTCCCCACCGCGATAACGCGTCTTTCGTTGGCCGCCTACCGTCTTCAAGCCAACCAAAGATTTCTTCAATGCGTGCCCGACACCGCAAACTGACGGCGTATCCCTCGTGTCTTGTCGTTCGGCCGTCGATCGCACTCGACCGGCCATTGGTATTCTGCGTCACATGTGGCGTAACGTTCATCGCGCGCGTCTTCTCGACGAAATCGTGGGTGTCATAAGCTTTGTCTGTGCCGACCGTCACTCGTTTTTCGTCGGCGATGTCCGCTAACATTTCCAGCGCCGCGTCGCGTTCTGCCGTGCCTGTGGCCTTGGTGATTTGTCCATCGACCGCCAGTCCGTTCCGATTTTCCATCACCACGTGACCGGCGTAGCAGAGCTTTGCCTCTTTGCCTTTACCCTTTCTGTAGAGGCGCGCATCCGGGTCTGTCTTCGATTCGTGTGTCTCGTTCGTCCTCTGCTCGCCATGGAAATCGACAGCGGCATTGCCGCCATCGCCTGGTGTTCCCGATTCTCGGTTATCCTTCCTCTGGAAACTCTTTTGGCTGGCCCACGCCTCAACTAATGTGCCGTCCACGGAAAAGTGTTCGTCTGAGAGTAGGCCCATGACCCGCGCTTCTTCGACCACCGCTTTAAAGAACAACCCGGCGATGTCGGACTTCAGCATCCGGTCCCGATTCTTGCTGAACACTGTCGCGTCCCATACGCCGTCATCCATATTCAGCCCCGCAAACCAGCGAAATAACAGGTTGTAGTCCAGTTGCTCCGTCAACAGCCGTTCGCTGCGTATCGCGTACAGAATTTGCAACAGCAGCGCCCGCAGCAGCTTCTCGGGGGCAATCGATGGCCGTCCCACGTCCGAATACATCCGGTCAAACTCACGTGACAGCGCCTTCAGCGCTACGTCACACAAAGGACGGATCAATCTCAGCGGATGATCCTTCGGTACGCGTTGCTCTGGCGATACGTAGCTGAACATGGCCGATTGTGTGGTGTCGATTCCTCTCATGACCACACGTTGTAAGCTAGCTAGTCGGCAGACACAACCGGTCCTTCTGCCTTTTTCAGCAACCTGTTAGACCAGCTTGATTCGAATGGCATATCGAATCAGTTCTGCTGTCGTGCGGGTGCCAAGCTGCCGCATAATTTCGTATTTGTGCGATTCTGTCGTACGCGTCGAGATTCCGAGCTGCATCGCAACTTCTTTCATCGTCTTCCCTTCCGCTAGAAGCTGCAGTACCTCACGCTGTCTGAGAGTGAGCGTCCTGTCGCTCCCGGTGTGTGGGGAACCGACCATGAGCAAAGTTGAAATCAGGTCTCCGGCCAGCAGCGGCGTTATGTATCTCGCGCCTCCGGCAACACATCGAATGGCTTTGATCAATTCGTCTATACTGCACAGCTTAAGCACATAGCCCAATGCGCCGGCCCTGAATGCTTCTGTAACCAGGGGCGCATCTGCGTGCATGCTGAGAAAAAGAAGTTTCGATGGACTTTGTTCTTCGCGGAGCTTGCGGGCAGCGTCGATTCCATTGAGATCCGGCATCGAGATGTCGATCACAATCACGTCTGGCCTGGCGTCTCTCGCCTTCGCAATCAACTCGGTGCCATTTTTGGCCACTCCAATGATGTCGAATTGTTGCTTCAGCAGGTTAACCAGCGCATCTGTCAGGACAAGATGGTCGTCAGCCAAAAGAACTCTGGTTTTCATAAGTCTTCCGACCTTGCGAATATGGAACCAAAAATCAATTCAAAAATTCTGGAGACTTTCGAAAAGCAGACTTCAATCTGCGTCGGGACACAAAGTCCTACAACATTATGGTTTGTCAGCTTATCGAGTAAATCGGTAATTCTACTGAGAGTTCAACGAAAAATTCCGGGGGCGGTGCAACAGTTCCTCTGTCAGCGGAAGTACTACTCAACAGCTAAGTTAATAATGTAGGGCCGTTTACAATGCCGAAGCACTTTCCAGCTTCGACCGGACGTGTAAACAATGGCTCATCCCCCTTATGGAATAGGGACCGACGCAATCAATAATAAAAGGTGTCATCAGTGCCTCAGGTAACAATAACGACCATCGTCGACGGCCCGCGAAGAAACGCTCTCAGAATACTTGTGTCGTCAATCAACCTTCAAGTTCCGCCTGGCTCAACCGGTGCCACACAATGCCGGCAGCGACGCACAACCACGCGCCGGTTAGAATCGCATTCGTTCTGGCAAAATCTCTCAAATCGAATGCGAGGCTGGTTCCGGCATACACGATCAGGGCCGAAAGAGCATCTCCGGCGCGCCAGAAAAAGCTGTCGATTGCCGTCTTCCCTTTGTATTTCGCTTCGCGACTAGTGCGCAGGAATAAGGCATGGCAGGCGGTATTTTGTATGGAATAGTCCGTGCCGTTCTCCGCAATTTTTGTGTCGCGAATGAGGGTTAGGATCGGCGCAAACGACAGGAGCGTGTAGCCTCCCAACGACACCATCGGCAACAAAAACAGCGAAGGACCGATGCCGACACGTTTCATGATCCGCGATACGGCAAACATTTGCAGACCGACGCCAAGAAGATTTACCCGAAAGTAGAAGTCAGCATAGAACTTCCCGATATAGTCCTGCAGGCTCATTCGCTCGCTGCCGGATAGGGCAGCTACAGTTCGGGCATGTTCATAGACAGATTTTCCGAGGATAAACTCACCGGTTGTATTGACGATATTCGAAAGCAGAATGAGCATGGCTATCAAAAAGAGATACCGGTGGCGGAGAACCACTTGGAATGCGCCGACCGGCTTCAAGGGCTCCTCAAACCGGCGGATCCGGACCGAATCGCCCTCGCGGCGATGGATCCAGTTTGTCAGCAGCATACAGACGGCCAGCAAGACCGCCGTAACCAGCATCATCACGTACGATCCGACCGATACGAAGAGCCGGCCTGCAACTGCAGCGCCAAAGATGGCGCCTAGCGAACTGCCGATACCCACGATTGCAAAGAGCCGCTTTCCCTGTTCCTGACTGTATATGTCATTTGCAAACGCCCAGAATTGGGCAACCAGTATGAGATTGAAGAGGCTTGCCCAGAAGAAAAATAGAATCCCAAAGGAGACTTTGAACTGACCCAAAACATAGAAGATGACAAGGTTTGATGCGAAGAACCCTGTTACGCCATTGATCAATCGGACGCGATTCAGGTGGCTCGCCAGTTTTCCATAGATTGGAACGAGCAGAAGAAATGCCAGCGCCCCCGCAGCGCCTGCGTAGCTCTTGATCTCGGGACCAGAGCCTCCGAGGATTAGGGATTCACGGACGGGCTTGACGATGTAGTAAGCAGTCATCAGGATGAACAAATTCATCATCAACAAAAATGCCGTCGGCCCTTCGCCGGGCTGGACAATGGCAAAGGCCGACAGTACTCGATCCAAACTCGTTCGTATATTCACCCTGGTTCACCATTTAGTTGGATGCAGGTGGGATACCAATCAAACCCAAATGAATCTTGAATAGAAGGATCGGTGTAGATGAAAGCCGCGGCTTAGAAACATGGGTGCCGTGGACCCGAAAAAGAACCAACAGATTCAGGATTTCTCCCCGTCGTACTCGCGGCTATCCTCACTGATAAGTGAGATCTTGTTGTGTGTTATTCGAAGAAAGATGGAGGGAATGCCGACCCGGCCTGAAAAGGCCGGCGTCGGCGCTTTAATCCCGTCCTTCGGCACTAGTCCGGAACCAATTCGTTTGAGTGCGTTGCCGCGCGACAGCATTCATCACGGCTGAAGGATCTACGGCAAAAGCGGAACCCAGTCTGGTCACCCAGTTCATATCCGCTCCCAAACGCAGGAGCAGGTCGGGGTAGGCGGTGAGGGCTCTTACGCTGGGATGCCAACCATAGTCGTACCCATTGCGCGGCAGGCTGCCTTCCAGATCACGAATTTGATGGACCCACTGGTTCGCCTGCACGATCTCGAGCGGATGCGCACACGCCGGGAACAGGTCGCGAAGAATCGCGTCGGGGTAAAGTGCAACCGGGGCCACTAACGTTTCCAAGCTGACGGCCGGCGTGGGAGCCAGGGGCTGCTGCACCGGTTGAGGGCCGGGAAAGGGCCCTTGCGGGACGGCCGCACTAAGGGCCGGCCGGGTCTCCACGTAAATTGGGGTCATCAGCTTGACGTAGAGTCGCGTCTCGACGGGAAGCACAATGTCCGGTCCGCGTCTCGGGATTGACAGGAGTTGCACGAGTGTGGTTGGCGGAAATAGCAATAAAAAGGTGTCCCTGGTCCGATGGACGGGACCCTGGATTCCGCCATCCGCCTTCACCTCACCTTTTTCCCCTTTCCGCTTTCCCACGTCGATGATTCTTGCCGACACGCCGTCGTAGACGTCTCCCCCAGGAGTAATGATCTCTTCGATGCCGATATCCATTTGGGAGCGGCCAATGAAATGGCCGGCGCGCTGCGATCGGAGGACGCGGCCGACAACGTTTGATCCCCGGGGAATCAAAACGGGACCGCGGTGACCGCCCGCGCGCACATCGTCAGCCAAAGAGAACAACACCGGATCATTATCCTGAACCTTGGCCGTATTCAGGGTTTCATTGAGAATGACCGGAAGAATGGTCCCCGGCGGAATCATCATTTCCGGAGCGGCGGCCGCCAATAAAATCGCGGTAAAACTTGCGATTAGCATCGAACCTCCTTGGAGAATATGCCCTTGGACTCGCCTTCACCAGCGGCGGCCGTGGTGTTGCGGATAGTAGTACACCCGGTTGTGGTGCGATCCAATGATCGCTGCCGACGCGATTCTCCCTGCGGCATTGATTGCGGCGGTTCCCAGGATGACCGAAGGCGGATACGCAGGTGCGAAAACTACTGGAGGAACCGGAGCGGTGTAGACAACGGTTGGGGGCGCTTGATAGACCACAGTTGGCGGCGGCTGTTGATAAATCACGGTTGGCGTTTGATAAACAACTGGTGGTGCCGGCTGATATATTACAGAAGGTTGCTGCGGACTGGGGACTGGAACCGGAGCTGATTGAGCTTGCGCGGGTGGCAGAGCATTGAGAAGCCAAACGCCCGTAGTCTCTTCATAACACGCCCAACCCTGAGAAGCACCATCGGACGTCATGTAATGTTGTGGGGCCGGGCACGTAAAGCTCTGCAGTTGCCCGCCCGGCGCGGTCACATACGCCCCATTGACCATCTGGCCATTGATCACAACGGATTGGGGAATCCGGTTCTGCGCTGCCCGGACCTGGGAAAAACCCGAGACTGTCCAGAGCAGGACTATTCCAGCCGCCAAGAAAACCGCTCTTTTCTTCATAGAACCTCCTTGACTATTCCTTGTCAGTCCATTTAGACCACAGCCTCGAGCAACGATCTCGTTAAAAAATGTAACAGCCATTTCCTCATTTTCTCCGTCTATGCCATCCGGAGACAAAAACCCGATGGATCGGAATTTACTTGTCATTAGAGCGGACGCTTCCTCAGTAAGAAACGTGATCGACGGGCTACGAGACCGAGGCTATACCGTCATTACCCTCTCAAACTTTGAATTAACCGTTGATCCTACACTGGCCGAGAATTTTGATCTGATTATCGTCGAGCATGCCCAAAATCGAATCAACGCACTGCAAATTTGCGCCGAGCTGCGGCAGCAGGATGTCGAGACCCCGGTCATCGTGGTTGCGGATCAGAATCTGGCTCAGCACAGAGTCCCCATTTTCAAGGCGGGCGGGGATGACTATTTGTTGAACCCGTGCGATCTTGATGAGCTGCAGGCCCGGATCGATGCGCTTTTGGCACGATTGGTTCGCAAGAAAAAACCGGATCTCACATCCTATGAATTTGCCGGGGTCCGCGTGGATTTCGATCGTTCCGAGCTGATCAGAGATGCGTCGGTGATTCAGCTTTCCGAACGCGAGAACCGGCTTCTACGCTACTTTGTCGAGAATCGTGGAAAGACGATTTCGCGAAGCGCTCTGCTGCAGCGCGTGTGGGGATATCGATACGCCTCGTTAACGCGAACGGTGGATGTTCACATCCTTCGTTTGCGCCACAAAATCGAAGAGAATCCCAAGGATCCCCGTCTCATTGTTACTGTTCCGGGATTCGGTTACCGTTTCGACGGCTGAGCCGGATATGTTTACGGCGCTGTCTTCTCCTTGAAATCCAGTTCTCGTCCATCAGCAAAAATCACCTTCGTTCCCGGATCCCCAGACCCAATGTACGCAACAGGCGCGCCGTTCTTTGCCGGACACACAATGATGGTGACTTCATCACCCGGTTTGAGCGACCTTCTCGTCCAACCCGCCCTACTCAGGATGCCCGGACTGTTTGTTTCGACTCCCCAGTGCACCACGTTCCCCTTGCTGTCTTTCACGTCCAGGTAAATTTGAGAATGGGGATTGGTCCATACAAATTCGGTGATGACTCCCTTGATGGGAACGCGAGCGGTTTCGTCGTATGCCGAATTGCCGTGGTGCGCAGACGCAGCGCTGCACAGAAACAGCAGCATTGAAATGACGCTGACGGATCCTGTTCCTTTCTTCATTGGACCTCCAATCTACCCTCTCCCTCTGCGAGAGGGGGCTCTCCCCAATTCATCCACACATGATCCACACCTTCTGTTCGGTAATGACTCAGTTTGAAACTGAGTCATTACCTTCTGTTCACTTCTGTTGACAGGCCAGCGAAATCGACATATCGTAGCCCGAAAGTTGCATTCTATTCATTTGTGTGTTGTTGCGGAATTAATCAATGACAAGGCGAACACAGATATGAGGAATCGAACCATTTTGATCATTGCTTTAGTGGCGGTGTTGACGTTGCCGGCCTCCGCGCTTGCTCAGGGCGGCGGGCAAGGGCAGAACGGACCAAATGCCCAGGCGAGAACGGCGCAACCATCAATCCAGTTTCCTCCGGGATGGAAGCCGTGCCCGCGATGTCAAAACAACGAGGACCGGAGGCAAGATGCGGTCGAGTATAAGATTCAAGGTCACGCGTTTGATCGGCACGATCTGACTGGCGTGTGGGGATACGATGGTAACAATCGCGCTTTCAGCAATCCTCCGGAGCTGACGCCTCTTGGAAAGCAGCAGCACGACGCCACCTTGGGTGAGAAAGCTGCGGACGGAACACCGCTTCACTCGAAAGACACGTCGGGTCGCGGTCTGGGCAACAAGATCAATTGTGATCCTCAAGGCTGGCCACGTTTGTATACGTACAACTATGGGTTTGAATTCGTCACCCTGCCAGACCGAGTGATTCAGTTTTTTGAAATCGGCCACACCTTCCGCACGATCTGGACTGATGGGAGAAAACTGCCCGCCGAAACGCCGGAACCGCGCTGGATGGGTTGGAGCGTCGGCCATTGGGAGGGTGATACGTTTGTCGTCGAATCTAATGGCTATGACGACAGGTCCTGGCTGCAAGAAAGCCGTCCTGACGGAGGCTGGACTCACAGCGACGAGATGCGCGTCATCGAGCGTTATCGCCGTGTCGACTACTCAACGCTCGAGTCGGAAGTGACCGTTATCGATCCCAAGATATACAAACAACCATGGGTCACTCAAAAAGCAACGACGAAACTGGTGCCCGGTGCCGAAATCGGCGAAGACTACTGTGTTCCTTCCGACTACCTGCAATTTAACGAAAACATTTACGGAACCATTTCCGGCACGAAGAAATAGTAGTTTAAGATAGCTTTGAACTTAATAAATGGAGGTACACGGTGAATATTCGGCAAATAGCAAAAAGTCTCGCGATCGGGCTTATCGTGGCGCTGGCTCTTGCCGGCGTCGTCTTAGCACATCATGGCCGCGCCGGCTATGCGAATGAAATCCAGACAGTGAAAGGGACGGTCGCGGACGTACAGTGGAAGAACCCTCATGTTTTCATCGGCTTCGACGTTAAAGACGATAAAGGAAACGTCGTGCATTGGTTGGCCGAACTGTCTTCCCCCGCGACGATGCTGGCGGCTGGCATGAGCAGAACCACTCTCAAAAACGGCGATGAAATCGTGATCAAGGGAAAGTTCGGTGTGGATTCTCCAATCGTGCTAGTCGATTCGATCACAAGGGACGGAAAGCCCATCGTCGGCGACCCGAATGCGGAGGGCCGTTTCGTCAACAGTACCCGTTGACCGATCTGACAATTCTGAAAACACGAGGTCTCCATTGAAGCGAACGATTGTCCGCGCTATGGGATGGGTTCTCGTCTGCCTGGTTGGCATCGCGACGGCGAACGGCCAGGCAGCACAACAACAGCGGCCCCAGTTGGCTGAAGAAGTCTTCAAAAACGTTCAAATCATCAAAGGAATTCCCGTCGACGAGTTCATGGATACGATGGGCATGTTCGCTGCCGCCACGAATATGAACTGCGTCGATTGCCACACTTCCGATAGCACGGAAAGTTGGGAGAACTTTGCCAAGGAGACCCCGCTCAAGCAGACAGCGCGACGAATGCTGCTGATGGTGGATGCGATCAACAAGCAGAACTTCAAGGGCGTGCGTTCCGTGACCTGCTACACCTGCCATCATGGAGACCGGCGCCCCAAACAGATACCCAGCCTGGTTGTGCAATACTCTGCGCCAATCGAAGACCCCAACGAAATCGATGTCTTTTCAAATGCTGGTGGTCTTTCCGCCGATCAAATCTTTGCGAAGTACATCCAGGCATTGGGCGGCGCCGAGCGGCTCGCGACTCTCACGAGTTTCGTCGCTAAGGGGACGTATTCGGGATACGACACGGACCAGGCAAAAGCCGCCATCGAAATCTATGCCAAAGCTCCCGCCCAGCGGACAACGATCGTTCACGCCCCCTTCGGCGACAGTGTCCGAGTTTATGATGGCCGCGCGGCTTGGATCGCATCTCCAGATAAACCCCTGCCGTCGATTCAGCTAACGGGAGGGAATCTGGAGGGAGCGAAGATCGAGGCAATGGTCTCATTCCCGGCTCAAATCAAACAAGCTTTCAACCAATGGAGAGTCACCACAACCACAATCGATGATCGCGAAGTGACAGTTCTTCAGGGCACGAATCCCAGACAGCCTCCGGTGAACTTTTACTTCGATCAGTCGGGATTGTTAGTCCGGCTGGTACGACTCGCGGATACGGCGATCGGCCGAGTTCCCACACAAATCGACTATGCGGACTATCGGGAAGTTTCCGGAGTCAAACTGCCGTTCCGCTGGACTGCGACCTGGACCGACGGTCAATCGACCACTCAACTAACCGAGGTGCAGGCGAATGCTTCTATCGACGCGGCAAAGTTCGGCAGACCCGCCCCGGCCCCGCCACCCCGAACAAAATAGCTTTCACCACCGAGCGGAGGACTCCATCGTTCCTTTCAACGAAAACAACCACAGGTTGTCCCCTCGCGGAGAGCCGGCGAAGAGGCTTCCAGCCGAATAGGCCACGACGTACTCGTCGCCTTCGTATTGGAAGACACTGACCGGCGAATTCATGCCGGCTCCGGTTTGGAATTCCCAGAGACGCTTGCCGTTCGACGAGTCGAGCGCAGTCAGCCGACCATCGTTTCTCCCGACGAAAACCAGGCCACCCGCGGTCGTGACGGATCCACTATAACAGTTGTCTTTCCATCTCTGCTGCCATACGAGGCGGTTCGTCTTCATGTCCAAAGCGGCGAAGATTCCTGTGCCCGGAATCGGCGCTCCGCCAAACGCGCCGCCTAAATAGCGTCCTCCGTGCCCTTCGGCTGGGATCACCTGATTCTCTTCACCGCCCTTGAAGAAGTTCACCATGTCCGTTCCACACACATAAAAATAGTTCGTAGCCGGATCATAGGAACTGGGTGGCCAGTTGGCACCGCCCCGCGGCGATGGCTTGGCGATAACACCATCCGCCCAAAACGGCGTAAAGATGCGTCCATGGTTGACCAGAGGAAAATCCTCGACGGCGACATCGATCTGGTGAGGCACAAACGCGTCTCCCCGAGGAAACGGCTGCGTCGGCGACGTGAGCTGACGCGGTTCTTGCGGGACGGGTTTCTCGTCGATGCCGATTAGCGGTTTACCGGTGACGCGGTCGAGGATATACACCCAACCGGTTTTGCTTGCCTCGGCGGCGGCCTTCCGGAGGCGGCCGTTAATCCTCACATCAAAGAGAATGACAGGATTGGGCGAGTCGTAGTCCCAAATGTCGTGATGCACCTGTTGAAAATGCCAGCGGTACTTCCCCGTCTTTGCTTCGATTGCCACCATTGAAACGGAGAACAGATTATCGCCCCGGCGGATGCGGCCGTTGAAGTCAGGCCCGGGATTGCCGGTGGTGAAATAGATGAGGCCCAATTCCGGGTCGACAGCAGGCGTTTGCCATATCGTGGCGCCGCCATGCTTCCACGCGTCATTGTCATTGGGCCAGGTCTCATGACCGATCTCGCCGGGAGCGGGGATCGTATAGAAGGTCCAGATTAACCGGCCGTCTTTTGCGTCATATGCTTTGATGCGGCCCCGTATGCCATTCTCTCCACCCGCGAAACCAACGATCACCATTCCGTCGTAATAGAGCGGGGCGGCCGTAATTGTGTAGCCCTCCTGCCAACGCTCGGCTTGAACGGACCACGCCGGTGTGCCCGATTTTTCATCCAGCGCCACGAGCCGGCCGTCCAGTTGTCCGACAAAAATCTTTCCCTCCCCGAGACTCATGCCACGGCTTGTCCAGCCGCAACAGACCGTCGTGATTTTCTCGTCGAGCCTGGCCTCGTATTTCCAGAGAGTCTTGCCCGTTTTCACGCTGATCGCGAAAACGTCATCGGCACCAGTGACGATGTACACCACTCCATCGTGAACAACCGGTTGCGCTTCGCCCGAGTACTTCGTGGCCAGGCCCGAACCATCGAGGCGAGCGCGCCACACACCTTTCAAGTTCGCGACGTTCTGGCGATTGATCTGTGTCAGAGGAGAGTAATTCTGATTGAACAGATTACCTCCGCTCTTCAGCCAGCCGTCAGTCGGAGGCGCGGACAAGTCGTCGGACAGCTTGGGATAAAGCGCTGAACTACTCGCGAGCAAGACCACTGATGCGGCAAGCACAAAGGTCCAACGAATATGATTTTGCATCTCACGCCTCCTCGAAGATTGCGGGCATTTTATCACTGTGGGGTAATATACGCGCCATGGAAGTACGTCTCTATTCGAATTCAAGCCGTCCCGGTGTGGGCCTGAAACCCCGTCGCGAGAGTCAGCGTCCGCTTCTGCCGCAACATGCGCGGCATTGTCCGGTGTTGGAGGCCGGCAGCGCTCTCGGTTGGCTGGTATATCCGCCGCTGGAGCCAAACGAATCCTTTCATCTCGAATACGAGGGAGAAGGGCGGTATCAGCTCATCTATTTCTTGAACACAGAAGGAGCGAAATGGGAGCCTGTCTTTACGGTCGCAATCGCGCTCCCCATAGGCAGTATCGGGATGATGAAAGAAGAGGTTTACTTCGCCGGAAAAACGCCGCCAATGTCGCGCGATACGGCGCTCGGCGTCATGCGGGCCCTCGTTGTGCCCGAAGATCTGGGCACGCCTCCGGGTGCGATATCGTTGCGTGGCGCGACCAACTTCAAGACACCAGCCGGCTGGGATACCGTCTACACACCAATATTCAATATGGTCGAGCGGCCTGTTGCCCCAATGCTGGTCGTCCGTGTGGAGACGGACTGGTACGCGCACGAGACCGAATTCCGATACGTGCTTCAGCCAGGAGAAGGTATACACGGCGCGCACAACATGCCGATCGGACAGGTGTTTTTCGTACCGCGCGAAGAGGTGCGGCTTGCGGAATGCACACCCGAGGAACTGGCGGCCATCCAGAGGTCGCGGCAAGAATTCTTTCATCACAAAGCCTCGAGCAAGATCATGACGCCGTACGGCCTGGAGTACAGTCCCTACTACCTTCGCCAAAGCCGCTCGCGAAATTCGGAGTCAGAGGGGTAATTCGGGGACAGACGGGTGAATTCCCTATTTCCTTCAAGAGTCATCGATAGGAAATAGGGAATTCACCCGTCTGTCCCCGAATTTTCCTCATCTATCGCCGGACATCTGCCGATAAGGGAATAGGATGGCAGGCGAAATTCTCCATAACCTACAGAAAACACTGGACACCACGCTGGAGTCTTTTCTGGATCTGGTGGGGTGCGATGGAGGTTCTGTATACACGGTCCGTAAGAATTCTGACGGCGAGGAGATCCTGAAGTTCGAAGCCATGATCACGCGCAGCATCAATCTGCGCGGCGTTCCGGAGCATCTGCGTTCGCTCGAGTTCCAAATCAACGATTCGAGCGCCGTCGGCAGAACCGCTGCTCACAGAAAGCCGCTTCTCCTCAACATGATTTCCGGCGAGGTCTCGCCGCGAGTGGGCAACATGCTGAACTACCCCACGAGGAACATTTTCTCCGGCCCGTTGATCACGCCACGCGGAGACCTGGTCGGGGTTGTACAGCTCCTGAACAAACTTCCGCAGGACGAAACATCGTTTGACCCGTACGCCACCTCGCCGCTTCCGAACTTCGACAAAAAGGATGAACGGCTTTTTTCGGTCATCGCAGGTCAGGCCGCGCTTGCAATTGAGAACAGTTTGTTGCTCGAGGAACAGGAAAGACTTATTGAAGGATTTGTCGGCGCCTGCGTAACGGCCATTGAAGCTCGAGATCCGGTGACTTCCGGTCACAGCGTGCGCGTGTCCAACTACACGGTTGGACTCGCGGAAGCCGTCAATCGCACTGATCGAGGCCCGCTCCGCGAGACATACTTTACTCCCGCTCAACTGCGTGAACTGCGCTTCGCAGCGATGTTGCATGACATCGGCAAGATCGGCGTCAAGGAAGAAATCCTTCAAAAAGAAAAGAAACTATTCCCTTGGGAACTCGAACTCATCTCGATGCGCCTGAAGCTTATGCGAACACAGATGATGCTTCGGCAACAAACCGATGGCGGGAATTACGAGCCAGACATCAGCCGGATTGATTCCGTATGGGAGCGATTGGTCCTGGCTAACGAACCTTGGGTTCCGGGCCCGATCGCGTTTGAGGTCGTCAAGGAGCTGCGCTCGTTTCGAGTCCCATTCGACACAGGCGAGATCGTTACCGCGCTCACCGACGAAGAAGCTGACAGAATATCGATTGCCAAGGGCAGTTTGTCGGCTTCGGAACGTCTGGAGATCGAAGGACACGTCAGCAAAACGTTCGATATCCTAAAAATGATTCCATGGAGCAGGGGACTCGAACACGTCGCCGACATTGCTTCCAGGCACCACGAAAAATTGGACGGCTCCGGGTACCCCAACGGTCTCACAGCCGGGCAGATTCCCCCTCAAGCCCGAATGATGACGATTTGCGACATCTTCGACGCGCTCACAAGCGACAGACCGTACAAACTCGCACTGCCTGTGAGCGGCGCACTCGACATCATCGCTGCGAACGTCAAAGGCGGAAAACTCGACGGCGCCTACTTTGATGTTTTCGTCCAAGCTCAGTTGCACGAGTTACTCATCCCAAGAACCGAAGTAGCCCTTCAGCGAGCCTAACGCAGCCCGCTGTTTCACACCACCACCACTCAGCATTGTTCCCAGGCTGTGCGAGATTGAAACGATCGTCTTCATCTATCTGTAATTTCCGGTCCAAAGACGACCATCTCGGTCATAAGTCAAGTCCAATTCAGTCAACACATGCAGCGGTGCCCGTTTGTAGCAGTAATTTTCGGGTGTGTAGCAACAATTTTTAAGCGTGTAGCAGTGCATGTCATTCCATCTCATCCGCCTGGGCTTGAGGAATGCGAGCGACTTGCATCAAGTGCGCTGCACACTGCACCCCTGGGACGGAAAAGAGGAATCCTGGGAACCGGCCGGAACTTTTGGAAACTCCCGCTCGATGCGAGTTGGTAATCTGAAGCCCGGAAAGATGTATGCATTTCAGGTGCGTGCCCCGGGGCGGTTCAACCGGTTCGGGCGACTGGAGTGACCCCGTCAGCCACATGTGCAGGTGAACATCAGCGACTGCGTTCGAATTCGTTGGCAGTCGTGATAGGATGACGGCACTGACCATCGGCGACAATCGGCGACAATTTTCCGAAGCACCAAGTTTGTCGCGTTTTGGCGCACAAGCGGAATGCTCGCATAGAGCGCGGCTCAGGGAAAGTCGATGACACCTTAAAAGGAGGGATAGGAGAGTCATGGTCAAAAGGAGTAAGGAAAATCTGGCCAACTTGGCAACATTGTTAATAGGAATTCTGGGCGTGACCGCTTTGGCAAGTTCACCGGCGTGGGGGCAAGGTTTCTCTGCCGCGATTGTCGGCATCGTGCACGACGCTAGCGGAGCGGTGGTACCTGGAGTGAGTGTCACCGCCAAGCATATCGAGAGCGGGTTGACGCGTTCAGTCATTACCAGCGAGGCCGGCAACTATAGCATTCCATCACTTCCGGTCGGCGCCTACGAACTGACCGCCGAGTTATCGGGCTTCAAGCAGCAGGTGCGGCGCGGCATCACATTGGCTATAGGACAGGAAGCGGTGGTGAATCTAACGATGGAGGTAGGAGAGATCAAAGACAACGTAACGGTGACGGAGGACGCCCCGCTCGTGAACACGACGCTGAGTTCCACCTCCGGCCTTGTCAGCAAGGAACAGATCAAGGATCTGCCGTTGAACGGACGGAGTTTCCTGGAGCTGATGACGCTCAATGCTGGCGTGATTACGAACCGATCGAATACCACCGACAACAATGTGCCCTCGTTCTCGATCGCGGGGAAGCGTCCCGATAGCAACCGATTCACGATGAATGGAATGGACTACGTTGGGAACAACGCGGGCGGAACCTACACCGCGCCCCAGGGCATCAGCGGGTTTTTGCTCGGAGTTGACGCGGTGCGGGAATTTAACGTCCTTGGGCATACCTATGGCGCCGAATATGGAAAACGGGCCGGAGCTCAGGTCACCATCGTGACGACGTCAGGCACCAACCAGTGGCACGGATCCGGCTTCGAGTTTCTGCGCAACAGCGCCCTGGATACGCGGAACTTCTTCGACGATGTCAAAGGTCCGTTCCAGCGGAATCAATTTGGCGGAGCCATGGGAGGGCCGATCGCCCGCGACAAGATGTTCTTTTTTGGAAACTACGAAGGATTTCGAGAGCGGCTAGGGGTGACTCAAAACGGGTATGTGCCCAGCCGTCAGGTGCGGCAGGGTCTTTGGCCGAACGCTGCGGGACAATATGCGCCGGCACCCAACCTCGAGCCGCGCATGCTGCCGTTTTTCCGGTACTGGCCGGAACCCAATGGTCCGGAGCAGTTCCTGAACGGTTTGCCCACCGGAACCGCCCGTTATACCGCCAATCCCAAGCGTTCGGTTCAGGAAGATTTTGGTTTGGGCCGCTTTGATTACTACATATCCACCAAAGATTCGGTCAACGGCAATTTCACCGCGGACAAGGGGAATCGGAGCAACCCGCAGGATCCCACTTTCCTCGTGGCCCAGGAAACCAATCTGTATACCCTCAGCACGCAAGAGACGCATATCTTTTCTCCGACTCTGGTCAACATCGCGAACTTCGGGTACTCGAGCGCCAGGGCGCGGCAGAAAGCCCCTCCCGTCACGCCATTTCCGGACGGACTCTTGTTTTTGAGCGGAGGAGGCCGGAACAACCCGGGCTCGATCGTCATTGGAGGCGGGACGGTAACGGTCGGAGCATCGGCTTTAATCGCACCCAACGGCCAGAATCTCAATTACAACGCCCGGCGGAACTTCAGCTTCTCCGACGACGTGAAGCTGACGAAAGGGATTCACAGCTTCAGTTTCGGCGGGTGGTTCCAGCGCGTCGAGCAAACGGCGTTTTCCTCGGGTCAGAACAACGCCGGAACCGTCAGTTATCAGACCTTGTTGGCTTTCCTCCAGGATCGCCCGACCCAATTCAACACGCAAACGAAACCGACGGAACTGATCTTTAGCTCGAAACAAGCCGCCTGGTATTTTCAGGATGAAATGAAGCTGCGTCCCAATTTCACCGTTCGGCTGGGACTGCGGGACGAGATGACCACCAGGATCAACGAGAAAAATGGTCATGCTTCGAATTACCGGTTTGATGCGAATGGGATCCTGATGACCGACCCGTTCATTGGGAAAACGCCCCTTATCGAGAACCACGCCAAGGCGCTGTTGCAGCCACGGGTCGGCTTGGCCTGGGACGTGACCGGTTCAGGCAAGTGGGCGGTACGGGCCGGCTTTGGGATTCATAACGACCTGCAGGACAATCTCGCCAACCGGCTCAACGCGAATCCGCCGTTCAGCGGGAGGTTGACCTTCCAGAACACGCCGCTGCTCTCCATCATTCCGATATCAGCGGAGTCGGCACCCCCGGACGCTTGTAAATTCGTCGGACAGACGAGTCCACCCTGCTCAGTCTATGCGCCCGGCGGGATCGATCCTGACCTGCATACGCCTACACTCCAGCAATGGAGCCTGACGGTTGAACACGAGCTCGCTCAAAACCTCGTGGCCGAGGCCGAGTATGTCGGCAGCCAGTCATATCACGTTTCGACAACAATGGACGTCAATACGATTCAACCGCTGAAGTGCGACAACCCAGCGGGCTGCCTTGCAGGAGGAACCCTTGCGGCTAGATCCCCCAGTCCACAAGACCCATGCGGAATCCCGTGCCGCGTACCGCAAGGGACGGTATACGTCCCGTGGGGGACAAGTGGTCCGAATACGCGTCCGAACCCGCTGCTCGGCACCAGCCAGGGCTGGTACTATCTGGGCACCAGCAACTACCACGCGATGAATCTCTCCTTGACCAAGCGAGCGAGCCGCGGACTGACGTTCAAGACCACCTACACCTGGGGAAAGGTGCTGGACCTCAATTCCGCTAACCTCGTCAATGGCGCCGATAATGAAGCTCCCACGGTCTTGAATCGCTTTGACCGCAGGCGCGACAAGGGACCCGCTTCCTTCAGCCTCCTGCACCAGTTCAGCACCAACTTCAGCTATCAGTTGCCGTTCGGGAACGGCAAGGCGTTCGGGGGCGGAGCGACGGGTTGGGTGGACAAACTGATCGGCGGTTGGCAGTGGAACAGCATCTTCGTAGCCAATAGCGGCTTCCCCATTACGCCTCAGGTTGGCTCGAATCGGTCCGGTACGGGGGATACGGGCCGCCTTCCCGATAGGCCAAGCTTGAATCCAAATTTCAAAGGAGACCCGATTCTCGGAATAAACGAGTTCAAGAAGACCGGCCAGTATTACGATCCCAACGCCTTCGTCCTGCCGTTACCCGGAACCTTCGGCAATCTCGGGCGCGGCCAGCTCCGGGGACCGGGATATCTCAATGTGGATACGTCGTTCTTCAAACGGATTCCTTTGAAAGAGCGATTGAACTTGCAGTTCCGGACGGAGGTTTTCAACCTTCTGAATCACGCGAACTTTGATACGCCCAATCTCATTGTCTTCTCGGGAACAGGCATCAGTCCTACGGCCGGTGTCATTACCAACACCGCTACGAACGGAAACGGGCGGCAGATTCAATTCGCGCTGCGGCTCGAGTTCTGATGCAGGACCCTCTCCCAGAGGGAGAGGGCGCGCGCCGAAGGCGCGCGGGTGAGGGTACAGGTCTCGTCGAATTTTGAAACCCTCACCCGACGCGCTTTGCGCGTCGACCTCTCCCAAAGCGAGAGGAACCCTCAATCCGCTGCAAACGCTTCGTACATACGTGCGCGAAGTTGAGAACGCCGTTGTTCGAGTTCGTGGATGCGCTTGCGATACTGGCCGCGGCCGAGATAATCGGCTATGCCGATGATGAGCATGACTCCGCCGATCAGCGTGAAAAAGTAAGTGAAGGCGAAGGTGATATTGAAATCCTGAAAGATGTCGGCCGGGACGAAGTAAGCCGTTAGGTGCATCACAGCGGCGATACCGCCGACAATGGCACCAATCATCATTTTGAGCCGGCAGTTCGAATACTTCCCTGCCAGGTTCAGGATCTCTACCGACACCTGCGCATATTCCCTCTCGATCGCGTTCTGCTCGCGGCGCGGGCGCTGCGGGCGGGAGAGAATGGGCATCTCTTCGTATTTCTTCACAAGATCGTCGTATTCCCGGCGGGTGGCCGGATCCAGGAGCGTCTCAACGATAAAGTTGAATCGGCTCATCTGTTCGTGCGCCCAGCGTTGCTTCTCGGGAGGATTCTTATCGGGATGATAAATTTTTGCGATCTCTTTGAAGGCGTGTTTGATCGCGGCAGCGTTGGCGTTACGAGGTACACCTAATTCGTCGTAAAAGGTCTTAATGCGCGGCATCTCTCTTCATTATATTTAGGATCGGGCCCACCGGCCAAGCCACGGCCGGGAAGAGATTTCGCTTCGTTCCAATTTCAAAATCTGGCTGGGACCCCAGCCACAGGACTCACGCCTTCAACCGGGGGTCCGCGGCGTCGCGCAGGCCCTCCCCTACTAAGTTATAAGACGTTACGGTGAGAAATATGGCCAGGCCCGGAAACACGGTCAGCCACCAGCCGCTGGGCAAGAGCTGTCGGGCATTGGAAAGAATGGACCCCCAACTTGGCTTAGACGGCGGCACACCAAATCCCAAAAAACTCAGACTCGACTCGATCAGGATGGCGGATGCCACACCGAACGTTGCGGCGACGAACACCGGAGCCATACTGTTGGGCAGAATATGGCGGAAGATCGTGCGAAAGTCGCTGGCGCCCAGCGCCTGGGCGGCGACAACATATTCCAACGACTTCGTTTTAAGAAACTCACCTCGAGTGAGCCTTGCCACGGTCGGCCAATTCGTGATTCCAATGACGATCATAATGTTGAGAATGCTCGGCGGCAGGAACGCGACGACTGTGATGATCAGGAAAAACGTAGGAATCGTCAGCATGATCTCGATCGTGCGCGACGCAACGATATCCACAATTCCGCCGTAATATCCCGCAAATGCTCCAATGACCAGACCGATCAACACGTAGATGGAAACCGCCACGAATCCCACGGACAACGAAACCCGCGAGCCATGCACAACGCGGCTGGCGATGTCGCGCCCAATGTCATCGGTTCCCAAGAAATGTTGTGCCGAAGGCGGCCGAAGTACGCTGGTCAGGCTTACCTCATTCGGAGAATATCGGACCGGCGGAAATTGCGCCCAGTCGCCTTCCTTGAAGTTCATCGCGGCGAAATCTTTGAAGGAAACATTCTGAAACGGTGCCTCCCATCGCGAAACGCCGACCCACGCAGCGTAATCTTTCAGAACGGGGAAATAAAGCTCACTTCGATAACTCATCACGAGCGGTTTGTCGTTCGCGATGAAATCAGCGGAAGCCGCAAGTATGAACAACAAGAGAACGACAATCAGACCGGCTGTGGCGACACGATTGTTGCGGAACTGGCGTGAAACGATCTGCCAGTAGCCTTCAGGCCGCTGCCCTCTTTTCATAACGAATCCTGGGATCGACGAGAGTGTATAAAAGATCCGCGAGAAAAATACCCAACAGTGTTAAAAAAGCGCTCAGCGTAAATATCGCCATGAGGAGCGGATAATCGCGCGTGTATACAGCTTCGTAACTGAGCGATCCCATACCGGGAATTGAAAAAAGCGTTTCGACCACAATGCTGCCTCCGATCAGCGCGGGGAGCAAATCGGCCATGAGCGTCACGATGGGTATCAGCGAATTCCGCAAAGCATGCCGGTAAACGACGATCCGCTCGCCCAGTCCTTTTGCACGAGCGGTCCGAATGAAATCCTGGCGGATAATTTCGATCATCCCTACACGCATGTAACGGGAGAGTACGGCCAGCGTGTAATACGTCAGGCACGTGATGGGAAGGACCAGGTGCCAGAGCTGATCTTCTAGCCTCTGCCACCACGGCCACGCCGCCGCGTTCGGCGAGGCCAGTCCATACACAGGGAATACTCTCCAGAAGTCGCCGCCGCCCAGATAGACAATCGCCATAGTCGCAATCCAAAAATTAGGAAGCGAATAGAGGCCAAACAAAAGGACGGTTGTAATTCTGTCGCCGATGGAGTGAGGATGTGTCGCCGAACGAATTCCAATCGGAATTGAAATAAGATACGCGAACAGCAGCGAGATACCGCTTAATCTGACAGAAACCGGAATTCGCTCTCTCAGCTTGTCGATAATCGGCCGATGGTCGCGCAACGATTCGCCGAAATCGAACGTCACCAGCCGTCTCAACCATCGCAGGTATTGGACGTGCAGAGGCTGATCCAGACCATAAAGAGCTCGGGTTTCATCGATGATTTGTGCCGCAAGGAGCTGATTGCCGGATCGCTGCTCGGTATCGCCAAGTTTCAACAACGCGGGATCGCCGGGGGTCAAATGGATAATCAGAAACGAAACCAGAGAGATGCCCAACAGCGTGGGAATCATCAATAGAAGACGTTTGACAAAATAACTTCGCATCTTCTACGGGGCTTTGCCCAACAAATCGGGGAAGGTACACAAAAGGCACAAATTCGTTCGGCTACGGGTTTGCCGAGCTCTTATATTTCTGCAAGCCCTTCGGCACCCACCAACTGTTCAAATCATAACCGGGACGCAACGGCAACCACTGGACATTCTGGAACCGTTTACTATACGTGGCGGATTCTTCCTGGTAATACAAGAATGTAACGGGCTGTTCATCATTAATGATCTCTTGCCAGCGCCAGTACAGCTGTTTCCTTTTTTCAGGATCGAACTCCTGGCGAGCCTGCTCGAGCAAGTGGTCCGCTTCGGGATTTTTGAAGTTAAAGAAATTAGATCCGCCGGCCGTAGCGCTGGAATGCCAAACTTGGTAAGCATCCCCCGGCGAAAGATCACCATGAGAAAAGTTAAGCGTACTCGCATCGAATCGGTGATCCTTTAAGCTTTGGAGCATGACGCCCAACTCGATCGCTCGTTCCGTCATTTCAATTCCAGCTTTCCGAAACGCCTCGGCCAGAACCGGTGAGAGTTGCCTGAAAACCTGGCTGCCCGAAGAACCCAGGAATTCAAACTTGAACTTTACGCCGTCCTTGTCGCGAATACCGTCGCCATCATGGTCTTTCCATCCGGCTTCGTCGAGGAGTTCCGCGGCGCGTTTCGGATCGTAGGGTAAGGGCTTTATGTTGGGGTTGAAATCCTTGGCGCTGGGATCGAGGAATGACACACCGATCTTGCCCAGGCCCAGACGGATACCGTCGATGATCTTCTGCCGATCCACGAGCATCGTCATGGCCTGGCGAACTCTTTTGTCTCTGAAGAACGGCCGCTCATTGTTCCACATAATGGCGGCTTCGGTCGGAATGGAATATTTCACTTTCGCAAATTGCTGCTCAAAGGCAGCACCGCCGGTCTGTTCCGTGTGCTGAATAGGCAATAGACGCGGCATCGCATCCGCGTCGCCCGCTTTTAACGCGGTCAGGGCAGCGGTATAGTCCGTAATAATTCGATAGACAATCTTGTCTAAATAAGGCTTCTTACCCCAGTAGTCGTCGTTTCGCGCGAGGATGAGTTCTCTCCCGCTATCCCATTTTTCGAACTTGTACGGACCTGTTCCAACCGGCGCTCGATTCGCTCGATGAGCATTGAAATGATCACCGAACGTTTTGATTTTCGGATTGCTCTTTGCTTGAGGAGCAATGATGTCCTTGTAACTAAAGGCATCGAGCAGTCCTTCCGCGTCAAAAACGTGTTTGGGAATGATCGTTAGGACATTCGCAATGTTACTAACGTTATAAACGTTGGGCTTGCTCATGATGAAGCGCACCGAACGTCCGTCGATTTGGATATCGGCCAAGTCAGTCAAAAAGCTTCGCGCCCACGCCGTATCGGCCAGTGGACAAGCCGCAGCTTTGAATGTGAACAGGACATCGGCAGGCGTTAGCGGCTGCCCGTCGTGCCACTTTACACCGTCACGGATCGTGAACGTGTAGGTCAGATGATCGGCGGAAATTGCCGGCGGAGCCGCTGCCAGCAGCGGCTCCGTCAGATCCCAACCGTTCGTGTTATACGCCATCAGAAATTCGTAGATTTGGGAGTTGTTCACACCGGTCAATGCATACCTTGCTGTGGCCAGTTGCGTGATAAGGGGGTTCAGATTGTCGGGCTCGCTTTCAAAACGTACAACCGCCCAGTCACCCTGAACCGCTTGAGCGGCATCGGCTCCACTGGTTTCCGGACTCGTGCCGGGACGGCGGCATCCGATAACGATAGCGAGCAAAAGCAAAGGCAGGATAACTATTCGACGCATCATATCGTCTCCACGAACCCCGGGGTCATCTGAATTGGAGTCACATTATTACACGGGTGACAAGACAGAATAGGGGGAATGCGCGGGGAGTATTCCCCTCCTCGCAGAGGAGACATCTGAGTTGTTAAGTCAATGCGAATTTTTCGTCTACTGGAAGTTCGGCAGCCAGAGGTGATCGGCGCAGTTTCAAACTGTTGCAGTAGACGGTTTCGTCATATGGCGTTCGCGTTTTCCAGCAGCGAAAGATAATGCGTATCCATTTAAAAGCGAGAGCGCGGAGAGCGGCATGATGCGATTTCCCACGCTTCCTCAGTTGGTCGTAACAAGCTCGCGCCCAATCCGATTGAAGGATCGAACAGCCGGCAAACTCCTGAAACGTTTGCCTCAAAAATTTCGAACAGGCCAGGCGCCAGTGAATCCAAATGCCGGTGCCGCTTTTTTCGGTGACCGGAGCAATGCCGGCGAGTTGTTGCATTTCTGCAGCGAATTCGAATCGGCCGCGGTCGGAGCCAAAAGCGGCCAGCAGACGCGGCGCCAGCGAAGCCCCCGCTCCAGGAAAGCTGCTGAACAGGGTCGAGTCGTCATGTTTATCAAACAAGGACGCGATTTCTTGGTCGTATCGCTGAATCGATTCGGTCAGCAAAGAAATCGGCCGGACCAATGCCTGAACCTTCATCGAGCCGGACAACACGACGGCACCGTCTTGGGTCAACGGCTGAGCTTTCTGGATATTGGCGATCAATTGCTCAAGTTTGTCTTCGCCGCGATAGCCCTGAGCTTTGTAGAACTTCCGGATCGAGGAAGGAGTCGCTGCTTTCAAGCTCTGCAGCGACGGCCAGCGCTGAAGAAAAGCGCAGGCCCGGGGTGCGTGCAAATCACCAAACCACTCCAACGCTTGCGGAAAATACATCTTCAGTGCCGCCGTCAACTGGTTGGTCAAGGCGGTCCGTTCATCGACCAAACCGCGCCGGTCTTCGGTCAGCAATTGAATGCTGCGGGTCAGAACATCATCGGGAACCCAGACGCGCAGATGCTGGCGATGCGTCGTCAAGATCTCCAGCAACAGCTCGGCATCGATCGGATCATCCTTGGCCCCGCTGGGATAAAACGCCTTCCGGAATTGAGACAGCGTCTGCGGGTTGACCGGATACAGGTACAGAAAATCGACATGCATCAGCGCATAGATCAATGCTCCACGCTTTTGCTCGACAGCAATGGCGACGGGGCGACCAGCGAAGCGATCCCGCAACTGTTGAATCCAGTTCTGCAGGGCTTCCGGCGTCTGATCCAGACTGAAGCGTTGCCGCTGTTCACGGTTAGTTTCTTGCAAAGCAACAACATGTTTTTGGTCGGCCCAATCCAAGCCGACGAATGCAGCGATTTCGACATTCGGTTTCGATATCTACACATTTCTCCGTCGTTTCCCCGGTTCAAAACCATACCGGCAGGAAGTGCCCATAATCCTTATAGCCGAGTCCTCGAAGGACATCATCTGAGCATACGTTCCACTTCCCGTACCGATCGCGTTCGAAAGTCTCCTCTAACCGTTGACTCAGTAGGGTGGCTGATTCGTAACGCGACCCAGCCGGTTTTCCACAAGGGACTTGCTAAAAAAAGAAAAACGAACCAAAAAACAAAACAAAAAACGGCCTGTGGAAAATGCCGCAGCTATGGACATCCGCAAACCAAGCAGTGGCCTTCGGCAGCTTCTGCTTGATGCGGATGTCCACAGCTGCTTGGAAAAGCCTCGCAAAAACGCTCGGCTTTCCCACATTTACCACAGGCCTCGTCATTGCTATGCAATATGATCATGACATTCACACAAAGAACTATAAGGGGTGGCTGCGCCAGGAAGAAAAAGATGCGAAGCCACCGAAAAGGCGCAGACGGGCGCGAAGCGCGAGCGCGATAGCGCGAAGCCGTAATAGTGGTCAGATCGGCAAGAACGTTTCGGCCGAACTGACCACTAATTGAGGCTTCGCCCTACTCTTGAGGCTGCGCGCTATCGCGCTTGCGCTTCGCGCGGGCTCGCGCTTCGCGCCCAGCGCGCCAGCTTCTATTAAGCTGTCGCGCCACCCCTCCTCGCAGAGGAGGGGAATAAATCAACCCCGGAAAAGACGAGAAGCAACCAATTGCAAGCCGTCCAACGTGAGATGGGAATCGACGGTCTCGATCAGCTTGGTTTCCTGGCTGATCAATGATGCCTGGCCTCCGGTTCCGATCACCCGGGCGGTCTGACCCAACTCGTCTTTGAGGCGGGTAATGATTCCGTCCACGAGAGCGACGTATCCATAAAACAATCCGCTCTGCATGCTTGTGATGGCCGACGTACCGACGAGTTTTGCCGGCTTTTGAATTTCGATCCGAGGCAGTTTGGCCGCGTGTTCATAAAGCGCCTCAGCCGAAATGACGACACCCGGCGCAATCAAACCCCCTCGATATTCACCGGCCGCTGTGATGACATCAAAAGTCGTCGCAGTACCGAAATCCACAACGATGGCCGGCTTTCCATATTTGCGAATCGCAGCAACAGCGTTCACAATGCGATCGGCGCCAACTTCGCGCGGATCGTCATAGAGGATCGGGATGCCGGCATTTTCGTGCGTAACGAATATCGGTTTAACCGAGAAATAACTTACAGCCATCTCGTTCAGAACGGGGTCCAGAGGCGGAACCACTGAAGCAATGATGACCTTCCGGATCTTCTGCGCATCGATCCTTTCGAGAGCGAACAGATTCCGGAGAAGGATGCCGAATTCATCGACGGTTCGGTCCTTCTGCGTGGACAGCCGCCAATGCCTGACAAGCCTCTCGCCGTCGTAGACACCAAAAACAGTGTTTGTATTACCGAGATCGATTGCTAAGAGCATGGTTTTGATTCCCCTCCTGGCAGAGAAGGGGTGGATGCGAGGACAAAGTCCGAGCTGACCACCCCGGCGCTCAGCCTGCGGCTTCGCGCCACCCCCTCCTCTGCGAGGAGGGGAATATTCTCCCCCCTCATTCCCAACTCACAACCTCGCCGCTGTAGACCTCTTCAAGCTGGCCACTCTTCTGTTCGATACGCAGGGCGCCCAGTGCATTCAGGCCGCGTGTGACGCCGGTGATCTTCCTCACACCGTCGTGAATTTCGATACGACGCCCGGTCGCGAAACTGGAAAAGCTGGTCCATTGCTCGATAATGCTGCGCGGGCCTTTTCTCTCCAACTCGATATAGATGTTCTCGAACTCTTCGAAAAACTCCAACAAAATCTCGATACGCGACTGGATTCGGCCCGACGCGATGCGCAGGGACGTCGCCCGGTCCGCAATGTCAGGCGGAAGGGTTTCGTGATTGACGTTCACACCGATGCCGATGACCATGTTCTTCACCAAGTCAACTTCGGCCTGGATCTCGGAGAGGATTCCGCAGAACTTTTTACCGTCAACAAGCAGGTCATTCGGCCACTTGATATCGATATCCAATCCCGTGTAACGCTCACTAGCATTGTGCATGGCGACGGCCGTAGCTAGTGTGAATAGAGGCGCAAGGCTCGGCGGCGCTTTAGGAAAAAGTACTATTGAGAAGTAGAGTCCTGCCTCGCGTTCCGAGTGCCAGTTCCGTCCGAGCCTTCCGCGGCCCGATGTTTGCGATTCCGATATCATAACTGCGCCTTCGGCAATCTTGTGTCCATGAGCCAGAAGCCGGGCTGCGAAGGCGTTTGTGGAGTCGACGCTGTAAAAGTGATAGAGAACCCGGCCGATCATCGTCGTTCGAAGGCGCGGCCGGATCAGCTGAGGGAGCAAAACATCGGGCAAACGAGCGAGACGGTATCCGGTAAACAACTCGCCTCGGATTTCGACTCCTGCCTCGCGGAGCTTCTCGATCCATCGCGCTAGAGTCGAGTGCGACACGTTGAGGTCACGGGCGAGCTTCTCGCCGGAAACGGTAATCATCATGTTTTGCATCAGGGCGTACAGAAGCTCGTCGAGTTTCCTGTCCATCAGCGTTCGCAGTCACGCGCAGGAGAAACCCTCCCTCTGGGAGAGGGTCTACTCTAACCGATTCAAGCCCTCGGCCAGTTTTGCGGCCTGACCACGGTAGTCTGCGAGCCGGCGCCGGTTCTCTTCGACAACCTCTTTTGGTGCGCGCTCCACAAAGCTGTTGTTTGCGAGTGCTCGTTCCAGCTTGTCGATCTCCCGCTGGATCTTCTCCAGTTCTTTTTTGAGCCGGAGCCGCTCCGCTTCGAGATCGATCAAACCTACAAGGGGAACTTCCAGAGCGAGGCCGCCCGCCACTGCTTGTGCGGCGAGTTTGTCTCCTGAGAGTCTCGGAACGATCTCGACCTGATTCACTTGCGCCAATTTAAAAATGTACTCACGCGCGTTGGAGAGCAGTTGAGTCAGTTGTGGATCGTTTGTCGCTATGCGAACGGAAACCGTCTGTTTGGCATCGACATTCATCTCGGCGCGAATATTACGGACCTTGACAATGATCTCTTGCACCAATTCCGTCTGCGATTCCGCACGTTCGTCCACCAACTCAGAATCAAATTCCGGGTATGCCGCGATGACGATCGATTCACCTTTGTGCGGGAGGTTCTGCCACAATTCTTCAGTGATGAAAGGCATGAACGGATGCAGCAGACGCAGAGCCGTCTCGAAAACATACAGCAACACAGGCTTCGAGGGCTCGGGATCGAGCTTGATCATCTCGAGGTACCAATCGCAGAACTCATGCTTGAAGAAGTCGTAAACGTGCCGCGAGGCTTCGTGGAGATTGTACAGTTCGATGGAACGGTTAACCGTTTCCGTTACGCACGCAAGGCGCGACAAGATCCAGCGGTCGACCAACGCCAAGTTTGAATGTTTCAAATCGGCACTGGACGGCAACCGATCCGCTTCATCGACTTGCCTGAAGATGAATCTTGCGGCATTCCAAATCTTGGTTGCAAAAGCCCGATAGGAGTCCAGCAATTCATCGGAAACAGCAATGTCGGTACCCGGGGCGCCCATGCGGGCCAGAGCAAACCGCACAGCATCCGTGCCGAATCGGTCGCAGATCTCCAGCGGGTCCACAGCATTGCCTTTCGATTTAGACATTTTTTGGCGCTCGGCATCGCGAATGATTCCGGTAATGTAGACAGCTTTGAACGGAACCTCCTTCATGAACTTCAGGCCGAACATCATCATGCGTGCGACCCAAAAGAAAATGATGTCGTAGGCGGTGATGAGCAGTGTGGTCGGATAAAATGTCTTCAGATCGTCGGTCTGATCGGGCCAACCCAGAGTCGAGAACGGCCACAGACCCGCACTGAACCACGTATCGAGCACGTCCTCATCCTGCCGGATCTTCGCCGAGGCGCACTTCGGGCAGCGATCCAGATCTGTTCGCGAAACAGCGATTTCGCCGCACTGGTCGCAATACCATGCGGGGATACGGTGTCCCCACCATAATTGACGCGAGATGCACCAGTCGCGAATGTTGTGCATCCATTCGAAATAAGTTTTCGCGTAATTTGATGGTACAAATTGCGTGCTTCCTTCTTCGACTGCAGCAATGGCAGGTTCCGCCAGGGGTTTTATTTTCACGAACCATTGCGTCGACAGCAGCGGTTCGACGACGGTATGACAACGCTGGCAGTGCCCGACGTTATGTGTAAACGGCTCGATTCGGGCAAGCAGACCTTGCGCTTCCAGATCCGCGAGCACGCGTTTTCGGGCTTCGGTTCTGTCTAGGCCTCGGTATTGGCCGCCTTCCGGAGTGATCTTCGCATCTTCGCCAATGACGCTTATTTGCGACAGACCGTGCCGCTGGCCCATTTCAAAGTCCGCTGGATCGTGCGCCGGCGTCACTTTCACAACGCCCGTTCCGAACCGAGGATCGACGACATCGTCCTGGATGAACGGAATTTCACGATTCATCAAGGGCAAAATCGCTGCTTCGCCTTTGTAGTTTGTGTACCGTTCATCATTGGGGTTAACGGCAACGGCTGTGTCGCCGAGCATCGTTTCGGGCCGTGTGGTTGCGACTTCGACGAACGCGTTATCGCGGCCTTTCAGCGGATACCTAATGTAATACAACTTCGAATCGACAGGTTGGTAGATAACCTCCAGATCCGACAATGCGGTCATGCAGCGGGGACACCAGTTGATGAGCCGCTTGCCGCGGTAGATGAGTCCTTCCTGGTACAAGCGGACAAAGACTTCACGGACAGCTCGCGATAAACCGGCATCCAGTGTGAACCGTTCGCGCGACCAATCACAGGAGGCCCCGATACGCCGAATCTGTTTCAAAATGATTCCGCCGTATTGCTCCTTCCATTGCCAGACACGCTCAACGAATTTTTCTCGTCCGATGTTGTGGCGGCTCAGACCTTCTTTTTTGAGTTCCCGCTCGACGACATTCTGGGTGGCGATGCCAGCATGATCCATTCCTGGAAGCCACAACGTGTTGAAACCCTGCATCCGCTTCCGGCGCACGATCACATCGTGAACCGTGTGATTGAGCATGTGACCCATATGCAGGGAGCCGGTGACATTCGGAGGCGGTATTACAATCGAGAAAACGGGCCGATCGGATTTCGCATCGGCACGGAAATAGCCTCGTGATTCCCACAATTGGTACCAGCGCCCTTCGACTTCTTTCGCCTCGTAGGTTTTGGAGATTTCAACCTTCATCGGTCTCTTTTCAATTCCTCGCGGACGATCTTCTCCGTAATGTCAGGCACAATGTCCCAAGCAATGCTTTCGATAACTTGCGTCGAGAGCCGTTGGATCACCCGGTCGGCAATGCGATCGATGTCATCATCGCTAATGGCGCTCGAAGTCTTCTCCTGCTCGGGCTCGGCATTGAATATTGTTTCGAGCCCGAGCAGATCTTCAGCCTTTTCTTCAACCGGTGCGGCCGAATTGACGTCTGCTGTCACAGGTTCCTTCGGCTTTTCCATTTCCCGTTCCGGTTCTGGCTGTGGTTCCGGTCGGGCCTGCGCCGACACCAGCGACTTCACCAATTCGATCAAGGCAGCCGGCTCGAAGGGTTTTGTAATGTTTGCCGTAGCGCCGGCTCCTTGAGCCACTCCCTCGTCGAACGCATCGAACGCGCCGACCAGCAATACAACAGGAGTTGCTCCGAGCGTGGAATGACTCCGGACGTAGGAGCACACTTCATAACCGTTCTTTCCAGGCATGTAGATATCGGCTAGAACGATGCTCGGCCGCGCTTCCTCGAATGCCTTGATTGCCGCTTCGCCATTGCTGACCTCTACAATTTCAAAACTTCCGTCAGCGAAGGTCTGTGCGACAAGCCGGCGAATCGTCGGACTGTCATCAGCTAACAGGATTTTTGGTTTCATGCCGATTCGTCAAAAAAGCGGCGGACTTAGAAGGTGTGAATGGATCGGGGAGCGGTCCCTCTCCCTTGCGGGGAGAGGGCGGGCCATCCATTCCAATTTCGTTCACACGCAACGCCCGGTTACAAAAGAGGGGCGGACCAAGTCCGCCCCTCTAGTTCAAGCTCGATTGCCGGCGTCAGCGGAGTTTCTTTGCCGGCGGCTTGGCCGGCTGCACTACCTTGGGGTCGATAGTGAAATCACCCGCCGTATCTCCACTGCCGGCTGTGCCCCCTCTGACACTGCTTGGTGCGGTGTTCTCTTCTGCCTCAGCAGCAGAAGAGGCCGCTGCCGTATCGGTCGAAACCGGAGACCGATGCCGGACCAGACCGAACATTTTGCCGATAACGCTCCTTTCGTCACGCGGAGCAGCCTGGGCACGAGCTAGAGCAACTGGATTTGCCTCCGGAATGGGCATGTTCATAGCAGTCAGGCGGTGCTTTGCTTCTTCAACGCGGTCCGAAAGCGGATGATCGGTAACAATGCGGGCATAGTAGATAGCGGCCTCTGGTTCGTTGTTGCTGTGGCGCAATGACTCCGCCAGAGAGTAAAGAGCATCCGGCATTTTCGAATAGTCCGGATACTTGGTCATGATTTCCTTATAACGAGCAATCGCAGCAGGATAAGACTTTCTCAGGTAGTAAAAGTCCGCGATCCTGTCCACACCCTGCGCAAGCACTTCCTGGACTTCCCTCAATTTCTCCTTCGCCTCGTCAAGCAAGGGGCTGTCGGGATAATTCTCGATCATCGCCTTCAATTCCGATTCGGCTAATATGGCCTGCGTCCGGTCCCGGTCCGGCTTCTCCATGCGGCGGACATGGGTGAGCGCAATTTTCAGCTGAGCATCATCCGCCAAAGGGCTCGTCGGAAAAAACGTGATGTAATCCTTGAACTCGGCCTCTGCCTGGTTCATGGAGGAATTCGAGCTTTCCCGGTAAAAGGATTCCGCCAGCGCATACTTGGCTTGTGGCAGGAACTCACTGTCCGGGTAGGTATTGATCAGCGTCTGCAGACTCAAACGGGAGACGATGAATTTGTTTTTCTCCAGATCGTGCATCGCTCTTTCAAAAAGGACTCGATCCGGCTCATCCAAGTTGCTGGCCGGTGCGTTGGTCGCAACTTTTTTTCCGCAACTGAGCAGAAATAGAAATAATGGCAAAACTAAGAAAAACTTCCTCATTTCATACCTCAGAGGTGGGTCGTCACACGTATCCATGATGATACCCGACCGAAGCGGCTATTTCCAGCATTTCCTTAATCTTCCGGGCCGGTTCGGGGCTATGAAAGATCGCCGAACCCGCAACGAGAACTTCGGCGCCGGCCCGCACGACGTCGGGAACCGTATCGGTATCGATGCCGCCATCAACTTCGATGACACACCGATAATTCCGATTTTCAATAAGTTGCCGGGCTTCACGAATTTTTTCCACAGTGTAGGGAATGAAGGCTTGCCCGCCGAAGCCCGGATTCACGGTCATGATGAGCAACATATCGGCCAAAGCCACGGCGTGCTCCACGTTTCGAACCGGTGTCGCCGGGTTAATTGAGACTCCCGCGCCGATGTTTTGTGAGCGGATGAAATTCAGTGTCCGGTCCAGATGAATCGTAGCTTCGGCGTGTACGGTCAGCATGTCCGCGCCGGCATCCACAAAGGCCGGAATGTATTTGTCGGGATCGGAGATCATTAGATGCACATCCAGAGGAAGCTTCGTGGCTTTCCGAATCGACTTAACAACGGGCGGACCGATGGTGATGTTCGGAACGAAGTGGCCGTCCATAACGTCCGCGTGAATCAGATGCGCTCCAGCTTCCTCTACTTTGCGTATTTCTTCTCCCAGAGCGGCGAAATCCGCCGACAAAATCGAGGGTGCGATCCGGATGCTCACTGACTCACGTCCAGAAGCACGAGATCCGACTTGGTCAGACGATACCCCGCCTGTGGTTTTTGTTGAATGACGACGCCGGGATCAACCCCTGGATATTTTCGATAGTTGATCTTACCAATGCGGAAGCCTTCATTGCGAACCCGAGAGGCGACGAGGTCTGCCGCTTTCCCGATCAGATCGGGCATGATGAAATACTCGGCTGGTGGCCCGAGCGAAATGAGTATGTTGACCGACGGATCACTGCCCTCTTGTGTTCCAGGCTTCGGCGCCTGATAAACAACCGTGGAGGGTTCGCCTTCGGAAGTATGCGCGTACAACGCCTTGCCGAGGGCAAGCTTGCGCTGCGACAGCGTGAGCTGGGCAGCGCGCAGACTCGTCCCGACGAGATTCGGTACGGGGAAGCGGCGTTCTCCGAGTGAAAGAAGCACCTTTACGGTACGATTAATTTTCAGCCGGCTTCCGGAAGGCGGAATCTGATCCAGAATATATCCTTCCGGCACGTTTGAACTGAAGCGTGACGTTGACACCTTCAGCAACAAACCCCTGTGACTGAGAATTTCCTTCGCTTCGTCTGCGGTCTTCCCAGCCAGCCGCGGTACTTCGACCTCGCGACCGCGAATCGCAAAACGCATCGCTGTCAGCGCGCTGACGATTCCGGCCACGGTCAGAATCGCTGCCAACAGAATCATGCTGGACCACTGCGAAAAACGGCTCACCTGTTTCCGATCGGATTCGACATTATCGAAGCGGGCTTCGCGCATGGATTAATTATCCACCAGGGATTCGAATTTTTCACCGGGCTCAATTCGCGCCCCATTTACGAAATCCACGCCGGAAATCGCTTTTCGGTTTTCAGGCTGTATCCGCATAATCTTGAGTAAATCTCCATCGCCACATACGACTGTTAAGAAGTTTTTGGAAGTGACCATTGAACCTGGCTGTAGCGGCGCTCTATGAGCGCCGGATTGCGCCTCTACAGCCGTATTCAAAATCTTACACGTCCCGCCCCTAAACTTCGCTACCGTCCCGGGCCATGGATTGAACGCGCGGACGCGATTGTGAATTTCAACCGCGGCTACGCGCCAGTCAATGAATCCGTGTTCCTTTTTGAGCATCGGCGCAAATGTCGCCTTGGAATTATCCTGAGGTTTTGGCTGGAGCGAGCCCTTCAGCACACCCTCTAGCGTCTCGATCAACAGGTCCGCGCCCATGTCCCCCAGGCGGTCATAAACTTCGGCTACGGTTTCGTTCACACCGATCCCCGTTTCCCGACACAAATAAACGGGTCCCGTATCGAGACCTTCATCGAGCAGCATCGTGCATACACCCGTGCTTGTCTCGCCGTTCGCGATTGCCCAATGCACGGGCGCAGCGCCGCGGTATTTCGGCAAGATCGAACCATGTACATTGATACAACCGTTGGGAGGAAAGTGGAGCAACCAAGGTGGAAGAATTTTTCCGTACGCGACGACGACGACCAGGTCCGGGCCAAGCGCTTGAATGAGACTCTGCGTCTCCTCTGTCTTTAATGATGCCGGCTGATAGACGGGCAGGTGCAAGTCGAAAGCGCGGCCCTTGACCGGCGGAGAATGCAAAATCTGGCCACGGCCGCTGGGCTTATCGGGCTGGGTGATGACGCCTCTGATTTCGTAACCGCGTTCGAACAGCCGATCGAGCGAAGGCAGCGCGAATGTCGCACTTCCCATGAAGGCCAGCTTTATTCCCACTTCCCCTGGCGAATAAGTTTCCTGATCCGCCTTTTGATTATGTCGCGTTTGATGAAACTCAAATGGTCCAGGAAAAATTTACCGTCGAGGTGATCGATCTCATGGGAGAAGGCGCGTGCGAGCAGGTTGGAGCCTTCGAGAATAATTTCTTTTCCATTGAGATCAACGCCACGCAAAACGATTTTTTTCGGCCGGGCGACAACGGCTGAGAAGCCGGGTATGCTCAAACAGCCTTCTTCTTCGAATTGTTCTCCCTCGGTGGCAACAATTTCCGGATTCAATATGGTCAACAGATGATCCTTCTTTTCACCGCCGGTCGCGTCGGTGACCATGATCCGCTTGGAAACACCGACCTGAGGGGCAGCCAAACCGACGCCTGGCGCTTTGTACATAGTTTCAATCATGTCCTGGACAAGCTTGATTTCGGCATCGGTGATATTGCTCACGGGCTCCGACGGCTTCTCCAGCACTTCGGCTCCCCAAAGAACGATCGGTCGAATCATAAAGCAATTCAGTCTGGCAGTAAGTGTCGACTATAGAGTTTAACACTTAATACGCTCGCAATTGGTCCAGGTACGCATTGTAGTTCCGCGTTGTCTCCTCGACAGAGTCCCCGCCGAACTTCTCGAGAAATGCTCTGGCCAGAACAAGGGCGACCATGGATTCGCCAATGACACCGGCTGCGGGAACAGTACACGTATCCGATCTTTCATACTGCGCAAGAAAGGGTTCTTTCGTGACCATGTCGACAGATCTCAATGCTTTCTTCAAAGTCGAAATGGGTTTGAGATAGCCCACAACCCGCACTTCCTCTCCGTTCGTGATTCCTCCCTCAACACCCCCGGCCCGGTTTGTCAGGTGATAGAAGCGGCGCTGTTGGTTATCGTAGGCAATTTCGTCGTGCGCTTGAGAACCCTGCGTATACGCGATCCGCACGCCTTTACCAATCTCAACGGCTTTGACGGCGTTGACGCACATGACAGCTTGAGCCAACCGTCCGTCCAGACGCGTATCCCAGCCGGTGTGCGAACCAAGCCCAACAGGTACTCCCCTGGCAACGACTTCAAAGGTGCCGCCAACCGTGTCGCCATCCTTTTGAGCGGTTTCGATCTCTTTAACCATTTCTCGAGCAATATCGGGCAGTGCACACCGCACGACCTCGTCGTCGCGAATCGTTTCAAGCTGTTGCCATGACACTGTGAGGTCTTCAGGAACTCGCGCCTTGCCGATGGCTGTTGTATGGCTAAGTACCTCGATTCCAAACACCTTCAAGAATACTTTCGCAAGACCGCCGGCGGCGACCCGTGCAGCCGTTTCGCGGGCGCTGGAGCGCTCGAGAATGTTTCTGGCATCAGTATGGTCATATTTCAAAGAGCCTGCCAGATCTGTGTGGCCCGGGCGGGGACGCGTCACCCGCCGTTTTGTTGCTGCCTCCGCGCTAATCTCGCGAACGGACATGATTTCTTCCCAGTTCGCCCAGTCCCGGTTCTCGACCATCATGGCGATCGGACTCCCAATGGTCTTTCCATGCCGCACTCCGGACAGAAAACGAACCTGGTCTCGCTCGATTTTCATACGGCCGCCGCGGCCATAACCACTTTGCCGCCGCTTCAGTTCGTGATCGATAAAATCGAAATCGATGGAAAGGTGAGCCGGAATGCCTTCTACGAGAGCAATCAGCGCCTGGCCATGGGACTCGCCGGCCGTTCGGAAGCTCAACATGGATGGAGTATATCCTAGATTCTATGGAATCTTTTCGTTACGATGACCAAGATGCCCGTTTCGCCGAAAGCTGCCGTAAAGGAGGTGCAGGATGTATCTTCCTTAGCGGCAAAGGCTTTCGCGTCGATGTTCCGCCGGCCGTTTTACGTTCGCGACATCCTGACCCAAATGGATATCGTTGGTGTCGGATCGCTGACGGTGGTCATGCTTACCGGATTCTTTACAGGCGCCGTACTAACCCTGCAATCATCCAAAACTCTAACCACATTTGGAGCGGTCGCCTTCACGGGACAGCTCGTGGCGGTTTCCCTGGTGCGGGAGCTGGGCCCGGTGCTGACTTCATTGATGATCGCAGGCCGCGTGGGGTCCGGCATCGCATCGGAGTTGGGATCGATGCTCGTGACCGAGCAAATCAACGCGATGCGCGCCTTAGGAACGGATCCTATTAAGAAACTCGTTGTACCTCGACTATTAGCGACGACGTCGATGCTGCCGGTCGCAACAGTAATGGCCGATGCCATGGGTATCATCGGCGGCCTGTTCACATCGGTCTTTGTCTTGAGAATCAGCGCAAATCTCTACCTGGCCCGCGCCTGGAATGGCCTCAGCTATATGGATCTTTTCGGCGGCCTGCTCAAGCCGATTGTTTTTGGCGCTACAGTTGCCATAGTGAGTTGTCACTGCGGCCTGCGAACCTACGGAGGCACGCAGGGAGTAGGGCGGTCGACGACCCAGGCCGTGGTCGTATCATCAATTCTGATCATCATCTTCAACCTGTTTCTCACTCGTCTGATTCTGGTTTACACACGATGACCGAACCGATTCTGGAAATGAAAAATGTCGTCAAATACTACGGCCATACGGCTGTTCTCAATGGGATCTCATTCTCGGTATTCCGCGGAGAGACGAAAATCATTATTGGGGCCAGCGGTTCGGGTAAATCGACGATCCTGAAGCTCATCATGGGGCTCGATAAACCGGATGCGGGACGCATTTTCGTCGAAGGCGAAGACATCACCAAATTCAACGAGCGGCAGCTCGTCAGTGTGCGCCAGAAAATCGGAATGGTCTTTCAGGAATCGGCGCTCTTCGACTCTTTGCCCGTGCGAGAGAACGTCGCATACAGGCTTTACGAATTAGGTGTCGATGAAGATGAGATCGATGCCAAAGTCCGGCAGAGCTTAGGTTTTGTAGGGCTGGAAGAGGCGATCGATAAGATGCCGGCGGAACTGTCCGGCGGAATGAAACGGCGCGTCGCCTTAGCCCGCGCTCTGATCGGCGAACCTGAGATCATGCTCTATGATGAGCCTACTGCAGGGCTGGATCCGGTCACTTCAAAAAAGATCAATGAACTCATTATCACGCTTCGTGATATCAAGAGTGTTACCGGAGTTTTCGTGACGCACCGGATGCGTGATGCCTTCACATTAGCTACGGAATATGCCACCAACGGCGGCCGGCAAATCAGCTTCCATACGGAAGATAATTTCCTCTGCATCGCCAATACACGCTTTCTCATGCTTCGTGACGGCGCAATTATTTTTGAAGGACCGGACGAAGTTCTTCGCCGGTCCAAGGACGAGTACATCAAACGCTTCTTGGCCTAATGCCACACCAAAAAAAGACGCGAACCTGTAAGATCTGAGAGGAGGAATGTATGGTGCAACGTCGATCACTTGCATGGACGGAACTACGAGTCGGCATTGTCGTCATCGTCAGTTTCCTGCTATTAGCATTGGCAGTTTTCTTTATCGGCGGTCAAACCGGGTTCTTCGGTCCGAAATACTCGATCGTCGCATACTTTCAAAATGCCAATAACCTCAGGACCGGGGCGGAAGTTCATCTGGAAGGTGTGACGATCGGGAACGTCAACGCCGTGCGCATTTCGAAAATGGCGGATCCCCAAAAAGCGGTTGAAGCGGAACTGCGCTTGGACCAGACATATCAAAATATCATTCGCTCGGATTCTAGGGTCACGATTAGAACCATCGGTCTTCTTGGCGACTCGGCGGTCGACATCACGCGAGGCACCGAAGCGGGCCAGGTTCTCGAAGATGGCGGCCCAATACAGGGCTCGGAAGAGGGCGACATTCGAAAAATTGTGCAGGGCACAAACGACTTCGTCGCCAACCTGCAGGTACTCAGTGATGATGTAAAGAAAATGGCGGAACGTGTGGAGCGCGGCGAAGGAACCTTGGGGAAACTTTTGAGCGACACCTCCATCTATGACAACGCGAATGCGACGATGGACGAAGCGCACGCCTTCGTGGGGGAAGCGCATGACTTCGTTCGTGACTTGCGAAGCGGAAACGGAACCGTCGGCAAATTGGTCTCTGACGACGAACTATACAATCGCGTTAATCACATGATGGATCGCGTCGATGCGTTGATTGACGTGGTTGAGCACGGGCACGGTACCGCAGCCAGGTTCCTGAACGATCCCGCGATCTACGACAAAACCGACCGGATACTTGCGCGCGTCGAATCCGTCACCGACCGCATCGATCGAGGTGAGGGGACTCTCGGAAGACTCAGCAAGGATGAAACCATCTATAACGAATTTCGCGATTCGGTAAACAAGTTCTCCATGCTGGTTTCTTCCATCCAAAACGGCGAAGGTACAGCCGGTAAGTTCATTAAAGACCCAACGCTTTACAACAGCCTGAACCAGAGCTCTTCGGAGATTCAAAAACTGTTGTACGATTTCAGACAGAATCCCAAAAAATTCTTGACGATATCTTTTAAGCTCTTTTGAGGCATTAAGGTGAGTTCAGACATCAAAAGAAAATTAGAAGAAGAAGTCCAGTCTTTGGAAAAGGAGTTGCGCGAGGAACTGCCAAAGGCCCTGAAAATCGCCGCGTCTTTGGGCGACCTCAGCGAGAATGCCGATTACCAGGCTGCGCGGGAGCGCCAGGATTTCGTGCGTGTCCGCTTGGGTCAGCTCAAGCAACGGCTGGCGGATTTGTCATTGATCAACTTTGATAAGATTCCTCGGGACCGGATATCGCTCGGTTCGAAAGTCGTCCTGCTCGACCTTGACAAGAACGAGGAGGTGACTTACAAGCTGGTGACGAGTGAAGACGCCAATGTTGCGGCAGGTCTCATCTCGACGACATCGCCCATAGGCCGTAGCCTTTTGAATAAACGGGAAGGCGAGACAGTCGAAGTGAAAATTCCATCGGGAACGCGCAGATTCGAGATCATCAGCTTCACCACAATGTACGATCAGCAAAGCGATGCATGAGCCCAAATCCATCACCGGTCGGATCGGAGCCGGCGGCAAACGCGTCGTGGATTCCATAGTGAAAGGTCTGGCGAGCCTTCACATTCATCCGAACATCCTGACCTTGATCGGAATGGTGATCAACATTTTCGCGATGGTCCTGTTTGCCAAAGGCATCTTCAGCTGGGCCGGCCTGGTCATACTGTTCGCCGGTATTTTCGATATCGTGGACGGCGAGGTAGCTCGCCGTACAAAACGCGAGACGAAGTTTGGCGCGTTTTTTGATTCCGTGATCGATCGCTACTCCGATTTGCTGCTTCTGCTCGGCCTGATTATCTGGTACGCGAAAATCAATCGCATCTTTTACGTCGGACTCACCGGTCTGGTCCTGATCGGTTCGGTTCTTACCAGTTACACGCGCGCGCGCGCCGAGTCGCTGATACCTGCCTGCAAAGTGGGGTTTCTCGAACGGCCAGAGCGGATAGTTCTGCTGATTATTGGGTCGTTATGGGATCGTATGGCCGCTGCGCTATGGGTGATGGCGATCCTTTCCAACTGGACCGTATCTCAGCGGATTTGGTATACGTGGCGGGAGCTTTCCGCGGTCGAACGCCACCAGCGCGTCACATCTTGATGACACGGACGTCCTTCGGCATTTTCAGGTCGAAGATTGAATCCGGAATGTTCCCATTGAGTTTGATGTTGGAAAACCTCAGGACCATGTAGTCGCCGCTGTTTTCCGTCGTCTTGATCTGCACCGCAACCCACCGTTGCTGATCCATCCACATCTGGACGGACTTGAACATCGCAGAATTCTTCGGCCTTAGTTCGAGAACCGACGTCTTTTTGCCGTTAAGAGCCTCTTCACCGGCCAAGCGAACATCGAAATTATCTTTCAAATCCTGACTCGATTGCCCAAAACCAAGCGCCATGAACATATCGACCTTATCCTGATGGCCGCTAATGGATGCCTCCTGAACCTGTTTCAGATTAGGCGTGTACAATTGCAGCTTACCCTTATCGATTAGAAGATACTGAGGAGCGGGCTTTGAAAGTTCGAGCTTGACACGGGGTTGCTTGCCGCGGCGCGCGTAGTAGAACTTTCCCGAACTGACATCCTTATCATTCACAAGAACCGTCACGTGCGTACGTTCGATATCGGCTGCAGCCGAACGAAAACGTTTTTGGACTTCGTCCATCTTGGCGAAGACCTGGTCAAGCGTGTAGCCGTCGGGCTGTGCCTGCGAAGGAGGAATCAGCCACAAAGAGGCACAAAAGACACAAAAGACACAAAAAATTATTTTGTGAGTTTTGTGCCTTTTTGTGGCTGATCTTCTTGGTTTCATTTCTCAGGATTAC
>Ga0209058_1000056_pt1 | contig 79982 bp, 79 predicted proteins | sample GraSoiAngelo_147_FD_185904 | JGI IMG/M metagenome (GOLD analysis project Ga0209058, IMG submission 185904) | Grasslands soil microbial communities from the Angelo Coastal Reserve, California, USA - 14_1009_05_40cm (SPAdes) (version 2) | ecosystem: Environmental > Terrestrial > Soil > Grasslands ... | reverse complement strand
GATTCGAGGTATTCGCGAAACGAGCCTGGGTCCTTCTGAAGTTTCAGAAATTCGTTAGCGTTGTGCACTGTTGCTCGAATCTTCTTCTCGTTCCGCACGATTCCCTCATCGTTCATCAAAGCCTTGACATTTTTCTCGGATAGCTTCGCCACTTTGTTAAGCGAGAAGCCGGAGAAGGCTTTCTGGAGATCAGGCCATTTCTTGTCAACGACCCTCCAGTTGAGACCCGCGCTGAACACTGACTTTGTCATGCGCTCAAAATACTCGTTATCGTCCTTCGGTGGCTTCACATTCCAGCCAGGAGACACGACTTTGCAACCTCGGTCCGCGTATTTAGCCTCGCGAGAATCATGCTGACGCCCACGTAGTCAGCCCTAGCTTAGACCCGCTTCGCAAAAAGACTGTTTCGAAGCAAGTTGAGGATTTCAACTAGTTTCTCGATGCATGGCCACAGCATCTATCTCTGGATATTGACGTAGTCAATGCTTAGACACAAAGTGTCGTGTCCAACGATAGTAGGACTAGAACGGACAGAATGGGTGACGGCCAGGCAATGATGAGAATTCTTCCACTCGCGTATTGTAGTGTTTGCGTACCTGATGCGCTGTGGACGGGTTTCAGTGGTCTAACTGATTGTCCCAATGGCAACGATTCGTCTTGTTAGAAAGTCTGGCTAGTTCCTGTCTTGACGGCTCGAGGGAAGCTTTCTGAGCCCGCTAGCCCACAGACCCGTTGGATATCGGCTGCCCTCGAGCTTTACTTGCGACTTGTGAGAGGGACCTTCAACTTCACGTGGGGCTTTTCTTCGAGTGTTTCGCATCGGCTGGTTTCTTGAAGCCGCCGTTGAAGTATTTCCTGACCAGGCCTTCGAAGAAGATGCTGACTCCGCCTGTTCTGCCAAAGAAGACCTTGTCCACTTCGCGCCTGACGAGGCTTTCTGCCTCATCGGAGAGAGAGATCATTACTTTTCCCATTTCTATCTTCAGCAGTCCTTGGATAGCCCCAGGACAGTTTTATGCTTATCCCCTTTTGAGGGGAAGGCGTTGGCAAACAATAAAAGCAAATAGGTAGCGCGCGCCACAAAAAACTGTCATCCGAGGCTACGGCGCGACACTGCAATGTCGAAACCTCCAGTTTGTCCCCAGTGCGGCAGCACCAACCCTTTCGGGGCTCAGTTTTGTCAGAACTGTGGCGGCTCACTAACCGCTGCCAAGCTAACTCTCCCCCCGATTCCTTCACCCAGTGCTCCAACCCCAACTCCGAGACCGTCCACTTATGGGTCCAGAGACTACGCTTTACTTTATGATCAGGGCGACCGAAACGAGAAAGTCGACCGAACCGGGTGAAGGGAGCGTACAGTGACTCCTGGCTGAGAGATGACCTTTAGCGTGTGCTTGGTTAGGGGTATGCTGAGACGTTTCCCTCTCGCGATCGGAATCTCCAATCCTCCGTTCTTCGTCTTGAAGCCGTAGCATGATACGAGCTGCTGTCTGACAGTATAGGGCTCTCTGGTGGGAAATCCTCCTCCTGAGAGACTTCTTCCTAGCTGCTAGTATTCCTGCTGCTCTGCTAATAGGGCAGAGCTTGTAACAACTGGGAGAATCGTAGTGGGCGAGCTGGTTGTAGGAGAGTTGTGAGAGGTTTCTCAGCGAAGACGCGTCGTTAGCTAGACCAGCTCGTATGGACTCGTTGACCATCCTCCTGAACACTACCAGTAATCCTAGCACGTCCTGTGTCGGAGCATAGTGTTGCCGGACAGACTTGACAGCTAACAAACGAACGATAAGAGCCAAAACCCTCCAAATACATCAGAGAGGCACCCGACGACCGACAGAACGGTGTAGCGCAAGACTTATTCTTGCCCACCCCAAATGAAGCTATCAGGACAAGCGTGTGTGCACTGCGAGGCAATATCCAAGGTACGACGAAACCCTTCATGGTTCTCTCATTCCTGACCATCTTGGCCGTTGCGACAACGCTCACTGTGAACCGGGCCTACTCTAACTCGACCGTGGGCCTCGTCTGCGTTTCAGCAGTGGCAAACTCCTGCCCTGCCGCCCCCGCGGTCTTCACAGCGGACCCGGGAAGCCAACTGAGAGTGAGAGTGGTGACTCAGAGTATTGACGCCTTCGACTCTTACAGTGTCGCCGTTGGCGTCAACCAGTCTATACTGAAAGTGGCCAGTGTAGATGCGACTGGCGGCTTACTTCAAAACTTGCACTACATGATTTGCACTGGGGAAAATGGCGACCCTTGTGGCTACTGGCTCGGCCTCGGTCCAGGCGATGTCCGGGTCTCCGCTTCTGGGATGGTGACTTAAGCCCCAACAACCGGTTTGCTCTTCACTCTAACCTACATTGTCCTAGCGAGAACCGCGGCCTCGCCAATCGTGCTGTTTGACCAAGTGAGCCCGTCAGGGTGGAGCTGTGGATGTGCACTATTTTCCAATTCAGTCGCGCAGAAGGGTTTCATGTCGGATGTTCAAGGAGGGAGCTTCGCAAATCCGCCAAGGAACCAACCGCTTATCGGAGATATGAACCATGATTGCGTCGTTAACATTTTGGACATCGGGATCATCGCCCGCGCTTTCGACTTGAGGGAAGCCTCGAACCTATGGAACCCTGAGGCCGACTTGAACCATGATGGCATGGTCAACATACTCGACGTCGCAATGGCCGGTATGCATTTCGACCAAAGATGCTAGCAACTCTCCGGACGGAGAAGTGGCTCGTTCGGAGGGTTGTTCTGTTACTCGGGCGTTGATTCGCTCGACATGGCCCAGGTTGAGCTCTTTTTTTCGTGAAATTCAAACCTTGGGTCTTGCCTGATTCTGTTTTACACCAATTTTTTAAACTAGGGCTGTCTCTCATCGGCGGTTCTTCTCCTTGCAAAAATCCTACGAGCGTTTCAGCTCTGAGGTTCTCGACGCCGCCTCAGCACCCGTTCGGCTCCAGATTCTGAAACTGCTCGCATCCAAGGGTCCCCTCCCGTATACCGAGATTATGACGACGAACAAGCTGGACCCGATCAGGGATGCTGGAAAATTCGTCTACCACCTCAAGACGTTGAAGAAGGCCCAGCTCGTCGCGGTCGAGAAGGGCACCAAGAAGTACGGAATAACAGAGTTGGGAGAGAGACTTGTCGAATTCTCCCGGGACCTGGAAGAATACGCGGCGGCCAGCAAAGGTCGGCTGTTCGTACGGACTTCCCGGATGACGATTGAAGAGTTTGACCGTTCTAAGATAGCTCGAAGCTTGGTGACGGAGGCGGGAATGCCTCAGACGTTGGCGAGTGAGATAGCAGTCGAGGCTGAGGAGAGGCTTCTGCGTTTCGGAACCACCTACCTCACCAGTCCTCTAATTAGGGAGCTTGTCAATACCATCCTTGTCGAGAGGAAGCTTGAGGAGTACCGTCACAAGCTCACGAGGCTGGGACTCCCCGTCTATGACGTTTCGATGCTCATCCGCGAAGCAGCTCAGAAACATCTAGACTCGGGCTGGGTACAAACCTCCGCAGGCTCTGCAGTAACGGGAGAATACGTCCTCCTGCAAGGAATCGACAAGCAACTCGCTGATGCCCACATCTCGGGCCGCATCCACCTTGACGAAGCTGACTCTTGGATCCTGAAGCCTAGCCAGTTCTTCCACGACCTCCGTCCAGTGTTTGAGACAGGACTCCCAGGGCGGCAGGCACCCACAACTCTAGAATCCGCCCTAGCCATGGTTCAGAAACTGGTGAGCATTGGAAAAGGGGAGATTTCGGGAGAACAGATTTTCGCTAACTTCAACATCTTCCTCGCGCCTTTTGTCAAAGGCACGACTGGACAGCAGGCCCGGGACGCGGTCAGCATCTTCGTACACGCCCTCAACTGGGACGAGCTATCGAACGTTCTCCCCCCGAGAGTAACCATCGGACTCGCCCGCGATGCACTGAGCCAGCTTCAAAATCAGCCGGCGACAGGTCCTGGCGGCAAGAAGACCGGAGTTTACGGAGACTACACTCGCGAGGCCTCGGACCTTTTTAGAATCATTATCGACTCGGCTGTTGAAATCAGCCGCCGTACACCAATGGTAAACCCGTCACTAGTCGTGACCGTTTCGCAAAATCGTCTTGGTGAACAAGATGCGCCCCTGACAACGGCGTTTGAGAGTTCTGCAAAATTCTCTATTCCCAACTATCTGATTCAGGACCCAGCTGCACCTTTAGCGGTATCATCGGAAGGATGTATATTCTCAAACCAAGAATACGGACGCGGAGCGATAGTTGGAACTGTCCATGTGAATCTTCCGAGAGCGGCCTACGAAGCGGCCGGCAAGGATGAGAAATTTCTGCAAACAGTTCACGATGCCACGCTCGACGCAGTCAAAGCGTTGGAGGTTCGAAGCCGAGCTGTTACGGAAAGGATGAGAGAGGGAATCCTCCCGTTGCTTTCGTGGCGACCAGATGGCACCGTTTACTACGGGTCCAGCACCCCTGTGGCTGAAATCGGGCTGCTCGGTCTAAGCGAGGCTGTCAAAAGCCATTCTCACAACGACCTAGGCGAGAAGCAAACCTTGGCTTTAGCAAAACGAATCATAGAGACGGTTAAACGGGCGGTTCACGAGGCTGACGTTTCTAGTCTCAGACTGACCATCGGACTTCACCCGTCTCCCGAGGCTTCGTCGAGGCTGTCGCTGATCGATGCTGAGAAGTTTGGCTTTTCGACCCTCGTCTATCAAGGGTCAAAGAAGAACCCCTACTACACCGACGCGCCCGTTGTCCCACTCGCTCAGAAGATGTCTCTGTCCAGTCGTGGATCTGTTGAGGGCGAGTTCCAGAGGATGCTCGATGGTGGATCTCTTCTCCCGTTGAGGCTCGGTCCAAAAGTTGACGTGGCGAACTTGTCCCGAGTTGCACGGGACCTGGGAGAGGCTGGGGTCAAGTCTTTCACATATTCCTCTGTGAGGTCCCAGTGTCAAGGCTGTGGGCATTCCGAACATGGCATCCTATCTAGGTGTAAGAGTTGTGGCTCGGACGAGCTGACCGTGCTCGGGAGATACTCGGGAAGACCTGTTCCAATGGAACTGTGGCCAGAGTCTAGAAGACGGGACCTAGAAAGACTAACAGTTGTGGATGTGAACTAGGACCCGTTTGGACTTAGGCCTTCTAACTTGTAAACGCCCAAAGGCGGCGCGACGTTGCTTGGAAACGTGTTACAGGTTGAGAAATCTTGTAACTGTGAAGAGGAGTAGTACGCCGAGGATAGTTGCGAATACGAGACGGAATGAGGTGCCTCTCTGATGTGCTTCTGGAAGGAGGTCTGCCGCTCCGATGAAGAGAAACTCTCCAACAAAGAACGCTAGCATGATGGAGAGAACATCGGAACTCAACGTGATCAGAAGGGTCGCAACAGCACCGACCGTAGGTGTGATCGAGTCTCCCAGCAGCCAGAAGAACGCTACTCGACGCGTGGAGCCTGCTCGTAGCATTACTGTGACAGTGTTGAGGCCGTCTGAGAAATCGTGAAAGACGACTGCTAGGCCTACGACCAGTCCAAGCTCGAAGCCGATGTGAAAAGCTGTTCCAATAGCGACACCATCCAGAAAACTGTGTAATGATAGGCCGCTTGCTCTGACGATCCCGTTTGTCATCAACGCTGTTTCCGGAATCCTTCCGGTGCCGTTGGGAGAGTGTCCCTGCCTCATGGCGTGTATCACGACTGTTCTGTCTAGGACGTGGAAGAAGAGGAAGGAGACGACAATGCTTCCCATAACAGCTGCAATCGGTACTTTCGTTTGGCTTACAAGGTCGAAGATCTCCGGCATGAGGTCGAAGAAGGAAACGCCTACCAGGGCACCGGCTGCAAAAGCGAAGAAATATTTCACCTGAAGTTTGCTATTTCTTAGAGTGAACAGTCCCCCGAGTAATGTCGAAAAGAAAGTTACAGCGACGAACAGGACTGCAAGACCCGACCACGCCACCTATGGTGCACCCTGCGGTCTGCACCTATCTCGGTCTGGGTAGATGGGCAACTCGTGCAACTCGTGAAGACGCTCGGGGTTGATAACAAATAAGCCTTGGTTTATCAAGAAACTAGTAACAACTTATAAGATTGTTATCAACCTGGAAAGGCCATGCCTATCGTGAGCTTCTCGCTCCCAGAACCAATGATCAATGCGATGGACCAGGTTCAGAAGTCCCGAGGGTTTTCCGGCCGGTCAGAACTAGTGAGAGCGTCCATCCGGCTCATGTTCGAGGACACCAAAGACAAGGACACCCTTGCCGGCCCAATGAATGCCATATTGGTAGTAACGCACTATGAGGACAACGAGGAATCTGTGACAAAGCTCAAGCATAGGTTTGAAGGAATAGTGAAGACTCATATTCACAACAAGATCACGCTTCACAACTGCGTAGAGTTGTTCGTGCTGGACGGAGACGGGTCGAGAATAGCCGCGATGACCAAAGCATTCCAGAAAGACGACGGAATGAAAAGCGTCAAACTACTGACCATATGATCTGCAACAGCTTTACGCCGCAAACAGCTTACTCTGCGTCTATACAGCGCCCAAGACGAGGGCTAGCAGCGCCATTCGAAGCACTACTCCGTACTGGACCTGTTGAAAGTACTTCGCATGAGCTGTTGTGTCGACATCTGCAGCAACCTCGTCCACGCGGGGAAGCGGGTGCATGACTATTGCGTTCTTCTTCGCTTTCGTTAGTTCCTCAGCTGTTAGCCGATAGGAACCTTTCACCTTCTCGTACTCGGCCAGGTCGGCGAACCGTTCCTTCTGGACCCTTGTCATGTAGACAACATCCAGTTCGCGAATATGCTCATGGAAGGACGCGGTCTCTTTCGCAGTCACGTGCTTGGATACTTCTTCGAAAACCTCCTTTCGCATCTTCAGAATCTCCGGCGATATGAGGAAAAGTTTGACCTTGTACTGCGACAGCGCGTAGGCGAGGGAGTGGACTGTTCGTCCAAAGCGGAGGTCTCCGATTAGGCCTATGTTCAATCCGTCGATGGCCCCGAGCTCCTTCCGAATCGTGTAGAGGTCGAGGAGTGCTTGGGTTGGGTGTTCTTCTGCCCCGGAGCCCGCGTTTATCACTGGCATTTTGGAGAATTCCGCCGCCATTCTAGCCGCTCCCTCTAGAGGATGTCGCACCACAAGCAGGTCAGCATAGTTCTCAACCACCCTCACTGTGTCGGCAAGGTTCTCGCCCTTCTCCACCGATGTTCCCTTGGTCTCCGCGAACCCCAAAGCAGTGCCGCCGAGCCGGGTCATGGCCGACTCGAAACTCAGCCGGGTCCTAGTGCTCGGCTCGAAGAACAGTGTCGCCATTATCTTACCGTGCAGCATCTCGGAGCCCGCCTTGGCCAAGGGTTCCATTACGTCGGCGGTGTCAAGAATGTGGTCAATGTCAGGACGTGGAAGGTCGCGGATCGAGACAATGTCTCTTCCGGTGAAGCTGGGCAATGTGGAACACGGCTGTGAAGAGCGTGTCTATAACTTTCTCTTGCAAGACGAAAGAGTCATGCCTGGAAGGTCTCAAACTCTTGTCGCGGGAACATCGGACCTGTTCCTCCAGTCACGGATTACAGAGCTGGCAGTTTCACTGGGGGTTGCAGCCTATTTCGCGGCAGATTCTGCTGGGTTGAAGAGACAAGTGACACCCGACACTGTCCTGGTTGTTCTTGACCTCTCCGATCCAGACTACGACCCGTTCGAGGCTGCCCGAGACATGAAGGGAGCTTGGCCCTCGTTGCAGATTCTCGGGTTCTTCCCACACGTGAAGGCCGAGCTGAGAACACAAGGAGAGCGGGCTGGTGTAGACGTTATTGTGCCCAACTCGAAGTTCCTGGAGACCCTCAAGAAAGTCCTAGGACAAGAGGTCCGACCGCCGGAATGAGCTGGATCGTCAAAGACCTTTGGAAGGCCTTGTGGGACAGCCGCAGACAGTACGAGGATGCTCTTCATGAAGGGAAGGTTGAGGCTTTCGCAGTCATTAACGAGATTGCTTCCGAGGTCGGGTCCAAATGGGGAGTCTTCCTCCAACTCAATTTTCCACCCGGCCAAGAAATCCCTGGACCTAGCAAGCTCGGGCGCCGCGACCTCAGTATACTGGCCTACCGAGACAGGAAAAAGTTCGAAGGCATCACCGAACAAGACCTAAGGGAGCATCTTCAACCCTTGAACCCCGTCTCGTTCGACAAAGCAGGGTTCGGCTATGAGGGCTTGAGGGTGAAACTATCGTCGGGCCGAATTGACTGTTTGCCAGGTGGAGTCCACGTGTGGTGCGAACTAACGGCGGATGTTCTTGTATTCCTCAACTGGCTATTCGAGAATGCATACGGGCTAAGGGAAAACTAGCCGAGCGGTACGAGTTTCTTTCCGAGCCGTTTCTCGATCTCCATCTTCGCACGCTTTAACTCGCGTGATCGCTTCAGAAGCTCGATAATGTTCTCCAAGTCAACAATCGGTCGGAGCGCGTTGTACTCCCACGGGGTCTTGTTCATCTCGTCAGGGTAGATCATGTAACCGGTTGGGTAGTGTGTGAACAGTATACCGGTCGGGTCCTGTTCCAAGACTTTAGCGAACTCGCGAAGAGTGTACCCTGTCTTCTTCAGTTGGTCGAGGGCTCTGTCGAGCTCGTCGCAGGCCCTTTCGAGCTCCGCGTACATTTCTCCCCGTTCATTGTCGGACACGGTGTACCCGCTCTCGGATCTGTGTGAAGAGCGGGGGGCTGGTGTTGCCATAAGTGTACCTTAACTCTGACCTCTGTCTAGACGAAACACTCCCTGAAGCGGCGCGAACGGCCTTACCTGGATTAGTCGACCCATTCGACAGCGTAAGAAAGATGGTCGCTCTCGGTATTTGCACTCTGTTACCGGAGCCCTGAAACCTCGCTCAGGGCTGCTTCTGCCCGATTCAAGTGTTTGATGTGGGTCTCGTGACGGCTGAGGTGAGATAGAAGGTCGAGCCTTAACTCGTGCATAGCCCTCTTCGCAGCGTCTGCGGCCACCTGGTGCATTATGGGTGTCAGGCGCTCCTCAAGTTTCCGGAGAATCTCCTCTTCTAGGGCGAGAACCTCGTCCTCTCGTAAAACTTCCACGCTCTCACCTCCTCCTCAGATATGTCGCAATTGGAAGCGTCGAGGGCTCCACGGGCTCAACTCTTGTCGCGTGCTTTGCACACTCCGCGCACTCCCAGACCCGGTCGCATAGGAAACGTTCAAAGTTGACGCAGCGGCGCCGGTAGTAGTCGTTCAGCTTGTTCTCCTCTGACCGCTTGGCTTGTTTCAGGGACCATGCCACCATCGATTCTCGATGAGCCTCTGATACTGACTGTCCACGGGATAGTCGATTGGACGACAAAAGCCGACTGTAACCTAGCCGCTACTCCTGCGGGTCTGGGAGAAGAGGCCACTCCCCAACAAACCGGCGACACGAACAGGCTCAGGAACTCTCGAAACGTAAGCCGCAGACGAGAGGACCCGTCTCGCCTCAAGAGGCGTGCAGCCGAGGTTCTCATAGAAGAGGGGCGGTTCGTCCTGGAGAGTCTGGACCCGGCGGAGCGACCCGAGTGATTTGATAATTTCCCAACGTTTCTTCCAATCAGGGAAATGCTTTACGAGGGCACGTTTCACAGCCCGGTTGTCAGGGCGAGATCCGACAACGACGATTACCGAAGCCTTGCACCGTTGTCGGACGACCCGGGGGTCTATGAGGTTGAAGCCGCCAAATGTGACGCCTGAGAGCAGAATCGGGATACCGTGTGAGCCGTCCAGTAGACTGAGAGCTTCATTTGTTGCATCGAGACCATCGACGGTTATCATTCCCAGCTTTAGCTTGTAGAGGTGCGGTCCTTGCAGCCAAACGGCGACCAGTGGCGCATAACCTCGGTTCGCCCCTCTCTTCGGCTTGAAGGGTCCGTCGTCTATTCCGATAATTCTACGCGTTGAGGTGTTGCTGTTTATGGAGGCAGCGGGGTGCATAGGAGAGAAGACTCTTGACAAGCTGGTCCTCGCCAAGGCTTGCGGTAATAGCTCTCGCCTCGACCCCCAGGCGAATCTTCTTCGTCCTTCCATACCTTCCAAAGCTTACGACGCGAGCATTGACAATCCCCATAATGTCAAGCTCGTTCAACAAGCCGCTTACGCGTCTTTGGGTCAGCGGTTCTACGGATGCTGCGGTGCAGAGTTCACGGTAGACCGCGTAGACGTCACCTGTCACACTACTCTCGCTCCGCGCCTTCTCCAAGTCCAACACGGAGACTAAGAGAACCCTGGAGTGTAGCGGTAGAGACGCCAAGACCTCTTTGACCCGGTCGTGCTCAACCTTCTGCTGCGCCTCGCGCACATGCCGCTCAAGGACACGTGATTCCCGATTCCTTTCAGCAATCTCGCCTGCCACCCGCAACAGGTCCAATGCTCTACGCGCGTCCCCGTGCTCTCCAGCGGCGAGGGCCGCGCAGAGCCGAAGTGCCGCCTCCTCCAAGACCCGTGGCTGGAAGGCGATCTTCGACCTCTCCTCCAGGATATCATGCAACTCCTCCGACGAGTAGGGTTTGAAAATCAACTCCTCCTCTCCCAGCGAGCTCAGCACGCGAGGATCAAGGAAGTCTTTGAAGTGAAGATCGTTCGAGATTCCGATCAATCCAATCCAGCCATCGCTGAGACTCTCGTTAATCCGTGTCAGTTCGTACAGTAGACTGTCATCGTCGCTCCTCTTCACAAGCGCGTCGATCTCGTCCAAGACAACAAGAAAAGCGCTGTTCCGAGTCCTGAGGGCATTCCGTAAACGGTCCAAGACCTCCCCCACGGCCAAGCCCGTGAAGGGAACATCAACGCCGAGTGTCCTACACAGGTCTGCTATTACACGGTAGCTAGTCCCAACCAGGCGGCAGTTCACATAGCTCGTGTTGAGGGCTATTCCGTGGTCCTTAGCCTTCCGTTGCAAGCGTTCCAGAACATATCGTGTCACAATCGTCTTACCGGTTCCCGTTTTGCCATAGGCGAACAGGTTCGACACGCGATCCTTCGCCAGCGCCGGGGCGAGAATCGAGCCTAATCGTTTGATCTGGTCCTCACGGTGGGGAAGACTGCTGGGCATGTAATCATGCCGTAGGAGGTTCCTGTCCCTGAAAATCTCGCCGCCTGCGAGAACCTGTTCGAAGATAAGGTCCAACCCTTGCTGTGACAAGAACCTATCGTCTCACGAGGCTCAGCTCGTCAACGCTGGTTCGAGTGGAATAAAGGGTTCTAGTACAACGGTTTCATGTGGAACAACGAAAAACTGACCGGAACCCACAGCCCCCTCCACTTCCGATGGAATGAGAATATTCTCTGTTGTTAGGGTGTGTGGAGGATTTGATTCAACAAAAAAATACTCCACACGGTAGTTTATCCCGCGTGAATTTAGGTAAACCTGTTCATTTTTTCATACTCAATAATCTTCGATTCTATACAGGATATCAAAGGGATCTCGCAACGTCACCGGGTTTCCAGTAGAAAGAGAGGGGTACGGGGGAGGGCGTTCATCACCACTCACCAACCAACTGAACGACAACCTTCCGGTCCCGAGGCCTAACATCTAACTCTACAAAAGCAACGAGACGACCGTCCAATCGCAACGGTTCCGTTTCGAATATAGACCGGGGTGGAGCCCGAAGAACGGGCTAACTAAGCTCGAGGAGCAAGTTTCGAGAATTGCTGGTTGAAGAAGTGGGCCTAGGGGTCCTCTTTCTCCTAGCGTTCACCAACGGGGCGAACGATGTAGGGAAGAGTATAGCGACTGTGGTCGAGAGTTCCGGGGGCCGTTCGACGCGCCGTGCGCTTGTCTGGGGCGGGGTCTTCACAGGCCTGGGGAGTCTCATCGCTGTCCTGGTTGCGGAACAGCTCCTTTCAGTTTTCACGAGTACTCTTTTGACACCGACGCCTAGTGACGACTTCGTCCTCGCCGTCCTTCTGGGAACCACTGCGTGGGTGCTGGGAGCGACTCTGATGCGACTTCCTGTCTCGCTGACCCATGCGATCATAGGGGCTATTCTATTCGAGACCGCCTATCTTTTCGGTGCTAGTCATCTCGCATGGGCGGCTATAGGGTTACGAGTTCTCCTTCCCCTGGCAGGAGGGCCCTTCGCCGCGCTTTTCTTAACATATCTACTGCACCGCAGAAAGCGCAACAAGTCTCCACCTCCACCAGAAGCCGAGACTCCAGGCCATACTGGAAAGGTCGCAGGCTTTGGTCATTGGATTTCAGCGGCAGCAACCGCTCTCGCAAGAGGAATAAACGATGCGCCCAAAATGGTGGCGCTAGGAGTAATCCTTCTTCCAGCTGGGTTGCAGACAAAACCGTGGATTCCATTTCTCTTCGTCGCTCTCGCCGTCTTTCTAGGTTCTATCGGCTGGGGACGGCGAGTGACCCGAACCCTCGTGGGACGCCTTGTCCCCATGGCCCGTGACAGACACGTCACAGCCGGGGTGACTACGGCTGCGCTCGTCTCCTTGGGCGCGATTCTAGGAGCTCCTCTATCTACAACCCATGTTGCGTCCGGGGCAACCACCGGAATCGGTGGGGGGCGTAAGGAGCATGTTCGTTCCACGCTGAAGGGGTTTCTGCTGGCATGGTTCGTCACGCTTCCAGCAGCGGGATTGTTGGCAATTGGAGCGTCCTTCGCAGTGTCATGGCTCCAGCCTTACCTCGGCTAGCGGCTCGAAACACACCACGCGAGTAGAAGCCCTGGCGTCTACCACAATGTTCTGGGCTTGATGACCCCTGTTAGGTCTTGGACCTTACAGCTCAGAAAGAACTGTTTACCCCTAGACTCTAGACGGTCCCTCCGCGGGGCGTCACTAGAAATCCAACTAAAAGAATAAGTCCAATTTACGCCGGGTCTAGTGACGTGAAGCTCGACAAGATTCCTCTCAAAATGGATTTCTTGAGAAGGAAACTGAATTTCATACGAAAGACGATGGAGGAACAGGAAATTGACCTGTGGCTCATCTTCACCCGGGAAGGCAACGAAGACCCACTTGCGCAGGACCTCAGGTTCAGCGACCTCACTTGGCGATCCGCTGCCATCATAGAACAGGATGGAACACGGACGGCCATCGTTGGAAACCTTGACGCGGAAGCAATCAAACGGGCAAAGTTCTACGACGACGTTTTTGGATATGGGAGCGAGGGTGCCGCACCAAAGCTGAGACAGTTCGTCGGCAGGAAGAAGCCGAAGAAGATCGCGGTCAACACAAGCTTTGACGAGGGCGCAGCAGACGGCCTATCGTCAGGAATGCGCGACTATCTTGCGAAATGCTTGAAGGCCTATTCGAAGCGATTCGTGTCAGGGGAGGACCTTGCCATCGCCCTACGCGCCAAGCTAGTGCCTGAAGAGGTGGAACTGGTAAAGAAATCAATTCACGAGTGCGAGAAAATCTACGACGATATCGAAGAGGTCATTAAGCCCGGGAAGAAAGACAGGTACATTCACGATTTCGCGCACAAACTGGTCAGCGATAGAGGCTTGACTACTGCGTGGATGGCTGACCGCTGTCCCTCCGTTATTGTCGGCAACAGTCCGATGGCACATCTGGGCTATCACAACGATACTGTTCAGAAGGGTGACTTTGTGAAGCTCGATTTTGGCGTCAACTACGAAGGCTACTGCTCCGACATACAAAGGAACTACTTCGTCGGTACGGAAAACGTCCCAGGTGGAATGAAACGGATGTTCCAGACCGCAAGAGATGCGAACGACGCCGCGCTGTCGGTTTTGAAACCTGGAGTTTCCGGCTACTTGGTCGATCAGGCTGGAAGGCGGCTGATTGTTAAGCGGGGTTATCCTGAGTACATGCACGCCCTCGGGCATGTTTTGGGACGAAGCACACACGAAATTGGCCCACTGTTAGGTCCGAGATGGCCGAACAGGTACGGCAAGCAGGGCGAGAAACCTGTCCAGAAAGACATGGTCTTCACCATCGAACCCTCTGTGAGGAGCAAGTTCGGAACATGCAACCTAGAACAAGACGTCTTGGTCTTAACAAGGGGGTACCAGGAACTATCGAAACTACAGAACGAACTAATCAGGGTCGGTTAATCGATCTCAGTTCAAGAGAGTATTGCTATGGGCCGAAGTTCAGTCCAGTCTTACTCTCCCGTCTACTCGCCTTCCTCAAAGTCGCCTGCGACAGCTCCAATCCCCGTCCTCATCGTTCGGCTGTACAATCTTTCAATCCATGGATTTGTCCCGGGACGCATTGTTCTTTCTTCGACCCGGGTATACTTCTCTAGCCACTCCCTTAGCTCAGGAGTTCCTGCTTTGAGGGGCCCGTATTCGAAGCGATGTTCGTTCTCTAGGTGGTCAGTCAGGTTCCGAACGTCATTCTCGACCGCTTCGTACCCGCATAGGAGGCAGGATCCAACCCGAACCATAGTCTCGCGCTATTGACGACCGGCTAATGCGATAGAGAGGTGGGCGAAAGTAGACGCGATTGCATCTCCTCTGAAACACGCTAAATAGTGAGTTCCCTGGTCGAGAACTGGGTCCGATAAATGGTCGATAGCGTTTTTCTCGTTCTTCTCGTCCTCCATGTAGGGTCAATAGTGGCCTGGATGGGTGGAGCCGCACTGTTCGTCTCCGTCATAGCTCCCTCACTCGGAAAAATGTCCCCCGCCTCCAGAGCCGAGTTCATTACGTCAGCTCTTCCTAGATACTTGAGGTTCGTCGGTGGAAGCTCAGTCATCGCGATAATAGCGGGCCTCTCGCTATACGCTTACGCGACCCCGAGTGGTTCAGGGGCCATCTATGTTCAAGCCGGGGCCGGATTAGGCCTCATAGTCCTCATAATTGCCCTCGGAGTAATGATCCCATCGGGACGGAGACTAGTCTCGCTAGTAGGGCAAATGTCCAAGCCACAAACGACACCCCCGTCTGAGAGCTCAGCGGCCATGACGATCGCGAGTTTGCAGAAGCGATTGACCATGGCTGGACGACTGGGCGTTACCTTGCTCGCGTTCGCCATGATATTGATGGTGGTCGGGGCAAGCATCTAGACACCTGCAGGCGTTTCCTCCGACACACAATTATCGGCATGGCGTGGCTATTTTTTCGGTCCCTTAATCCATCCTCGGAGGCCGAGTTCCTTGCTCTTCGCAGGCAACAATCTCATTCTGTTTAGAAGCGAGTCGAATCGTGAATCTGACCTGAGTACGTCAAATCTGGGCTCCACCTTCGCCCACACGAGCCAGCTTGACTTCTCCTCAAACGCTTTCTCCAGCCAGGTGAAAGCGTGATCCTTGTCTCCCAGGCCCACATGGACCATGGCGATCCAGTAAGATGGCACGTACTGGCGCTTAGCACGCTCCATGAGCTTTCCGAGAACACCCTTAGCCTCGTCCCGTTTTCCTGCCGCAGCGTAGGCTTGTCCCAGCATTGCCAGGGAGAGTGTGCTGCCTCCGGACAGTTTCACAGCTTCTTCGATCTCCGCAAGGGCTTCCTTGTACCTTCCCTTCTGAAGGTAGGGCCTTCCAAACCAGAGCCGTGCCTGGACAAATGTTGGGTCGAGCCTCACCGTCTTTCCATACTGATCTATGGCGCGGTCGTACTCTCGCGATAGGTAGAGAACGTGGCCGATGCCCGTGTTGATAGCTAAGGAGAGTGGGTCGAGGTCGTGGGCCCGGTTCATTTCCTCGAGGGCTTCTGGGAACCGCCCCATGGCCTTCAGGTAGTCAGCGTAGTACTGATGGGCCTGTGGGTAATTCGGGTTCAGTTCAAGGGCCCGCCTGTATTCTCGCTCCGCTTCTGGCCAATCCCAGTCGTACTGAAACAAGACCGCTCCTAGCGAGGTGTGAGCTTCAGCCAGCCCGCCTTCAATTTCCAGCGCCTTAAGGGCAGTCTCCCTAGCTTCTGGAAAAGCTTCTCTCGGGGGGAGGAACTCTAGTAGGGCCATTACTGCATGAGAGTCAGCAAGTCCTGCGTATGCCTTCGCGTACCTGGGGTCTGATGTGAGCGCTTGCTGGAAACATTCGATAGCTCTTTTCAGCCCCTCTTCGCTTCTGGTATTGAGAAAGTGGCGGCCTCTCAGGTAAGAAGTGTAGGCGTCTGACTTGCCAGTAGCCTTTCTTTCCAAGCCTTTCTTTACGGTAGCGAGAACCCGTACTTTCAGGGAGCGGGCTATTCTCTGGGCGATTTCGCTTTGAATCGAAAATAGGTCCTCGATGTCTCTGTCATAGCTCTGGGACCATAGATGCTCCTCGGTCTGTGCGTTGACAAGCTGGGCTGTGATCCTCACCTTGTTTCCGGTCTTTCGAACACTTCCCTCAAGAATTGTTCCAACCCCTAGCTCTTTTCCAATCTCTCCGACGGGCTTTGCGGTGCCCTTGTATCTCATCACCGAGGTTCGTGCTATGACCTTTAGTCCGGCGATTCTAGAAACGGTCGATATGAGTTCCTCGGTCATGCCCTCCGAAAAATACTCGTCCTTAGGGTCCGCGCTGATATTGGCGAGCGGGAGGATAGCGATCCTGTGATTATCTGGGTTGTGCAAGTCCTTCCTGCCAACCGCCTCGTTCAATTGCGGAGACCGAAATGAGTCTGCCTCTGGAGAGGCTTAAGCGTACTGTTTGGGTAGCCTAGGCTAGACTCTACTCATTCTGTTTCCTTTACCAGGGCAGCCCCAATGCTTCAGCTAGGAACCTGTTCAAGGGGTCTACCATTTTTCCCGCTTGGACGAAGTCCTCCATGAACCTTGGACCAGCAACCTGTGCATCCTTGAACCGGACCCCCGCGGTGAGGTCCTTCAGTTTCAGGTCGTCTATGAAAGGATGAGCGGGATCAAACCCGGTCGGTGGTCTTTTCAGAGAGTCGCCTTCGATTTTCAGCCCGCTCTCCTTGACTTTTCTCCAAGCCTCTGGCCGCGACACGATAGCTTTCCGAACCTTGCTGAGCGATGGAGCATCAGGATGCCAAATGCCTGCTCCAACAAAACTGCGTCTAGGTGCCAAGTGCAGGTAAAGCCCCGCCCTCTGAACTTTTTTTCCACGGTTGTGCCAGAACTCCATGGCCACGTTGGTCTTGTAGGGACTCTTGTCTTTCGAGAAGCGTATATCGCGGTAGACTCGGAAGAGGGACCCACCGGACGGTCGTGGGTCCGCGACAAGGTACGGGCTTATAGTTTTCAGCGGTTCCCGGGCGTCTTTGATAAACCGGAGGCTCGGCCCAAGCACAAACTTCTCGTACCGGGGCTTGTTTCTGGCGAACCATTCTCGGTTGTTGTTTCTCGCCAAGTCCTTCAGGAACTTGAAGAATTCAGGAGAGAAGTACGCTGTGTCGGGCTTCGGGTTCAAGTTAACCATTCTTGGATTGTTAGTCTCGGATTGTTAAGCTCTGCTTGCCGGAATCCAGATTCTTCTCGTAGAGACTAGCCTTCCATCCTTGGATGTATACATCGCCTTGGTGAATGAATCCCAGATTTTCATAATAATTCCTAATCTTTCCGTTCTCTGCTAGGCAGTCTAGGCGCAGGAATTTCTTACCGCTGGCTCTTGAGACTCTCTCTGCCCACACGAGCATCTGGAGCCCGAACCCCCGTCCTAGATACGCAGGGCGGAGCGCCAGCTTGTGTACATATCCGGCATCAGATGGAGCGGTGGGCCAGAACAGTTCGTCGCTCCACTGAAGCGTAACTGTCCCCACGGTGTTCTCTGCCAATTTTGCAACGTACACTTCTCCACGGGCTATTTTTTCGGCGAAGGCCTCGCGCGAGAAGGAGCCAGGGATCCATGGTCCCGCGACACCTTTCCTAACTAGCCATTCTGAAGCATCATTCAGAACAGCGAGTACCGCGTCTAGGTCACGTTCGGCTGCACGGACGATTTCCAACCCATTCGACATTCTGTCGACTGTCCTGCCCTAGTTGACTAGGGCCTGTCCCCCAAAAGCAGTGTAGGGGGCCACCTTCCACAATTCTTCATAGGAAACTTTCTTTTGTCTGGAATAGTTCGTCAAGTACGCGTTGTAATTGCCGGGTACCGGGTTTCGATGCTCTTCATCGAATTCTCGAAGGCTGTCTGGAGGTCCAAATTGTATGATATCGAGATAGCCAGAAGATGGTAGAATGTGTCGCCAAGGCTGTCCTCGACCAGACCCAGTTTCTCCTCGCGAGACGCCTCCGCTCCCCTCCGGTTGGGGTCTCCGTAGGTCGCATCTAGATTAATCACGCCCCGCGCAAGCTCTCCAATCTCTTCGACCAAATGCGTGATGCGAAGGTAGTGGTCATTCAATCTTGTCCATTTCTCTCCCTTGGCCTTAAGGTACTCGGCAACCTCTTTTTGCGACTGTCTAATTGTAAGCTCACTCGTCCTCTTGCTTTTCAAAAGTGGCCGGTTCCAAACCCAAGCTCGCCGTCCAACGTATTAGAAAGCATCTCTCGGGCGCAAAATCGATTTCTTGGCGGAATCAAGCTCGTCAAGAAACGTCTTGATGGTCCCGATGTAACGTTCGTAGTCAGGCTGAGAAAGGTTGTGGCCAGAGTTGTCGAAGACGATGACCCTTGAGTCTGGCAGTTGTCTCTTATACCGGTCTGCCCCATCGGCTGTCAACAGGGCCCCCGGCAGCCCTCCTCGGAGAATGAGCGTCGGACAGGTTATCTTCTCCAGACTGTCCCACAGTAGCACCTCAGCAGATTTTTGCTGAATTGCTTGCACGACGTGTGGTTTCACATCTTCTCGTGATGCGAGAACCTGACCCACCCATTGCTCCCTGACCTTGGGATAACGGGCCGAATAGTCGGAGAGGACAAGCCCGGCTAGGAGGCTGGGGTGGTTCGAGGCGAATCCGATCGCGAATGAGACCCCGACGGAATAGGCGCTCAGGCAGAACCCTTGAAGGCCGATCTGGTTAACAAAAGCCTCAACGTCTGATAGCTGGTCTGCAAAAGAATACCCCATCTTAGGCGCGTCGCTTTGTCCACGTCCCCTCAAGCTTACAGCGACGCACCTTCTCTCTGGAAGAGAGTCCATTTCCCTACGGTGATCCTCGGCACTGTTTAGGAATCCTGGTATGAAGACAACTGGGACAAGCGGGGGACCTTGAGCCACCCGATTGTCCAGGTAATGTAGCCTGACGCCTTTGTTATTCACCCAGCCTGCCGAGACGGACATTCACGTGAAAGAAGAGGGTGAGCTTCTCCCATAAGAGTGCGATCAGTCTGTGAGAGAGAAACCGTGACTGACCGTTCGCCATACAAGAACGCTCCGAGCCTATGGCCCTCTTCAAAGATACGGCTCTCAATCTCTCTATTAATCGGCGCAAGTCTCTTCACATTCACTGTGGCCTTCTCATCATCATCTGCTGCAAGGCTCCACGTTCCCACGATTTTACCGTTTGAAATCACGCTGGGCAATGCGTTTCCCGTGACGTAGGCTTGTCGTTCCGAAGCCTTGGGAATCATGAGTCCTCGATTCTTGCGGCTCTTGGAGTATGGGTCCTCGTAGGGAAGAAAGCGCACACAGTCATCAACCTCGCGGGTCTTCTGCAGAACCGGCAGGTCATCCGGGTGCAGAAGGAAGTCGTCTACATGCCTTGGGATCCTAATATTTGTCAGCTTATCACGGAGCCGCGCAAGCAGTCGCAACACTTCTGGCTTAGACTCGTCCATCCACCATGCGACGTCGTGAACGGTCACGGGGCCGTACTGTTTGATGTAGAGTTCAGCCAGCTTCAGCTTCGCCCCCTCGTTCGTAGAGGCTGTCTCGGGGGTTGAGACTTGTCGGTACCTTACCTTCCTGATTCGTGTGAAAGTCCTTGTGCCGTATCCGTCCCAGTCGATGCTTTTCCACTTTATCGGTTCGGGTTGGGATTGGACTTTCCGCTGTACGAGGAGAAGCTGTAGAACCACACCAAGGTTTGTTCGTCTAGTAACCCTCCGACCACGTTTCCAATCGAGGCTTCTTGAGCTCTCTCGGGAGACGTCCCGTTTTATCTCAGGAAGGGTCATCGGGCCCGAAGCAAGACAGTTTAGTATCAGCTTCGAGAGCTTCTCGAACTCACCAACCGAGATTCCAGCGTGGGTGAGGCTCTTGCCCACTCTTTCCGGAGGGAACTCGGTTGCCTCTGCAGCGATTGGAAGCAAGCGGCGGGTGAAGAGAAAGAATGTTCCACGCATGGCCCTGACTCGCACAAGGCTCTTCTTCCTGTAGAGCTCGTCGTTCAGATCATCGGGGGAGAAATGCTTGATTCTGTTGAACAATGAAAGGTAAGGCGTCACGTTCGATGTTGCATGCAGCCCAACTAGGTCATCCGCCACCGACTCAGCATCCACACCGTCACGATTGAGGAGGTGATGCTTGGCAAGCAGGTAGGTGCGGACCTGAGAAGGCGAAACCGTCATGGTCTCGCACTTTGCTATGGTTTTCGCAGCTTGAGGAAGAAATGGGCCCTGTTTCCCTTCCCAACCGGGATAAGGTCCTCGCTGAACGAGAGAATCTCGAACTTCTCAAAAAAAAGTTTCAGCTCTTTCTCTGTGAAGAAGTGGTGTACTATTCCCCGCTCGTCTCCTTCGGTAAACTGGAAGGTGTCCTGTTCTAAGCGGGTCCCATTTCCGTATCTGAAGTCATTCTTGGAGAGAGTAATGATGAAACCGACACCGTTCTTCCTCATTATTCGGTGAACCTCAGTTAGGATGCCGCGTATCTCGGTCGTGGTGCCGTGGTGAAGAACGTTGGTGCTTACGATCGCATCGAAATAATCGTCTATGAAGGGAAGTTCTTGCATCTCATGCTTAACCAAGGTAACGTTTCCAATACCCGCAGCCTTCCTGCGCGCCTCCAGTTCTCCGAGAGCGGTCTCTGACACGTCGAGCCCGACTACGTTGAAGCCTTCTCTAGCTAGGAAGATTGCATGCCTCCCTGCACCACAGCCAAGGTCGAGAACATTCCGTGCGTTGACTGTTTTCAGGTAATCTGAGAACTCCTTGACAGTTGGAAGAGGCGGGGACAACTCCTGCCATCGTCCCTCCTTCCATGCAAGTTCCCACGGGTGCGAGCTAGAGCTCATACATCGACCAGTCTTCCTGACTTAGAGGACCCCTTTGATTTCTTTTCCAACCCGTTCGAAGAACTCGTCCATGAAGGCCGCCCTTTCTACAGCGAGTCTTCTCCCAGTCTGAGTGTACACTCTACTTGCGACTTGTTTGAGACTGAGTTCATACTCGAGGTTCGACGAGTGCTTGGAAAAATCGATTATGGTACCATCGGGTCGAATGTTCTTTCTCTTGTAGCCCTCGATGTCCTTCTCTTCCTTGTAGAATTCTTGTCCATGGTCAAAGGACACAAAGGCGGCTCGGATGACCCCTATTGCCCCTATGCAGTCGAGCTTGTCAGCGTCGAAGAGGCACTTCGCCTCGATTGTTCGAGGCTCGGGGCCAGTCCTCTTCCTGTGGGCTTCTATGCAATGACAAACTCTCTCTGTTACCTCACTCGGGATTCCTAGGCTCGTGAGAATTCGACGGGCCTCTTGTGCACCGTGAACCTCGTGTTTCAACCCTTCGATATTCGAGTGTGTTTCCCTATGCTCGAAGATGTCGTGCAGGATTGCCGCCAGTTCGATGATATCCAGGTCGGCGCCCTCTTGTGTCCCGATTTCGATTGCGGCCCTTGTCACACGTTCAATGTGGCTTCTTCCATGAGCCCAGTCGCGGTCAGAATAGAATGAAGACGCTCTTTCCCAAACCTTTGCCCGAACCAGATCAGTCAGCATCGCGATGTCTACACAACATTATTCGGGAGCACTTATAGAGACAGGAGAGCCGATCTGACTAAGCAGCCCAGACTGCTCCTCTGGAAATGACTCCGGTCTCGGGATTACTTACGCTCTCCTAGTTCGACGAAGGCTTTCTTGGCTATGTCCGCAGGCGGGCCTGACTCGCAGTCGGCGTGCTTGGAATCGGGCTTCGTTTCGGCTTTTCTCGCCTCAAAAGGGCTAGCCAGATTCGAGTTTCGAACCCGAGATTTCTGCCTCAGCTAATTTCACGGTTAACCCTGGGGGAATCTGCACGGTTGCAAATCGTGAGACGAGCCCCATACTCAGCTAATCGCCAAGAAACAGGCGTAAAATCGCCCCGTACAGCGTGAGCCTCCAGGAAAAATTTGATATCGCATGGCTCTCCCGAGACGCAAGACCGGAGAACCCGGGACTCACAAGGTTTTCCACGAATGGTTTCACTCCCAGGGTCTAGGGCGAGTTGAAGTTCATCATCCGAACCTCTAGGGAACTCAAGTTCACGACAGGCAACAACCCTGGCTTCGGAACCAGACCCGTCCGCTTCTGATACTCTGTCTGCCCCTGCCACGCACCACTGTTAACAATAGTCGTCCCACGGTACACCGAAGTCCCCGGAACATGAATATGCCCAGACTGAAACACATCCGGCACACGATCCACAACCAGAAAATCCTCCTGCTCCGGCCCAATAGGGGTCTGCTTGCCATACTCTGGAGCCAAGTGCCTCATTCGAAGCTGATACTCCATCATCTCCTGCGGACGCTGATAGTCCATGCCTGGAACAGAGCTGATAATGTCCATGAGACTCGTTCCGTGATAGAGTAGAAAGTTGACCCCGTGAAGACGAAGCTCCGCCGGGTCCCCCAGAGACACAACTCTCCGGGCATCATAAACAGGCCCTGCAAAATCCCTAGGAATCATAGGCTGAGGAAGAGCCTGGCGAACAGCATCATGGTTCCCAGGAATAAGCACAACTTCCATGTGCTCAGGAATCTCCGCCACCAACCGAGCTGCCACACGGTACTGCTCGTAAATGTCAGTAATCGCCAAGTCAATTTCTTGGCGAGGATAGACTCCTATTCCGTCCACTAGATCCCCGCAAATGATCACGTATTTGACACGGTCCGCTATCTCCCGCTCGTAAGACACCCCCCAGTCCCCTTTCAACCATGCCAGAACCCGTCGGAAGGCGTCCTCCAAGAACACCTTACTCCCAACATGAACATCGGAGATCAATGCCGCGTACACCTCCTCGTCAGAAAGGTGGGGCCTATGCTCCGGAATTTCCGGGAGAACTATCTTCTCCGCGACCAGCAGCTCGCCCGAGCTCTTGCGGGTCTCTAAGTAGACCACTTGGTCGCGTATGATCTTCCGGGCGGTCTGGTAGAGCTCGGGGGTCTGGTCCGTGACGAGAACAGTGGCCTCGTCCTCATAGTCGTCGACTGTCAGGAAGACACGTCCGCGGTCCTGGTCAGTCTTTTCCCGTTTTTCCACGACCATACAGATGAACCTGGCCCTGCCGTTTGCACCTCCTTGCAGTGCTTCCGCTATTGTTCCATGTCGACTAGTGTCCATTCTCTGCCCGAACATCTTACTCATCTTTTCAAAACGGCTCCGGAAGTAATGGAGGAAATCGTCGAAAGCCCCGGTCGTCCCGAGCTTCCCCGAAGGGTCAGAGACCACTTCAAGCCGTGAAGAAACCTCCTGCGCAAACCTTCTCGGCCCACCAAGCCCCGTCTCTGAGAACAAGCTCTTGCTGGACAAGTCGAGCTGTTCGGCCGCCTTCAAGACTAGGTCGCGGCTGATCGACATTGGCCGAGGAGCAGCAGCGTTCGCCATTTTGAGAACCTCCTCCACGAGCTTGTCGAGAGTCGCACCTCCTCCGATTTCGACAAGCGTCTTGAACGCATCACTCTCGACTTGGAACCCTGCACCGAGAATGGTGCCCACTGCCTGGCGCATTCGTTCTGACATTGGACAGGTTCCAGCCCATTACAATCTATGGTATACTAGACGTGCTTATCCGCTATCCATAGCGCTCCCAGCAGAAAACTCTTACCGGGTAATCGTGAGGTCAGAAATGTCCACTGAAATCTCACACATCCTATTCAGCGCAATTAGCACTGCTACAAGATGGTCTACTAAGGGTCTCGGGACCTTGGAGATTCCAGCCTCTCCCTGAGATAGTAGTGCCTTGGAGTCTTGAAAGTTCGACGCGGCTGAAGAGACCAGTTTCATATCTCTGGACAGAACCGCCCCGACAGCATCTCTGTACATCGAGTTCACGGCAGCTCCCACCTTCTCCAGAATAACTTGCTGGTCTCTCGGAACAGGCGATGATGTTGTGTTTTCAGCTACCGTGACAGCATAGTCTGCAAAGGTCTCGATGTAGCTTGCTAAAAGCCGGAAGTCGAGACAGTCGACAGCCGAGACTTTGATCTTCTCTAGCAAGTATGTGTCCGCTATTGCGGCTCTTACCAGGCGGACCAAGAGAAAGTACCACCGGTCAACCTCCTCATCTCGCTCGATGACGCTCTTCGCAAGCTCGGTGTTGGAGGTGAGAAAGGCCTGCGTGGCGTCAATCTCCATAGGCATGGAGAGCATCTCAAGCCGCCTTAGGATACGTTCGGGGACTAGGAGCGAGGGTTCTACCAGGCACTGGAGGACGATTTTCCTCGAGTCTTCCTCGAGAACCTCGAGCCCGACAAGGCGTTTGGAAGCTTTTCGAGCCTCCTCCCGAAGCTCAGCCGGAATCGGCTCCTTTGACTGGACCCGTATGATGTCGTAGCCCAGCAAGTACTGCTCAATAATTTTCCGGCGGAGCAATGGGGATGCATCAAGGGTAACCTCCTGCGGGGGTCTCTCTTCATCGATCTTTGGAGAGAGAAGCAACCGTCCGTCTTGGCGTTCCTCGTAAGAGACCACTGCACCAGGCCCCAGTCCGACCCTTTTGGCCCACGCTTTAGGTATCGTTACAAGATAGGTTCCGTCCGGCGTCCGTTGTAGCTTACGTAATTCCATGTAGCCCGTCTCATGTTCAGCTTAGACAATGAAGAATTTTAGGGTTTTGAGGAATCTACTATGACTGGAGCAGTAACTCTAGAGGGTTTTTCTTTCCTGGGAGCGAGCTCACTACTAAGCCGCTCGTAGGCAAGCGTTAGAACATCCTCAGTGTGGGCTCCTTTCAGAGCACTCAACTCCACTTGCGGAACCCCTGAGAAAAGTCGCGAGGCAAGTCCTTTCTCTTCGCGAACTTGGTCCGGGCTGCACTTGTCGACCTTGTTGAGGCAGATGACGAGGGGCACTTCCGGTGCAATTCGCTTCAGGACATAGCTGGACGCTGTGAGCTTGCGAAAGACAGATTCAGGGTCCTCGCTTGCATCGACAAAGAGGAGTATGAGGTCCGACTTCGCAATCTCGTCAAGCGTAGTGTTGAAGGCTCTGACGATTATCGGATGCATGTCCTCGATAAAACCGATGGAGTCAATGAGCATGAAGCTGAAATTAACTGGTCCCTGAACGTCTACCCTCCGGGCGAAGGTCGTAAGGGTTGTGAAAGGACCAAGGCCCGTGTTCTTTTTCTCAGAGACGACACGGTTGAAGAACGTCGTCTTGCCGCTTTGAGTGTACCCAGCTAAGGCTACGATGGGGAAGCCCAGTTCCCTCCGTCGGTCGCGCAGAGCCTTCTTCTTCTGGAGGACCTGTTTGAGCTCCTTTTCCAGCCTGGAGATTTGGCGTCTGGCACCACGCTCGTAATCGCTGTAGGGATAGTCCCCCGGGCCGCTCCAGCCAACCTGCTCGCCAAGTATTCCTTTGAGCCGAAGGTATTCCTTACCCCAGGAGAAAGTGTAGCGGAGCCTTGCGAGCTGTATCTGCAGCTTTGCCTCCTTAGTCATCGCCCGATGGTCGAAGACCTCGAGGATCAGCAGGTTTCGATCGATGACTTTGATGTCGCTGCCGCCGAGAACCTTTTGGACCTTGAAGACTTGGGATCCGGGAAGGCTATTGGCGAAAATTAAGGCCGCAGCTTTTTTTTCTTTGACGAGTTGTTTGACTTCGTCGAGTTTTCCGGGGCCGATGGTGTAGGTGTGATGGACGCTTTTTCGCTGTTGAATGACAGTATCAACTATCTTGTAGCCTATGGAGCGGGCCATGGAGGCCACTTCTTCGGCCCGTGAAGGTATCGTTGGAAGCTTGGATTCGACTATGATGGCCTGCACTGATGGTAAGCAGCTCTGTGAAAGCTGGTCTCGCTTATTTGAACGCCTCGTGTCTGACGGGGTCTTACTTTACTCTGATTTCGACGCCTACCGTGCGTTTAATGAGGTCAGCTAGGAGGTCGACTTGTGGTTTTCCGCCCGCCTTCCGTGTCGGGATTGAGACGACTAGCGGCAGTTCGATTTCTTTCTTGCCGCGGCCGATCTTGTCTTTGATCCAGTCGAAGACTGTGTCCGTGACTATGACGAGTGAGACTGTTTGTTTGGCCTTGATGTCTTCGAAGGTTTTGACGGCGTCCGGTTGGGCGTTTACGACCCAACTGTTTTTGACGCCTCCGAGTCGGAAATAGGTCGCTGTTTCCTTGTCCGCCATTACGCCGATGCTCCCCATGCTCTTTTCACTTGAAAATATGGCCTGTTTCTTTGCTCCAGAGGAGGAGGTCGAGGTGGCCCATTGGTATACCTATGTCTTTCGCGAACCGGCGGACTTTCTCCTCTATCTCTAGATAGCGTTTCCTTGTCAGGGTTGCAGGTATCTCGGGTATGACTTGAAGGTCTTTGAGGTTGCGAAGTATGTGCCTGTCGAGGATGGCGAATTCTTCACCTAGGCCGATATTGCGAAGGAAGTGGCTTGCCTCCTTGTAGCCTAGGCCTTTCACGTTTTCCACCAGCCATTCGCGGACCTGGTACGGGTTGTAGTGTGACGTGAGATGCGTCTTGACACGTACCTCGCCCTCTCGCGTGAAGAGGCCGCGGGCTTCGGTAATGTATCGGGCTTTGCTGTCGTTGAACCGGACATCGCTGATTAACGGTTCGATTTCTTTCGATGTTCCTTTGATGAGGAGGTTTTTCTCGGTGAGACGCGTGACTGCAGCCCAGCAGGTCTTGGCGCTGGATTGGGGGGTGAGGAGGCAGAAGCAGAGCTCCGCGAAAACTTCCGTGTCAGACCTACCAAGGACTTCTTTGAAATCTTGAAGACGGTTTTCAATGTCACCACGCCGTTCCTGGTAGAGTTGCTGGAGTTGCATAATGGCTTCTTGGCCCATTGGCCTGGTGGCGCTAGAATTGTTTGAGGACATCTGGCTTCTCCATTATCCTGGCGCAATAATAGCAACGTAGACGCACAGGGTCTTCCTTGAGCACCGCGAAGCTCGCCTGTACGGGTTCGCCGCTGTTGCTGATACATGAAGGGTTGGCGCAGCGGACGATGCCGCCGATGCTAGGCGGAAGTTTGACACGGGTCTTTTCTGCGACTTGGTAGTCGCGGATGATGTTGATCGTGGCGGTTGGTGCGACTAGGGCGATTTTATCTGCTTCGCCCGGCTTGAGCTCACGGTCTTCAACCTTGACAATGTCTTTCTTAGCTTGTTTCTTGCTAGGGACGTTGAGCGCGACGCTGACCGTGTGCCCGTCGCGCCCGTCAATACTGAGGATTTTGAGCACGTCGAGTGCGTAGCCCGCGCTGATATGGTCTATGACCGTCCCGTGGCGGATCTTGCGGACGTAGAGGTCCTGGCCTGGGCTGGACTTGGAGATGTGTTGCATTACTACCGCGTTTTGCTTTCTGTCATGCTTGTAGTGAAGGGTCCTTTTGTCTTTGACGGATGGCGAAGCCGTTAACGTTTCCTTCGGGAGCGACTGAATTTGAGCCGAAAAACTTGTGTGGAGGTTGACTTCGACCCGGAACCCCCCAAAAGGGCCTGAAGCAACTAATCTTTCCTCATGGAGAGGTCTAGTCGGGGGTTGAAAAAGTCGCACCGGCGGTTCATTCAGAGTGGGTGTAGGTTATCGCGAGAGTGGAAACCATTCTTTAGCGAGACACTTCGCTACATCATTCCACCCTCAAAGGCTTGATAAGCACACGGATACGAAACTGTATCCAAACGGACCTTGAACGATCAACACGATTGGAAGGAAGAGGCAGCCTCTCTAATCAAGGGAGCCCTCCACGACCCGCTCACCGTGGGACTTCTGAAAAGGAGCAACCTCACAAAGACTCAGTTCGAAACTATCCTTGTTGACCAATTAGGAAGCGAAATAGCGAATAAGGCTCTTACTCGCGAGGAAATGACGAGATTACGGCAGACACGCGCCAAAATAAGCCGTGGAGCCTTCAATCGAACTCTCAAACAAGCCAGAACAAATGTTTCAGGGGCAGTCCATACCATTCTCCTCCTTGGCTATGGTGGTCTCCTTGAATCTCCTAGCCTCGCGCCTCTCGTGGAGGCGTCGGAGAGGCTTAGAATCCAAATGTCTCAACTCAGAACCTTAGCAGCCGACGACCCACCTGAATACTCCAAACTGGTAGAACAACTCCTAGTCGACATCGAACGTGCATTCGACGCACTCCATGGTAGGGAACGTGATACGTGACGTCACATTTTCATGTCACATCACATCGCATCACATCACAATACAGCAGGTTGCCCTGGACCGCTTTGTGGTCACACTCGAATGTGTTTAGGAGAATCTGATGTCACTGCGCTACGAAGCAATCACAAAGCCGTCACCTGTGATGATACGGGCGTGATTAGAATCGAGGGCCTTTAGTTAGTGTTATATGCTTTGGGCAGGCAAGTGTGACGTCACGACAAACCGGGTGTGATGTCACGAGATGCTGGGGCTTCGCAAGAGACAAGAGGAGCGTTCACTTGAAGCTCGAGATTTGACGATCTCGAAGCTCTTCTTCGACACCTTCTCGAACCGGCTCCATGAAGTGGAGGGAAAGCTTCAGGCTTTGTCAACGAACGTTGAGAAAATGAAATTGTCGACCGAGAGAATGCAGGTATCAGATCTTGTCTTGCTTGAGAAAATCCAAAAGACCGATGAGGCTCTGAAGGAGTCGCTGGGTTGGACAAAGAAGACTGCTGAGTCAATTCCAGGGGATACATTGCGAGAAAAGACCCCTAGTCTCCTGGAAATTCCTGCGGCTAGAGCGATTGTCCCACAAAGCCCCATCCAGCCGTTCTCGGTGCCAACAACAGACGGCAGTATTCTGTCCGGACTTGCCAACCAGACGGAGCTTCAAGTTATCATGCTGTTATCGGCTCAAGGCTCAAAGTCGGCCCCCGAAATTGGCAGGCTAATCGGCCGCTCACGCGAGCATACCGCCCGTCTTCTGAAGAAGTTGTACGAGGAGGGCTATGTCAAGAGGGACCAGGCGAGAGTTCCATTCCGCTACTCGCTCGTGGAACAGGTTCGAGCGAGCCTCAGGAAAGGCGAGGAGAAGCTTCAGGGTGAAGAGAGCGCACCCGTGAGCGTTCCTCCGGCATAACCCTGTAGTGTAAAGAAGGTTCGGCCCTCCCTCTCTCGAGGATTCCCCTATCCGAGAGTCTTGTTAGGTAGGTGGAGACAGTGCTGAGAGGGATCTTCTCCCCAAACGACCTCTCGAATGCCTTCTTTGCATCTCGCGACGTGAACTCGGTCGCTCCCATCTTACTGATTATCGTGCTCGCTAGGCGGTCGAACTTTCGCGGGGAGAAAGCAAGAGCGTTCGCCGTCGCCTGCGGACTCCCAGACAATACCTCTGCTAGGTCCAGAATCCTTCCGATTTTTTCCCGTGTAACCGGTCCGTCAATTGTGATCGAGTGCTTCACTCCATCGGCATCATAGAATTCGAGCTTTAGCTTTCGGGGCTTCGAGGAGAACACCGTCGGAAGTCGAGTTCACAACTCGCAGTTCACAAGTAAAAAAGGTCTCTGACTCCTCCAGCACGCTCACTGCTATTGAGCTGGAGCGGGAAGAAGAACCTCTTTCCACTTGCTCCAGTGGAAACGGAGGGGTTTCCCGCCCTTTCACAAGTAGTGAAGGGATTATCCGGGAGAAGGGCTGAAAACAGCCCCCCCAGGTGCTTTATCGGCTCCTTTCGGAGCTAGTCTTTCACTAGTGAACGTGTTCGTTCAGGAGTTCGAGGTAGGAGTGGGCAAAAATCTTGGTCACACTTACTAGGTCGGTTATTCGTACGTGTTCGTCGACCCCGTGGATGTTGCTGTCACTCCGGCTTGCCCCTATTATTACAACTGGGATTCCGAGTGAGCTGACCTGTGCAACATCGGTTGAGCCTTGGCTTCCACGGGGCGGTACATCTTGGCCCAGGACTCGCTTGGCCACTCTCCTTACGACCTTCACCAGGGGATGGTTTGGAGCGGTTTTCATCGGTGTATACCCTGTCACGAGTTTCATCGACGTCTTCAATTCTGTGTCTCTCGAGAACTCCCGGACCGTCTTTACCAATTCTCTTTCGACTTGCGCAGCGTTTTCTTCTGGAATGAACCGTCTATCGACAAGTATGTCGCAGCTATCAGGTATGATGTTGCCTTTGATACCGCCCTTGACCATTGTTACGTAGAGCCCTGGTCTCATCCACTTGTTTCCGAAGACTGGCTCCGCGGGAATTTTGGATCTTCTCCGGCCTACCTCGACTCCAAGCTTCTTCAGTTTTTCGATAAGAGAGCTGGCGTGTTCTATCGCGTTGATCCCCGTCCATCCACGTCCCGAGTGCGCAGACTTTCCATGGACTGTGATCAGAAACTCCGAGTCTCCAAGACTCGCAACATCAATGGCTTCTATGTTCGTGTCAGGGGAAAGGCAGTAATCGATGTCCTTTGTGATAACGTGTTTGTCGATGAAATGGTTGACGCCCGTGTATCCCCCAACTTCCTCGTCTGTTGTAAAAGTCGGAGTGATGGACCCGTTGAAGTGAACCCCGGTTTCGACCAGCGCTTTCAGAGAGTAGATAATGGCAGCGTCAGAACCTTTCATATCCGCGGATCCGCGGCCGTAGATCTTTCCGTTCTTTGTCGTGGCTTTGAACGGGTCGCTAGACCAGCCTGTCGGCTGCGCCGGAACAACGTCCATGTGGCCGTTAAGAAGGATCTTTGGACCCTCGCCCGCACCCTTCAGGCTCGCGGTGACGTTCGGACGAGGGCCATTCAAACCAAGCTCCGGGTCAGCTTTTCGTCGTATTGTTGCCTCTGGGATGTAGCTCACAGACGGGTTGATCCCTAGAAGCTTAAGTTCTCCCACAATAAGCTGCGCAACACGAGGATAGTTCCGTCCCGGCGGGACAGTTGTGTCAATGTTGACAAGTCTACATGTCAGGTCAACAAGGTCTTTTTGGTGAGCATCAATCCATCGATCTACGGTTCTGATTGATGTTTGAAGGGACAAAGGCCAAACAGTAACAATGCCTGGTCCCCGGTTCGGTTAAATGTTCTTTCAGACTCCTAGATCCGTTGGCCCATTAGGCTTAGCAACCTGTAAGAGTTAGTTTGTAACAACGTCGCGCCAGACAGGCATCCGGTTCCAAGCTCATGCAGTCATATTCGTTGGCGTTTTCACGAGACTCAGAGCATCGACTGTGGTTGACCTTCGGAATAGCCTCCGTGGTCACAGTCATAGAACTCCTCGGCGGAATATCGAGCCACAGCCTCGCGCTTCTCAGCGACTCAGGCCATGTCTTCACTGATGTCCTTACAATCGGGGTCAGCATTCTGACAATGAGACTCGCGAGGAAGCCACACTCCTCAACCAGAACCTTCGGTTATCACCGGGCCGAGATCCTTTCCGCCCTAGTCAATGGGTCGACGCTAACATTCATCGCATTTCTCATAATCTACGAAGCATATGGAAGACTCCTGCAACCGTCCCAAGTGGCAGGTTCCCTGGTCGTACTCATTGCTCTCGTAGGACTTGCAGGCAACCTCGCCGTCGCCCGCCTATTCCTCAAGAGTTGGAGAAGCTCCTTGAACGTGAAAGCGGTCTTCATTCACGCCATAGGTGACATCTTATCATCATCCGGAGTAATGATCGGCGGATTGGTCGTTACTTTCACAGGCTACAATAGAATTGACCCAGCAATAGCCATCCTGATAGGCATTCTCATACTTCGAAACGCCTATGGCCTGGTCCGCGAGTCCACCGAGATTCTGCTAGAGTCCACCCCGAAACATCTACAGCTCGAAACCGTTGCCAAAGCTATTCTTGCCGTTGAAGGAGTCAACGGAATCCACGATCTACACGTTTGGACAATAACATCGGGTCTCTATGCTGTCAGTGGGCACATAACTGTGAAGGCTGAAACCATCGATGAGGGTTCCCGAATCATCAGCGAAGTTTCGAGCCGCTTGAAGAACAGTTTTGGAATAGACCACGTCACACTGCAACTAGAACGTCAAACCCTAGAGAAGATCCAAAGCAACGAAAATTGACCTTGGTCACCTGGGACAAGAGGAAAGCTTCGTTGCGCTTGGGACTGGTGGCTGCCAGGTCGATGGGTCTGAGGTCGGAGGTGCTTGGAAGTACCAAGCAAGGACCATTCGGTTTTTCAACCTGATGAGGTCTGCACCGACCGGTGACGCGGCCCATCCGCGGCCCGCGTCGCAGAAGGTCCAAAGTGTCCAGTAGGACCTACCCGACCCTCTAACTCCATCTATTCCTTGGATAAAATGCTCGTTGAGCACCGAGGTGTAAGTTGCTTCCACTTTTGAAATGTTGGCGGTAAGGTCGTAGAAGTTCCAGCTCGGGGGCACGTGCGTTTTGTTTGCCCACCGACTTGTACCGTTTCCGTAGTTGATTAGTGTGTCTATTGTTAGGTAGCCTCCGTTAGAGCTTGTCCGGAAAAACCCCTCCAGTTGGATGTATGCTCCGAGCTGTCCGGCCAGGACTAGTGCAATGACCACAATAAGGCCTATGTAGAAGAATCGGGTCCTGGCTGACGACTTGGCGCTTTTCAAGACGTAACTCCCGAAGCTAGCCATGTCCTAGCCGTCGTGACGCAATTATCGTGGCGGGAGCAATTGTTGCAAAAAAGAACAGGTTACTGACCTCATGAACAAGTGCGAAAGGTGCACCAGTGACAAGCCCGATCACCAGAGCGCTATAGAGCGAAGGTGTCTTGAATAGCCAAGAGGCAAAATTTGTCAGAACGTCATATGCAAGGGTTGACAGCAACCCTGCAGTACCGAAGAGTAGGCTAAGCCTCCCGTAGGAGATGAGTCTAGTCACGAACCCGCGGAATGATGTTAACCGTATCGCTATTCTGGCGCGAAGCGTGCGGAGAGGTGCCGGAACCATCGCGGTTCTTGTCGGGTATTTCTTCTCAACGGGAAGCTCTCTCTCAAGAGAGGTTCGCCTCAAGGCGAATCCAGTTATTGCGTAGAAGCATTCTCCAGCCACAAGGAAGGAGAGAAGAATTAGGTCATCGGCTCCGTACGGATTGATGAAACCGTAGACTCCCCATGAGACGACAGCAACCCCGACCCCTATCCGCAAGCCGAAGAGGAATGCGGCTAGGAATACCAGAGTATCCATCAATTTCACGTTGACAATTCCAATCATTGCATAGTTCGAAGCTAGTGAAATTGCTGCAAATACTGCGACTAGGGCTGTCTGTGTGACTGAGCCAGAGAAGACCGGTCGATGCGCAGTCAAACGGGTCATCCATGACTACCCTCGCGAGGCTCTTCGTCTACGCACAAGGAAGAAGGTCACGGTCAGAAGAATCAAAACGATAGCGAGCGGTACGACGGCCAAAAAAATAGCTGAAGGAGATGGGGCCGGACTAGCTTGTAAGGGGGCCGGTTGAACATACAAGGCCTGCCAAGTGGTGTCTGACAGAGCTTGTGCAGTCCCAGTTTCTTTTGCTGTTAGAGTTATCGAGAAATTCCCGGGCCTTGTGTAGACATGGACTGGGTTTACTCCTAACGCTGAAGAACCGTCTCCGAATGTCCAAGAATATGATAGATCGTCTCCGTCGGGATCATATGAATCACGCGCGGTGAACGAAACGCCGGTGTTTTCTACCACGCTCTGAGGGCTGAAGATGAACTTGGCAACTGGAGCGTGGTCTATCTGTTCTAGGTGAGTGCTGAGAGACCCGACTTGAAGAGCTATAGCTGCCCAGCCTGTGTCAAGCGCATTTGGCCCTGACGATCTTGAGATGTCGTTGAAACTTCCATCAGGGTTTTGCTGGGCTCGAAGACAGGCTAGTGCTCCTGAAGCGTCTTCTAGTCTGTAATATGACACAAACGCGAGTGAGGAGAGCGCGGCTGCATATGGATGGCCAGGCCCGCCGAGGTTTTCTGAAACAGCCTTACTCAAGAAGTCGAGAGCCTTCATAATCCGAGGATTGTTAATCGAGAAGGATGCGTCTCTCAGAACAAGAGTGACGAGTGCCGTAATGCTGACGCTGTCTGGTCCTAGGGAGTATATAGGGTCCGAACGCATTCGGTTTGTAAGATTGAAACTTCCATCATTATTTTGAAGAGACAGGAGGTAGCTTATTCCCGCCGTCAGGTTTGTTGTTTGTATACCACCTGCATTGATTAATCCCCACAGGGCTTCGGCCGTATCGACCGAACTCGTGACTGTGTGCATGAGAGACGTGTCGAAGTACCCCTCGAACCCTCCAGTTGGTAATTGGAACTGGAGAAGTCTGTCATAGACGCCTGTGGAGTCGTGCAGAAGATTGAGTTGTTGGGTCGCGGCGACGGTGTAGAGAAGCACGCCTGGATAGTCTGACTCGCCATACGGAGGCCAAAACCAGCTTGACGCGCTGTCAAGCTGTCCTGTTATGTTCGTGTATGATAGTCTTGATGAAGCTGAACTTGAATTGTTCAACCAGAGCGCGTAGGCTGCGGCTGCAGTTTGTTGTTCGTGAAAGTCCCCATAGGAGCCGTCCCTGAGTTGGTGGGAAACGAGCCATTGAAGCGCGGAGGAAACCGCTGATGTTTGAACTTGACTCTGACGGGTTGGGGAAGTCTTGGGTTGAAGCTGATCAGTCGTCGTGACAAACGGGAAGATGGCTGTTAGAATTAGGAAAGTGGCGGCTAGGAGGCTGTTCGAAGCGGGCAAAGTTACCCGCCTGTGCCCGGGTCTCGGTTGGCCATTTAAGGGTTCATTGCCTCATAATCATACGGTGTTAAGTGCGTCTGGCTTCCCTTGACCTAATCGTCTTCGAGATTGTCAAAAACTCGCTAATCTCCACAGCCGAGGAGATGGGCGTTGTCCTGCGACGATCGAGCTTCTCGCCCAACATCAAGGAGCGGCGAGATTTTTCCTGCGCTTTGTTCGACGGCGCCGGTAATCTTGTGGCTCAAGCAGAGCACATACCTGTTCATCTTGGAGCCATGCCCCATGCAGTTCGGACTGTTCTCTCAGAGTTCGGCGAAGATATCGCGGAAGGTGACAGCATCATCCTAAACGATCCCTTCCGGGGAGGGACGCATTTACCTGACATTACGATTGTCTCGCCTGTATTTCAAAGCGGCAAGCTTGTCGCTTTCGCTGCGAACCGGGCTCACCACTCTGACATCGGTGGTGGGACTCCTGGTAGCATGTCACCCTTGTCGACAGACGTCTACCAGGAGGGTCTCCGAATCCCACCAGTTAAGCTGACCCAGCGAGGAAAGCTCAACAGGCCGGTTCTTCAAATGGTCCTTTCAAATGTCAGGACTCCTAAAGAAAGGCTCGGGGACATTAGGGCCCAACAAGCCGCAAACGAGTTTGGCACTAGACGGTTCACCGAGCTCGCGCGGAAATTCGGAATCAAAAACCTCTTGTCTGGAATGCGCGATCTGCGAAACTATTCTCGACGGTTGATGTTGGCCGAACTCGCAAAGCTTCCAAAAGGGACCTCACGTGCTGTCGACTATCTAGACGATGACGGTGTTGACGAACGACCAATTGCTCTAAGGCTCAATCTCACGATTGGTGATGGAAGTATTGAATTCGACTTTCGCGGCTCAGCCTCGCAGACGAAAGGCCCTGTCAATGCGGTCTACAGTGTCACTCTCTCCGCAGTTTACTATGTCGTTCGATGTATCACAGAGCCTAGCATACCTGCAAACCAGGGATGCTTCGAGCCCGTGCGGGTGATTGCGCCGGAGGGAACAGTTCTGAACGCGAGGCCCCCCGCTCCCGTGGCTGGAGGTAATGTTGAGATGTCGCAGCGTATTGTAGATGTCTCTTTGCGGGCGTTTAGCAGGGTTGTCCCGTCGCGGGTCTGCGCCGCGTGCCAGGGAACGATGAATAACATGACCATAGGCGGGGTCGATAATCGTACCGGCCAGTACTTCACCTACTATGAGACGATAGCGGGAGGGTTTGGCGCTCGTCACGACAAGGACGGAGTCGATGGGGTTCACAGTCACATGACGAACACGTTGAACACGCCCGTGGAGGCTCTGGAGACGGCGTATCCATTGCGAGTGAGAAGGTACGAGCTTAGGCCTGGCTCAGGTGGCCGCGGAAAGTTTCGAGGAGGATTGGGAATAACGAGGGAGGTTGAGATTCTATCTGAGGAAGCGAATATCTCCATTCTCGGGGATCGGCAACGCATAAGACCATGGGGGCTAGCGGGCGGCAGTCCTGGATCAGCAGGCGAATACTTCATTCTTCACCAGAAGGGTCGCTTCCAGAGGCTTCCGAGCAAAACCTCTTTCAAAGCTCGGACCGGCGACGTTCTGAGGGTCTCAACCCCAGGCGGTGGTGGTTTTGGCAGAGTTTCACCCTGACTTTCTCTACAGGGACCCCTGCCGACTGTGGGACCAGAGAACCAGTTGTTTTTTGTGATGGTCCAGTGCTTCAATGAGGATTCTTCGTGTCATGTCTCAAATAGCCGCGTCCGTACCCGGTCGTTTTCTAAAGGCTGATTTTCTGTCTGGTGGAAAAAAATGGGCGATTTCGGGCGGATAGGGCGCAGAATGGAGCGAGTCTAGAATTTTGAGGTGATGGACTCGCTAGTATTCTCCTTCAGGTCGTCAGGGCGATCGTTGATGGTCGCTGACAGATTGCGATTCAGGGTTGACTCTAGGGGTCTTGTTCCAGGCTGAACAGTCCGATGCTGGTTGTCAGTTCTGGCTTGCTTTGTGTGATTGCTGGCCTTCAAGCACGTGGACTACGTTGGTGACTACTTTCAGGGTAGGAATGAGGGCCAGGAGCAGGAAGATCAAGGGGTACGCCCACGGTGAGCTGGCGAAATAGGGGCTTGCAATACCGCTGCTGACCGAGTAGAGGATGACTATTGCCAGTATCTGGAAGAAGTAGGCTAGCACAGGGGTCCATGCTCGGTAGGCCTTGAAGTTGTCATGGACCGTCATCGAAATCTGAGTCCCGAACTTGAGAACGATGAAAGTAACGACCAACCCAATTATGAACACGGCTAGAGTTGCGATCGAGAATTGAGTTCCTGAAATGCTCTGACCTATGCCAGGGAAACCAAGGACTACGGCTTCGAGGACAACTAACACGATTACTCCCGCGAGTAGACGTATGAATGCCGGCATTACAGGGCTGAAGGAACCCCACGGGTTGTCGCGGGACGAGCTGGAAGTGGAATCTGTCATTACATTCAACCTTTCGGTAGCTCCTAGTCCGTGAGGAGACGAGATATTCACCTAGCGAAACCGACGCGAACAAGCAACAGTTACAGTTCGGAACGGTCGACAACGCTATTAGGAGAGAGAAATTCTGAAGGAGCCAAGTTCGTCGACCACGTATCGAGCCTGGGGTGGAATGACAAGCGTCGAGTCGTAGTCTTCGACTATGCAGGGTCCTGCGCCCTTGGAACCAGGACCCATTGCGGAGCGAGTGTAAATCGGGCAGTTGTGCACGAACCCTTCATCGAAGAAAACTCTCCGGTGACTTGTGCCGGCCGTCCTTAGGATTTTCCTTTCCGCCTTGGCTGGACGATTTCTTGCTCTTCCCCTAGCGTAAACCCTGAGGTTCACAAGCTCGACCGTATCAGTAGAGGCAGAGTGTCCGTATTGGCCGTGATGGATAATGTGAAATGATCTGATGGCTCGGTTCAGCAGACTTCGGGTGGCCTTCTCCCTTGAGACGGGAACCGACAGCTCATAGGATTGGCCGGCGTATCTCATGTCAAACATTCGTTCGAAGACCATATCGCTTTTGTTGACCTGTTCTTTCTCCAGAAGCGCCCTTCCTCTCTCTTCCATCCCGCGAAAGGTCCTGTCAAGGACAGGAAGGTTCGCGTCTTGAGCGTGGGAGAGCCTTGTTCTTACAAAGTCATGAAGGGGCTCTGCGAGCAACAAACCCAGGCTGGAGAATAATCCGGCACGAGGAGGCACGAGCACACTTCGAATTTCAAGCTGTCTAGCGAGCTCGCAGGCATGCATCGGTCCTGCGCCACCAAACGCGACGAGGAGCATCGACCGTGGGTCGCGACCCCGCTCGACACTCGCAGCCCGCAGAGCCTGAGCCATGTTAGCAGTTGCAATCCTAAGAACGCCCGCGGCCGCCACGGAAACAGTGGAGTTCATCCGCTTCGCTACATGTTCTCGGACTGATTTCTCAGCCAGTTGAGCATCTATGACAAGCTCGCCTCCTAGAAGGCGCTCTGGGTTCAGACGTCCAACTACAAGGTTTGCATCGGTCAGGGTCGGCCTGGTACCTCCCAAATTGTAACAGGCGGGTCCAGGAGACGCTCCGGCACTCTCAGGACCGACGTGCATGACCCCCGCATCGTCGACACTGGCGATGCTTCCTCCACCAATTCCGACTTCGACAAGGTCTACGTAGGGAAACCGCACCGGGTATCCTGAGCCGACAAGGCGGCGAACATCGTGCAGTCCGCCTCCCACTTCATACTCTTCAGTGGCATCAAAACGATTCCCGGACCAGACTCCAGCCTTTGCCGTCGTTCCGCCAATGTCCAGGGAGATTATTTCACGCGCCTTGGCTTCAGTACCGTAGACCCTTGAGGCAACGGCGCCTGCGACGGGTCCTGACTCGATGATTCGCGAAGGCTCGCGGGACGCTTGAGTTGACAGGAGTGTTCCGCTGTTGGACTGCATCACGAAGAGAGGGGCCCGAATGCGTAGGCGCGCCAGCCCTGCCTCGAGAGCTTCGAGATAACGCGAGACTATAGGTTGTAGACACGCATTCACGACGGTAGTGCTTATCCTTTCATACTCTCGAAACTCGGGAATTAGTTCAGATGATACGGACACATGTATTCCCGGGCAAACGCGACGAAGTATCTTCGCAGCTATTCGTTCATGTTTGGGGTTCGCGTAAGAGTGGAGAAAACAGATGGCGACGCTTTCCGTTCCGAGCCTGCGAATCACACCCGCAACTTTCTTGACTTGGGTCGCACGGATGGGTTCGAGCACTCTGCCTTCATAGGAAATCCGCTCGCGCACTTCGAATCTGTTCCGCCTTGGGACAAGAGGTGGCAAGCGTTCGAATTGCAAGTTGTACAACTCTGGCCGGTTCTGCCGCCCAATTTCCAGGACGTCCCTGAATCCCTCAGTTGTTACCAGAGCCACCTTTGGCAGTGACCCTGTCAAAAGCGCGTTTGAAGCGAGAGTAGTGGCGTGCACTACGACTCTAACACGCTTAGGGTCGACTTTGCTACCTTTGAGGAACCTTTGAACCGAGTTTAGCGCACCCTTAGCTGGGAGGACTGGGGTAGTCAACACTTTGAAGCGAAAGACTTCGCCGGCCTGCGATTGGGCAACAAGGTCTGTGAAGGTTCCTCCGATGTCGATGGCCAGCCTGATGTCATCAGAATTCGAATACGGGTCCTGCAGTTTCACCAGCCTCGACCTGCCCTTTGACAGCATCCTTCAATTACGGAGCATGATAATTATCTTCAATTCTCTCCAATCTTAATATCAACCCCGGCAACCACGAAGCGGACTCTCTGTCAACATCTTGAGGCGCCTCATTGCTCGCGACTACTGCATTAATGGAGTGCACGGGGTAAGGCTGGGATGACCCTTCAGGTCCTGCTAACCGCCGATAATCACTTGGACCCGTCAGCGGTTCAATATGGTCCAAGGCGTTTCGAACGTAAGCGTGATTTTCAGCGCTGTTTCGAGGTTCTAGTCAACTTTGCCTTGGAGAACCGACCGGACCTTCTGCTAGTCGGCGGTGATTTCTACGATGGAATCCTCCCCGGCAACCCTGCACGAGCTTTTGTGGCTGAGCAGTTGAAACATCTCAGCGAGCAAGGCGTGAAGGTTCTAATGGTCAGCGGCCACCATGACACACCTAGAAGCGTCGAGCAGGGAGCGTCACCGCTAGCGGTTCATGCAAAATCTGGGCAGGTCTACTTTTTCCATGAACAACGACCAGTCTCGAAAACGCTCGAAATAGACGAGCTAACAGTCAACATCACAGGGATGAGCCTAAACCCTGCTCTGCCCCCCGGTGCAGATCCTCTCGAAGGCGCAGCGCTGTCCCGGGAAGGGCAGGTGAAGATTTTTTTGACCCACTACCCTATCGAGGGTTTTGAAGGCTACTTTGGACAAGAGACTCACATACAAGCCTCTTCGATCCCGAAGGGATTCCAGCTGTTCGGCGCTGGGCATCTGCATCGTCACCAAGAGAAGACGCTGAATGGCACGCACGTAATCTACCCGGGCAGTACCGAGCGAGCATCGTTTCAGGAGGAAGGAGAAAAGAAGGGCTTCGTCTGGCTCGAACTCGACCCTTCCGGAATCATCCACCAAGAGTTCCATTCCACCCCGGCGCGTCCAATGGAGGCAATCAACTGCAGGTTCTCAGGCGGCGGAAGTCTCACCAGGCAGGTCGAGGAGGCTCTGAAGAGAAGAGCTGATGTCGAGAAAATAATTCGAGTATGCGTTTCAGGCCGGGTCACACTAGAACAACTCTCGACCTACAAACGCTCCCTCCTTCTAACCTACACTCAGGACAAGTTCTTCCACGCCGAGTTCGATGAGAACGAGTTGAACGTGCTGATGCAGACTCCACTCGAATCCCTCCCCCGGACAACTCCTATTCAGGAATTGAACCGCACATTCCAATCCCTTCTTGCAGGAGCACGTGATGACGAGAAGCCTCTCGTCCAAGAAGCTTGGAAGATGACAACGGCCAGGCTTCAGGAGGAAGGCGTGAACTGAAGCTCCTGAGCCTCTACGCGAGTAATTTCAAGAAGCTCCAGCTCAAACAGCTCCTAACATTCCCCGAGGGCATAGTGCTCATCACCGGCCTGAATGAGAGCGGCAAGTCAACTGTTCTAGACGCAATTCTCTACGCTCTCTACGGACGAATGATGCGGCCGAAAGAGCGACCGAGCAATGAGGACATCATAAGCTATGGAACCGGGGAAGCCCAGGTCCGCCTCGAGTTCTCAGTTGGAGAAAACTCCTACAGGGTAGTCAGAGAGGTGCACAGGACACGACCCAGCCGAGCTATGCTCTACCTGCTGAAACCCGACGGAGCCTCGAAAACGCTAGCGACGACCGTGAACGACACGACGAGCGAGGTCGAACGTCTTCTCGGCGGAATAACGTACAATGAGATTGTTGCTAGTAGCGTCGTAGCCCAGAAAGACCTCGAACGGCTAATCAAGCAGAGGCTTGACGACAGGCGCAAGGTAATCAATGTATTCCTAAACCTTGATAGTTTTAACAAGGTTCAGGACGAGCTAGACCAGGAAAAATCCCGCATCGAAGGAACGACAAGAAACCCTGGTCAGCTAGCTAGAGAAGAGAGAGAGCTCGAACTCCTGCTGGAGAAGCTCAAAGAATACAAAGACAGAGAGTCTCAACTATCCGAACTGGATGAACGAACAACGAAGCTCGAAGCCGAGCTTGGCGAGTCTGAGAAGCGCTTTGCTCAGACCGACTCCCTTTATAAGACTCTTGGCCGATACGATGAGGCCCTCAAACTACAAGAATCATTGAAGAAAGAAATTCAGAGCCAAATAGCCCTCCGAGACAACCTCAACCAACAACTCACCAGTCTCTCCTCGAAACGAGCTGAGCTCGAGGAAGCACAACGAAAGCTACGGGAATTCGACGGTATCACGGATATCGAACCCCGCCTGTCTCAAGCTTCAAGATTGCTCGAAGAGATGAGAGGACACGAGTTTCAACAAGCGAAGTTTAAGGAAAAAGAAGCCCAGCTTGCTTCGGAGATAGCCGAGAAAGGCCGGCGTGTCACATCCTCCTCGGGAATATCTGAAAACCATGGGCTCTCGTCGAGACGAGTATGGACCTATCTAGCGACAACAGGGGCGCTAGGAGCTGGAACGGTTCTCTCCTACTTTCTCAGTCCACAAAACTCTATTCTGCTTGTGATGGCTGTGGTTCTCGGGTCTATAGCCAGTATCTCCCTCATCCTTCTCGCACGCCAAATCGCTTCCCTCTCGCAAGAAGCGGATGTGTCCGGGAAGAAACGGGAGGAGCTTGCTACCGTCCAACTGGTCCAATTGCGGGAGAAGGATCTTGGCGAGGTGAGGCAAAACCTTGCGAGCTTGGACCAGATGCTCGATAGAGAAAGCACTGAGCTTACTCAGCTTCTCAAGTCAATCCCGCAGTACTCGAAACCCCTCCAAGGTGGAGGGGAAGACCCAAAGTTGGTTCTCGAGCTGGCTTCTTCACAGTACGAGAAGGACCGACGGGCACAAGCAGCGATTAGTGAGCGAATTAAACTGTTGAAAGGTCAGCTCGAAGAAGAAATCCAGGTCAAAGAGCATCTTCGCGAAGCCGAGGCACACGTCCAAACTTTGAAGGAAAAGTTTGGGAACGTCCTGCTGCCAGCCCTCCCTGCGGAGGTTGTCTTCTCCCAAGATCTGCTAGAAGAGGCCGGCCAGTTCCGAGACTCTTTCAACGAGAAAGTCTCTAGGATCCGCACACAGATCGAGGACGCCATCGAACGCAAATCAGAGTATAGACGGTTCTTGGAAGAAAACAAGGATGTTGAAGAAACAGTCAATGCCCAACAACGCAAGGTGGGGCTGCTGGAAAAAGGTCTTGCGGTAGTCAAGTATTCGTTGAGGGGCTTAGAGCAGACTTCTGAATCTTTGAGGAACAGAGTCAAGCCTCAAGTCGAACGCTTCATGGGGCTAATCCTGCCAGTCATTACTTCAGGACGCTACAAGGCTGTGGAGTTGGACGATGACTATACCGTGAGGGTGTTTGATCCTGAGGCAGGCGAGTTCAGGCCGAAGGAGGTGTTCTCCGGAGGGACCGAGGATCAGTTGCTTCTCGCGATGAGGCTCGCCTTCGCACTGGCCTTACTGCCTCAGGCCAAGGGCAGGAGCCCGGAGTTCTTGTTCTTAGACGAGCCGCTAGGCAGTTCTGACAAGATTAGACGAGAGGGCATACTGAAACTTCTCCGCGAGCAGCTTGCTCAGAACTTTCGGCAGATATTTCTGATCAGCCACGTTGGCGATTTGGAAGCAGAGGCCGATACTGTAATCTTGATGGAAAATGGTAGCGTGCGAGAGGTCCTGAGCCGGAAACCCTCTTTACCAGAACCCGTTCAGATTCGCGCCTGATTCACAGTTGAGCCTCGAGTGGCTTTACACCTTCGACGAGCTTCGAGCCTACAGCGTCGATACGAAGCAAGGAAAGTTGAGGCTAGGGTCGACTATCAAACACATGCCGGATCTATTAGAGACAGCAGGAATAAGCCTCCCAGAGAATCCGAAGGTCCTTTGTCTAATGGCTGGCTCTTGCATCGAAGGACTGGCCTTCGCGCAACTCTACAAAGCCGAGGTGACATGTCTAGACGTGCAGAAACGAATGCTTCTGAAAGGCGTCAGGGAAGCAAAACGACGAAAGCTGAGACTGAAAACCGTCGTGGCAGATGCAAAGGAGCTCACAAAGAAGGTCAAAGGCACATTCGACCTTGTTACAATACTCGGCTCTCCACTGGCTCACCTTGGAATATCCGACTTCGACGGTGTCGTGACCCAGGTCAAAGAAGTATTACACCGAAAAGGAACTTTTCTCGTCGAACAATCAGATATGGTCTTCCGAATAATGCCGTACTACAGAGATGCCATGGTCCCCAACGTCAACCCGCCAGTCATAAACGTCCACATCAGCTTCAACCCAAAAGAGGGATATTTCGAACGACTGCTCTTTGGGAGAAACAAGCAGGAGGTCTCCAGAGTATTCCTATGGGGTCCTTGGATTATTGAGTACGTATTGAAAAAGAACGGGTTCTCAAGCGTCGAGGTTAATCCATACGCCGACCCCTACTTGACGGTACAACCATTTCTCTTTACCGCTCGGAGTAGCTGGAGAATTGTCTAGGATATGTAGCACAACGGGGTGTTGCGCTGAAGTATTGTAAGAGCGGCGAGAAGTTTCTCCTCTGCGTAATGCTTCGTGTCAAGTAGCCCTAGTAGGGCTGAGGTCCAGAGAAAGTACACTGTTCCTTCGTCTTCTGTTGCTCGGAAAAAGCCCAGCTCTTCAAGTTGGCCAGCCAAGCTGGACATTCTGCTATTTTTCGTTGATAGCCCCAAGGTGATTGTCCAGTCTCCGGTCCGGTCTAGAAATATGCTCATTGTGGCTTCGGAGAAGGCGAGCATGACGCTAGACCCTGGTCTGATTGATGTTTCGACGAAACTGGTTATGGAGGCAGGGTCTGGAGGGATCTGTACGAGTCTATTGTCCGGTCTGGGCTTTTCCGTCATAGTTGCGCCCTTCGAACCGGAACGGGCTTAACGGTCGTGTTACCACGCTTAGAAGCGTGCTGGAACGGGCTGCTCTGTTTCAGATGTTTATATCGCCGTCCAGCCTTCCAATCTTTTCTCTCTGTGGCGTTTGCGATGGACATGTTTGACCTAGAGGAGGACAGGCTCGTTGCTGAGATAATGGAGAGAGGTGCCCGAAGGATACTCATCCAGCTGCCGGATGGACTAAAGACGGAAGGACCCAGACTCTCCAAGCTGGTTCGAGCAAAGACAGGAGCAGAGGTCTTCGTGTCAGCTGCCCCCGCTTGGGGGGCCTGCGACCTATCTCTAGACGCAGCGGCTAGGCTGAAAGCCGATCTATTGGTCCACTACGGACATAACGAGTTCCTGAGAAACGGGTCAAACGGTATTCCAGTGGTCTACATTCCAGCCAGAAGCAAGCACAAGGTGATGCCCGTGGTAGAGAAAGCAGTCCCCTTGCTTCAAGGAAAGAGAATTGGGCTTGCAACCACCGTTCAGCATTTGCACGAGCTCACCACGATGGCCGTGTTTCTCGAGGAGAAAGGTTTCCGAGTAGAGGTTCCTGGGCGCGGGCCTTGGGCCCACGAAACAGGGCAGATTCTGGGCTGCGACTATTTCGGGCTACGGAGGGTGCAATCAGCGGTCGACTCGTTTCTCATCGTAGGCAGTTTCTTCCACGGTCTTGGTGCTGCCTTGTCTGTCGAGAGACCGGCTGTTCTCGCAGACCCGTATGATGGGACAGCACGTTCACTAGAGGAAGACAGGGCCAAGGTTATACGGCAACGATTCGCGATGATAGAGAAAGCGAGAAAAGCTGCCAACTTTGGAATCATCGTTTCCACCAAACCGGGCCAGTGTAACCCGCAGATTGCTCTCTCGATTCTCTCGCAGCTGGAGGAGAGGGGGAAAACCGGCGTCCTGTTGTACGCCGACGAGGTCGTTCCCGAGAAGCTGATGGATTTTGCAGGTCTTGACGCCTTCGTTGATACTGCATGTCCCAGGCTGGCGCTAGACGATCCCGAGAGGTTTCCTAAGCCGATACTGACTAGGGACGAGATTATGGTAGCTGTCGGAGCATGGACGTGGGAGGAGCTACTGGAACGTGGGCTTGTCCGCCTCTAGACGCCTCCTTAGTACTCTGCGCTGATATCCGTCGCCTTCGCTCCACACTTCTTCTGACAACTCCGTAGTGGGGAACTGGGTTGATTGAAGGTAAGAGGACGTTGTCAAAACGCCAGCTGGAAATTAGGCTTGGAAAACTGAAAATTCTCGAGTCCCCCAGGCTGAAGCTAGAGCAATACCCGGTCTCACCGGAGGTGGCGGCCGAGCTTCTCTACATGGCCGGATTCGAACACGACGACCTTCACGGGAAGAAGATAGCTGAGTTGGGGACAGGAACAGGAAGGCTGGCCATCGGGGCCGCGCTGATGGGGGCCCAGTCAGTTCTCGGAGTAGATGTGGACGAGAGAGCACTGGTTCTAGCCCGGGAAAACGCCGCGGGACTCGGAGCTGTCGTGGACTGGGCCAATCGGAGCATGGAAGATGTGAAAGGAGAATTCGACACAGTAATCATGAACCCCCCTTATGGGACCAGGTTACGACACCACGATGTCAAGTTCCTGTTGAAGGGCTTCCAACTAGCCCCAGTTACTTACTCGATTCACAAAAGCTCAACACGCGACTTTCTCTCTGAACTCATCAAGAAACACGGGAGACGTGTCGATGAAATACGGTCGATGAGGATGGTCATTCCTCACCTCTTCAGCTTTCACAAGAGGAAGTGGGCAGGGATTGATGTAGACGTCTACAGGACAATGGCTTAGTAATTTGCTGTTTTCTCTGCAGCTGGCCGGCGAGAAATCCTAGCTGTCCTTCGTGATGACATAGCGACTGGTGTGCGATTCATTTTGGCCTGTGGTTGGGTTAGAAACCTGTGCCTTGGAACTCGGGCCTTCAACTGTGGTTGAGGGTGATGAGACGGGTCTGGCTGGAGTGTTGGAAGCAACAAGCTCGTCCAGAAGAAGAAAGAATGCTGCGAGAAAGGAGACCGAGAGCAGAATAAGGGCTCCGAAAGCGTTGATTGTCTCCAAAGCAGTTTGAGTTAGTTGATTCAAATGAGACTGAACCCAAAGATTGGTTGTGTAGTCCAAGTAACCTGCTCCAACGAGAGCTAAGAGTACAAGCGTCTCAAGTGAAATCGCGAGTTTCGTCTTCAAAGGAATGCCTGGAATCAGCCTGTCCTCGGGACTGACTGGAACGCGCCTAAGTCGTCCGGGTGCCCACCAGTTCAGTCGTTTCATTTGAGTCATGATTGCTGGGACGAGGTAGATTCTGATCAGGCTGGCGTCAAGGAGGACAACGATGAATATTCCCAGTCCCAGTTGCTGCAGCATTGGGATTCGTGAGAGCGTCATTGTGCCGAAAGCGCCGGCGGTTACAAGGCCGCTTGCCGTTATGATGCCGCCAGTATGTTCTACCGCTCGCTCAATCGCATCTTCTTCCCTGGCTCCGCTGACTACGTATTCCCGGATTCGAGTGACTAGGAAAATGTCGTAATCAAGGCCCAGGCCGACCATTATAACGAGCAGCATGATGGGCAATATCCAGATTAGTTCTGACCCCATGAATGTCTCGGAGAATATGAGTACGCCAGCCATGGCCCATGAGACGCTGAGGAGGATCGTGAAGATTAGTCTCAGTGGAGTGAAGACTGAACCTAGGGCGAGAAGGAGCGCTATGAATACTCCCATAAGGACGAGAGAGGTCAGGTTCACGTAGTCCTGCCCGCTTGCGCTGACTAGGTCGGCGACGGAGGCCGTTGCTCCGCCGACCATCATGGTCGATGAGCGGAGGAGAGAGTTCTGAGCTTGCATACTTCTCACGTTCTCTCTGATTCGCCCGAGAGTTTGTATTGCGACGTCCGAGTATGGCTCGGTTGCGAGGACTGCCCATACCATTCCTGATTTTCCGTCTGCTCCGACAAATGGCTTCATTGTCTGAATCATTGCCTGTTGCTCGGGTCGGCTCAGCTGGTCGAACGATGAGTAGGGTATGGCCTCGCCCGCCGGGTGGGTGATTCCATAAATCTTGATTACTCCGGAGATTTTTAGTGTTGAGTTTTCGGCGTAGGAGAGAGCGTGGAGGGCTGTTACGTTGATCCAGTTGTCCGTGACTAGGAGAGCAGGGGTTTCGACGATTGTGTAGGTTGGCGTAATTGTCCCGGGGCCGAATCCTCTGCTCAGCACGTCGTAGCCGGCTTTGCTGTCGAGCTGGCTCGGAATTTGGGAGATGAAATCGTGGCTCGTGTGAGACGTTAGGATTGTACTGGTGGCGGGGAGAGAGATTGCAAGTGCCACGAGGATAATGAGTTTCGAGTGGCGGATTGTGAACTTGGCGGCTCTCTGATAATAGCTCTCGCTCACAGTTCGCTTTCTCCTGTTGAGACCTACACCGCGGGGCCAGAAAAGCCTGTCACCGAAAAGCGATAGTGCCGCGGGAACGAGTGTGAGTGAGACTAGCAGAGCTATAGAGATTCCGAGCATCACCGCGATGCCGATCGAGCGGAGCATACCAAAGCTGGCGATGGCGAGGCTTCCAAAGGCAATTACGACCGTAGCGCCGCTCGTGGCAATGCTCTCACCTGCCCAAGTGACAGCGTGTTCAACAGCCTCTTCCTTTTCTCTTCCATTCCTACGTTCTTCGGCGTACCTGCTCACGAGGAAGATGCAATAGTCGGACCCGGCTCCGAACATGGCGACGGGAAGAAGCGTCAAGACCAGAAAATGAATACCGGTGAAAAGCGAACCTATCAAATAGACGAGCCCGAACGATATCCCGACTGAGAGCCCGATGGCGGAGACGGGGACGAGCGGTGCGGTTAGGCTGGAGAAGAAGAGTCCGATGATTATGATGATGAGAAGAATGGTTATTGGGTCAATGCGTTCCACGTCTGCTACAGTTTCTGACTCGATATCGTAGTTGAAGGCTGGTGCACCGGTCACATATACCCCAGGGCTTAGGCCGGTCGACTGTTTTGTGGCTCCAATATCACCTCTCACCTGTTGTATGCTGTTTCGCGGGTCGGTGCCACTCGATTTGAAATCCAGTATCACTAGCATCGTGTTGTTGTCGCTAGAAACGAACTGGGAGTAGACTGAGCGACTTGGTTGCACGGGATAAGCGTCCGTGGACGGGTCACCGATGTTGTACGCAGCGAGGGCCCGGGCGGCGAAGCCCCTAAAATCTGTAAGAGACGCGCCGGACCCTAGGTCGTAGATTTGGCCGATTAGAGCGGTTTGGGCAGATGTTGCCTTGGCTAGTTGCGCTGTGGTGCTGACAATGTATGTTCGGAAGGCTGACAAGCTGTTCCAGTTATTGCAGATTGCGCAAATGGGATAGAGGTTGAAGAAGCGTGCCGTCCCTAGAAACAGACTGCGTGTTTGATTGTCAAGTGGGAGAGAGGCTATGAATGGGAGTGTGATGTTGTAGAAGGGTGGTTGAGAAGGAAGACCTGGGTGGCCTTTCGTAACGTTTTGGGCTCGAAAATGTGGGCTGTCCGGGTTGGGCTGTGAGAGAAGTTGACCTTTGCTGTAGAAAGACGCGGGGAACGTCATGTTCCATGAACGGTAGAACATGTTCTGATATGCCAGAGCGATCGGCTGGAATGGCAACGGAACCTGCCCGGCGACGACAGCGCCTATCGAAGCGTTAGCCTGACTATTGAACATCGAGACCTGTGCCCGGCTGACATTATCAGGACCCGTATTCACAATGCTAGCCCATGTTGTAGCATAGATGCTAGGAATCCCAAACTCGATGAAAACAGCCAGAGATGTCGCGTTCTTCAGCTGGTAGAGCTGGGAATGGATGACACTCGTGTAGCCCAGTAGAAGCCGATAGTAGATATCGAATATGCTAGTAACATTGCTGAGATTGGACAGTGTCGAGTCCTGCTGTAAGGTCTTGTTGAGAGTTAAGGTGAAGTATCGAATGCCGTTTCCACGGACATCGCCCGAGCTGATGACGATTACAACGCTTGAGCCCTGGTTGATACTGAATTGTCGGCCTACAATGTCCTGTGCGAGACTTGACTCGGAGCCTTTCGAGTTGAAAGCTGTCTCGGAGTAGACTATGACGCTTTGTACTTGAAGGATAGCCGGGACACTTACGACTAGGGAAAGAAGCCAAAGGACGAAGACCGCACGATTGTGCCGGGTGATAGTACGGGCTAGTCTTACGAATACCAGTGTCGGCCTTTCCTCCAGAGGCTTGACGAGGTCGAGGGCCGAAGAGGCGGGAAAGCCGTGCTGTAACCACAAAACCAGAAGCCGAGTAATCACTCGTCCAACGACTGCGTCACCATTCTCAAAATCCAAGAAATCGGTGTGAGAACATCCGTAGCGTAGTGTCTCTCTTTGCGTCCGTCGCGCAGAGTTTAATTGGTTAGTAGCAAGCCTCAAAGGCTGACGATGCTGAGACCAGTAATCTTCTGCACTGACCTAGAAACCATGTAGGAAGATTATGGCTTGAGTATTGCGACAAGCATCACACTAACAGGTCTTGAACTGACCCGGTTCTTCTTCGCAATGGTTCTCCTCTTGTTCACAGCACACTTCTTCGGCTTTCTCTTCTACGAGTCCAAGCTTCCCCGCGTCATCGGTGAGATTTTCGGCGGTCTCCTTCTAGGGCCAACATTGTTAGGATACTTTTCGCTGCCGGCAATGAACTGGCTGTTTGGCGCTTTTCCCGCCGAAGGCAAGTTGATCGCCTTAATCAGCAATTTTGGCCTCGTCCTTTTGATGTTTATCTCTGGCTTTGAAATCCAACGCTCCTTCTCTCGCGAAGACCGGAGAATAGCCACCGCGTTCCTACTCGGCGCTACTATCGTACCGTTCCTCGTCGGAGTCGCCATTCCCTACCTGTACAACCTAGCCGCGTATTCAGGACCAAACGGCAATCCGCTATCCCTTGCAATAATCGTCGGAATCGGGGTCTCGGTGACATCCATTCCAGTCATATCAAAGATATTCATCGACCTGAAAATCATCAATACTCGCTTCGCAAAGATCGTGCTTGCGATTGCCACGGTCGAAGACGTGATTCAATTTGCTGCTTTGGCAGTGGCTACCGGAATCGGAAGCTCGTCATTGACTCTGAACTTAATCCTTACGACTGTTTTTGTGACGACCGCTTTCTTCGCCTTCGGACTGGTCGCGCTCCCGAGAATAGTTGAGTTCACGAATAGGTCTAGGTTCGACGTTCTGATCAAGTATCACCCGTCCCGATACGCCTTGTTCGTCTGCTTCTCCCTAGTCGCCCTGGCAAGTTTGTTGAACGTCAACATCGTCTTCGGCGCCTTCCTGGCAGGAATAGCAATTGGAACTATGCCCGTGAAGGTTTTCGACGCCGCTAAGGCGCAAATAAAATCGATTTCGCTAGCCTTGTTCACCCCTATCTATTTCGCAGTCGTCGGCCTAAAGCTCGACCTAGTCCACCAGTTCGACCCGGTATTCTTTCTAGGGTTCCTATTGCTCTCAACAGCGTTGAAAGGTTCCGGGGCATTGCTGGTAGGAAAACTGACACGACAAGGCTGGCTACCTAGTTTGAATCTGGCTATCGCATTGAACACGCGGGGAGGACCCGGAATCGTCTTGGCGACAGTCGCGTTTGACCTGGGGCTTATTTCAGAAATGTTCTTCGTTGCACTGGTCCTGACAGCGATAGTCACCTCACTGGTGGCTGGTTACTGGCTGCGACTCGTCAAACGGAAAGGATGGAGACTCCTGTGATAGGCGGCGCAGCGCAAGATACATGCTTCAAGCCTATAACCAAGAATTGTCCACGAGCTTACGGGCGACTCCACTACGAAACAAGTTACTCTCCTACTAGCCCAAACGGCCCCGAAACTTTGCGACAAGCAGCACAATCTCCAAAGCATCGCAGTCCAGGCGGGCAAAGCTAGAAGGAAGAACGTGGACTTTCTAGTCTTCCCGGAGCTTCACCTAACAGGCTACACCATGAAGGATGAGGTCTACAACCAGGCCGAGCCAATACCTGGGCCAAGCGTGAAGAAGGTGGAGAAGGTCGCTCGTGAACACGGCCTCCACATTCTCTTCGGAATGCCGGAGGAGAGTGAGGTCAAAGGTGTTCTGCACAACACCGCTGTTCTAATCGGGCCTAAGGGTTTCGTTGGGAAATATCGAAAGATACACCTGCCAACGCACACTGTGTTTGAGGAGAGGCGGTACTACAGGCCGGGTCGGGACGCACCAGTGTTCGCGACTCCTCTCGGAACTATTGGGCTAACAATCTGCTACGATTTGTACTTCCCAGAACTGACCCGACTCTTAACCCTACAGGGAGCGCAGTTGATTGTCGCCATATCAGCCAGCCCCAGCCTCCGCCGGACCTTCTTCGAAGGCTTCTGCCTGAGCCGGGCGATGGAGAACGCTGTCTACCTCACATATGTTAACAGGGTCGGTGTTGAAGATGGGCTGCAGTTCTGGGGCGGCAGCAGAGTAGTCTCACCAGGTGGCTCAATCCTAGCCCAGTGTAAGTACGACGAGGAAGAATTTCAACTATGCAAGATTGACCTAGACGAGGTGTCAAGGTCACGCGCGTTCATCCCGACAATAAAAGACCTAGAACCAGCCCTCTTCGACCAGTTACGTATCAAAAGCCGAGAAGCATAGTCAAGTGTTGACCAAGAAATATCCAAGGCTAACCCTGGCACAAGGAGCAAGCCTATCAGTCATCGGCCTCTTCCTTGGAACCATTACGTGGCTAGCGGCCCTAGTTCCCAGCCTCCCCTTGGCAATCAAGCTCCCGCTACTGCTGTTCACGTGGTTCGCGCTCTGGTTCTTCACCCACGATCTCACCCACCATATAGTGGGAAGTATTGTTGGCGTCAAATTCCAGTACTATTTTCTAGGAAGGTCGGGAATCACCAAGCTCAAGCTGCCTCTGGTTTCTAGGCTGATGAAACATGTTCCTGTTCTAGTTCTGAAAATAGACAAAGCTTCGCTAGACAAGATTTCAGTAGCCTCTCGCAAATGGATGCATGCTTCAGGAGCAATCGCTTCGATGGCTATGCCTGTTCTGATTCTTCCAACCGCTTATACAACAGGACCCGTCTGGGTAGGAGTCCTCTTCACAATCATGGTGGTAGGGAGTGCAGTGTTCACCCTCTACTTCAGCCCTAAGTCAGGAGACCTATACAGGGCGAGGATTGCCAAGTGAGAACGTCGCGGCGAGTGGCCTGAATGGTTTTCTTTTGGAATACAGGTATTCCCAGAGGGGCCTTGAGGGAGAACCCTCATTAGCCCCTTCTGGCCAAGTCATCCACAGGCGTTTACTCCATGAAGGGTCGCAACTATAGGTCAGCAGCGGGCCAACCCTACACACGGATGAAGTACATTCACGGGTCCCCCGCACCCAAGGTCTCCAAGTTCAACATGGGAGACCTAGCGGTCCAGTTTCCTCGACGGGTCCATCTCCTCGCCCGTGAGAGGGTTCAGATCCGACACAACGCGCTAGAATCGGCCCGGGTTGCGGCTAACAAGGTCCTCTTTGACAAGTACGGTGAGACAGGCTACAGGTTGCAGCTGCGCCCGTACCCGCACATTATTCTCCGGGAGAATAAGATGATCGCGACCGCTGGAGCGGACAGGTTGCAGGAGGGCATGAGAAGAGCTTTCGGCAAGCCCACAGGACGGGCGGCAAGAGTCATGGACGGACAGCCAATCTTCACTATCTACGTGAACGTTGACGGCGTGGAAACCGCGAAGAAAGCCTTGGACACCGCCTCGACAAAGCTCCCGATGAAAACCCGGGTTTTGGTGGAAACGGTTGAGATGAAACCGGAACCCGTTGAAAAAGTAGAGCTAGAGGCCGAAACGGGCGGGTCAGAACTGGAGCAGGCCGAGCCTGAAGCAGCAGCGGTACAGCAAGCCGCAGGAGCCTAACAAGTTATGGTTCGCCCCGAAGACCCTATTGTAATCTGGCTTGAGAATGTCCGGAAGGGAGACGTCCACTTGGTCGGGGGCAAGTGCGCCAATCTAGGCGAGCTGACGGCTGAAGGCATACGTGTTCCACCTGGCTTCGCGGTCACTGCAAGCGCGTTCAAACGGTTCCTAGACGAGACGAAAATAGAGGAGGTCATTCACAAAACTCTCAAGCATTCTAACGGGTCCAAGGATCCAAGGATGTATGAGGAGGCGTCACAGAACATTCGCAAGCTCATCGAGTCCGTTCAGATGCCGGATGACATTGCTGTCGAGCTGAGAAAATCGTACAGGTCATTATCAGAAAGAACTGGGGCGAAGGAGACGCTTGTCGCCATCAGGTCGTCCGCAACAGGCGAGGACCTTCCCGACGCCTCGTTCGCGGGACAGCAGGACTCGTATCTCAACGTGAAAGGTGAAGACCAGTTGCTACACTATGTTCAGAAGTGCTGGTCAAGCCTCTACACACCACGCGCAATCTTCTACCGTGAAGAGAAAGGCTTCCCCCATGAAAAAGTGCTCATCAGCGTCGGAGTCCAGAAAATGGTGGATTCTAAGTGTTCAGGCGTCGTGTTCACTCTCGACCCTGTTAACGGGGACCCGTCCAAGATTGTTATAGAAGCCACGTGGGGCCTCGGCGAAGCCCTCGTCGCTGGGCACGTGAACCCTGATAGGTACATTGTAGACAAGGGGACATTGCAGCTCGTCCACAAAGACATCGTTCCCAAAACCGTCGAACACGTTCCCAACAGGGAGACCGGCTTAACTATGAAACGGGAAGTCGCCTCGGACCGTCGTAATGTTGCCTGTCTATCCGACGAGGAGGCGGTCGAGCTTGCCAAACTCGCCCTCAACATCGAGGAGCACTACGGCGTGCCCCAGGATATCGAGTTCGCTTCAGAACAGACCAAGGATGGTAACGCCGTGTATATCGTGCAGGCACGTCCAGAGACTTTCTGGAGCAAGATGAAGACTCCGGTCGACGAGTCCTCCCGGCACATGGTAGCCCGAATAATGGTCGTCCAAGGGTTGCCCGCTAGCCCGGGGTTGCACGCTGGTAAAGCGAAGATTATCAACAGTCCACAGGAGGCTGGACGGTTGATGAAGGACAAAGACATTCTGGTTACTAGGATGACGAACCCGGACTGGGTCCCGTATATGAAAATCGCCGGGGCAATTGTAACCGAGGATGGTGGGACGACCTGTCACGCGGCTATTGTTTCACGGGAAATGGGAATACCATGCATTGTTGGCGCGAGGAATGCCACCCGCTTACTCCAGACCGGGAGCGAGTACACCGTCGATGCCAAGGCAGGAGTTGTATACAGGGGGCTGGTTGAGGATATTCTCAAGCCGCCGACTCCGGCCCAGCAGATTCCTACCGTTATACCCATCACATCGACGAAAATCTACGTGAACATATCACTCCCCGAGCTGGCCGAAAAGGTTGCACGCGAGACCCAAGCTGACGGTGTTGGCCTTCTCCGGGCCGAGCACATGATGCTCTCGGTCGGAAAGCATCCGCGAATGCTGATCGAGGAAGGAGGAGGGCAGCACATGGTCGACGCGTTCGCCGAGGGGGTTCGAAGGGTCGCCACCCCGTTCGCGCCCAGACCTGTCGTCTACCGTTGTCTCGATTTCAAGCCCGACGAGTTCCTAGGACTACCGGGAGGTGAAAAATACGAGAAGGAAGCAGGCCACGTCGGTCCCAACCCCCTCCTAGGCTACCGCGGCTGCTTCAGATACGTGAAAGAGCCGGACATTTTCCGGCTGGAATGCAAAGCCATACGAAAAGTCCGGGAAGAGTACAAGCTGACAAACGTGCACGTCATGCTGCCATTCGTCAGGACGCTGGAGGATTTCAGGAACGCGAAGAAGATTCTTGAAGAGGAAGGTCTCAAGCGAGGCCCCGACTTCAAGCTGTGGATTATGGTCGAGGTCCCAGCGACGGTTCTCTTGATCGACAAGTTTGTCCAAGAAGGAATCGACGGCGTATCATTCGGGACCAACGACCTTACGATGCTCATCCTCGGCATCGACCGAGACGACGCGTCAATCCAGGAAATTTACGACGAACGGAACCTAGCAGTGCTCAGGGCGATGAGCCATGTGATTAGAATCTGCAACGAGCACGGCATCACAACCTCCATCTGCGGACAAGCCCCGTCAAACTATCCTGAAGTTGTCGAGTTCCTAGTCAGGGAGGGGGCTGTGAGCATGAGTGTCAACCCGGACAGGGTGATTGAGACGAAGCAGCTGGTCGCCTCTATTGAGCAAAAGTTGATCATGGAGGGCATGCGGAAGATGCGGCAGAGTCAGGACCCTGCGGTCTTCGAGCCCCGTTGGCCCAAGTAGTGTTCGAAAACTTCGTTCGGTATATCAAAGAAAACTATTCTGGCGCGCGCAAAATTGTCGAGGTTGGAGTAGGCCATCGTATTGACGTTGCGTTGATGGTGAAGCTCTACATTCCGAATGCCGAGGTCATAGTGACGGACAAGGATGAGAAGTGGATACGGACCAGAAAGACTCCGAAAGTGAGGGCTGTGGCTGACGATGTTGCATTTCCAAGCATGCCCGTGTACGAGGGGGCGGGATTGATCTACTCACTCCAACCGCCATTGGAGCTCGTCCCATCCATGATTGAACTGGCAGGCAAAGTGAGCGCAGACCTACTCATTGCACCGTTACGCGATGAGCAGGAGGCGTTTCATAGAGCAAACTGGAGTAAGGTTGTGAGGGAGGGACGAACCGTCGGATGGGTCCTAGCCGCAAGACACAACACCCGTTTCTCACGTGAGGAATACCGCCGCTAGCACCCTGGATTTTCTGATTAGCTGTTCGGGAATTTGGCCTTAAGGTGTGGGGCCATACAAGTCCAGTCTTAATCTCGTACCCTTCTCTTCCCGTCTCATTTGCCTTGATGGGGTTTGCGAAGGCCTGTGGATCGGTGCTGACGACCTGAGGATTCACAGGTATCTGGCGCAGTTTATGCTCCTGGCGAAGTGCGAGATATGGGCCACGAGAAACAGGAGAGCTGGTATGACAAGACTGGTGGCTAGGATCCACGTGATCTGGTTTGAGGCTTGGATTTGCGGGCAAGCCCATTGAGCTGTGGGGTCAGCAGGGTAGAGTTTGGAGTATCCGCAAACATCGACTGTATGGTCAAGCTCAATCGCTGCTCCAATCCAACTAAAGACTCCTAAGACGCCGAGGAAGAAGCCCGAAACCATCAACGCGCCGACACGGTTGAAGCTAGCTCGTCCTCTAACGACCAGGCCACGGGCTGCGGTGACGATTCCTGTCTCTGCTACCAGCAACGATGGTACAATCGCCGTAGTTGCGAGGATGTAGACTAACGACATGCGAGTCCATGATAACATGGCAAGTCCTCCATCGGACGATGCTCCTATGGAGACCAGACGCCGGTTCAAAGTGGAATGGTCTAGTCCTATGTCGGAGATGCCTACACGCTTTGCGGAAAAACGAGTTGGATAGTTATCGAAATCTTTCAGTCGAAATGCTCTCTTGGGCTACCTTTCCACTAAGTGTACTACGATGGATTGGAAGTATGGTATTGGCACCTGGTACAGCTACGCCAACTGAGCTCGGTCGAGCGAATCAGGACAAGTCCCAAACCTGGAAGATGTCGTGCTTCTTCAGGTGACCCGAGAAGTGTCCGGACAGCTCGGCGTCCCCTACTGGTATAAGCAGATTCTATGGGGAAGGTTTAACGCGGCGGCGTCGGGTCTGATCTGTCATAAACCCGAAACGTAATTCCGGAAGAACGTCCCGTCCCGGCGCACGAATCGTTATTATTCTCACGTAAGCCCTAAACCACCTGGCCCGCAAACGAAATTGAGCTACCTAAAAAAGTGCGAAAAACATTTTTTTGGACTCCGCTATTGAAAATCGAACAAAAATTAGCGTTGCGAAACGGATAATCGAGAATCAATCGTCGAAATCACTATCTTGAAATCAGTCTTTGAAAACAGCCTTGAAAATGGGGTTTCGAAAACCAGCACCCGTGAATTTTTTCTAGCCTCCGGGGGGGCTACTCGAATCTTGTATGCCAGCCCCGGCATCCCACGCCCTAAGCCGCCCCCTTTGCGAACCCAGTGCCTCCCCCGTCTTGCCAGAACTCCTAGCAGCGGAGACCCGGAACAGAGCCGGTTAGTGATAACGGTTCCAGGCCCCATGGGTCTAAGAGACACGGTAGCCCTAAATCTGTCGCAGCCTAACAGTATAACTGTGAGCGGGTGGGCTGGTTGGGAAGGCGGTCCTCTCTGCGAAGCGATGCTCTAGTATCCTTTCTCCGAATCATAGCCATCTTCCTAGTCCCGGTCCTCGTAGCCGCTGCCGGCCTGGTCCTCCTGACAAGCCTGCCGACTGCCATTCTATGGGTCGGAATCATCGCCAGCATTACCTACGTCTACGTCCGGTTCAACGCGAAGCACAACGAGCACCCAGAATACGACGACCATCCACCACCGGAAGCCTATACCCAAGGGCTCGAAAGCTACCTCCACCTCTTGGAAAGACAAAGAAGGCGTGGGGAAGATTAACCCGGGAGTCAAATGGACCCGGGCCCTTTCTCTGCGCCCACTAGGGCGTTTGGTCCAGGCCGTCTCCCGGTTGGTGTGCAACATCTTGCTTGAAATACAAGTATGCAGGACACATTGGCTCGCCTGGAGAGTAGCCGCAGACGCGCACTATAGGAGTTCAAAAAGAAGCATACTCTAGAAGACAGCAGATACTAGAGTTTATCCAGGCAAACCCGGGCGCTCACCTTCGAAAGGTCAAGCGCGAGCTCGACCTCGCAATGGGAGTCATCCAATACCATCTCTACAAGCTGGAAAAAGATCGCGCCATTGTCTCATTGAGACGAGGCCTCTACAAACGGTTCTATCCTAACATGGGGCTCGGGGTTGAGGAGCAGGAGATTCTCAGCGTTCTCTCCCAGGAGACCGAAAGGGACTTGATGCTCTACCTGATTCGGAAACAGCAAACGAGCCAGAAGGAGCTCTCGGAGTTCGCTCACATCTCCGCGTCCTCGACAAACTGGCACATGAAGAGGCTAATCGAGGCAGGGCTCGTTGAGGCCAGGCGCGAAGCGGGTTTCGTCCTCTACAGGTGCAGAGGAGACCCGGCCAGGATCGTGAAGCTCCTCAAGAACTACCATCCAAGGATCTGGGAGACTTGGGCCGAGAGGCTTGCAGACCTCCTCACCTAGCCGAACTCGGGATGAGCTTGTATGGAAGCATAGGAGACTGGGCAGTGCTTTCAATAGGTCCCAGCGGGCAGCCTCTCACAGACCCGTTCGAGATTCTTGAGCTGGGGAGGGGAGTCTTCGCCCTCGTCCTCTTCTCAGTTTCACTCTACGCCTGGTACAAGCGAAGGCAGCCTGCGTTAATCATCGTCTCGCTGGCCTTTCTCCCTTTTTTCGTTAAATCGGCCCTCGACCTGTTGCCTCTATCATCACCTGCTAACGAGTTCACCCGGCTTTCAATGGACTTTATTGCCCTCGCCCTCTTTTTCATTGCCATTGTCCTGAGGCCGAGGAAAGATGACAGCAGTGAAACAGTTGTAAAGCAACCGCTCGATACGTGACGTTATTGGTCGCATTGTAGTGTATCATTGTTTAGAGAACTGTACCACGACCCCTAATAATCCACGAGGCCGCGTTTTCACGCGACCTTCGGAGAGCAATGCCCTCTGTCGGACCGTTCGAATTAACCGATGCAGAACTAGTTGGGCTCGAGTTTTTGGGGCAAGAGGATGGGCGAGAGTTGAGACGGATGGCTTTGCAAGCGTCGTGGTGTGGTAGCGAGCTAACGATCAAGGTCCACATACCGTAGCGGGGTCTTTCCCGTCCATTGGGCAGGGTCTAGCATCTTGGACGTGTTATCGAGTCCGTTCAGCCAGGATTGAAGGGTTCTACGCGGAATGGTGGCGAACTTTGTTCGGATTCGCTGGCGATAGACTAGAACTCCCATGGGCCCTAAAAAAGAACGCTGAGATTTTTTCCGGTTCATTAACAATTACTCCGCGTGGCTGAACTTAAACGCCAGGCCTACGCGGTCTCTCCCGCGATGAACACTGCTAGTCCGCGCAACGACCAGACGATAGTTGATAGTCTCAAGGCATCGGTTTCCCCGAGACTACCTTCACGGGTCAAGTGGCTCATTGTCAGTAATGCGTTCACGAGCGCGGGTGTAGGATACCTGATCGTATACATTACCGGCTATATGCCGGAGGTTGGCTTCAGTTCTGGAACAGTCGGGTTGTTGGTCGGCGTTTTTGGGCTCGTGACCATAGTCACAGGGATTCCATTCGGCCTGATATCCGATAGAATGGGAAGGAAGTGGCTTCTGTTGCTCGGGTCCATAGGTGTCGGGCCTAGTTTGGCAATATTTGCTTTGACGAGCGGCTTGTCTTACCTCTTGGTGAGCGCTATTCTTCTCGGTCTCGCTGAGGCGGCATCTTTGACCACTTGGAATGCGATAATTGCAGATCAGACTGTGAAAGAGAATCGCAACAACGCCTTCTCTTGGTCGTTCGTGGTAGGTACCATATCCTTCGGTGTGGGGTCGGCAGTGCCTTTTGTCTTTCCCCAGCTTCAGACCGCGCTGGGAGTCAGTTCCGCGACTGTCCACCAGAGCTTCATGATGTTCTTCGCCCTTCTCTCGGTGGCCACTCCAGTGTTCCTGGTTCTGCTGCTCAGAAACTATGCCGAGGTTGTTCGCCCTGGTGCGAAGTTGCTGAAGTCGGGGCCAAGCATGAGATTGTTGCTGAAGTTTTCAGGCATCAACAGCCTCATCGGGCTGGGGGCAGGCTTCATCATTCCCCTCATACCAACATGGTTCTACCTCAAATTTGCTATTCCCGACACGTACAGCGGTCCGTTGCTTGCCGTCTCGAATGTCACGATAGGTCTGTCCGCATTAACTAGCTCACGTCTTGCCAAAACGTATGGGCAGGTGAACTCCATAGCGATGGTGACAGGCTCTGCCACGGTCCTCATGCTCAGCCTGGCATTCGTCTTCAACCCGCTCCTCGCGGCCGGGCTGTACATTGCTCGGGCGGCTCTGATGAACATGGCCAGCCCGTTAATGGATTCATACCTGATGGGAATAATCACTGTTGAAGAGCGGGGTTTGGCGAGCGCGATCAACTCGATAATCTGGAGGCTCCCAAACAGCGTCAGCACAGTGCTGGGCGGGTCAATACTCGAATCTGGAATGTTTGACCTTCCGTTCTACTTGGCCGCAGGCTTTTACGCAGTCTCGGTCACACTGTTCTACACGGTCTTTCGGAAAGTGAGCCCAAAGAACTGACGATTCGGCGAGTACCACTCTTTTGCCCCCTCAATTCCCCGTAAAGGTCGCGGGGGGTCGAAACATAGGTCTCTCCCACTCGCGTGTTCAACCAGAAAACTTTGTGGTTTCCAGCCTTCTTTGTTTCTAGTGCGCCCAGCGACAAGGTCGTTGATATTTACCTCAATTGACTCGGCCTTTCTTCCAATTCGTAAAGCCACGCCTTCTAGGCTATCCATGATTTCGGGGTTTTTGGTGGAAGAGTGCCAAAATGTCTCCTCTCGCCTCTGTGCGAGCAGTCTAGCTACAACATCCGATCCGATCATTTTGACCTGCCCATAGGGCTTTTCAATTTCTCTTTGGCCATGAGGACCATTGGTTCGAATTCGAACGCACTCCTCTCGTCTTGAGCCACGTTCAACTCACGATAGAGGGTTTTTACAATCAGCTTCTCTAGAACGAGGGCCCCGTTGTTGAACACCTTCCAGAGAATTCTGTGGACCTCTCCAGCGGTCTTCGCCTGCTCGTCCAGATGATAGCAGGAGACCAGTGCCCCTAGTGCGGGTTTGCCAAGGATGTTTTGCAAAGTGCGAAGAACGCATTCACCAAAAGCGCGGGAAAACCATCGGTCGACGTGAGCACCGCTAGTGTTTTCGCCCTGAGCATACGACTCTGTACCACCTTTGTTTCTGGTCCTGATGCTCGTTTACTGGACCCAGCTACCTTTTCACGTCTCTTGAGAATATGATTTGAAAAAGCTGTAACTCGGGGTCACCTAGCTGGAGGGGCTCCGCTAGGTCAAACGGCGCTTTGCGACACGGGAATCCTCGTTGGACGCTCAGTCTGCTTGATTCCGCTTTATCGGGGACTTGTGGGGCTGAAGAGTACCTAATTCTTTGAGGGGGATGCTGCTCGCAGTACGTACTGCGGCACAAGCTCTTCGCCGAACCTACGCCAGACCGGGTAGCTTTGGTAGTTGCCAGCAGTGAACAGGACTACGAGGTCGAGTTGGGGAATGACGATCACGAGCTGGCCCCCATTGCCTTCAGCAGAATGCCCTTTGTACACAATGCCTTGCGCGTGGTATTCGTGTATGTGCCATGCGTACCCGTATCCGTGCTCTCGGTCGTAGCTTGAGTGTCGCTTTGTCGACTGGTCAACCCAGCTCCTGCTCAAAACTCGGGTTCCATTCCAGGTTCCCCCGGACAAGTACAGCTGTCCCAGTTTTAGAAGGTCCCGGGGACGCATGTAGACTCCCCCGCCCACGTATCCCTCGCCGGTCGGCATGAGATTCATGTGATAACGACGAATCTGCATCGGTTTCGCGTAGTGTTTGTGGAAGAACTCTGGAATCCAAGTCCGCATGGTATTCTTGACGACGCCGCCGAGCAGGTTGATCGTGGCCGAGCAGTAGACGGCCTGACTCCCTCCCGGCTCGTGCGATACGGGCAAGCCGAGCGTGTACTCGTACCAGTCTGGCTGGAGTCGCTGGCCTTGCATCACGCCCTCGTTTCCTGGGGAGTCGTCATCGTTGTCGTCGCACGCCAGTCCCGTGGTCATTGTGAGGAGGTTTTCGACAGTCAGGTGCATCTTTCTAGGGTCCATGTTGGGAAACTTGTACTCGGGAAACAGGGGATAGACCGGAGAATTCACGCCGAATTTGGCGCCACTGTCTATGGCGATGCCGACTAGTACTGAGGCGAAAGTCTTTCCGGCAGAGCGCGTGTCGTGCGGCCTGTCTTTGTCGAAGCCGTTGAAGTACTCTTCGAGGACTAGTTTTCCGTGGCGGGCTATGAGGAGTCCTTGAACATATGGAGTTGTGTAGTCTGTAGGTTCAGTGTTGAAAATGTGTTCGACCAGTGACGTGATGGGTTTGGAATCTAGCCCGACACTAGTGAGTGACCCTGTTGTCCAGCCATCATCTTCAGAGATGGGCTGTCGGTAAGCGTATCCTGCATTGTTGGGTGTTCGGGGGTAAAATCCATAGGCATTGTTCCTGTCCCGTCGTGTGAGTTCAAGCGATGCTCCCCAGTCAGGAAGGGCGAAATGCAGCCGGTCGTTTTTCCGGTCATAGTTGCCATGGAGCCTGTCGTTGGGGTTCCGCTTGTTCGAGAATGTGATAAGGTCGGCATCGACGCTAATGGCGAAAGGCCGGCCTACTCCCAGGTTGAATTCTGGGTTGCGTATGAAACCGCCGAGCGAGCCATCGGCATTCTTCCGAATTGCCAGGTAGATTGTGAGCGTGTCGTCTAATGGGACGACTTTGCCCCTCCAAACGTTCTCTTCTAATCGTGTGAGAGTGAGAGGGCTTGCGTATCGGTCGCTTAGAGTAACGCCAGCGGGTTGAATCCAGTGTCCCTCGATACTATTCGCGGTCCGGCCGACGTGTCCCCGAAACTCGCCATGGCCGCCAGGCAGCGTGAATGATGTGGAGTTGTCTTTCTGTTCGACGATCGCGTCAAATCCTTTGACGCTCGCAATCCATTCTTGTCCACGGCCGTCAATGGTCAGCTGACCGCGTATAAGGGGTCCAAAGACAATCTCACCGCCCCACAACCCGAGAAGCTGCTCCAACTCGGTCTCCTGCTGCGGGTTTTCCGTGTTTTGCTGTTGCAATCTCAGGGTCGCGTCTGCTAGGGCGATTTAAGGACAAGGGGACAATCAGTCAGTACGAGGGGCCCGTCATTCAGATCTGACAGGAACTCAAAGCTCGAGTGATTCTCGAAGGCTTAAGGCAAACCATAGCGGAGAGATACCGAGGTCTGCGCTTTGGCCGTCTGCGCCTTCCGTCACGAATACGTCCCAGAGAATTGGCTAATTGTATTAGAGACAAGAGGGGCCACCGCACCTGTGTGTCCTCGCTGCCTCACCCTAATCATAGTTCACCGGCGGGTTCATCACATGAAGCTTGAGCAGGTCATACCCCAAATGGCAATGTCCGACGAGACCAGTTGACCAAGCACAGGCGACCTGCTCGTTTCGGAGTACGAATCTTCCAAGCAGCCGATGAATCCTTCCAACAGGTCGTCCACAGAACCTACTTTTTGGAGAAGGCTGGCTTCGACTCTGCGTTCTTGGACGATCATCTTCTCTATGGGACCGGTCAAGCGGCCGCCCCTGAACCGTTCACAACAATCGCCAACCTCGCGGCCCAGACTCGAACGATCAAGATGGGAGTCGCAGTCACCGACCTGGTTCGACGACACCCAGCCATCGTCGCCCAGACCGCGGCGACCCTGACTGCGATGTTTCCCGGACGCGTCTTTCTGGGTCTTGGAGCTGGCGACCCGATGAACCAAGCCCCGTTCGGCATGCCCACCGATTATCGATACGGTAAACTCGAGGAAGGACTCACAGTGATGAAGATACTCTGGGACTCGACAATTGAGCGTCCTGCTACTTTCAAAGGCCAGTTTTACAGCCTAAAAAACGCGCACCTGCAGATTCCTAGGAGCAGCCCTGTTCCAATCTACCTTGCAGCCTTCGGGGACAAAATGCTCCGACTGACAGGAGCACAGGCAGACGGATGGATCCCACACTGCCACAACACAGAGACCTACAGGGAAGACCTAGCGAAAATTCGAGAGTCGGCCAACGAGGCCCAACGGCAACTCCGCCTGTTCAACCCAGCCTACTACACTCTCGCCAGCGTGTCAAAGCAGCGGGCAGAGGCGGACAAGCAGATTCTCGGCCCCGCAAGATACTTTCTAGCGCTCATACCTGAGGCCTTGAGGAAAGTGGACCCTTCGGCTCCGCATCCTGGACGAATTTGGGAACGCCTCGATAACCCAAAGGCGCAACGGAGGGTAATTCACAAAATTGCCCAGTCCATACCCGAACAAACAGCGTTCGACACAGTGATCCATGGCACGCCTGACGATTGTATTCAACAAGTAGAACGATTCCAAAAGGTAGGGTGTAGAGAGCTTATGCTAACCTTCGTTCCCGAGGGAGGACTGTGGTCAACGAAGGGAATCCTCCCACAAGCGCGCGTTTTCATAGAGAAAGTGGCTAGCTACTTCAGAGAATAACACGGCGGCTAACTATCAAGACGTTTTCTCAATAACTGCGACGTACGAGGGTCCCCTTCCGAGAACCCGCCGAGCCTTCCAACCGGTGCCCTGCAAGAGCTGTTCCATTTCGTCCCGAGAGACGAAGAGATAGTCGAACCACGGTGTTGCAATCTTTCGATAAAGGATCCGCATTCTGATTTGGCCTCCCATTCTGCCACGTCTCCTGTTTCGTCGGTGGTAAGCGAGATGGTCAGGGTCCCTCGTATCGTAAGGGTCTAGGGTCTCCGCCACAATACGCCCGCCCGCTCCGGTCACCTTGTGAAGCCTGCGTAGCATGAGACGTGCTCTTCTGAAGCTGTGAAAGAGCCCGAAGTTGTTGCCCATCATGATAACGGTGTCAAAGGTTCCGAGCTTTGAAGAAACATTCTCAAATGACATGACCTTAACCTTCTTCAAACCTCTCCGCTTGGAGATTTTCACAGCGAACGGGGAAGCGTCTATTCCGATGACGTCGAGCTTTTTCTTCTGCTGAAGATACAGCGAATGCCTCCCGGCTCCACATCCGACATCCAGAACTCTTCCCCTGACATAGTTCATAGCGTCCCTCTCGATTCTAGGCCATTGACGGAATGTCCTGAAGTACATCGAAACGGGGTTGGCTTCGATGAAGCCGTCGTCCCGCTGGATGATTTCGGAAACGTCTCTCCCTTTGAAGAAGTCATTCATCAAACGACCCTGAGCATCCTGGGTTTCCGTGAGGCTCTTGGGCATACGAACGCCTCTAGCGCTAGGCATATAGGCAAGATTTGCAGTCATGGAAATGGGCGTTTCACTCGTGGAAGAACAGGCACGAGCTCGCCAAGCTGGAAGCACGCGTTCGGAGATGGCAAGGGCGACCGTTTTTGTTGGTGGGATGTATTGCGCGAAGTGTTCAGACGCTATTCGGGACAGCCTATCTAGGGTAAGAGGGGTCGTCGAGGTCCTCGTCACCAATTACGTCGAATCACCGTACGGAATAGTCCAGGTCTTCTATGACTCGCGACAGGTAAGAACTGACGAGTTCCTAGCGCACCTCAGAACTCCGTACTGGGCAACTCTCATAGAAGACAGGGACCCGAAAAGGGAACAGACGCTTCAGAGATACACCGAAATCTACGTCTGCTGAGAATCGGGCCGGGACCAACCGAAAGTATTACTAGGATGCCGGCTGAATTGCAGACCCTCGATTTGAAGGGTCACAATTGTTCAGGTCGCGAGACTCGGTAGGAAGCGGCTCTAGGGTTGAGCCAACTCTTACTGAGTAAGACCGCCGCTCTTTCGAGCGATGCTCAGAGCGGGTACGAGTTGAGGTCTGTGGTTGCTGTTGCTCTGAATCCCTGTCCGTGATGTTGAGAAAGATGAGACTGCTTGGTTTCTGGTGAATGTGCTTTGTCTTGCCCAGTCCGGAATTATGACGGCACGGATGAGCTCTTGAACGCTTATTCCTCGATCCTCAGCTTCATTCGATAAGAGTCGAAAGTTTTCGTCGCGGAGAGAAAGCATGAATTTTGCCATTCATTCACCAACGAGTCGCGGAAGAGTTGGTATGATGAGCAGGTCATATAAACATTTTTGGAAAAAGGTAAGGAATCTTTTGTCGGAACACGGTGAATTTAGTCACAAGGGAATGTCTATCAACACGCTCAGAACAAGGAAATCTATTCAGAGCCTCGCCTAATGGAGTGTGATTCTTGAGAAACCCGATCGACATCCACCTTAACGAAGCTCCGAAGCTGCGAAAGCCGATCATGATCGCTGGACTTCCCGACAGCGGCCGTGTTGCCAAGATAGTCCTCGATTTTCTCATTAAAACACTCAACGCCCAGCCAATGGGCCATCTATACTCTGACTATCTGCCACCACGGGTCCTTCTGGACTCTGACAGCTCGCCAAGCCTGATGAGACACGAAATCTATTATTGGGTCAACACAAACGCAGAGCAGGACCTCATTCTATACACCGGAGACGCGCAGCCGATACTGCCGGAAGGCGCCTTTCGATTGTCGGAGGCCGTCGTGAACCTTGCTGAACAGCTCGGTGTTGACACGATCCTTACTGTCGGTGCGTTTATCACGGGAAAGATTGCTGAGAAGCCTAAGGTCTACGGGGCCGCAAGCGATCTTGACCTTGTCAAGGAACTGCAGCAGCTCGACGTGAGCATCATCGATAGCGGTGCGGTGACTTGGATGAACGGTCTGATTCCGGGTCTGGCGAAGGTCCGCAAGTTGAAAGGTCTCTTCCTGTCAGGGGAGACATCAGGGTTCATGGTTGATCCACGAGCCGCCGTCATAATTCTAAAGGTCCTAGCTAGAAAGTTTGGCCTACAGATTGACATGGACGAGCTGGAAAAACAGGCGAAAGAGATTGAAGAAGCCTTGCGGAAGAGCGGCGAAAAATTCGGCCGACAAGCAACAGGAAGCTCTGAGTACATAGGATAGTGGGTCCTTGGGAAAAACGGCTGATTACCGCGTCATTCTCGGGGACAGCCGTTGGATGCGAGAACTGGCTGACGAGTCTATTCACTTGGTGGTCACCTCGCCCCCGTATCCGATGGTCGCGCTCTGGGACGGTTTCTTCGCGCAGGAATCATTTCACAGCTATGACAGCATGCACGGTTACTTAGACCAGGTTTGGAGAGAGGTATCGCGTGTCCTCGTCAACGGAGGACTTGCTTGCGTCAACATCGGAGACGCGACCAGAACGGTCGATGGCACATTCCGCCTCTACCCGAACCATTCACGTGTCATCGAAGCCTTCGAGCGACTCGGCCTCGCTACCCTTCCGTACATTCTCTGGAAGAAGCCGACTACGAAACCCCATTACAAAGGGAAAGGCGCATTCCTCGGCTCAGGCTTCCTCCCGCCAAACGCGTATGTCACGTTGGACATGGAGTATATCCTGATTTTCAGAAAAGGCGGGCTGCGCTCGTTCGTCCCGAAGGACCCCGTACGTTACCGGAGCGTATTCACAAAGTCAGAACGGGACAAGTGGTTTTCACAGGTCTGGACAGTGACTGGGGCGAGGCAGAACGTCGACGGTGTAGAGAGAAGAATCGCCGCGTTCCCAGAGGAGATTCCGAGAAGACTGATCCGAATGTTCTCCGTTCTGGACGACATGGTTCTAGACCCGTTTCTCGGGTCTGGGACCAGCCTCAAGGTCGCGCTTGACCTTCAACGAAGATTTGTGGGGTATGAGCGAATGGCGGAGATGGAAACTCTGATCAGAAAGAGACTAGGTGGAATGTCAACAAATGTCTTGTTCGAAAAGCAGCCACCAATCGATATTTCAACTTCTCAGGTTGAAAATTAGTGGTTGGACCTCTCGGAGCGAGCGGACCTCGTAGTCTGGGTGTCCCATGTTGTTGCCGTCTCGTCTGACCCTTATCATAACCATGCCAGCAGCTTTCGCCCCATCGATGTCTGTCCTAGGATTGTCGCCGACATAGACGCAGTTTTTTGGGTTCAGCCCTAGACGACGTGCGACCAGCATGAACGGGGTTTTGCTGGGTTTCACTTTTGGCGTGTCCTCTCCCGCAACAACAATTGTTTCGAGTAGAGTTCTGAAACTTTGCAGGCGTATCCTCTTCCTCTTCATTCCTGGTGTTCCGTCGCTATCCGAGACCACTCCTATTTTGAACCCCGCCTTCTTGAACACCTTCAGGGTGGGCTCTGCGTCTTTGAAAGGTGGGCTTTCTGCCGCGTAGATTTTCCAGTAGTGAAGGGTTGTTTGGTGAACCCAGGTACCCGAAAGATGTGATAATCCCAGCTCTCTCAGGAGGGTCTTCCACCAAACATCTCTGTTGTACAATCGTTTCTTGCCCAGCATGAACTGGTCGATTAGACGGAGCTGTCTAAGTAGCTCGGCCTTCCCGTAGACATAGCCCTGTTTCGCCAGGTGTTCGTGAATCATTTCAGAGGCTGACTTGAGCGCTCTCAGCGCACCACGTCTCGATCTAAGCAGTGTATTGTCAAGGTCGAAAATGACCCCTTGAACTCGCTGCTTTACGGTTCTCAACCTCTACTGGTAAGTTTCGGGCCGCCTGTCTGCGAATCGAAGTTTCCTCAGACGGTTGTGCAAGGGGAGGTCGATGTTTTCAAGAATGATTCCTTCCGACTGTTGCGTTATGGTCCTGATCCTAGGGTGCGCAATCTTTCTCACCGGGTCTTGACGGAGGCTAACGATGGTAGTTCCCCCTATGAACAGGGGAGGGGCGTAGACGTTGGGGGCGATTATTGGAATGCGGTTCTCCAGTGCGCGGACTGTTAGGTACTGTTGCCAGGGCCGGTTTCCCCCCTTGATGATCCGGGACGGGCAGAGGATGATGTCTGCTCCGTTTAGGGCGTAGATTCGGGAGGGCTCCGGAAAGTCAACATCGTAACAGACGAGTATTCCCGCTTTGTAACCATCAAGCTTGAAGACTTGGTAGGTGTCCCCGGGCTTGGCGAGCTTCTTCTCTCTCCAGAACAGGTGGACTTTGAACTGGCGACCCAGAAGCCTTCCTTTTGAATTGATGATCGGGCTGCTCAGCCAGACCTGACCCTTGACGCGTTCGAAGAACGCGCCGGCTACAATGGTGACCCCGTAATCCTTTGCAAGAGACTGGAAGTATGGGATTGGGTCGACAGGTGTCGGAATTATTTCTTCTGGAAGCCAGTGTTCCGGGAGACAGATAATGTCAGCTCCTCGCTCCGCAGCTCTTCCCGCAAGTTTGACCCCTTGGTCGATGGTCTTGTCTATAGCTCGGGAGACGGGCCTTACTTGCACTGCTGCTGCGATGAGCTTGTTACGGGTCATAGAATGAGCGCCAGTCTAGGAGTTCAAGTGCTTGACTACAATGTCGACAAGCTGGCGGGCTACCTCTCTCTTGTCAGCGAGGGGAATATGCGTGACCCTCTTCTCTCCATCTACCACGTAGAGTTCGTTTGTCTCGGTTTGAAAGCCTACCCCTTCGTGTCCGACATCGTTTGCCGCAACGAGGTCAGCTGTCTTCTCGCTCAGTATTTCGAATGCCTCGTCTACTAGCTGGTCGTTGGATACGTTGTACTCGGTCTTGAAGGCGACGATGAAGGCGCCGGGCTGGGCTTTTCGAACCTCAGCAATCACTTTCGGGGTTGCCTCTAGGTCAATGGTGACGATTTTTTGTTTCCGGGTCTTGAGCTTGGTCGGAGAAGCCTTGGCTGGCCTATAATCGCTGGGCGCGCCCGCGGCGAAGACGATCTCGTGGCGGCCCTGTTTCAGCTCTCTGACTGCCGCGCTGAGCATGTCCTCTGTGCTCTCGACTCTAATGGTTTTAACCCCCTGTGGTGGTTCGGCGCTTCCCGGCCCGAGAATTAGCGTAGTCTCAGCTCCCCTCTCTACGGTTTCCTTCGCGATCGCGGCACCCATCTTTCCGGAACTGCGGTTCGTGATCACCCGGATTGGGTCTATGTGCTCAATTGTCGGGCCAGCGGTCACGAGGACCCTGCGCCCCTTCATGTCTTTTTTCTGGGCCGCAAGCCTTGCGATGACCGCTCTGACAATCTTCTCGGTTGGGGCGATCTTCGCCTTTCCCTCTACGACTTCAGGCTGGATGAACTCAATGCCGGCTTCTTCCAGACGGGCAATGTTCTGCTGTACGATTGGATGATCGTATAGGGGCTCGTGCATTGCCGGTGCGACTAGAACGGGAATCTTCGACCCGATTGCCGTAGCGGCGACGGTCGTAACGGGAGTATCGTCAATCCCAGACGCCATTTTCCCAATGGTGTTAGCTGTGGCAGGAGCGACAAGGACCAGGTCAACCTTCCCGGGGCTGTTACCTGCAAGAGTGATGTGTTCGAGCTGGCCTGTGAGCTTCGTCACGACCGGGTTCCCGGTCGCCCACTCTAGAAGGTCAGCGCCGACCAGCTTCTCTGTTGCAGGGCTTATGACAGCGTAAACATCTGCTCCATGTCGCATGAGTTCCCGGGCGACCTCTGGCGATTTGACAGCTGCTACACTGCTTGAAATTAGTAGCGCGATCTTCCTCTCCGCCAGCTCGCCTCCTTTGCTCCCAATAATGTCCTTGGATGGATGAGTCAGAATTCCCACGACTCCTATCGCTTGAGGTGGCCGTTCTCGTAAGCCCAGTCAAGCAGGATGATTATTTCGTCAAGCGTGTATTTTCCCGCGCTGGGAGGGATGCGTTTCAAGACTTCGGGAAGGCTGGGCAGCATCGACCGGAAGAGCGCTGGCACGCGGTCGTACATAGCTTGAACCCCCGCGATAATTTCCTTCGCATCTCTCTCGCTGATGTTTGTCCCCTTCAAACCGGCCTTGATGCCCTTACTCATTTCCTTGACTTCCACGTATACTCCAGCCTAACCCGACGCCCGTACTGCGCCATATATCAGGTTCATGAACGAGACAATCAACTGGCCCTAAGCTCTGTTGTTAGGGCTCAGTAGTCTCCGATGAGCCCTGGTTGGAAACTCGATATGCTAGAGCCTATTACTCAGTCTTCTCTCCTTATCGGGAGAAACGAAACTTGAAGCCTTGCACAACTTGGAGCAAGTTTCTCCGGGAAAACGAGGTCTCCAACTAGCACGAGTGGTGGATGCGAAAGAATGACCCAGAAAGAGCCAACTCCTCCACCGCAAGTCCCTTTCAAGCGCGGCAAGGTCAAGGACGTATACGACATTGGAAATGACCAGTTGCTCTTCGTCTTCACGGACCGGGTTTCAGCATACGACGTGGTCCTTCCGTCGACAATACCGAAGAAGGGCGAGGCGTTGTGCAAAATGGCCGCGTTCTGGTTCGACTATCTCAAGACACCCCACCACATGGTTCGCCTAAAGGATCCGCAGCGGATGATCGTCCGGAAGCTGAAGATGATACCGGTCGAGTGTGTCGTCCGAGGTTATCTCTACGGAAGCCTCTACGAGAGATTCACGAAGCACGAGATATTTCTCCCATCGGTGGAGCCAGTTCTCGCCGCCAAACTCCCAGAACCCATCTTCGACCCGACCACAAAGTCGGAGAAAAAGGACGAGCCGATTACGGTCGAGCAGATTGAAGATGAAGGGTGGCTCGATGCAGAGCAGATTGCGGCCCTTAAGGAGAGAACCGTCAGCATCTACAAGACAATCCTGGACCGTGCGGACAGCGCTGGTTTCATCCTCGCTGATTTGAAATTAGAGTTTGGCTTTGATGAGGAGGAGAATATCATCCTCGCGGATTCAGTTGGACCCGACGAGTTCAGGCTCTGGCCTAAAGAAAGCTACGCGCCGGGTAAGGTACAGGAGAGCTATGACAAACAGCCTATACGTGATTGGCTCTCGAAGGTAGGCTACAAGAAGAATCTTGACCAAGCGCGCAAACAGGGTATGACGGTTCCGAGGCCTCCGGACATTCCAGAAGACCTAATTTCCGAGACCAGCAGACGCTACATCATCGCTTATGAGCGCTTGACTGGGCTGAAGCTGTAAGATGCCAAGGCCTCGGACGTCTTATTCGCACGCCGGGGTCAACTTAGATCAAGTCAGCAAGTCTCATCGAATAGTAGCCCGGAAACTAGCTGTTACTTTCCAGACCAGGAAGGGAAAACTCGGCCGACCAATCTTCCCAATAGGGCACTACGCGGGACTCGTTGATGTAGGAAACAATCGCGTCCTTAGCCTGCACACAGACAGTGTCGGAACTAAAGTCCTCATTGCACGTATGATGGGAAAGTACGACACTATCGGCATCGATTGTGTGGCCATGTGCGCTAATGACATCATCTGCACAGGCTCAGAACCCATTAGTTTCCTCGACTATCTCGCAGTATCGAAGCCAAACCCCACGATGGTCGCTAGTATCGCAGAGGGAATCGTGGTGGGGGCGAAACAGGCGGGATTGGCCGTGGTTGGAGGGGAGACTGCTGTTGTGCCGGATCTACTTTCGGAGGCAGGAATCGACCTAGTCGGAATGGCTGCTGGAATCTGCTCGAAAGGTGACTTGGTCTTAGGCGATAGGATTCGTAACGGAGATGAGCTAATCGGAGTAGCTAGTTCTGGAATTCACTCCAATGGGCTGACCCTTGCCCGGAAGGTTCTGCTGAAAAATCACCCTGTCAGAGAGGTAATCCCAGACTTGGAACGAAGCATCGGAGAGGAGCTGCTCGAACCGACTCGAATCTACGTCAAACCGGTCCTTGAGACCTTGAAGCAGGCAGAAGTCCACGGCCTCGCACACATAACTGGAGGCGGCTTCTCCAAGCTCAACCGAATAGTCAGCCAAGCCAAGCTTGGAGCCGACCTCGACTACATGCCGACCCCTCCAGTAATATTTCGCATGCTGCAAAGTGAGGGGCGGATTGCAGAAGCTGAAATGTTCCGAACGTTCAATATGGGAATAGGATTTGTGGTAATCTGCCCAGAGGGACAATCTGCCGCTGTCTTCCGAGTTTTTCGGCGACACAAACAGGGAGCGTTTAGGATAGGGAGCGTCCAGAAGACGCGAGGAATAAGAATATTCGGAAGGCTCGTGAGCAATTAGGAAGGAGCAGCGAGAGCATCGTATAGTCGGACCAGCGTTTGATGTCGTGATGAGAAAGACGCTTCATTAGGAAAGTCTTCTCCCGCTCCTGCACCATAGCTTGACCGAGGTCTATGTCCCCGTACGCGACTGTTGCGGTCGCGGAACCTGCGGTTCCCCATGCGATGGCCAGTTTTTTTGGTTCAGATAGCCCCCGCGACGAGTCTGTTCAGTTTATCGACCTGGGTCTAATTTCCAAGTGTTTCATAGATTTCAGCCGCTTTCATGAACTGTTCTCCCGCCTCCTTGGTGAGGCCTCTCGTCAGTGCGGCCTCTCCGAGCTGGGTGCGGGCGAGAGCTTCGTGCAACACTCCCCAAGATGTTCCGCGATAAAACTCGATACTTTGCAAGAATAGCCCCTTGCCTGTTGGTCCAATCTCCCTTCGCATCCATCAGATGCGCTTGGGCAAGAACGGACAAGATTGAAAGTGGCGAGCGCATATCCGCAAGCTTCCCAAGGGATTTCAACAGTTTAGAACCTTTTCATACCATTTCTCTCCCTCGGCGATCCGGTTCAGTCTAATCTCTGCTATGGTAAGCAGGAAACTGGTGTGTGCTTGCCAATAGGCAGAGTTGGCCTTTAGCCCGTTCTCATGCGCCCTCAGAGCCTCTGTCCGGGTCGACTCGAAATCGTCAATGTCGTCCCGCACCCGCCGTCGATGTATATGCGCCGAAATGGTGCAACACCGTCGAGTCAGGGAGGCCCAATAGCCTAGTCGACGTGACCATGGTGCTTGAAACAATCTTACAAAGCTACATTATTAGTGAAATGACAAACGCGGCTACGTCCCTATCAACGAGAAAAGTCCGATCGTCACCGACGTGCTGGAACTGCCTAGATGTGAACGTTCAGTTCTTGTTACTGGCTGTTCAGTGTAACCAGTTACGGGACGTTTACCCCGTTCCTGGAACGAGGACTCTATCGAGCCGGCTATGGCCTCCGAAACTCGCCAGCACTACGCCAAATTTATCGTTCTAGCCGGATTGATACTCACAGGCATTGTTCTGATTGCTCTGCCTACTCCTGTGGAGCAGAATGTTCAAGTGTTCTCTGCACCGCAAGTTACCACGAATGAGCTTCCAGCTTCGATAGGTTTCGCGCCTCCAGGGTATTATGCGGACGCACACGTCACCACGAACAACGCGGTTACGGTGAAGCTTGTTCTAGTCGGTTCTGCCGTCCTGTTTTCACAGTCCTTTCCAGGAGGAACCTTTGATATTCCGCGGGTCCAGATAATCGGGGGAGGGAATCTCTTCCTTACAATTTCGTCCACGAACGGTGCTTTTACACAGATGAACGTGTTCGCGAGGATCTTTCATGATGTCTCGACTTACCAATACGCATGGATAGGAATCGGAGTTCTAGGTGTTGCAGGCTTGTTCACTCTTGCTATTCTTCGTCCTGAGACAGGGCTCGGACGGCTGGTCTACAAGATTCTCCCAGTCATAGGACGATACTGAGTTTTTCAGCGCATCCATCTCTAATCCGTCAAAACTAACCCGGGTCTGACCCTTTCCAAGATCGGCCAGAACAAGCCCCGACTCACGATCTCTCAAAGATTACTGAGAACCCGACCGTGAGCAATGGGAGAACGAGAAAAAATGACCGGCCAAACGAGTAGCCAAACGAGAAACGAGCGAGAAACGAGCGAGCGCTCAAAAACAGCGGCCGTGGGCCTAGGTAACGGTCCCGGAATTGGGCAAACCTCGTGAGAATCCAACTCAGGCACACTACGCCCGTGTTACAGGTCTACATGATTTGCAGCTTAAGACAAAACGATGAGACCGGCGAGTCGCCTGAATCAAGCCCCAGTTTTTTGCTTACTCGCTAAACCTGTTCGAGCGCCCTTGTAACGTCCATTCTCGAAGCTCGAAGGGCAGGGTACAAGCTCCCTGCAACAACAGCCAGCATCGCAAGAACAAGAGACTGGACAATTGCATTCCACGGCACGATGAAAGGCAGCCAGAATCCAGCAATCGTCGTGCTGTTAGTAGCTCCCACGAGCAGGAGGAGTCCTCCTGGAATGGCCAGTAGAAAGCCGAAGAGGCCTAGCGTGACACCCTCGCCAAGAAAGAGCCCGGTTATCTGTCCACGGCTCATCCCTTGTGAGCGCAGCAGGCCAATCTCACGCCGCCTATCTGCGACACTCATGATCATCGTCGCAGCGATTCCTAAAGTCGCAATCAAGAGCGCGAAGTAGAGAATCAAGAGTATCAAGGCGAAGATTCTATCAATAGTTCCTCGCACCAGCGAGAGAAGCTCTGAAAGTGTCACCGAGTTCTCAGCAAGATCATATTTTGGATACGCGATAGCAATATCATGCGCTATTGCCGCTGCCTGCGACTTGGTCTCAGGCTTTAGGTTAACGAGGAAGATAGGGGCGTGCATGTTTCCAGCGAAGTATTTCAGCTGGGAAGCAAAGGATACTACAATAGACTCGCTGGCGAAATTCTCTCCGAACCGGAGGTACTGAAGAACGGGCCCTGTGAACACTCCTGCGATCTTGAACTGAACGATCTTCCGAAGGCCCTGCTGGATTGCTGTTAGGCTAACATTGTCCCCTACTCCAACCCTCAGTCTGGACGCGAGTCCGTCTGGCAGCATCAAACTCTCATTGCTAGACGCTAGCTGGCCGTAGACATGCTCTGGGGTGGGCGAGTTTATGAAGGCATACGATATTATCTTCGGAAAATTTGCAGGGTCAACCGCGAGAACCCCAATCTGAGATGTTACGTTAGGGTTCAGTGGGTTCACCGCCCTGACATTGGTGAAGTTTTGGCCTGGTGATAGCGGAGTCGCCACTGATACTTGTGGAAGCTGCGCCAAATTGCTGGTGAAGCTGATAGGTATGGACTGGTTAGCCACTAGAAAGATATCCGCCCCCAGGGCCTCCCTGATGCCCTGCTCAATTGCCTGCTGGGTACCCGCCTGTATACCGCCGAGCATCACCACGAAGCTGAGAGTAATCGTGATCATTCCGAAGCAAACGGCGTTCCTGACAAGCCTCCGCCTTCCACTCCTCGAGGCCACATAGCCAACACCACCGGAGAACTTGACGAGCGGCGCGGTGATGTACTGACTGGCTCGAGAGAAGGCTAGTCCGCCTAACACTATGAGTCCGAGCGGAATCAAAGCGACATCAAGGTACGATATGTGGACCGGTGTTAGCCTGAACGCCTGCAACGAGCCGTACAGCAACATCACCCCGCTAGCTACCCCAATTGTCGAGTCGGAGACCCGCCTTGGCTTGTCTCTGGCACTTGGCCTTATCGCGCGAATAATGTCAATTCGACTGGCTGAAACCGCGGGATAGAGTGCGCCTGCGACGACCGCTCCAAGCCCAGCCGCTATGCCGGTCAAGACTATGTATGGAGTAAGCTGGGTGACGGGTAGGCTGGGGATCTCAAGCAGTTGCTCTGCGACTCTTGTGAAAAGTCTTGAGAGGCCCCATCCGGCAATGAGGCCGGCACTCGCACCAACCAATCCTATTAGCAGTCCCTCGCCGAAAAATATTTTGAAGACCTGTCGTCGGGACGAGCCTACAGCCCGCATCACGCCGATCTCGTAGGTCCGCTCGTTAACTGTCATGTAGAGAGTGTTGAAAACGATGAAAGAACAGACAACGAGTGAGACCGCGACCATCGCGTTAAGCCCCAGGTTAAACCCGGTCATCTGGCCCTGAATCCTATGGACGGCCTCCGCTTTCGGCGCGGAGACGTCGAAAGCAGGCATCAGGTGCTGAAGGTCCCTCTGGACCTCCAGCGCCTTCGAAGGGTCGCTGATTGTGGCGAAGATGTGGGTTATCTTCCCCTGGAGACCGAGAGCTGTCTGCAGCTCGGGAAGAAACACGTACACAGTGCTCCCGATGTTGCGAAGCGGATTGTTGATTCCGATAACCGTAAGGCTGAGCGCAACTGTTCTCGGAGGCAGTGACGGGGTCTCGCTGAGTACCTTGATTGTTGAGCCAAGGGCAAGTCCGTACTTTGTTGTTAGAGTGTTCCCGACAACTGCAGAGCCGGGTGAGAGGGGGGCTGTGCCGGTGATGTTGAAAGTGGAATAGTCGAAGTCTGTCCGGTTAACTCCAATGAGCTGAAAAACTGTCATGTTATCTAGCGAACCGAACCAGTCTAATCGTTGGACTGTCTGGCGAATCTCCGGGACCTGGTTGACGATGCTGAGATTTCCATTTGCTTCAAACGGAAGGGGTCCTATTCCCGGGTACCGGACAATAATGTCGGTCGCCCCCCAGAACCTGTTGATGTATCCTGTGAACTCACTGCTCGCGGCAGCGGTTGCCAGGTTTATGCCGACAAGCAGGGCAACGCCTAGCATCACGGCGACAATTGTCAGAACAGTTCTGGCTTTCCGACGTGGAAGGTTGCGGTAGGCAATCTTGGCTGAGAGCATACGCGAATCCTAGGGCATTGCTAGTTAGGCTGGAACAGTGATTGTTGGCGTTCCGGAGGAACAGATTCTACTGCTCTAATCAAGTGCTGTTCTACAGAGGGTCTCGCAGGCTTTCCCTCATTGATCACCCCGTCTCGCATCTCGAAGAGCCGGTCAGCTCTGCTCGACACAACCGGATCGTGTGTGACCACCATCACCGTGGCGTTCTCTTGCTTCGCAAGCTCGTACATCACCTGGACAACCGCTGAGCCTGTCTTGGTGTCAAGGTCGCCTGTCGGCTCATCGGCAAGTATGACCTTGGGACTGTTCGCCAAAGCTCGTGCAATCGCGACACGTTGCTGTTCTCCACCGCTAAGCTCGTCGGGCAAGTGATCCGTTCGATCTGCAAGCTCTACCCTTCCCAGTAGCGAATGGGCGCGCTCCCTAGCCTTTTTCGATTTCACACCAGCGGTCAGAAGGGGAAGCTCCACGTTCTCCAAGGCTGACAAGACCGGAATCAGGTTGTGGAATTGGAAGACGAAGCCGATTTTGTGCCGGCGCAGCTTGGTTAGCTGTCCATCCTTCATCCCAGAAAGGTCTTGTCCATCGATGAGGACTCTTCCACTAGTTGGCTTGTCAAGGGTTCCGATGATGTTGAGCAGTGTTGTTTTTCCTGAGCCCGAAGGTCCGGTTACAACGACGAACTCTCCCGGATGAAGTGTAAGACTCACTCCGCGAAGAGCCTTAACAACGTTCTTGCCTAAGCGGTAGCTCTTCTCCAATTTTTCTGTCTGAACAACCGCTGGAGCCTGCAACAGTCTCTTACTTGTACAGGCCTCTGTCGTATCCGGAATATGTTCCTTTGCCGGGGATGAAGCCTTAAGCCATCAGGTCTATCTCGTGAATCGTATGGCAGTCAGAGCCGTCATTCTCGACATTGAAACCTCATCACTGGAAGCAGATGGGGGAATCGTCGTCGGCGCGGGACTCGCCCCAGAGAAGGGCAGGAGCGAATACTTTCAGGTCAAACGGAGTCGTGAAGAGGGGACAGTTCTTTCAAAGCTGGCCCAGCGGATTCAATCATACGACGTCTTGGTGACTTGGAACGGGCGTGGCTTCGATATTCCGTTTCTCACTACTCGATTTCTCAAGCATGGGTTAGACCCGAGGCCGATTAGCTCCAAACGACACATTGACTTGAATGAGGTCGTGAAGAACCGGTTGAGGCTCACCTTCACCTACTTGGACCACGTCTGCGATTTCTTCGCGATCGCCAAGAAGAAAGGGCCAATGGGAATGGACGTGCCACAGCTCTACGTTCGCGCACTGGAGGGAGACACCAAAGCCCTCGGAGCGATCCGGGACCACTGCCTCGATGACTTGCAAGCCACTAGGAACGTGTATCTCCGACTCAAACCTCTGATAGAACAATGGATGACCCAGTGACGCCTGCTCCGTTTCAGAATCTAAGCAAAAGGTAGGCGATCGGAGCCACGCAGAGAAGCGCCAGCCCAGTACCCACTAGGGCCCCGAGCAACGGAAACACGAGCCCCGCGATTATACTGTATGGAAGGGCTGTTGCAAGGGCCGCGGTCATAAGAGGCTTGACGATCGCGCGAGAAAATTCCTCTCCTTGGGTCCTGTAGGTAAAGAGAAGTGTCAGGCTGAAAACAGCCGGAAAGGCGGCAAATATTCCGCTCCATATCGGGCCCAGCTCTTGGCTCAACAGTACGACTGTGCCCACGACCGCGCCTCCTGATAGGCCACGCCGTAGGATTTCTCGCTTGGCAGGCCTTGCACCTCCTCCCCTGATGGGAGCCAGTTTCATCTTTCGAAACAGTAGGATTGCGAGTGTGGAAACTACGGCGAGGACAACTATCGCAAGCGAAGAGTCCTTGAAATTGTAGGCTGCCGCTGGGACGGAAAGTCCAAGCCAGACTAGGATTGAGGTCGACAATGCGAATCCTGGGCCCTTTCGCACAGCGTAAGCGTACATGATGAGGAATAGGATTGTGAAGCTAAGTGCCAGTGGAAAAGAACGGGTTGCGTCGGCAGCCGCTTGAGGAGACTGATCTAGGCCGATGAATAGAAAGGAGAAGGCGGAGATTGACGGAAGGCCTCCTATCGTACCCCCAAGCCTGGTTCCACGCCGACTCGCTATTGCTGTAGCAAAGCTAATCCAGGACCCGCCGGTCAGTGCCGCAAGGCCTACTCCAAGAATGCTGAGAAGAAGGTCAGGCATGGTCTAGTCGCACCGCTATGTCGAACAGTGTGTAAAC
>Ga0209058_1000055_pt1 | contig 80071 bp, 75 predicted proteins | sample GraSoiAngelo_147_FD_185904 | JGI IMG/M metagenome (GOLD analysis project Ga0209058, IMG submission 185904) | Grasslands soil microbial communities from the Angelo Coastal Reserve, California, USA - 14_1009_05_40cm (SPAdes) (version 2) | ecosystem: Environmental > Terrestrial > Soil > Grasslands ... | reverse complement strand
TCAATCAGCGTAGGCGAGTTGTGAGAAGCTCTTTCCAACATTATCTATCCAAGAAAATCGGACGCGAAAAGGCTCGTACAAGTCTAGAGGCTATGACTTTGCCTGAGAAGAGAGTCTATCAGCTAACGATCGATGATCTGGAGGAGCTGTGTCAACAGTTCTCTAAGGTTGTTCTTCAACAGCAATAATATATTGTAGCAGAACGCTCGTGCTGTGTCTCCCATGCCGATCACTGACGTGATGAAGAAACAGCTTGCGCAACGTCACAGGCTGTTCTTCAAAATCTGCAGGACGTGCGGGTCGCGGAACTCGCCGAACGCCTACAGGTGCCGTCGCTGCCGCGGAGACAACCTTCGCTGGAAGAAAAGAGAACTCGGAGCAAAATAGAGTGGGCCGGGTAGCAGCACTTAGCCCTAGTGGAAACTTATATTCCAGAAATGCAGAATTTGACCCAAGCGTCTCCGTAGATCCCACTAGGGTCCAATAATTGACCTATAGGGTACTGAAACTTGGCATAGGTGCTCTCTTGGTGCTATCGGGCGTTCTGATGGCAGGAACAGTGAATCCGCACGGGGATTGCAGTAGTCCCATCGGATATTGTCTCAACTTGCCCCTAATCTCAGATTATCCTGCACTTTGGATACTTCCAGGGGCACTGATCGCTGCTCTTGGAGGAACGCTGATTGGAAGATCGCTCAGACGGGAACCCGCTCGTCCCCTGCAAGACTCATGAACTCATTCTGACTCTATCGCAGTGAAGAATCATTAATCGAGCCGTGGTTACTGCAAGGGAGAAACTTGATGGAGAAGAAGCTTGGGAAGCTCGGATGGGACTTCAGCGACTAGGACCCCTGCTTCTCTCAAACTCTTCATTTTGGCATCGGCTGTTCCCTCTGTTCCGGTTATGATCGCGCCAGCATGGCCCATTCGCTTGCCTTGTGGTGCTGCTCGGCCGGCGATGTACGCTGCGACTCGTTTAGGATATTTCGTGTCGCGAATGTAGTTTGCAGCGTCTTCTTCGGCAGAACCTCCGATCTCTCCGATCAGAATGACGGTGTCTGTGCCAGGATCATCTCTGAAGAGTTTGAGAACGTCAACGAAGTTCAGTCCGGTGAATGGGTCACCGCCTATGCCGAGGCAGGTGGATTGGCCTATCCCATCGTGTGTTAGTGAGGCCGCAATTTCGTAAGTTAAGGTCCCGCTTCTCGAGCCTAGGCCGACCTTGCCAGGCTTGAAAACGTCACCAGGCATAATGCCCAGTTTCGATTCTCCTGCAGTGATTATTCCCGGGGTGTTGGGACCGATGATTGTTGCACCCCGGTTCTTTGCGTACTCGATGAGTATCATTGAGTCTCTGGCCGGAATCATTTCTGTAATTATTACAACAGGACTAAGGCCAGCATCAATTGCTTCCATCCCGGCCTCTTTGGCGAACGGGGCAGGGACGAAGATTATCGAGGCGTTTGCATCTGTCTTTTCGAGGGCTGCTGCTATGGTATCAAATACGGGGAGGCCGACCGCAGTTGTCCCTCCTTTCCCAGGGGTTACCCCTGCGACGATTCTTGTTCCGTAGTCTAGCATGAGCCGTGTGTGGAAGCTGCCCTGATTGCCGGTTATTCCTTGAACAATCGCCCGAGTCTGTTTCCCGATCAATACTGCCATCTATGCAGCCACCTTACTTACGACGAGTCTAGCTGCCTCATCCATCTTGTCCATTGCCGTCAGTCCAGCTGACTGGAGTATCTTCCTTCCCTCTTCCTGATTAGTTCCAACCATCCGTATGACGAGGGGTTTCTTGATGCCCATGACTTTCTTCACATCAACGATTCCTTTCGCGACCTCATCGCATCGCGTAATTCCGGCTAGGATGTTGACGAATACGGCCTTAACCTTGTCAGCACCCTGGATGATCTGGAGCGCTGTCGCGACGTGTTCGGCGTCGGCTCCTCCTCCAACATCGCAGAAGTTTGCCGGTTTTCCGCCGTACTGTCTGACCAGGTCGAGCGTTGCCATGACGAGCCCCGCGCCGTTTCCGATGATACCAATATCACCGTCTAGCTCAACGAAGGCGAGACCGTTGTCCCGAGCTTTGGACTCCAAGGCTGTGACTTCACTGCTGATCTCTTTAGATCTCTCTTGGAATTCAGGATGTCGGAAGAGACTGTTGTCGTCTACTATGACTCTGAGGTCTGCGGCGACAAAGCGGCCGTCTTGCATCTCGATAACAGGATTACTCTCCACAAGCTCCGCGTCATAGATCACAGACAGCCGGTAGAGATTGGAGAGGAAATCCGTGAAGGACCCTTGTTGGGCTCCTTGGTATCCGAGCTTCAAGGCGATTAGCCTCGCATCATAGCTTCGCATCCCGAACGCGGGGTCAAGGCGGTGTCTGAGAACTTTCTCGGGGGCTTGTCGTGCGACCTCTTCAATATCGACCCCACCTTGGTCGCTGGCGAGAACGGTCTGGCATCGGTTTGCTCGATCTAGAACGATGCTGGCGAAGAGCTCTTTCTTCGCTGCGGCTTTCTGCTCGACGAGGACTTTCTTAACCCTCTCGCCCTTGATTGTCATGTTTAGAATCTCAGTTGCCCTTTCCCGTGTCTCGTCAGGTTTGCCAGCGAACTTTATTCCGCCAGCCTTTCCGCGTCCCGCAACGAGAACTTGGGCCTTGATTACAACCTCCCCACCAATACGCTTGTGAATATCCCTAGCTTCCTCCGACGTGGAAGCTACAGCACCTCGGGGCGTGTTAATGCCAAGATTTTGAGCGATAGATTTCGCCTCGTACTCAAAGAGCTTCATCCTGATCCCAATCTGAAGTTGCTCCGTCAGCAACTCCCATCGGTATTTGGCTGTTTGCCACCGCATTTCCAGGTCCCGGAGTGATCCTAGTCCTGAATCGTTCTTTCTCTCCGTATTGGTGATAGTGGTGGCTGGAAGCAAGGTTCGGAGCGCTCGTGCAAGAAGGAACTTCTTTCACGAAGGCACAAGCGCGGACATCTTGGCCAGCGAAGCGACCACGTTTAGCTTGTGTTACGTTGTAGACGGCCCGAATATATCGAGACGTTAGCCCAAGACTAGTACGGCCGTCCCAACGCGCCTCGGCTGTGGCGGTTGGGGGAGAAAGCGTGTGAGAATACAACCCGGCAAAAGCTCGCTTGCAACGATTCTCCTTCTCTTACTTGCAGTCTCCCTGACCGATATTCTCACAGCGACGGAGAGAGTTCACGCGACTCCATCCACGATGCCCATCCTAGGCGGATGGGGAGGTACACGTCTCAAAGATACCAGTCAAAATCTGACCGGACCAGCATCACTCGTGTTCCCGGGCGAAAGGGCTAGCAACTTCGAGCAGATTGCTCTTGAACAAGTCCAAAGCGGCTACAATACCATCCGGGCCTCCTTTGCACCCCACTGCTCTGTGAGGTATGGTCTGAACAGCAATGCTTCGCCACAGGATTTCATGGGTACTTACAGCGCGACACAACTTGCAAGAAGTCTCAGGATCGCTCGACAGTTCAACATGTGGATAGTGGTCGACTATCACGGATACTCAGATTTTACGAATTCGACCCTTGTGAATTGTTGGCTGAACTTCTGGTTTGGCCCGAACAGCGATAGCGGTCCAACGGGTGTTGTCGGAGAATTCATGGGCAACTATTCACGCATTGTTTGGGAGCCCCTCAATGAGCCGGCCTCAGGATCTTTTCCTGTAAGCTCCACCGCATGGTGCCAACAAAACCCCCTGCAGTGCGAGGGAAACAAGACACGCTATGCTGCGGCTCAGTATCAGGCATGGCTTGACGCTGCGCGGCAACTGGGCGATACCCACTGGGTGGTTGTTCAGAACCTCTGCAGCTACGGATGCTCAAGAGACAGGTCTCACTGGTATCTCAACTATCCAAATGTGACCGACAGCCAAAACCGCGTCTTCGAAAGCCTTCACACCTACATGTACTATCCTGCTTTCATGGAGCATGTAGCCTATGATTCTAATAGCAATGGAATATTCGATTCTGGCGACATCCCGATTGTAGGGAGCATCGCCAATGGGGCTATTCTCACGGGCGACCCCAAGATCGAATTTGTGAATACAACCAATAGTCAGAACGAACCCTGGAGCGCAGGCAAAGCGATAGCGTACGATGCGACTAGTGACGGTAGGTACAACGCGGGAGACATCCCCGTCACCGGAACAGTCCCTTCTATCGGAACGCCGCTGAAATTCGACCCGAAGGTCGAGTTCGTAAACAGCAATGGCAACGGGATCTGGGACGGTTGGAGCAATGCGACTGCAGACAATGCAGCTCATCAAGACTACTTGACAATGCTAAACGAGACCGTGCGTCAGGGATGGCCGATTCTCAACACAGAAGGAGGAGCCTCATGTAGCACGACTTGTCCATATGTTGTTCCAGGCCCGGCCGGGTATTCCTCGGTCAGCCTTCGATACGTTCAGGACATTATCGATCTTGCGGACAACTCCGGTCTCAGGATCGGACGATTGTTCTGGGCCGCCGCTTCATGGACAAGCACACCAAACGCAGGAATCTACGGCGCGCTCAATCCTGGCCAATGGGGAACCTTGATAGAGTACAACAGCTTCCCAATAATCCCAATCCTTCACGATGTAGCAGTAGACGTTCTTCATGTTACAGATGGAATTATTCCGGTGGGGACCAGAGTGCAGGTGAATGTCACAGTTCACAACTTGGGAGACGAACCTGAAACAACAAGCATCATGCTATACGCTAACAATACAACAGTCGGGGCCCAGGTCGTCACGAGTCTTCCACCAGAAACCGTCCGAGAAACATCATTTACATGGTACGCTGGAGGATCGGGACCAGGCCTGTACGTTCTAAAGGCGGTCGCTAATCAGGTTCGGGGAGAAACAGACCTCTCGGACAATTATCAAACAATCACCGTTACAGTAAGACCCGGAGCCAGCTCAGGGACCTCCGGTGCAGGCACAGGGGTTTTCGATCTGTTTCGGAACCTATTCTTGTCCATCTACTTCCCGATACTAGCCGTGGTAATCCTGGGCGGGATCACAATCGCGTTTCGCCACCGCTTCTCCCTCAAAACAAGCACAACTTCCCCGTAGTTCGTCGCCGGAGAATACACTTTACAGTTGCCCCAATAGTCTCTGCGCCGCCTTGGGCCCCGTGTGCTCCAGCCGGGCTGCCTCTCGCCTCTCTGTCCCTGGATGACGTTTGCCGTAAGTGTTCGTTTGTGGTCTTGTCTAGGAATGTGTGGACTTACTGCTCAAATATCTCGGACGTGTTTAGCTTCAGATAGCAGGAGAAGGGTGAGTCTTAAGGCACGAACGGAAGAGACCTCTATTCCTCGTTCTCTCCTTGACGCTCCTACTCCTCACCTTAACATTTAGCGTCCCTCATACATTTTCGGCGACCGCAGGCTTCTCCTTCGCCTCTGCAGGAGATGCTGCCACGCTGACGTCTGGGGACGGGATGAACAGTCTTAGCAGGCTTTCCACGTCAGCTACTGATTTCTTCTTTGGCCTGGGAGATTACAGTTACAGTTCCTCCACGGCAGGAGATGTCTGGTGTAGCCAGTTCAAAGCTCAGTACAACAATATCGAGATAGGACCAGGCAACCATGACACCGGAGAAGTAACCGACGTCAGTGGGACTAGGAGCTATGAGCGATATGTTGCAGGCTGCTCGTACACCCTGGCGTCCCAGGTGGCCTGCGGTCCTGTTACAGGACAATGCTATGGAAAAGAGTACTACTTCGACTATCCAAGCACAAGCCCTGTTGCAAGGTTCATCATGATCTCGCCCCGTGTCTTCAACATCACTGGCGTATGCACAACCACATGCAACGCGGTCGTAGGTTCACCGTGCAATGACACCAACGGGTGCTGGCCTTACAACACAAAAGATCTTCACTGGAACTGGACTGCCAAGGCCATAGACAGTGCAAGAACAGCGGGGATAAGATGGGTTATCGTAGGGATGCACAAGGTCTGCATCTCTGCTGGTGCAGAGTCATGCAACATTGGAACAAACTTGTTCAACATGCTAGTCTCGAAGAAAGTAGATCTCATACTGGAAGGCCACGACCATACATATGAGAGGAGCAAGCAACTAGGCTTCAACAGTGCCTGCACGGCGTTTACCACGAACAGCAGCTATGTCGTCTACAATTCAAACTGCGTCGTAGATGACGGCTCGAGAGGATTCTACACTGCAGGGGCGGGGACAGTGGTCGTTATCGGAGGCACCTTCGGCTCAGGGTTCAGTACGGTCAACGACCCGGCTAAGCATCCAGCGAACGCCGCTGAGGCTCCGTACTTCGTCTCGCTAATGGGAAGCAACACCCCCGGCAACGGGCATGGATTTCTCGTCTATTCAGTGTCGGCAGCCAGGATTGACATTCAGTCAAACTTTGCTGGAACCTACCAAGACAGTTTCAGCATAGTTTCAAGCACAGCGCCTCTCTCAGCGAGCTTCACTTACGCTCCAGCATCGCCCAGCGTGGGCAGCCAGGTTACATTCACGGCAACTTCGTCTGGTGGAACGCAGCCCTACAGTTTCAGCTGGGCCTTCGGTGATGGCTCTACCGGGACAGGCGCTACGGCAACTCACGCATACGCAACCGCAGGTTCATACACTGTCGTTCTGACTGTGAAGGACAGCGCGTCCCCGCAGCAGACTGTAACCTCCCAGCAGACTGTGACAGTAACTAACCCGCCTCCTCCGCCCCTGAGCGCTAGTTTCACTTTCAGTCCCTCTTCGCCTCAGACAAACCAGCAAGTTACTTTTACAGCGTCGGCCGCAGGCGGTACTGCGCCGTACTCGTTCGGCTGGACCTTCGGGGATGGGTCAACTGGTACTGGTTCTACTGCGACACATGCCTACGCGTCGGCGGGAACATTTACAGTCGTCCTCACAGTGAGGGACAATGGATCGCCACAGCAGACAGCTACCTCCCAACAATCCCTCACCGTTACAAACCCGCCTCCACCGGCTCTGACAGCTAGTTTCACGTTCAGCCCTACAAGCCCGCAGGTTGGACAAACGGTCTCATTTACAGGATCCGCGTCTGGTGGAACACAGCCCTACACGTACTCCTGGACGTTTGGAGACTCTGGGACAGGTTCAGGAAGCTCCGTTACCCACTCGTACCAGGCTGCTGGCAGCTACACTGTCGTTCTCACAGTCACCGATGCCGCTGGACAGACGGCAAGCTCCACTCAAGCGGTTACTGTCTCTAACCCACCACCCCCTACGCTGACCGCCAGTTTCACCTACAACCCGTCTTCACCATTGGTGGGACAACAGGTAACGTTCAATGCCTCTGCTAGCGGCGGAACCGCTCCATATTCGTTCAGCTGGAACTTTGGTGATGGGACGACTGGGACGGGATCATCTACAACCCACACGTATTCGTCGGCGGGAACGTTCACTGTTGTTCTGACGGTGAAGGATAGCGGGTCGCCCCAACAAACGGCGAGCTCCCAGCAATCCATCACGGTTACAAGTCAGCCTCTGCCCCTGACCGTCAGCTTCGCCTTCAACCCGTCCTCGCCGGAAACAGGGCAACAAGTAACCTTTACCGCGTCAGCTAGTGGTGGAACATCCCCGTATACCTTCAGCTGGGCTTTCGGAGACGGGTCCACAGGAACCGGACAATCTACGACCCACACCTATTCATCGCCAGGAACCTTCACTGTGACCCTCACGGTCAAGGACAGTAGCTCATCCCAACAGACGGCTACCTCGCAACGGTCAGTCACCGTCATCAGTCCCCCCCCTCTGACAGCTAGCTTCAGCTTTACACCTTCCACGCCGCAGACCGGGCAACAGGTCACTTTCACATCATCTGCAAGCGGCGGAACATCGCCCTACACTTACAGTTGGACGTTCGGAGACGGCTCAAGCGCTACAGGCTCCACGGTCACTCACACCTACACTTCTGCTGGAACATTCACTGTTGCTCTGACTGTGAAGGATAGTGGGTCACCTCAGCAGACAGCTAGCTCACAGCAATCCGTCACCGTTACGAATCCACCCCCACCGGCGCTGACAGCAAGCTTCACTTTCAGCCCTGCGAGCCCCCAGGTAGGACAGACCGTCTCCTTCACTGCAAGTGCGTCCGGTGGAACCCAGCCATACACTTACAGCTGGGCCTTCGGTGACGGCTCAATCGGAACAGGCGCCACGGCAACCCACGCATACGCGACGGCAGGTTCATACACCGTCGTCATTACAGTGAAAGATAGCGGATCGCCACAACAGACGGCCACTTCTCAAAAATCTATCACTGTCAATAGTCCGCCTCCTCTGTCAGCAAGCTTCAGCTTCAGTCCTTCATCGCCGACGACTGGACGGTCAGTCTCGTTCACTGGCCAAGCGTCCGGGGGAGTTTCGCCCTACAGTTATTCCTGGACCTTCGGAGACGGCGGAACCGCTTCGGGAAGCTCGGTCAGCCACACATTCCAGTCAGCTGGAACGTACACCGTTGCGTTGACGATCACTGATTCTGCCGGTCAGGTTGCGAAATCGTCTCAGACGGTCACAGTGGCATCTCCGCTCTCCGCGAGCATCTCCTACTCTCCCTCAAACCCGTTACCCCTCCTGCCTGTGACATTCACCGCCAGCGCGAGCGGTGGAACTCAACCCTACACCTACAGCTGGGACTTTGGCGATGGGACAACAGGCAGCGGATCCAGTATCAACCACTCGTACCTACTCCCAGGAACCTACACTGTGACGTTGACGGTTACTGATGCGAACGGACAGACTGCGACCGCATCTGTAACCATAACGGTACTCACACCCCTGCCCTAGCCATAGGAGTGCAACAACTCTGGCAGAAGAAGATGTGATCTTCTTCCTCGAAAAAACTCCAGCAAGAAAATACAGTCTATTGGCGATTTGGAAAGAAGGGGAGTCTTAGCTTGCTGCTTCTTTTTCTTCTTGCCCTGTTGATTGTCGGCTTTCCTTTTGGAGTGTGGCATATCTCCTCTCTCGTGCTTGACAGTCATTCGATAGTTGAGTTTCTGAAGAAAGCGCTCGAATCGGCTCTCTAAGGTAAAGAGGTTATAGGCGTCTACACCGTAGCGGAAGAGCTAGTCTTTGGGGGGACAGCGAGCTTGAAGCCGAGCCTCAGAAGGCGACGGGCAGGGTGGAATCGATCAAATGGGGCAGAACCGCTTAGCGTAATGCATTTATGAACCGGGGATTCTCTTAGCCTGGAAGTCGGTTTAGATCGACTTAGATAGGTTAATGCTTGTTCGGGTGCGAGACTCCCAGGGATCGAGAAACTCAGGCAGCAGAAACCCTGCCGCTGTTTCAGGATAGGTCGGGGCACTAATGGTAAAGACGATCCTGGATAGTTTCTGTGTCAAGAGCGGAATCTTTTGTTCCCGGTGCGAGGAGAAGCTGAAGAAGGGTCAGATCACTGACCTGGATGTTCGAGTTATTCGCAGTATTACTGAACTAGAGAAAGAGAACCCGACTCTCCAAAACGTTACCTTCCACAAGGCCGTCGAGGCAGGCGACATCATGGCATTGATGGTCGACAGGAGAGGTATGGACACGTTTCTTGCGAGCGGTGCAAAGCTGGCGAAGAGTCTCGGTGACCGTGTCGGTAGGCGGGTGAGGATTCTCAGCCAAGGCGGAGACGATAGAGATTTTCTTGAGGGACTCTTCACGCCTTATTCGATTCTGACGATCAATACGATCTGGCTTCCGGATGGGAGTCGGGAGACGAAGGTGATTCTTAACGGTCGGAGGCCGAGGCGAAATCCTGTGGATTTTGAGGTTGTTAAGAAGCTCGCGCGAGAACTGAAGAGTCTGACGCTTAGAATAGAGTTCGAAGACTGATCTTCCCTTTGGGAGGCCCCTCCGATCGATATGATGTGGTTACGGTCGGAGCGGGAGTTGCTGGCTGCGAAGCGGCGCTAGAAGCGGCGAAGAAGAATGCCCGAATTCTACTTCTAGAAGAACATCCACAGATTGGCGTGCCTAGCCACTGTTCCGGTGTTGTTAGTCTCAAAGGTCTAGAACTTCTGGGATTAGAAGCACACTCAAGTTTCAGCCAGAAGCTCATTCATGGCGCCAGGTTCTTTCCACCTCGTGGTGAATCAATAGAAATTCGGAAGAAAGATCCTGTCGCGCTTATCCTGAACAGGATGAAATTGGACCAGTTTCTTGCGAAGCAAGCTGTTGCGGCTGGTGTGGAGCTTCGGGCGAAGACTCGGGCCTCAAAGTTCGAACAGACAGCTGATGGAGATTCTCTCACACTCGCAGATGGGTCGAAGGTTGCGAGTAAAGTCGTCATCGATGCAAGTGGTGCAGGAAGTAGGTTACCGGAGCAGGCTGGTCTTCAAGCACCTGATTGGGGACAGATCCTGCCGGGTCTGCAGTATGAACTGGTCGATATGAAGGAGCAGGGTGATCTGGTTGAGCTCTTCTTCGGGTCCAAGAGAGCACCCGGATTCTTCGCATGGAGCATCCCCACCGGCAAGAACAGCGCAAGAGTAGGCCTCGCCTCGAAAAAGGGCAATGTCAAGAAATTCCTAGATGACCTTGTCAAGGAGCAGTGGCCGAAGGCGACTATCGACGCGACGAAATCAGGATCAGTTCTTGTCGCCGGGCCGATAGCACGATGCTGGTCCCCAGGCTTCATTGTGGTTGGAGACGCGGCTGGACAGGTGAAACAGACGACTGGTGGAGGGATTGTTATCGGAGGTTATTGTGGAAAACTCGCAGGGATCGCAGCAGCGTCAGCCGCCTCTCACAATGGAGTCGAGGCTGATCGGTTTCTAAGAGACTATGACACTCATTGGAGAGAGAAGTTCGGATCAGACCTCCGAAAGATGGGCTTCGCAAGGAAACTGTTCGCGGGACTGTCCGATGAGACTCTTAATCGGTTATTCTCGGTCTTGCGGGACAATGTTTCCCTGATAGAGGCGGAAGGGGATATGGACTTTCAAGGCAAGATTATCACGAAAATGCTGAAGAAGAGAAAGGTGGCCACCCTTCTCCCTCGCGTCGCTGCAGACGCGGTCAAAGCGATATTTTCCTAACCCTATTTGATATTGTCAGGGCCGAACAGGGCCATTTTGTAAGGGAACAGGTCCGCCCGGAATACCTTGTTCTTCACGGCAGGATCATTCATCATGATCTCTCGCGCTGCCTCAACGGTTTCTGCATTGAAAAGCACAATCCCAAAACTGCTATTGTCAGTGTTCTGCGTACGTCCGGCAAGAATTACGACACCATCGTTAGTAAGCTGTTTCAAGTAGTCGAAATGCTCGGAGACAATGCGCGATTCAATTTCGGTAGAGCCATTCGCTAACATGTCATGACGGACAGGCTGTATTCGGTAAAGAAACTGACCGAGGCCTCTCAATTGTCTCCTGTCGTTCCTGCTAACCCTCGAGAGTTTCTTGTTGACGTGAACTATTTTATCTTGCGGAATAAGTCTCGCGCCAGTTTCGGAGAAGCCAATTATGAAAATTCTTGTCGTGGGATGCGGGAAGGTAGGCTCAGAGATCGCGCGAGATCTCGCGGGATCAAGAGAAGTTGACGCCCTAATCGCGATGGATGCCAGTTCTCATAACCTAAAGCTCCTGAGGAAAAGTGTTCCAAGGAAGCTCCGGACTGTCAAGCTAAGTATATCGCAAAAGCCGCGTTTCCATGCTCTTCTAGGAAAAGTCGACCTTGTGTGCGGCGCCCTACCCGGCAGGCTTGGATTTGACCTGATGAGTGAAACTGTCAAGGCGGGCAGAGATACTGTGGATATTTCCTATACTCCGCGGGATGCTTTCCTGCTTCAAAGAAAGGCGAAGGAAGGTGGTTCCCGTGTTGTTCCTCAGTGTGGTGTTGCGCCTGGTTTTACGAACATGTGTGTTGGCGATGCGTCACGACAGCTAGACAAAATGATGTCAGTGGAGGTTTTTGTCGGTGGCCTTCCGGAGAAGCCTCAGCCTCCCTTGAATTATCGGATTGTGTTTTCTCTAGAGGATGTGGTGAACGAGTACTCGCGACCGGTGCAGGTTATCGAGGAGGGTAAGCGGAAGAAGGTTGAGGCGTTATCCGGGGGCGGTCTCACGAGTTTTCCCGGAGTTGGGAAATTGGAATATTTTCTGACTGATGGTCTCGGGTCTCTTCCGAGAAGTTATCCGAGAACTAGAGAGATGCACGAGTTTACGCTGAGGTATCCGGGGCATGCAGATATGATGCAGACGCTTCGGGTCCTAGGCTTTTTTGAACGTAAACCGGTTAGGGTTGGTGGTGTTGTGGTGGAGCCGCGGCAGTTGTCGATAGAGCTGCTTCGCGGGGCAATGTCAAAGGGATCGCCTGAGGATTTTCTGGCCTTGAGGGTTGACGTGAAGGGCATGTCAAGTGGAAAGAGGATTCGTCTGCGTTACCAGCTTTTGGACCATTATGATCGAAAATCAGGGGTCTCGGCGATGGCCCGGACGACGGCCTACCCATGCACTTCTGTCGCTCTTCTTATGGGGCGTGGGGAGATCAAAGAAACCGGAATAGTTACGCCGGAGAAGATCGCGCAAGATCCGAGGCTCTTCCGGTACGTGCTGGCCCGGCTCGCGGAGCGCGGCGTGAGAATGAAAATGGCCATGCTGAGCTAATCTCTAGCTCGAAAAGAGGGAAGGAATCTTTCAGATGAAAAAATGGGGATGTTAGCGATGCCTAAGCTATTGTCAAACAGTGTTCGCGCTGCGGATGTCGCCGTGGTTCCCGCCGCGGTCGTCCGAAGCGTTCTTCCACTCGTTAATGATTAGACTCTGGTCGCCCGCGGCATAGTGGAAGAAGAATGTGGTCACCGTGCAGGTCGCCGGGTAGCAAGGAGTGAAGTGGGTGTTGATGAAAGTGGTAGTGGTGCAATCTGTGTTCGTCAGGAGAACTGCGTCACAGTACGGACTAGTCCGAGTCTGAATTTCACCTGGGGGGAGCGGAATGACGAAGTATCCGTGCATGGTACCAGTTATCTCGCCGTTGACGGTGCCTGGAGTGTTTGCAAGGTCGCACGCACCAGGGCTCGGACCGGCAATTGTTACAAAGCTCCCATCCTTGAACTGTTCGACGATAGTAATGCCGCTCGGGTGAGTGAACACGGTGAAGTGCCGGTCGAACATGTCGGTTGCCCAGTCGTTTCCACAAGTCCCAGAGTCAGGCGAATCGCTTGCATATGGCCCATAGTGCTGTGTCGGGGCCGAAGTGGTCGTTGGGTCGACGAGTGTGGTCAAGTCGAGGGTTGAGAACAAATCGTCGCCGACAGTGTTGATGAGGGCCGTGATGGGGTTGACTAGAGGTGTACTGGTTGTCTCGCTCTTCGGCATTCCCGCGACGGTTGATAGCCCGCTGATTCCGGTGACCAGTAACGCTGTGATTGCGAGAACTGTTAGTTTTCGCAGATTCATCATTTTTGTTTTCACCTGGTTCCGCCCGATGTTGGAATATATGGAATGTTACATCCGGCAATATTTTCGAAATTCGACATTATCGGATCTTGATATGTCGCAGAATGATACCCTTTAGCTTGCAGATTGCCGAAGTGATGGAGAAGAAAAAGTTCCAAGGGTAAGTTACCTGATTGGTGACCGGACAAAAAGGACCCCTGAATTCTTAGCGACTTAGCTTAGCAGGCCGTTTGTGGTCCTGGAGGGGCACTGCTCGGTACTTGCCACTCTTCTGGTGGTCTCTGAGCACTGTCGGCAGAAAGCGAGCTGGAAGCGCTCACCGTACATTCCCTTGACCAATACGACCTTGCGCTTGCAGCCGCACCCACACCTGCATCTATCTCTCTCCATTGACTTGGTAGCGGGCTCTGGTGGCGTTGGATGCTTCAAGACAAGTGGACCTCTGAGAAAGAGGGGATTTAGCCTTACGTAACCAGGATCTGATTAAGCCCAGATTAGTTTTGGTGTGGCATTTCGGTCCAGTCTCTTCCTTTCATCTCAAAACAATCGACAATTTGGGACATGAGCAAACTTTGGGACATGTGGCTGAATGACCTCCGCTAGCCAATTCCCCAGCAAACCCAGAAACCCAAAGAACCCAAACAACCCCGCAAACGAAGAAAGAAAGCACGATCCACAAAGAAGTCTACCTAGTCTTAGATTGCTAGATGTGAAGAAAGTTTGTCTTAGATCACTAAACGGCCCTTAGTCCTAGCAACCTTCTCCCTACAAAACTGAAAGAAGTTATCAGGAACTCACTCAACCCTGAGCCCGGCTTTCCAGCTTGCGGTTTTTGAGCAACTATGATCGGTTGCAATAGGGAAGCACAAAAAACGATGAGAATTAGTCGGAAAACCGCAGGCGGTAAGACGTACTTTGTCGTATCCGAGCTAGACCCGTTATGCCACAAAGCGGCCAAGGATCTCGGTTTCGTCGAGGCAGAGGACGGCTTCAGTCGAGCTTTCGAGACTGACACCCTGCATATAGACCAGATCTTTGCACGCTTTGCCTCCTCTGCGGAAGAGATGATCCTACAAGCCGCGGGCGCAAAGCCAGTTCCATGGGACAAAGCTTTGTTGAGTTTCCTTCAAAGAACCTCTGAAGAGAATGTCGATTGGTGGCTGGCGGGTAGCGGGGCATTAGCTATACGGGGGATCGACTTGGTCCCCCGGGATCTCGACATAATCACTGACAGAAATGGGGCACTGCGTCTTGGACGGGCGATGTCCGAGTGGCTTGTTGAGCCAGTTCAAGAGAGTCATGGCTGGATAGCAAGATGGTTCGGCAGAGCCTTCGCCCATGCAAGGATAGAGTGGGTTGGAGACGTGGAGAAATGGGTGGATGATCGAGGATCAAATGACTTCGGCCCCATGGCTGGGGATAGGCTTCAAACAGTTCGTTGGAGTGGATACACTATTCGTGTCCCACCCCTTGAGATGCAGCTAGAGGCTTGCGAGCGCAGGGGACTCAAAGACCGAGCCCAGAAGATACAGCAAGCACTGGGACACATGTAAGAACGACCTGGGGCCACATTAGGATTGACGAAAACTTTTCCAGAAGTATTTCCTTAGTTACGCCCGCGGCCGCGGACCTTTTCCGAAGAACGCTTTCACATTTCGCCTTGCGAGGCCAAAGATGGTCACCGAGCTGGTTATAATCGGAATGATAGCCATCAAAGAAATGATGACGAGTACGTCAAGAGTTATCACGTTAGCGAGAACGTTAGGCATCGTTAGTTCCGGGGCAATAATCGCTGTTAGTCCGATTACCCCGATGCTGGAGACAAGGCTGACCACTGCCACAACCACGCCTAAGGTCCATGACCATCCTTTCCCTTCCATGAATCCGATACTATAGATAATTTCTAGAATTCCAAACACGAATACGACAGTTCCGAGCACGAGTAGAATGGCCGCGCCGAGACTTGAGTAATCACCTACGATGAACGCGCCGAGCACTACTCCGGCGACCCCTAGAATGAGGGATAATATCGCTACTATGATCGATAGTATAACAAGTATTGTGACGGTTGCTGGTCTGCGAGCTCTGACCTGCACATCATCCACGTGTTGAAATAGACCAGATAAGTCAAGCTGACGCTGGTTCAGAGAATCAGGTTGCGGTAGCCTGACGGCTTATGGTGTGAGGCTCTTTCTTTCCTTGGTTATGTTCCAGTAGAGGAGGATTGCGATGATAACCGCTACTCCGACTCCTCCTTTTGCCCAGTTGTCACTGTAGACAACTCCTAGGATCGCGAGGATGGCCGCGAGAAATACCATGGAAAGAAGGAACATGGTTCCAATCTCTGCTTTTCCCATCCGAATAGGAACTGACATGTTTTGACGCCTTTGCTTGATCCTGGGGTTAGACATATCAGCCTATGTGCTTATGGAAAGCTCAGATTACCGCCTGACTTCTTCACGAGGACTCGCTCCCTAGAGCCGTCATCGGTTCTGATAGACAGAACTGGATAATCAAGAAGGTCGTCCAATCGTGGACAGAGATTCTAAATAGCAAACAAGGAGCTGAAGCTTGGACCTGATTTGTCGAGTTCTAGACTCCTAGTCGCCACTGTCCTTCCTCTGATTTTGATGGGTCTGTTCGCGTTCCCGGTAGCTTATGCTCAATCTGGGTCAATTATTCCCCGGACTTGGCATGTATTGGTGGGAGGTCAGTCCGACGGCAGGGCTGTTCAGGCGGACGCATATTATCCTCATGTGATAACCATTGATGTGGGAGACAAAGTGGTCTGGACTCTTAACGCGGACGAGCCCCACAGCGTCACCTTCTTCGGAACCTGCCAAGATTTCACTACCCTCTCCTGCTTCCAACCATCTCTCATCCCCTGCTTGACATCGGGAGCGCTTGACTACGTTCCCTGTTCTCTGTCTTCTTACGATGGCATAGGGCTCGCGAGCTCAGGGCGGATGATACCACCGGGTTACAATTGGGATAACTCCGTGGCCCACGGAAACGCAACTTACTCGCTGATCTTCGCAAACCCGGGGGTCGACATCTATTTTGACGTTAGTGCACTGGGTATGAGGGGAATCGTCATTGTGAACCCAGCAGGCACTCCCTATCCCTTCAACCAGGAGCAATACTCGCAACAAGCCAAGCAGGAATTGAAATCGGATCTGATGGCAGGCGCTCAAACCCTGGAGTCGTTCCAATCACCGGCATCAACGATGGGTCCAGGCAACACACAAATCCACCACATCACAGCAGGACTGAGTGCGCCACAAATCGCTAAATCAATTCTCAAGTCATCTGCTGATTCTCGGATCAGGGGAACGGCGTCGCTGAGCGGGACGGTTCAGGGCCCGGCCGAAAATATCACTGTAAAGGTCAACCTGTCAGGCCTTGTCCCGGGTAGTGTTCACTCGGTTCGGATACTCCTCGGGGTTTGTGGTGCGGAGGCTCCGTCCGCGACCCTACTCGCCTTGCCCACGTTTGTTCTGAACAATGTGACGGCTCGGCTAGATGGTAGAGGAAGCAGCACGACAGTCATCTCGTCTCCGCCAAGCGCAAATGGTCCTGCAGTACTCCGGATTCCGAGCGCTGGCTGGTTCATCAGCGTCGGAACAGGTTCAGGTTTGGACACGAGCCTTGCTGCCTGCGGCAACGTAGTGTTTCACAATGCGTCCGTGATGAGGTTCTTGCCTGGAAAGCTGCGCGTGAATGTCGGTGACATGATAGTGTGGACGGACAGCCCGAACGGGGTTCACTCGGTAACCTTTCTCGCGGGACACTCTCTCCCGCTGATTCCCGACTATGTCTTCACGAGTCCGACCGGCAATGCAACCTCGTGCGATGGCTCAAGCTTCTTTGATTCAGGCACCATGAGACCCGGGGATAGTTTCGTTCTCACCCTTACGAAGCCAGGCGTCTACCCGTACGTCGACGTCTTCCTGTCCTTCCTTGAAATGCAAGGCTCGATCATCGTTCATGCAGACTCCCCGGATGAATAGGGGCTCGCGGGGCTGCTCCAGCAATCCGCTAGCCTTAGCTGTACCGTGCAAGCGACCGCGGCCTATCTCCGGATAAGGAACTCGCGAGCTTATTATGAGACATCAGGGGCTGGCGAGCCTTTGCTACTATTGCACGGAGGGTTCGGGACTGTTGAAGATTTCGCTTCACAGACTCCCGCTCTGGCGAAGCATTTCAAGGTAGTTGCCTTCGAACGGCCCGGGCACGGTCATACGGCCGATACCGCTGAACCCTTCAGTTTCGACACCATGTCAGCGAACACTATTGACTTTATTGAGGCACTGAAACTGGGAGCGACGAACCTTGTGGGCTGGAGCGATGGAGCGATCACCGCTCTTCTAGTCGCCATCTCTCGCCCGGACCTGGTCAAACGCCTTGTCTCTGTAAGCGGGCTCTTCAATACCAATGCCCAGTCTCCGGAAGATCTGAACTGGATCAGATCGCTCACACCGGAGTCCTTCAGGAAAAACATGGCGGCTCTTGTAAGGCGCTACGACGAAAGGTCCCCGGACGGTCCCGCTCACTTTCCGGTTGTGTTCGAGAAAACGAAGAGGTTGTGGCTCAACGAACCCAACATTGCAAAGGAAGAGCTGGCAAAGATCCTTGCTCCAACGATGGTGATGGCCGGGGACAGGGACTCGATTCCTATCGAACATACGCTGGAGCTGTTTAGGTCGATCGAGGGGGCACACCTGTGCATCATCCCCGGGACCACGCACTTCTTGATGTCCCAGAAACCGGATATGGTCAACAGGGCAATTCTGGACTTCCTAATCGCGAAAGAGAAACCGAAGAAATAGGCCTGTTTTCTAGGCAGGACTGGCATTTGTTGACGTGTCTATTGCTCTGACTCGGGGCGTGGTTGCTTGGCCTCGCCTTTCTTCCTCGCTAGAGCGACTTTTCTCCAGCATTCCTCGTGGAAGAATATGGACGCGGTCTCCGGGACGAAGCTGGGAACGGAGAAGTGAACCTTGCCCTTTGCAAGACGATAAGCATCCTCTCCATCCTCAAAATCCTCCCCGCAAAAATCACACGGAGGAGCACTCGGCTTCCTCAGTATACGAATATCAGACGTGCCAGACGCCTTCAGTCTGTTGACCCCTATCTAAGAGGAGACTTGTTTGCTCGCTATATACTGCACTTAACCGTTAGGACAAATGCCTCGTAACTGGCCACACTCCACTCCTTCTCTTTCTGCGTAGACCACGCGGGGACAGATAAAGGAAGATTTCGGTAGACCTAGGCTTCGACCCCGTTTCGTCTCGATGATTAGACATATCAACAATTGACATCTAACGACCGGTACCCGCGAATCCTACGCAACGACCCACCCGCAACCGTGTGCGTCTCCTATGAGGGAGGATGGAAGAACAACCTTATCCAGATTAAGGCACCTGGTGAGAGATTATTGCAAAGAATAATCGATGCTCACATGCACTTGTCTGAACGCCGAGACGACCTCCTCAATCACTTCGCGCGGAAGAATGGGTTGAGGTACACTTTAGATGAGCTGCTGGGCACGATGCGAAGAGACAAGATTGTATGCAGCTTGCTCCTCAGTCCGCCGCTGCAAGGAGGCGTTCCCCTTCCAAACAACGAAGTCATCAGGCTGTGCAGGAGGAGCGAAGGGAGGCTCGCGCCAGCGATCACCGTAGAGCCCACTGCCAAAGAGGTGAAGGCTGCCCTCAAGCTTGCCGAGGAAAACAGGAATGAGGTGAAAGCGTTCAAGGTGAGACTGGGTTACGTGAAGGCATCAGCTGAAAGCCCTGTCTATGACAGGCTCTATGACTATGCTGAGTCAGAGAGTCTCCCGGTGCTTTTCCACACCGGGGACACTGCGTTCAGCACCGGGGACCTATCCCGCTCTCACCCGTTAACGTTGGACGGATTGGCTAACAAGAGGGAGGAGCTGACCATAGTCCTCTGCCACTTTGGGAATCCATGGTTTGTCGATGTGGCCGAACTGATCTACAAGCATCCGAATGTCTACGCGGACATTTCTGGGTTGACTACAGGTGGTGCGTATGCGGAGAGGTATGCGGAGTGGCTTGCCAGGAAGATCAGCGAGGCCATCTACTTTGCGGGCGGTGCGGACAAGGTGATCTTCGGAACCGACTACCCGGTCACGAAGCAGGCGGATACTTTGGCTCTTGTGAGAAGGCTGGAAGTGGATGAGAGCGACAAGGAGAAGATACTCTGGCGGAACGCGGAGCGAGTGTTCGGCCTGTGACGGCCCAGGAGGATGTCGCGATTGTCGATGTTCCCAAGAGGAAGAGGGCGGGCCTCGAATGGATACTTGAGGAGAGCTTCGAAGGATGGTACCTGATGCATTCGAAGAGGACCCTTCGGGATATCGAACTGGTCAGGGTAGCAGTGTCATCAGGCAAGGCGGTAGGCCTGGTCATGCTCAAAACGCTAGAAGAAAAGGTCGGCTATGTGTACTACATCGCAGTTGCAAAGGCGAGCAGAAAGAAGGGAATCGGGAAACTACTCCTAGAAGACGCCCTGCGGCACTTCAGAGCCTCCAAGGTGAAAGAAGTATTTGCTAGTGTGGAGGAGGACAACGAGCCTTCTGAGGCATTGTTCGCGTCAGAAGGGTTCAGGCGGACGAGCTTCAACGAAGTCTCCAAGAAACACGGGAGTCTCCACACGCTCAACATGTACAGGGAAATGTTGGTCGTTCCAGGCGAAGTCCTGTTACGCAGGGCGATCACATAACAATCATCACCGCCAATTATCTCCATTCTTCTCCGTGACGAAACATTTGATTACCACTCTCCGCGAAAGCTCTCGAGTTCAGTTTCGATGACAGGAAAGAGTCGAATGGTCGAATTCGAAGCAGAAGGCAGACAGGGAAACGGCTACCTAGTGAGCCCCGAAAAGCCCCGTGGGGCTGTCCTCGTTCTGCATGCCTGGTGGGGACTCAATGATTTCTTCAAAAGTTTCTCCAACAGGCTATCCTCCCAGGGATTTGTCGTATTGGCACCAGACCTCCACGATGGTGGTCTGGCGAAGACTGTGGCGGAAGCGAAGGAGCTCAAGTCGAAAATAGCCGACGAGAGAATCAAGAAGATCGTCTTAGGCGCCGCAGAATACCTAAGATCGATCCCACCCGTATCGGGACGAAAGATTGGCGTTGTGGGTTTTTCGATGGGCGCAGCATGGTCTCTGTTACTGAGCACCCTGAAACCAGAAAATGTTGGAGCAGTTGTTGTTTTCTATGGGAGTTACCCTATTGATTTCTCCAAGGCTGAAGCATCCTATCTCGGACACTTTGCGCCCGATGATGAGTGGGAGCCAATTGCTGACGTGCGTGCGACGGAAGAGAAGATTCGCGGTGCAGGAAAGGAGGTTACGTTTCACTTCTACCCGGGAATGAAACATTGGTTTGTAGAAGAGAATAGGCCGGTAGAATACGATCGAGATGCGGCAGATCTTGCCTGGAAGAGGACGTTAGAGTTCCTTGACAGCAAACTACGATAATCCGATCCCGTGAGAAAATAGTAGGATTATCGAGATCTGGCTACTATCGTCTGGTCTTGGGTGTGAACGCCATTACAGGGATGGTCCTCTTGGTCTTTTGTTGGTATTGGGCGAACTGGGGGTAGAGTGAGGCTTGTTTCTTGTAGATTCGGTCGCGTTCGGCCCCGGTTATTTCCTCTGCATGTACGTCTATAGTTTCATTTCCGACTTCGATTTTCACATCGGGATGGGCCTTGAGGTTGTGATACCAGTCGGGGTTTGTGTCGGCTCCTCCCTTTGAAGCGAAGACCAGGTAGCGGTGGCCGTCCTTGAGATACATGACTGGGTTTGTCCGTGATTTTCCGGTCCGGGCTCCCTCGTGATTGATAAGTAATATCGGCGCGCCCTCGAAATTACCGCCTACCTTTCCATGGTTCTTGCGGAACTCAGCAATGACTCCCGCGTTCCAATCGCTCATCGTGAACAGCTGCCGAAGACTCATTACAAGGGGGATTTATTGACTTGCATTGGGAAACTATTCACTTGGTTCTGGCCGAGAACCATGTCTGAATACGCTAATCTGACCCCTATCACATGCTCCGACCGATGTAACTACTCTTATCTTGGGCTCCGACTAACGCGAATCAATCATCCGATCGCGGAGCTGTCTATTAGAGTATCCGCTCAGCGGTTGGGTTCAGCGAACTACTTTCTTGAAATAACTAGGTCTCCAGTTGCGGTTAGGGCTCTGAAACAGTTCAGGGTTACCCATTTGCTTGGCTTCCAGAGCTCTTCAACATCCACCAGCGCTTTCCTCTTGTTCTCTTGCGCCTCCGGCTCGCGAGACCAGTCTCCCTCTAACAACCACTTCCCATCTGGAGAACGCTTGGATAGGATCAGGTGGACCGCGTCCCTAACACGCTCATCGTCCCCGTATCCCAATTTTGCGAGGACCCTCAGACCGTGCAGGGCATCGTAATAATAGTACATTGGAAAATGGAACGCTGTGGCGAATGGCAAGCTGTGCTTCCAGTGATGATGGTCACTCTTGTAGACTCGGTGCATCAACAAGAATTCTGCTCCCTGCTCCGCGGACCGTTTCATCTTACGCGTCCACCTTGTACGTGGAATCTCTGCGTAGGCCCAGAGCGGTTCGATTGTTGACATAAAGCTGCTGTGCTTCACTTTCTTCTCAGGATAGTTGCAGTTCCAACCTCCATCATCAAGCTGATGCTCCGGCATCCAATCGATAGCCTTCTTCACCCTCCGGTCTCCTCCGTACCCGAACACGAGCAGGGTCCGAATCATGTTGCCAGTGAGGCAAGGCTCCTCCCAGCGAGTGGCCTTCTTCCCCGGATGCCGCCTTACCCAGCGCTTCACCTCTGGAGGGCTAGGACATGTGAAGGCGCCGTTGTCCAACTGGTGGAGGCCTAGAAATTTCTCGCAGGCGCGCTTAACGCCTTCGTCTGGGGTGAACCCCATCTCACCCAGAAGCATCAAGGGCCAAACAGTAGATGTCCACTTGGGCGTATAGCACGTCTCCTTTGGTGGCCAGTATCCATCCTTTGTCCGAGCGCTCAGAACCTTTCGTACAGGAGAATATTTTCTGACCTGCTCTCTGGCCTCTATCACTTCCTTGCTTTTGGGAGACAGTCCAAGAATGTCATGAAGAGCAAATAGTCGAATAGAAGGATCCTCTCGCTCAAGGAGCCAGTCTAGGCCCGGCGGTTTCATCGTGCGCGACCCAGGCGCCATAGCCTATCAAGATTTCGCCGGCTGACGCGAATTACTCGAACCCCTTTTTCGCGTTCTCGATCATTCTGACTCGACATTTACTTTAGGGAATTGTTGGCTAGACTGTTGGCTCACTTTGGCCGGGAGGGTTTCCGTGTTGACTTGGATAGTTGTGCTGTGAGGGCTGCTTCGCGACATATCGGACACTGACAAGATGGGTCTTCACAGTTGTCGCAAGGGACTCGCAGAGATGATTCACGGGCGCGACACGACATCAAGACGTTCTTCCCTACCAGCTTATCGATACAAAAAGAGATTGGTTGCTCCGCTTGTTCGATTCGGGTTAGAAGTCCTTGCTCGGGGGGGCAAGGTTTCTGGCGTTTGTGATCTTTGCCACTAGGATGAGAGAGCCGATCATCAAGAATGCTGAGAGTAAGAAGGGCGCGCCTGGAAGATTGAAGGGTGCCTGGCTTCCGATGAAGAACGCGAATATTAGTGTGAAGAGTGTGGGTCCGATGACACCGGTGAGGCCCATGAGGCTTCCGTTGATGCCTTGCAGTTGTCCTTGTTCGGATGGGCTTACTCGCCGAGTCATTAGGCCTTGCAACGCGGGTTGGACGAATCCGATGGGTGCGTAGAAGATTATTGCAATCATAAAGACAAGGCTGTTTGGTGCTAAGCCCCAGATCACGAACCCTAGCGTGCCAGAGACTATTCCGATTAGTAGGGCGATGCGCTCGCCGAACCTGGCGACGACTCGGCGGACGAGGAGACCTTGGACGATGATGTTGCAGGCACCAACGAGGGCAAGCGCTGTTCCAACTAGCGCGTATCCCCAGCCGTACCTGTAAGCGGCGTAGAGTACGTAGACGCTGGGGAGGACTTGGAAGGCGAGGAAGTTGAGGAAATTGACCGTGACGAAACCCGCGAGTCCCCGTCGCGCTCGTATCATGGATAGGGAGCCGATGGGGTTAGCTTTTCCAAGTGAGACCGGGCTTCTGTGCGCGAGAGGAAGGGATTCTGGCAGCACAATCAGTCCATAGGCTGCGCTTGCGAGCGAGAGTGTTGCTGCGCCCCAGAATGGGAAGCGTGGACCAATTCCTGCGAGTAGTCCTCCGACGAGGGGTCCGATGATGAATCCGACGCCAAAGATGGAGCCTATCATTCCGTATGCGCCTGCCCGCTTTTCTCCTGGAACTGTATCTGCTACGTAGGCGAAGCTTACGGTAAAGCTGGCACTTGTAATGCCGCTGACTACTCGCCCGATGAAGAGCCAGGTGAGGTTGGGTGCAAGAGCCATGATGATGTAGTCGATTCCGAGGCCGAAGGCGGAGAGGATGAGGACTGGTCGTCGACCAAAGCGATCGGATAGCGCTCCGAGCAGCGGAGCGAATAGGAACTGCATGAGCGCCCAGGTTGTGCCGAAGAGACCGAAGATTTCAGCTCCTCTTGCCGGATCTCCCCCGACGAAGCTCACAACCAGACCGGGAAGTACGGGTATTATGATGCCGAATCCGAGGGTATCAAAGAGGACCGTGGCGAAGATGAAAGCCAGGGCAGCTCTGCTGGCTTTGGATCTCGTCGCTGTTTCTACGCTTGGAGGCTCTTGAGCTAGCTCAGTCAAAACCGTGGACACCATTTTTGATTGTGGGGTTCGAAAGGGGTCGAAGGCTACTACTTCAAGTTGGTGAGATCCTAGAAAGTAATGAGGGGCCCAGTGGCTCTCGTCCTCTCAGCGATCGCTTACATTTTATTAATGAAAAATAACCAGGCAAACCCAGCATTGCAAGTCATGACCGTAGTTGAAGGAAAAATTTCCAAAGCAAGAACATCGGATTTTCTCTCGATGTACGCCTCGGTGGGAGCCCAGGCTAAGCCACCGGGCTGGAAGAGGTCGATGCTTCTTCGCGATCCGGACGAGGAAGGTCTGTATCGGATATCCACTCTCTGGGATAGCAGGGAAGCCCTCGAGCAGATGAGGAAGAATACCAAGGTTCCGTTCGCGGTCCAGATCTTCAGAACTCACGGTGCAGAGCCTAACGTGCGAATCTTCGAAGTTCCCCTCGCCTTCGAAGCCTGACGAGAATTGAGGCATATCCATTGTGTCTATCAGACGGACTAAGTTTCAACGCGGTACAACCTAGCGTCAAGCTCTCGTCTCTAAGGTTCACAGGTTCTACCGCAGGTATCGCCAGTCTTCAGACCGTTGATTCTGTGGACGCGACGATACTTGTGGACAACTCGATCGATATTCTCTTGCCTTCTGCGGATCACGTCATCCGGCCCTCGTTGACCTGGGACTGGTCCAGGAGGCCCCAATTGAGAGCAGAACATGGCTACTCTCTCCTCTTCAACGTCCAGAAGAGAGGTAGTGTCAAGACCATTCTCTACGATGCTGGCTTGAGCCCTGATACGATCACTCACAACCTAGCAGTTCTGGGTATCAAGCTTACTGATCTCGATGCGATCGTCCTATCTCATGGTCATGCGGATCACCATGGCGGCCTATTCGGCATTGTCCACAGCCTCGGCAAGAAGAACCTTCCCCTAATCCTCCATCCCGACGCCTGGAAAAACCGGAAAATCAGGTTCCCGTCTGGATCCGAGATGCACATGCCTCCCCCGGACCGTCGAGCACTCGAAAAGAACGATGTCCGGATAATCGACAGCCGAGCTCCAAGCCTACTTCTGTCCGACCAGGCTCTAGTGACTGGACAAGTGGAGAGGGTCACTGATTACGAGAAAGGATTCCCCCTTCAATATGAAGAGAAAGAGCTAGAACATTGGGAATCTGATCCCTGGATCTGGGACGATCAGGGCATCGTCTTCAACGTTAACGGGAGAGGACTAGTTGTTGCGTCCAGCTGCAGCCATTCTGGCGCCGTCAACGTACTCCGCAACGCCCAACGGATAACAGGGGCCAATAAGGTTCACGCTTTCATCGGCGGAATGCACCTAACCGGTGGAACCTTCGAAAAGATCATCCCACAAACAATCCAGGATGTAAAAACAATCCATCCGGACATCATCGTCCCCGGACACTGTACGGGCTGGAAGGCCACGCATCTTCTTAGTCGTGAAATGCCCGATGCCTATGTTCAAGCAAGCGTCGGAACCCAAATTCACTTCGGATAAACAGAGCGCAGGCTCCTAATCAACGCGAATTAATGACTCTCAATCATCTAACGGTCGAGTTCGTGTAACAAGGGATACTTTTCTTTGAAATGTGCGTAGGTCTCATCACTGCAAACGAACGGAATATCAGGTCTTCCTTCAATCTTGACCTCTTCATCTATCATCACTGCAGGGGCCGCTCTAACGCCATATTTCTTAGCCAGGGCGGTTTGCTCTGAGATGTTGTAGACTGTGAGTTGACAGCGGGCACATTTTCCGGCTTCAATCTCATCTACGATTTCTGTGCAGAGAGAAGAGCCATCGATGAATATTACTATTCTATGAGGCAAAGGAACCCTCTCCGATCAATTCTCCACTTGGTTACTAATCTTTCTTACCTGCGCAGCAGTTGCCATGTTCTTTCCATGAGAGGGCAAAGCTTGGCAGCACTCGGACTAGACGGCGATTAGACTTTTTTTCAGTCCTTTTCAGCAGAACGGCATTGGTGGCGACGATTATCGAAGACGCACTCATGAGCAAGGCGGAAACCTCGGGTCGAAGGATTACTCCGAAGTTGGGATAAAGGATGCCAGCTGCGACGGGGATTGCGAGGATGTTGTAGAATGAGGCCCAGAAGAGGTTCTGTTTCATCTTCGTGACGGTTGCCTTGCTGAGCCTTATCGCCCGCAAGACATCTGACGGGTCTGATTTCATCAAGACTACTTTAGCAGTCTCTATAGCCACGTCTGTGCCGGCCCCGATTGCAATTCCAATGTCTGCTTGGGCCAATGCCGGCGCATCATTCACGCCATCGCCTACCATCGCGACAAATTTTCCTTCATCTTGCAGTTTCTTGACGAATGTTGCCTTGTCTCGTGGAAGAACGTCTGCGAAGACCCTCTTGATCCCAACGGTTTTCGCGACCGCTTGGGCGGTTGATAGGTTATCTCCTGTTATCATGGCTGTCTCGATCCCAAGCTGGTTCAACCTCGACACGGCCACTCCAGCCGTCGGCTTAACAGTGTCAGCTGCGCCGATAGCCGCTATGACTTTCCCATCAACGGCCAGAACCATTATTGTCTCGCCCTTCTGAACGAGCTGATTGATCCTCTCTTGCAGTGGATCGGTATCAATACCGTTTTGTTTCATCAGCTTCACAGTTCCCACCAAAACTTCCTTTCCTTCGATGCTTGCGCTTACTCCCAGACCGGACAGGTTTTCGAAGCGTTCAATCAGTGTCGGTAATGGCAGCTGCCTCCTCTTCACCTCCTCGAGCACAGCGTTGCTTAGCGGGTGATTGGAGCCTGCTTCAGCCCCGCCAATGAGACTCAGGGCTTCGTCTTCATCCCAGCCAGGGACAGTCGTGATTTCCGAGATTCTGGGTTTTCCCTCTGTGAGTGTTCCAGTCTTATCGAAAACTATCGATTGGATCTTTGAGACCCGTTCAAGTGTTGGGGCGTCTTTGATCAGAATGTTGTGTCGAGCGCCGAGACCGGTTCCGACTGCGACGGCTGTTGGCGTCGCGAGGCCCAGCGCATCAGGACAAGCTATGACTATCGCTGAAATGGCGAAGGTCAGAGCGAAGAGGACTGGCTGCCGGGCAATGGCAAACCAGACGAGAAACGTAACTAGGCCCGTGCCGATGGCCAGCACCACAAGATACTGAGCAAATCTGTCTGCGAGTCTCTGACCGGGGGCTTTGGAATTCTGAGCGGCTTCGACGAGTTTGACTATCTGGGCGAGGGCTGTGTCCTCGCCTACTTTTGTTGCCTCGAACCTGGGCAGATCCAGATTGGTTGATCGACCCGCCTATGACATCATCTCCAACCTTCTTCGCAACTGGAATGGATTCGCCTGTTACCAGTGACTCGTCGATCGCCGTCTCACCCTCGACTATTGTACCGTCAACTGGCACTCGGTCTCCGGGTTTGAGAATTATGATGTTGCCGACTTGAACTTGAGAGGTTGGGATGAGGTTCTCTTTCCCATCTCGGAGAACTCTGGCTTGAGGTGGAACCAGCTGGAGTAGCGCCTGCAGGGCATCGGTTGTTCCGCGCCGAGATCTCATCTCCATCCAGTGGCCAAAGAGGACGAAGGTGACTAGGAGGACGGTTGCCTCGTAATAGGAATCGGCGCTTTGCAGGATTGTGAGGAGAACGCTGAAGCTGTAGGCGGCGGTTATGCCTACTGCGATGAGAACTGACATGTTTAGTGTGCGATGTTGGAGAGCTCTGAAGCTTGAATAGAGGAAAATCCAGCCTGAGTAGAAGTATACGGGGGTTGTTAGTAGAAAGAGAGTCCACGGAACTGGTATAGGGGCTGGCGGCTGAAAGCCGAAGATGAATTTTCCGAGAGGCGAGTAAAGGACGATCGGGACTGACAGTATTAGTGCGATGAAGAATTTCTGGCGAATGTCTAATTCCATCAACCTGGCCATTTCTCGGCCTGAAACACCGGTGTGTTCCATGCCCATCGTCATGGTCATGCTCATCCTGAATTTCTCCCATCGAGAATTCTTGGAAGCAGGCTTCATCGCGTGCTGGTGGTGCTCGTCATGATCCATACCTCCTTCGGTCTTGGCGACAAGGACTAGTTTCATCCCACATATTGGGCAGGTTCCAGGAGAGGTGGACCTGACCTCTGGATGCATAGGGCAAGTGTATGTCGTTGGGTCAGCGTTCATCTGGTGATGACTGGAGTGATCTCCGTGGTTCTCGGCACTAGTCATTCTGCTTCAACTCTCGAAGATGCTCTCGTAGTGTTCTTCTTTGCCTCTTAAGATTCCAACATGGAGAGCGCCCTCCATAGAGAGAGCTGACGGAGACGACGCAGCCCTTTCGAAGGGTGACTGAGCAAGACTTTACATTTGTAAAGGCGAGTAGTTTAGACGTGGAGGAAGCACTAGGGTTTCATGGCTAAGGACCCTATCTGTGGCATGTTCGTGGAGGAGGGTCCGCATGCCCTTACCGTCACTCTCCATGGGACACGATATTTCTTTTGCAGCGAATCCTGCCTAGTCCAGTTCCAGGCTCCGGAAAAGGCCCTTGCCCAGCTGAAGCGCCTCCTCGTAATCGGGACAGTGTTGACCATTCCCATTACTGCGCTAACCTATCTTCCCAATGTCCCGTCTAAGGACATCAACAATCTAGTCATGTTTCTCCTCTCGATCCCGGTCCAGTTCGTAGTCGGATTCAGGTTCTACCGCGGCTCTTACGACGCCCTCCGGTCACGAGTCGGGAACATGGACTTGCTGATCGCTATGGGAACGTCGGCGGCGTGGGCTTACAGCGCCATAGTGACGTTCTTCCCAGCATTCTTTCCGAGTAACGGGACATACTTCGAAACCTCAGCGATAATTATCACCTTGATACTGACCGGAAACCTTCTCGAACACCTGACCAAGCAAAGAGCCTCCGAGTCTGTTCGGAAGCTACTCGAACTCCAACCCACGATGGCCAGGGTCCTCCGAGACGGTAGCGAGGTCGAGATTCCTATTGAGGACGTTCGAGTTGACGACGTGTTTGTGGTCAGACCCGGCGAGCGAGTGCCCGTGGACGGGGTCGTATTAGAAGGAGGCTCTGCTCTTGACGAGTCGATGATAACCGGCGAAAGCCTTCCACGCGACAAGAGTGTCGGAGATGAAGTCATAGGGTCCACGATAAATAAAACTGGACTCCTAAAGGTCCGAGCGACGAAAGTCGGGCAGGACACCGTTCTCTCACAGATTGTAAAGTTGGTCGAGGAAGCTCAGGTGGGAAAAGCTCCCTTGCAGAGACTGGCGGATAGAGTGTCGGCGTACTTTGTACCATCCGTCATCCTGATAGCAACCGCCTCAGGTCTCCTCTGGTACTTTGCAGGCGGAATAGGCCTCGCCTTTTCCCTCTTAGCATTCGTATCAGTAATCGTCATCGCATGCCCCTGCGCCCTTGGAATAGCCACGCCTGCCGCACTATTGGTAGGGGCAGGTAAGGGAGCAGAAAGCGGGATCCTCATCAAAGGAGGAGAGAATCTAGAGGAAGCTCACAAGATCGACACGATAGTGTTTGACAAGACGGGAACCCTTACCAAAGGCGAGCCGTCTGTCACAGACGTTGTTTCATTAAACGGGGAATCCGCGAAGTCCATATTGCACTTTGCCGGGTCTGCCGAGCTGGGAAGCGAACACCCGCTGGCCCAAGCCGTAGTCAGAGAAGCCCGCAAGCTGCAGTCAGACCTGTCATCTCCTTCAAAGTTCGAGGCCATTCCAGGCCTTGGTATCAGAGCAGACGCGGATGGCCGCGGCGTCCTATTGGGCAATACTGACCTGATGAGAAAATTCTTCGTCCCAGTGGAAAGTAATTCCGAACAGCTAGAGCGGTTGCAGAACGACGGAAAGACAGCTGTATTCTTGGCGGTTGATGGAGAACCCTGGGCGATTCTGGGGCTCGCGGACACGTTGAAAGAGACCTCAGCGAGCGCCGTTAGGAGCTTGAGGTCAATGGGGCTCAATGTGATCATGCTCACAGGCGATAATGAAAGAACTGCCAAAACAATTGCTTCAAGCCTTAACATCGACCAAGTCATTGCAAATGTCCGCCCTGACGAGAAGGAGAAGGTAATCGAGAAGTTGCAAGCCGATGGTAAGAGAGTAGCTATGGTTGGAGATGGGATCAATGATGCTCCCGCCTTGGCCAAGGCGGACGTCGGAATCGCAATCGGAAGCGGGACAGATGTGGCGAAAGAGACGGGAGGGATAATTCTGATTAAGGATGACCTCAGGGACGTGGTCAAGGCGTTACAGCTGAGCAAGGCTACTGTGAGAAAGATCAAACAGAACCTGCTCTGGGCCTTCCTCTACAATGTGGCCCTAATCCCGATAGCCGCAGGGATCCTGGTGCCCTTCCTTGGTCCCGGAATCTATAACGTGCTCCCGCTCCTCGCAGGAGGAGCAATGGCGTTCAGCTCAGTAACAGTCGTCTCGAACTCGCTATTGCTGCGGAGATTCACGCCGAAAATCTAGGAGGTGGACAAATGCAAAAAGATCCAGTGTGTGGCATGGTGGTGGACGAGAAGAAAACGAACCTTACCTCGAAACACGGGGACAAGACCTTCTACTTCTGCTCAACATCATGTAAGACCACGTTCGACAAGGACTCTCACCGATACGGACACCAATAGTAGGCGCGTTAGCAAACCGAACAGAACCGAGCCCGATCAGGCAATACGCGCCACTGGTGGTGGAGGGATTAAGATTCCAATTCCGAACAGGGCATAACTCGTTGACTCCCAAGCAGTCCCAGGCATCGACGTACCCGAGGTTCCTTGGCATGGAACGTCCACCTCTCGTGGTATCAGAGGGGCCAAGAAGAAGACTGCGAGGAAAACCGGCGCCGCTGCGAGAAGTTTGCCATTCTTCATTTTCCTTGTTCTTCTAGACAGCAATCAACTAGCAACACGGTTTTACGGGCGTTGTCGTACCGAACAACTATCGAGTTGCCAGTCTTGTTCTCAACGGAAACTTCCCCTACCGATACGGCTTTGCCGGGCGAGACCCTAACGTTCTCCATACAATCTCCGTTTCTCTACCTGGTCGGGGTTCTTATCATCTTCTGCTCACCGACTCACAACTCAGAAGAACTATGAGCCGCTACTGACTTTCTCCGTGAACTGTGTGGAAATCTCATCATGCTAGAAAGTTTCAATCCCTGAAACTCTCAAACCGTTTCATTGTTCAACCTTAACGCTGGGAATTCGGGCGGGCCCGCTACGGGAACCCGAGAGCCGTCTTACTAGTCCTGATAGAAAAAATGGGAATGCCCTGGCTTTTCTAGGCAGGGGCTAAAGCTCTTCGACTCGATGTTATAGTTGAACCGGGCAGAGAAAGTCAGCAGCGGCATTTCGAGTCACGGTTACCATCCCGGCGTTCTGGGCTGAGAGAACTGCCTGTTCCGAGGTCAGTAGTACGGGTGTGATTCCTGAGTCAAAGGTTACAGTGAATACCTTCCAATGACCACCGTGATAGTCTGAACTTCCGGGAGCAACGGCCGCGATCCCGAGCTGTCCTGTGGCACCGTTTGTTACCTTGTAGAAATTGTCCAGGCCTTCATTGGGAAAAGCCGCTGGGGGAACCACAGTTCTGACTATGGTCCCGTTGTAATAGAGGTTACCTAAGCCAGGCGTGGCTGCAAAAGCCGGTGTTACTGGGAGGACCAGTGCGATAACAAGGGCCGAGAAGAACGCCATGGTAAGAGTTTTCATTCTTGCAATTCACCTCCCGGATTCTCGTAGGTAGCTTTCTCGGACCGGATACTTTACGGGTTTAGCGAGATTAAGTGTAGATTAGGTGTAGTTTTTCACCGCGTTGTTGTTCGCAGGAGAGCGATGATGGCCAGGGCCTCGGCAACGTTGATGCTCAGTAGGTAGGGAAGGAATGGGTCTTGGATGTACGAAGCCATGGTGAGGAACGAGTAGACTGCGAGGATGTTCTGGGCGAAGAGGATCGATGCGAAAACACTCAAGCCCAGGCTAAACTGGGCGTGAGTGTCCCTGTAAACGCGAAGGTAGACTGCGACTAGAACCAACAGAAGAACCGCACTTATAGCGGCTGTGTACATGCTAAGGTCCATGAGGAAAGACATTATCCCTTCACCTCCTGCTCAAACCCTAGGTCTGATCTGGGCCCATATCTCGTCGAAGAGAGGTAGATGTGCCTCCATCTCGGGCGATAGAAAGTAGAGCTTCCCGTACTTCTCTCCAGCAGATGAAACGAGATGATTCTTCTCGAGAGCCCGAATATGATGCTCGGCAACCCTGTAGTGAACATGGAGAGCTTCTGCAAGCTTGTTGATGTTGTAGGGTTCTCTTCGTAGGAGATTGATGATTCTTCCACGGTTGGGACCTCCTCGGGACCCGGCCAGAACATACCACAACAGACGCTTCCAGGATATTTCCGAACTGGACCTGGACATCCCCACGTTTCTGCCGTCCCGGATATGATCCCAACCACAACCTGCATTAAGACTTGGCCAGACTAGAAGGAGACTAACTTCCTTTAGAAGATAGGTCAGGATTAGGTCAGGATTACCCGTTGTCACTTCAAAGGTTGTCAGAGTTGGGGAGTTCTCTCACGATGAAGAGGCTGCCTGCAAGAGTTAGGTCCAGCACTCCCGTTGCCGTTAGTGCGGCGAGATCTGTGCAGATGGGCTCACCTGGTCCTTGTTGGTTCAGAATCAAAACAGCCGAACTTCTGAGGTTAAGACAAAAGGATCTGCAGCCTCTTCTTGAACTCAATCCCAAGATACCCCTGGAAAGACGCGGATTCACTGGGATACATCGTATGGGCAATAAGCTTAAGACCGATTTGACGTTCGGTCCGAATGTGGAAGATGAGAACAACTAAAGGCGTTCTTCTATTGCTTTCTGCTCTCTTGTTGACGGTTTTGCCCTCCACAGCTTTTGCTGATAGTGGCCACAAGACCTACCAGTACCTGTTAGGTGTCGACCCTCTCTGCAGCCTTGCCCCAGATGCCTGCCCCGATGTATCAAGTGCGCCGAACGGTGACATGGTGGCGGTCGCGGGAATGGGCACCTTCGACACTCGCTCAATGACAGCGACAGGCGACGGCACGTTCGTCCATAAAATGGCCGACGGGACCCCACGAGCGTCAGGCACCTGGCACGCGACGAGGCTGCTTGCGTTCCACTCCTTCGGAAGCGGGTCTGCGCAAGGATTACCATCGAACTTTGAAGGCGGACTTGCCCTCATTCAGGTGACGCTAAAGGTTGGCGATACGCCCGTCTTCAACGCTGTCCTCAAAGTGGGCTGTGAACTCGGGAACCCACCCGGCGGTATCCATGAAGGAATAGAACTGACTGTGCTGGGAGCAGGGATCAACTTCAACCTAAACGTCAGCGGATTCACGCTGTTCATTCTACAATAGAACAGGGCTCGTCAACCCGAAAAAACCCCCTTTTTTGGCATAACCTTTTTGAACTGAGACTTTCCCTCAGACTTTCCGAGTGCCCTCGTTCAACCAACATCGGTGCGCGGTGGATTTTCAGCATCGGCTTACCAATAAGTTTGAGCGACTCTTGCGTGTTCAGTGTTCTATGCCGTGATTGTTTTTCTTGAGACGACTCGTTACCATCGGTATCCAGGATACGAGTTCCTTCAGGTCAAGACCGTGATTTGCGAAGAGGCAAAGCAACGGTAACTATCAAATCATATATCCTCCATCATGACTAATCTCGATCCATCCTCACGGAGAGGTCATCTTCGCGAGAATATCAGAAAATCGTCACAGTGTTCATCACCGTCATGGTCATCGTCGTTGCTCTGGTGCTGGTGTTTTCACATGTTTCCAGTCCTACCATCCCTCAGAAATACCCCACGTATTCTGTCTACATTTTCACCAGAAACGGCAATCATACCCAATTCCAAGTATCCTATAGCGTCGGGTCAACGACTGGGATGAACCAAGTAGAATCGTTGAGCTTCGACAATAAAACGGCCCTCGGAAATTTTGTCCAGCTTAGGGACGAGGATTGCATCTCTTTTATCATAGAGAATACTACGGCAGAATTTCGATTGAGGGTTGACTGCGACAACGTCGGCGTCTACGTCCTGACAAGAAACGGGAATCATACCCAGTATCAAACGTCCTATGTCAACGGAGCAACGGATATGGTTCAGATTGAATGGTTGAGCTTTGACAACAAAACCGCTCTTGGAGGGCTTGTCCACTTTAGCCCCAAGTGTGTCTCCACTGTTGCTGAGAATACTCCACTCGAATTTCGAATCAGAGTTCAATGTTGACATACGAGCATCATCAGCGTCTAGGTACATGGATTCTGATAGTCCAGAATAGAAGTGAGAGGGTGTCAAGACATGTCGCGGTGACGTAGGAAGCCGGAACCCAAGCAAGGGGCAGGTCGTGTTTGACTAGTCGAATTCCCATTCGAATTCCAGACTTGGAAAAACGATCGGGAACTCAGGGATAGTAAAGGGCAAGATCCCTCTGCCATACGCCATCCCGCAGCGTCGGCAAATGTACTGTTTCGCTAACAGTGTCGAGGCTAATGACGGCTTGAAAGTGAAAAATATGGCGATCCATTACACTCCCACTAATTCGCGATCGCCAGTATTCATTGTACGTACTGAGGACACCTTAGCCCTCTTAGTCGAAGCCCGATTCTCTGGTAGAAATGATAACTGAAAGAGAGAAGAGTCAATCAAGGAGGATAAAGTGTTCACGCAAATGAAACTTTCCAGATTGAAAGAGCACCCAATCTCTTTTGTATTCAAACCAACAAAGTAAGCAGAGCCTGGTTGACTCTTGAAATCGGTTGCCAGGAACCTTTCTGATCGGCGACTGCGGAAGAGCATCACTCGTATTTTGCGGGACAGTGAACTCTGCTCGATGGCTACACTGGACCCACGGAACCGGCCACATATCAACACGGCGTATTTCTGTTACAGAGGACTTGATGGTCTGGAAATATTCTTCCTGTCGGACATTAAGTCTCGTCACTGCAGGAACTTGTTGAGGAATCCGTCTATGGCGATGACGATCTTCCGGACCAGCCAGCCTTGGGACGCTCCTGGCCGTGGACTACAACTATTCGGTACATGTTCTCAAACAGAAGGACAACTGGCCCGGAGAGCGAGACAAGTATACGCGAAGCGGTTTCCATCCTATGCGAAGTGGATGTCCAGTACGAAAAAAGGCGAGAAAAAACTGGCAGAACAGTTGATGTCTTACAGGTTCTACAGGTTTCTGCCGCGGCAGCTGAAGGTATTGGACGAAGCAGAGTATGGAGGAGCAGTATTCATCATGGTGAATATCGGGCGAAGAAATCCCGCGTCAAAGACCGAATAAGCTTCTCCTAGGGCCTGGATCAATGGTATTGACGCTTTTCTTCCCACGTTTTCTTGACCCCCTCGGTCTGAGTCTGACTGAGTACGCCGCGCAAGATATACGAAACTGTAAGGAGCGGGATATCTCATGTTCACGGTTGAGGAGCGCGATCTCGTTCGCAATCGCATAGTGCAAATGAGCCGTGCAGACCCTCGACTAGTCGGGGGTGCTCTGGTAGGGTCTACAGCAGGCGGCGGTGGCGACAGATGGTCCGACTTGGACCTCACTTTTGGGCTGGCTGACGGCGCGGCAATAGATGATGTTCTCGCTGATTGGACGGCTCGTCTTGTGAACGAGTTCCAAGCAGTTCACCTATTTGACCTCCCACATCTGTCGACGATCTACAGAGTCTTCCTTTTGCCGAACAATCTTCAGGTCGATTTGTCTTTCACTCCCGGGAACAAATTTCTTGGCAAGGGTCTCAGGTACGATTTGCTCTTCGGGAACGCTCTCGAAAGGGACCCTGCCAAGCAGACCTCGGCCGAACAGACCTTCGGACTTTCCGTGGTTTATTTGCTTCACGCCCACGCCTGCATTGCTAGGGGGAGGATGTGGGAGGCTGAGTACTGTATCAGTGCGGCTCGAGACCAGGTGCTCTCGCTTGCGTGTCTTCATAAGGGTCTAAAGACAAGTTACGGTAGAGGGTTCGATGATTTGCCTCCGGAGACCTTAGAGTCTGTCATCGGAGCTCTCGTGGGTTCACTTGAAAAAACTCGGCTGATAGAGGCACTCTGCAGATGCGTTGGTGCGCTTCTGCAGAATTCCCAGGATGTTTCCGTGCTTGCTGGGAGGCTTGAACCGCAACTTCGTGAGCTCAAGTCGTATCAATAGGATTGGCTGGAGGAATGAACCAAGACTCACGTCCTCCCTTCTGGGCTGGTATTATACCGAATCCCTAATGAAGAGGCCTCAAGGATTAATCGGAATGTGTAGCGCGAACCAATCATTCTTCTTACGACGAGAACTTAACCTCACTTGCGACTAAGATTTTCGGGACTCGACATTCTCAGATTCAGGTATATCTAAGGATAGCTTCAGATGTGTTCACTTGTACACAGTCATTATTTAATCGTACTGGGCGCATCTGTTGCGGAAAAATTGTCAACTGTCAAAAGCCTTCTCAACCATCACAGACTCACTAAGATTATTCCCGCTGTTCTGACGATTGCTCTCCTCACTCTTCCAGCTGTCTTGTCGCACAGTATCGTTCCCGTATTCGCGGTCACAAGCAGCGCCACGTCCACGGAACAGCTCGTAACCGACTATTCTGCAGTGTTTGTCGGCCAGGTCAACGTCGCCACTCTTCCCGCTTCAACTGAAGGCATCGACACTCCGTTAGGCCTGCCAGACTTGTCTCTGGCCACCCAAGCACAATCAGGGGCCGCCGACCCGTCTTTTGCGGTCGTTACGCCAGGCTCCCAGTCATTCATACACATAGTGAAAAGCTTCGCAGGGACACCTGGAACCAATCCCAACCCCTGCCGATGCTCACCTCCAGACATGGGCCTCGCAGCAAGCTCCAAGTTCGTCGTTCAGATGGTGAACCTCGCAGGTACGATCTGGAAGAACAACGGTGTAAAAGTTACAACCTTCTCGCTCTCCGACTTCTGGTTCCTGCCCGTGAGAGGAGGACCTCTAGGAATCGGAATGAGCGACCCGCTGGTTCTCTACGACGCTGCAGCAGACAGGTTCTACGCATCTATCATCGACACTTTCGATGTGAATCGAGTAAACTTCGCAGTAACGGCCACGAACGACCCCACTGGAGCATGGTTCATCTACCGTGTCATAGCTAACTGCAATGCTGCCACACCATACTCAAATTGCTCTCCTAGCTCATCTAATACACTTCCAGACCAGCCTTACATCGGCTATAGTAGCGACAAGTTCCTCATAACCGCAAACGACTTCGACATCACAACGAACGCCTTTCTCGGATCGCAGTACTGGATCTTGAACAAGGCTGAGATGCTCTCAGGCTGCACAGCCCCAACTTCATGCCCCCAGGGGCGCAATATTGACGCCAAGACCAACGCCATACCCAACAACAACTTCGCGATTCGGCCGGCGCAGCACCTGAGCGCGACACCCACTCTCACCGGGGACACAACTCCTACCGCCTACATGGCGGAGAACTGTCTCACGGAAGTACCTCCCGGGATTCTCTTCAACGTCTGCCCTACCGCTCCTATCCCCGCCGATCCAGGCGGAATAAATGTCTATACGATTCATGGCACCCCTCCCTCTCCAACCTCTGTCATGACCACAACGGTTCCCATTCATCGGATAGCCTTTGCACAAAGATCCGATCAGCCAGGGAACCCGGCGAGCCTTGACACGCGAGGCTCAGGTCGAATCACAAGTGTAGTCTGGAGGAGCAATCTGCTATGGACAGCATTCAACGACGGCCCGTCCTCATCAGGCTGCTCGCAACCCTCCTGTGCTCGCCTTGACCAGATCAGCACAATAGCCCCCTACATGACTCTTCAAGACATGGATCTCACACTGCCGGGAACGTCCGTGTTCTATCCCGCGCTCAGCACCGACACGCAGAATAATCTAGTCGTACTCTACGGATCCTCAAGCTCGACTAAGTTTCCGGACCTCGAAGTCGTAGGACAGCTCAGCACTATGGCACCCAACACTGTCTCACAGGCGGCAGTAATCGTTGCTGGTACGGCGGCAGACCTCAGCGGCCGCTGGGGAGACTACTTCTGGGCGGCTACAGACCCGGCGACCCCTAACACCTTCTGGGTCTCGGGCGAGTACCGCACGGTAAGCCTCTTCCAGGGCTGGTCGACACAAGTCGGAGAAATATCATTCAGCACCACCTAGCTTTCCCCAATTTCCACCCTTCTTTTTTTTGAAATTTGTAGCATAGCGTCAGGACGAAACCGAGGCAAGCTTCTGAGAGATCATTTCTTCTTCAGACAATAAGATACCCTGATGAGGGATGCTGTCGAGGTATGCTGATTAGGGTCTACGTGACTCCGAACGCGAGAGAAGCCCGCATGGTCAAGGTCAGCGACGACTATTTTGAAGTCCGGGTGGATGAGATGGCTGTGGGTGGCCGAGCGAATAAGAGACTTCTGGAGATTCTGGCCGAACACTTCAAGGTCCAAAAATCGAGAATCTCCATTCTCAAAGGAACAAAAACAAGAAACAAGCTAGTCCAGGTAATTCTCGAACGCCCTCCTGACTCGCCACTGCAATCTTGACAAACTTCGCATCGGCGCTGGTTTATTTCTGCCTTGAGGGAAATGATATTCTGAAGGGCGAGTATCCTTTGGCGGGCAGCGAACCCATTGTTGATCATGGTGACGGTTCTCCAGCCGTCCCAGAGAACGGATTGGAGGGCCCAGCGCAGAAAACGGCTGACAAGCGGCCGGAACCAAGACTCCCAATCTTCTCAATCCTCGACTCGATAGACTTCTCGGAACACTTCATAATCATCGGTGATGTCGGAACGGGGAAGAGCACCGTAACCCCGATTCACGAATACGGATTGTGGAAGGGGAAGAAGCAGATTGTCATCCGCGAGCCCTCGAGGGCCACGTGCAACGCTCTCTTCTATTCGCTCCAGGCGCTTCATCCAGAACTGGGAGATGAGCTGGCTGTCATTACGAAGGACACTCAGATCAATGTCAGCGGCAACATCAAGATAGTTACAGACGGCGTCTTACTAAGAATGCTGGCTGAGAACGCGATCTATGATTCTTCGATCTACTTTGACGAAAGCCACCAGATGACATCCCAGCTAGAACTCTGCATGTCACTCGCAAAAAAGCAGGAAGCCAGCGCGAGGAACCTGTTCCGGGTCATGAGCGCCACAATCGACCCGAAAGAGTTCCTATCCTTCCTAGGCATCTCGAATCTTTACCGAATGAGCGGTCGCAGATACCAGGTCTCGCTCGAGGTGGAGCTTGCAGACGACCTAAATGGAATGTTCAAAACTCTAGACCGCTATCTTTACTCGCAGCCCCGCGACGAGTCCTGGCTAGTCTTTCTGCCCACGAGGCGGCTAGTCGAAAAGTATGCCAGCAGCTATCGGGGCGTCTATATTCACGGAGGCCTTGAAGGCTCGGAAGTCAATAGGATCCAGCGCCGAGCCGAGCTCGACAAGAATCTGAGAATCTTTGCAACAAACGTGATCGCTTCTTCCGTGAACATCTACGTGGACAACGTGTTGATTTTTGATGACGTGATTGACAGCAAGGACAAGCTAGGTCAAAAGACGCTACACTACACGAGCATAGACAACAACTCTCTATTACAGATGATAGGCAGAATCGGACGCTTCAAGCCAGGCCGATCCGTCATCCTTACCGATGCGCCTCTTCCGAAGAAGATCGATCCGATACCCGTGCGCAAGGCTCTCGAGACCGAGACCCCGTTCGACTTGGTGCTCCTCATGTCAAAGTATGGCCTCAAACTCTCCGAGCTGGAGTTCATGTCAAGGGTAGACCATCGCGAGGTCGCTTTTGCAGAGAACTGGCTCGTCGAGATTGGAGCAATCGACCGGCAACGTAAGACTACTTGGAAGGGGCTCTTGATGAGCGAAATCCCGTACGAGCCTGACTTTGCACACATGATCTCCAGCGCTCTGATCTCCGGAGATTATGATATGGCAAGATGGCTCCTAGCCAGCGGTTCGTTCGGCGACTCGCTTAACCACGCTTACAAATCAGAGAGGGAACGCGAGGCTCGCCGGTTCCTGTACGGCTTCGACAGAACAAACGAGCTTAACATCAAAGCGCACCTTCTCAAAAGCTACGCAGAGGACAACGACGGATCATTTGTCTCAAAACTGGTCGCGAACGGACTCTTCCCCGGATTCGTGGAGGAAGCGTGGAAGAACCATGAAGCAGCTAGAGAAGCACTCAATGACCTGCTCAGCGCGTCAAAGAAGAGACCCATACTCAAAGAGGTCGTCGTAGACGCTGATGCAACCAGGCTCAAGCCATACCTCGAAAACTGCTTATCGTTCGAAAGATTCGGCCCACACGAAAGAAAAGGCCACGAATTCAAGGAAATGAGCATCGAAGGACAGTACTATGCAAGAGCCTTGACGATAAACTACAGACGCATACTGTTCGACATAATTGCGATGAATTCTCCGAGCAAGCGTCGCCACCAAGCCAGGCGATAAGACCATGAATCAATCTAAACATCGACCAGGCACACGCCAACTGCTTAGCGGAAAGTGATTAATTCGCGACTGTCCGACGGTCTTGACACTTCACCCAAATGATGACGGGATCGCAAAACAGATCCCGCTGGTCAAAATACGGAAAACCCATCCTTCTGTGAAAACACCCTACGAAAGACTCAGGCCTATTCTACACCTCCCAAGTAATTTCTTAGCGTTTCGGAAGATTCTTTACAAGTGCAAACTTTCAGGGCCTATTTCGCCTCCTATACAAACCTCGTCAAGAGTGTGAGAAGCTCCAAAAGTCTTAAGAAATCTCATCATGGACACTTCCAAGTCGTCTGTCACCTATCATCCGCCCAGTTTTCAGGAACCGCGAATGGTTGGTAGCAGCGCCGAAGAGGCGGGCCATAAGAGAACCGAACTCAAAATACGGGAGGTGAAAGGGATAGTGAAAAATTTTGGATCCGTATTCTTCCTTCTAGTACCCCTACTCGTTCTCCCCACGGTCCATGCGACGCAGATTATCAGCGGTAGCGGTCCGTTCTCGACGACAGTCATCAGCTCGGTGACAAGTCTTGTTGACGGGATTGCGATCATCCACGAGACCTTTACTCTTAGTCTCACAGGCTTCTTTGTGGGAACAACGCTCGGCACAGCCCTAGTGGTAATAGATCTGTCCACCGGAAGCGGAGTTTTCCATGGGATGCAAACGTTTACCGGCACGGCCAACGGAGTAGCAGGAAGTTTCCAGATGAGCTTCTCAGCCGAGATCACAGGATTCACCAGCTTCCAAGGACAATTTACAATCCTTACCGGCAGCGGCGGTCTGTCAAACCTACATGGGCACGGGACCATCGCGGGCATCGTGAATGTCAGCGGCACCTATTCGGGAACATTCACCTTCACCTAGGAAACTAAACCGGCCCAAATAACAGGTTGGACTTCCCTTTTTCTTTCGCCTACGAGGAAGTTTCGACAGGCTCATTCTGTGATATTCTCTTCGATGCCATACAGCTTTGTGGGAGACAGCTGAGGAGCGGCTACAACGCGCTCTGAGATGGGTTGCGTCGAAGCTTCCAAGACATTGCGTCCGGCGAGTTTCACAGACGCCGCTACGCCAAGCTTAACGCGTCACCAACATTCTCTGTCTGTAACTATCCTCTTTTCGAAAATAAGCATGCTTTTCTCGACCCCCGGGGTGGCCGTTTTTCCCGCGCCCCGCCCTTCGTGGAGCGAAACAAAACCGGACACGAAATCGCCCGTTATCAGCCCTGTTCTCGAATCTGGCGCCCCGCCCCCCAATTCTGACCGGGCGACCCTTCTTGACACGGGGACAAAACCGCTAGATTCGCCCTAGCATCTATGCCCAGACTAAGCCCCGAGTCCCAGGACTCGCCCAGAATCCTTGCCAGACAGCCTGAAACCTCAGCGAAAAAGGGGGGTCTTAGCGACTCGACCTCGCGACGCAAAAGTCCCAGAGCAGCTGTCTAACCGGACATTCAGTGTTTAGTGGACTGATCTATCCCGTTCGGTTGCCTACTGTGGTTTCCAGGCCATTCCCCTATACTGCGTGGTGGTAACAGGCGATGTCGCGAGCTTCGCTAGCGTCCCGTTCGTGTAGGTTAGCACAGTCCCAGATCCTCCTGCAATATAGGCTGTCCCTGATGAGGACCAGCTGATACTGTAGAGCCAGCTAGAGGTCAGCGTCGGAAGCATGGTCAGTGTCGAACCATTCCATGTGAGCACCATCCCGTTATCCCCAGCCAGCAACGCTATGGTCCCAGCCTGGTTGAACGAGATAGCCCGTATAGCATTGCCTGGAGGAACGATGCTCGTATTGATCGCTCGGACCGTTGTTCCGTCGAACTGTAACAGCGTCCTGTTGAGCCCACCGATCAAAGCGTACCCGCCGTTCGGGTTCCATGCTGCCGCGTCCAAGTCGAACGTTGTTCCAGTAGCGAACGATCGGACAGTTGTTCCATCGTATGTCAGCGTCAGCCCGCTTTTACCGACTAAAAGCGCGTAACTACCGCTCGGCTGCCAGTTGATAGAGAGGATGGTCGTTGACGCGTTCGATATGATCGTGACCTTGACACCGTCATACTTGAACAGGATACCGGACGTGCCTCCTACCAGCGCGTAGGACCCGTCAGGCTTCCAAGACACAGTCCAGAAATTGAACCCTGTCGAGATACCCGTTGGAATAGTGGTTAGCGTTGTTCCGTCGTACTTGAGAAGAACTGCAAAATCCCCTGATATCAACGCGTACGACCCATCAGGCTTCCAGGCAACAGATCGCAACGGCGTCGTCACAGGCTGACCGATCAAAGTCAACGTGCCATTCTGGTATAATTTGGAAACTTTACCGTCCGCGGAGACGATAAGAGCGTAGGCTGGTTTCGGAGCCGCCGATACTGCTGTGACAGTCACACTACCAGTACTGCCGAGATGCGACGAGTCACCAGCATAGCTCGTGGTTATCGCATGCGAGCCGGTCACGCCAGCAGTGTAACTGACTGAGCAACTTGCAACACCAACAGTCCCCGTAGCCGCAAGTGCGCAGCTGGGCTGGCTGAAAACACCGGTCGAATTGGAAGCAAAACCGACAGACCCACTAGGAGTAATCGCAGCGCCAACGTCAGTATCAGTCGCCGTGGCAACGCAATTGGTCGCGGTGTTGTTTGTCACAGGATTCGGCGAGCAAGAAACACTTGTAGAAGTAGCTCGTTTGCCAACAAGAACGGCAGTGCTACCTGAGCTCGTGCTGTGGCTCGAGTCGCCACCATAGCTTGCGAGTACCGACAATGATCCGGATGACGATGGAGTGATGCTTACCGAACATGATCCGCTAACGAGTGTACACGAGCCGCCGGGTGTGAAGGCCACGTTTCCAGTCGGAGTTATTCTTCCTGAACCGGAAGAATCAACCACAACCGCGGTGCAACTGGTTGCCTGGTTCACAACAACACTGCTTGGACTGCAACTAACAGATGTTGAGGTTGTCCGAAGAGTGACTGTGAGGCTGAACGCTTGAGTACTACCATTGTGAGTTGCGTCGCCGTTGTAAGTGGCAGCGATGCTGTGAGTCCCAGCGCCACTTGTTGGCGTGTAGGTCACCTGGCAGCTTGATGATGTTGCAGTTTGGCTGACAAGTGTGCACGGAGAACCAGCAAACGCGCCGGCTCCATTGCTGGCGAAGCTGACAGTGCCTGTCGGTGTCGTCGGACCGATCGTAGTCGTATCACTAACGCTAACAGTACATGTGGTTACCTGGTTCATCGCGACAGAGGAAGGCGAGCACGCGACTGTGGTAGTCGTTGAGTACTTGCCGAAACCGATCGATGCGGACCCTTGGCTCGCCAAGTGAATTGTATCGCCCGAATAACTTCCGGTTATCGTGTGTGTCGCAACCCCCACAGGCGTGTAAGTCACCTCGCAACTGGCAACTCCAGATGTGCCCGTGCCCGAGAGATTACAAGTGTTAGAGCTGAAGGCTCCAGTCGAATTAGTCGTGAAGCTCACAGAACCGACAGGCCTGACAACCGTTCCAGGCGAATTATCGGTGACAGTTGCAGTGCAAGCCTCGTCGACACCGAGACCATTCGGAGCGCAACTCACCGTCGTACCGGTTGAACGCTGACCAACAGTGATTGTCGAGAAACTGCTCCCGCCGAGGTGAATTGAATCTCCGGTGTAGGAGGCAGTGATCAAATGATTCCCAGTAGCACCTGGCGTGTATGACACACTGCAACCGGCCACTCCCATTGAAACGGCGGCGATAGCGCAGCTCGTCGCCGAGAAGGTTCCAGGCGAGTCCGAGACAAAGCTGACACTGCCAGCTGGAGTAACAACGTTCCCACCGCTTGAATCGGTTATCGTCACCGTACAATTGGAAGCCTGATTCACAACAACTGGGCTAGTGCAGGAGATCGCGGTTGAAGTAGTGCGCGGACTGATGATCAGGCTAGCGCTGGCACTGATGCTCGCATCGTGAGTTGTATCGCCATTGTACGCGCCTGTAATCGTAGCAGTGCCTGTAGCAATCGCAGTGAAAGTTACAGAACATCTGCCCGAAACTAGGGTGCAGGTCGCGGAGCTGAAAGATCCAGCCGCTCCGGTCTCGGTGAAATTGACACGACCCGTTGGAGTGATCGATGTTCCCGGTGACGTGTCAGATACTGTTGCAGTACATGAAGAAGCCTGATTTACAACGACTGGGCTTGAACAGTTCAATGCGGTAGAAGTCGTCCGTGGGTTTACTGTGATAGTTGCGGCTGCGCTGGTGCTCCCGCCATGGGACGAGTCACCACCATACGTGCCAGTAACCAACGCGTTTCCTATGGCAGTCGAAGTGAACGTAACAGAGCAACTACCTGAAGATAAAGAGCAAGAGGTGGAACTGAATGAGCCGGCAGTGCCCGTCTCAGCAAATGTGACAGTACCCGTGGGAATGATTGGAGAGACCGTCGAGGTATCACTTACCGTCGCGGTGCAAGTGGAAGCCTGGTTCACGATCACCGAGGAAGGCGAGCAGCTAACATCAGTCGCCGACGTATGCTGGCCTACGAAAACCTGGACAACAAGCAGGTGTACCAGTGAGCCGCTCGTCGCCTTGATCGTCACGTTGTAGATGCCCGATGCCTGGTTAGACGGTACCTGAATGTTGAGGACACTACTTGTCGTCCCGTTCGCTGTGAGACTCGGATTGTTCGGGTTCAGAGTCGCTTTCGGTCCGGCCGGACTCACGGATACCGTAGTGGATATGCCTCCTTGGAATCCGTTAATGCTTTGGAATAGGATCTGGGAGGTTCCCGTCGAGCCAGCGGGAATATCCAAAGTTGCCGGGTTGGCTGTCATGTTGAAATCAGGTACCCGCACAGTCACATTCAACGAATGGACCAACGGACCACTCGTGCCTGTCACAGTCACAATGTAGATCCCGGTCGGCGCGGTCTTACTCGCGGCGACTTTCAGATTGTCGTTGACGGTTTGCCCAGCGGACAGGCTCACGGTTGGGTTTTGCATCGAGACGGTCAATCCCTGGGAGGAGACGGACGTAGCAAGAGATACAGTCCCCGCAAATGTTCCTAGGCTTGTTACTGCTATCTGGGACTGGGTGTTCTGGCCCCGCTGAACCGTTAGAAGGTATGGATTAGCTGCGAGCTTGAAGTCAAACGTCGACACCGTGACACTGTTCGAGACAACAGCTGAGTGACCGGCCGAATCGCTCGCGGTCAGAGTTACTGTATAGGAGCCAGCTGATGAGTAGACATGGGTCGTCGGGCTCCCTGTTGCCGAGCCTCCGTCTCCGAAGCCCCAGAGGAATGTGTACGGGGAAGTGCCTCCAGAAACCGAGGCCGTGAACGTGACAGTCTGGCCAGCAGTGGGAGAAGATGGACTGAAATTAAAGCTAGCCGACAAAGGCTGCGGGCCAGTGACACTGATCGGCTGCTGCGAGTTAGCCGTTTGTTGAGGGGAGCCACTGTCCCTTACCGTCAAAATCACTGTAAAGGTTCCAGGCGATGAATAACTATGGGTAGTAGACGACCCGATCCCGGTAGACCCGTCTCCAAAAGACCAACTGAAAGCATACGGAGCTGTTCCGCCGCTGGCTGACGCAGTAAATGTCACCTGTTGCCCGGCCTCGGGCGAGGATGGACTAGATACAAAGCTAGCAGTCAGGGACGGATTCGACTGATGCAGACGCCATCCGGTGATCGGGTGGGTCTCCCAGTGAGCGTTGGGCGCTTCCGGATCCCAGTAGACAAATCCTTGAATGTCGAGGGAAATCGCGCCGTCGGAAATGTCCTGGACGATCGTGCTGTTGTTGCAGACCGTCGAGGCTGGTCCGCAGTATCCTTTGGCCATCCAGTCCTGGTCGAATTCTATATGGAGATGGCCGCTGCTGGTGCCTATCGAGAACACGTTCCCTGTGCTGTCACAGAAGGTGCTTCCACCGTAGCTCCCCCCACCGTTCACCGGGTCGTAATTTGCAGAACAGTCCTCGTACCTGTAATCGGAGGTCAGGTAGACATTGTCAACTTCGACGTATGAGGGTATTGACCGACCGTTGATATTGGTCAGCGTGCATGGGGGAGAGAGTGCTCGCTTGTTCGGGATGCCTCCAGCTGTCGAGCTGGTCTGCCATTGGCTTCCCGCAAGGCTCTCCGATGGATATGCGCTGCCGAGGATGGAGCTGAGAGCCGTGAGCGATGGAACGCATGGAACGTTAGGGTTCCAAGAACCCACCGCAATAACAGCGCGTGATGACCCGAGGTTGTTCGCGGAATCGACAGCGGTCAAGGTCACGTTGTAATAGTTGGCCGAACCGTACGCGTGGCTGACCATTGTCCCAGTGGCCTGGGCACCATCACCAAAGTCCCAAGTGAAAGAGTATGGAGGGACACCGCCTGATGCAGATCCCGTGAAGGTCACTGTCTGTCCAACTTGCGGGCTTAGAGGTGACCATGAAGCGGATGGGACAGGGGTGGAACCTCCCCAGAGGCTGAAGGTGTCGGAGTAGGTTCCTGAGAAGTTCGTGTGTACATCTATTCTGCTGGAGGAGACTGTGTATTTTGTGAAACCAAGACCGTTACCAGGTGTATTACCGCCCATAAGTTTGACGAAGTATGGTGCCTCTGCAGCGTTGGCCCCACCGTTTGATGATGTGTTGTTGACTGAGTAGAGATCGTTTGCCCATGCTCCCTGCACCACTACGACTGAACCTGCACCGGGAGTATAGTAGCCCCGGGTTCCGTCGTCGACGACGCATCCTGAATTGTAGAGTGTGTAACCGTTGCTGTCTGTCTTGATGCTTGCGCATCCCGCGGCCGAATTGAGAGCGATCTGCTTGCTCCTTTCGTAAGCGTTGTCGTGGGCTTGAATAATGAGATCCACTTTTTTCTGGACGAGCATATTGAAGAATCCTATGCCCATTGAGCAGGTGGCGTCGCTAGCGCTTATGCAGAGCTTGTGGGTTGCCACAATGACCCATTTGATCCCGGTCGCTCTGGCATTGTCGATGGAGTTCGAGACCCAGTTGTAGTGTACGTCTCCGCTCCCGTACGGCCAGCAACCATACTGGTCAGTACAGGGCTGGCCTGTCTGCGAACTGCAATTCGGAGACGAGGTGCATACCCCGGTCATGTTGTAGATTTTTGGCGATGCAAAGATGAAACGAGCAAAAGGATTCGTTGCGGGATAATCGAAATAGTATTCCTTACCATAACAAGCACCTGAAACTGGCCCACATACTAGAGGGACCCCAAGAGTGAGGGGGCAGCCGTTGACATATCTCTCATAACTGTGCGTCTCTCCAAAGGTCGCTGAATTGTGTCCGCCGGTGTCGTGGTCGCCGGGGAGAATCTGGATTCCGTTGAATGAAGACTTGAACTGGCCACACCAAGTGTTACCGGTAACCGACGGGTCATAGCTGAGATCACCCAATCCTAAGAAGAAGTTTGGACTCGCGGTCATCAAGCGGTTCAAGCTGTTCACAGAGGTGCTAACAGTAAGGCTCCCCATGTCTCCGGAAGCGGCGAACGAGAAGCTGGCAGAGACCGCGTTAGCTGGTGGAACAATCCCGTTAAAGATTGTTGAAAACGAGAATACTGACAGAGTCAGCAGTAACATAGCAAGAGGAAGAACACGTCTCATCCGATTCGCACAAAACTCTCTACCGAGACACTATTAAACATGTTAGATTTACCCATAAAAAGCTATAATTGTCAGTCCCTGGATATACATTCTGCTTGATCGTTGGGTTGATGATCTAAGCCGCACGCACATCACGACTCTCCTCGCCACGATGGGAGAGAGTTAGTAATTTTTACTCGTGTTGAGTCAAGGCCTCTTCGGTTCAAGAGACTTGAATGTTCAGTTTCTGTCTGGAACCCAAGTTTGAATTAGCTAAAGGTCCAGTATCTTGTCCTGTATCCTAGTATGACATTCAAGGCGTACATGGACAACATTCAGGCGAAGACCGGTAAGACGCAGGAGGACTTTTGGAAACTAGCCATCAAGAAGCACTTCGTGAGGGAGGGCAAGATCGTTGCAAGGCACGCCGATCTTTTGACATGGTTAAAGTCGGAAATTGGACTAGGGCACGTGCATGCGAACTTTGTCATATTGTACCTACGTTTGCGTGCAAATGACCCGAAAGTTAGTACTCAATTGAAAAAATGGGCCTATAGCACAGGATATCAAGAATCGAAATAACATACATTTCTGTAACTTTTCTTTTTCTGTAACAATTTTTTTTCCGCTAACTAATCTATGACCTCCCGGGGGGTCCGTTTTTCCCGCGCCCCGCCCTTCATGGCCAAGACATCCACTGACCGCGAAATCGCCCGTTATCAGCCCTAATCCCGAATCTGGGAGATCGCCCGAACGTTCAAGGGTTGACCCACGCTTTCAAACGCGGAAAAACCCGACCCCATTCAAGCCCGTATGTTGCTTGGATCAGCGGGATTCGCCCATTTAGTGTGGGAGAACCCATCAGCATCTACACCTATTAGCAACTCACAACCCGATAACCAGTATAATGAAAGCAGGGCCAATACAGCACCAGCTTTCACACGCACACCTAATCATCGACAAATACGGTGCAGAATAGAGTGCCCTCTAAGAGACGCATAAAGCTCAACAGGAAGAAGATATCGAGAGATACAATCGCCATCATACTCCTACTCGCCACCATCACACCAACCGCCCTCCACACCACCAGAGCCCAGGATCTCACAACCAGCTTCACCTACGCCCCAACACAACCAGCAAGAACCGAAACCATCAGCTTCAACGCCACCGCAAACGGCGGCAGTCCACCCTACAGTTTCTCATGGGCATTCGGGGACGGCATAACGGCAACAGGCTCCACCGTATCCCACAGCTACTCCTCCAGCGGGACCTACACAGTGACCCTAGCCGCGACCGATTCCCTCCAACAACAAACCCTTCAAGCACAGAACATCATCACCACCAACTACCACCCCTTCAGTTTCGGCATAGCCAGCGACATCGGCAACATCGGAGTCGGCTACAGCGACAACTCATTCTACGCACCCCGACAGAGCCTACTACGGCTCGGCAATACCACCGGACTCAGCTTTTTCATCGCGGACGGATGGCTCGCAGACGGCTACTACTACCGGAACGAAGCCGCCTGGTGCAACGGGTTCAAAGCTCACTATAACAACATCGTCCTCGTCGCCGGTGAAACCGACACCGGCTGGACAGGCGTCCCGTACGATGACATAATCTACGACGCCAACAACAACGGAGCATACGACAATTCAGGCTCAGGGCCAGACAGTATCCTCTTCAACGGATGGGGCGGCGGGAGCAAACTACCGGGCCCACTCAATGGAAGCCCCATCTTCAGCGACAGCAAGCTCCTGTACTGGGACGCCAACCAGAACGGCCAGTACGACCCAGGTGAATCCATCGTAGATGACACCAGCGGCTCGGGCAGGATGAAGAGCTACTACCCCGTCATGGTAGGACCAATACCTCCCACCGGTGTCCCTCTATCCCTCGACTCCAAGCTCAAGTACTTCCAGCGGGACAGCAACTCATTCTACGTTCGCCCCCAGACCAACAACGACTTCGAACAGTTCATAGCCAACTGCGGCTTTCCCGCGTCACTTGGAGCCTGGCACGGGAGCGGAATCAACTGCATCAACCACCTTCCCGGCGAACCCGGCTACGCCTTCCCCAGCTGCTACGGCCGGGAATACTATTTTGACTACGGGTACCCAACACCCGAACTACGCATAATAGTGATCAGCCCCACGGTACAGAACATCACCGGCCACATGATAACCTTCGGAACAGACGTCTGGCTGTACCAGAAGAACGACCCCCACTACAACTGGGTCAACGCCACCATACAGGCGGCCCGAGCCGCCGCAATCCCCCAGACCATGGTCGTCAGCTTCGACCAGTGTCTAGGCACTACTGTAGAAGAGTGCGGGCAAAGCTATCACCACCAGAGCCCATACGACTCCTCAGGGACCAAGTTTGAGGCTGACCTACAATCCTTGTTGTTGGACAGCCTTGGTCCCCAAGGCACGAGGCTGACCTATCTGGTGCAAGGGGAGGACAAGGGTTACGCCCGCTTCTATCCTCTAGCAACTCATCCCGGGGCCCCGTTCACCAGCGACGGGCTGGGCTGCCTCTGGGACAGTTCGACAGGCAACCACGGCTTTCCCCTGACAAAATACTCCTATGATACCCCTGCCGACCTATTTCCTGAGTACAGTTCAGCCTGTTTCGCCAACCCCCAGAATCCCGGACAACCCTACACTCCCTGGCCCAGCCTCGCTGGCCAAGGTGTCCCCCTCATCATCTCGGCAGCCTTCGGCGCAGGGTTGTACGCCACCCTGAACCCCGGGGAAATATTGGTGAAAGACTCTAACGGCAATGGAGTCTATGACTACGGGGAGCCATTCATCGGGGGCTTCGAACCCGCCCCGGGAGCTGTTCTTACTGGCGGCCAAGCGTCGAATAGCCACATAGGGTTCATAGACACCAACGGGAACGGCCAGTGGGACCCCGGTGAGACTCTCTTCAAGGACGCGGACAGTAACGATGGCTGCAGCACCACGACCACGTGCAACGGCAAGTATGACCCTGGCGAAACAGTGTTCGCAGGTCCAGTCCCGGCCACACAGCAAAACGCGGGTTTTAACGACTCGGACGTGAAACTTATCGACACCAACGGGAACGGCCGATGGGACAGGCTCGGCGCAGGGCCCCACGACGTACTCGAGTCACCCTACCTAGCGACGTCGATGGGCTCGAACATCCCCTGCAACAATGTGGCCTACTCCACTACCTGTCCAGGCCATGGATGGGTAAGCTTCATCTTCAACGCCGCAGGCAACCAGACCAACATCGACACGAGCTTCTGCATGGACGGAGAAAGACCACTAGGCAACTTTGCCTCCTGCATCAGCCCCCACGTCTACAAAGACAAGTATCTCGTGATCAACTCTGCCCAACCAATCCAGAAAGGGTTCTCAGTCAGAGCCACATTCGAAGGCGTAACAGCGACAATGAGCGCCTACATCGGCGCCGATCCCACGACAGCGCCGATCGCCTGGATCACCGCCACAAACACAAGCACAGCCCAGGTCTACGTCACCCACAGCGCCACCTATCTGAACGGCGCCCAGACAAACAATGGCTTCGAGTTCGTCTATCAGATCAACACCACCACGACGACGAACCCAGCTCAACCCTGGCTCTCCTTCGATTGCAAATATACCATAGGTTCCTCCTTCAACTCATGCACCTTCGCGCGGACACCGGATGTGTTTCATTTGGGCATAGTGAGCATACAAGATGTTGCCGCGGTCTTCTATGCCTACGGCACACGACCAGGTGACCCCCGGTGGAACCCGAACTTCGATCTAGCGGACAACGGCGTCATCAGCATAATAGACGCGGGGATAGCAGCATTCTGGTTCGACAGCCTAGTCTTCACAGCATAACCCAGCTGCATTACTCAGACTCGCTGATTTTGCCGAATTGCGCTAAACTAGCCTCTAGTTGGAAGCGAAAGCTCGTAGTCGATCTTCGAATATCGTCCGCGCAGGAAAGCCCATCGAGCAAGCATAAGTGTTGAAGTCCAGCAGCTTCTTCCCGTTCCTCAGAGCCCTGTTCTGAATTTCTCTTATGCTCTCGCCCACGATGGCGTATGTGGACGCGTATCCTGGCCCGTTTCCTTGGTGCGCTGGGAAGAGCTGGTGGTAGACCATGCTCTTTGACAAGCCGGTCTTCTTGCTCGCCCACTCGATAAACTCTACAAGACCCTGTTTGCCAGAGTTGATCCTCGCATCACCGATGATCCGCAAGAACCTTACAATCCGCCACATCCAAGTATAGAGCTCGTACTCCTCCACAATATTATCGAATCCACCGTGCTTCTCGTAGAAGTTCACCAGACTCTTCTCGTCCGCACTGAGACCCTTTCGGGTCTGCAGCTTCTCCATCACATCCTGGAACTCGACCTCCCGTTGGAATGAGATTCCCTCGGAGATGGCGCCTCCAAGCGGAGACCAGAGCATATCCACCAACGTCGGCTTTGCACCATAACCAAAAGACGAGTTTGACGCATGAACACAGTGTCCATATTCTTCATGGACGAGGAGATTGAGCAGCTCGCCAGGCGCAGTGCTCGGATCCCGACGCGGATCCGTGGTGCAGATGAACACCTGTTGCGGTTTATCTGTAAAAGTGTCGAAGAAGAACGCGCCCCCGCTCGGAAATATCGCAGTCAGATACGACGGTGTCTCCATCACTCTCGCATCATAGTGCGGATTCACCTTGACGATACTCTCGTTGGCGACCTTCACAACCCTCTTGCGAAGATCCGCGAGATACGGAATGATCTCGTTAACCTTGACCGCTCTCTTCGCCTTGATGACCTTCGAGACCTCCTCCGCCCTCGCCGGAACACCATACTTCTTCGCCAGCTTCGCTGTCATCCGCTGGAACTTCGGCAACTCTCGATCAAGATACTTGAGACCCTTCGCCTCCAACTCTCCAGGCGTCTCGGAATAATCCCAGAGACGTTGCAGGGCCTGCGCATAGATCCCTTTCCGGCCTAGATCCGCCCCCTGTTTCTTGATGATCTTGTAGACCTCGTCAAAACCCTGGTTCTTGAAACCCTTAACCCGGAAAATCGATGCAAACTTCCTCGTCACCTCAGAAAGATCATCCAGACTCTCCTTCAACTGCTTATCCTGCGTCTCCTTCTTGATGGTCCTGATAATCTCCTGGAGACCATCGCAACGTATCAGCGTGAGAAGACGGAGACCCGTCGGCCAGCTTCGGCCAGCAGCTTCCACAGTTCCCGCTTGAACCGCTCTGATACCGTTGCGAGTCAGAGCCTTCATGTGACTCTCGACAATACCTTCCTTGATCATGTAGCCAAAGTACGCGTTCAACACCGACTCAGGAACCATATGAGGCTCCGCAAGACCAAACCAAGCGGCAAATGAGTCCAGAGCCTTCAACTGAGACTTGTTCTCGGCCTTCAGCCGCAGCTCGTCTACACGTCTAGAGAACTTCTCAAGATTCCTCTTTGAAGGAATGAAAATCTTCCCAACATACTCCTTCAGCCCGTTAATGTAAGCCCCAGATGGATCGTTTTCCTTGAAGAGATCAAAAATTTCTGATTCAATAGGTGATGCAGGTTTCGGTATAGCCAATTCTAATCCATCAGTCCTCGCGTTCAGCTTTCTCGATAAGGTGCTCGACTACTTAATAGTAATCCAAAATGGGTGAACAAAGGCGAGGCCACACGAGAATCCACTCGAAACCGAACTCAAACTGCATCAAAGCATCCGCTACCCTATTTCTCACCAAGCCGGACTCCTAGCCTTTTTGGCTCATTCACGGGAAGAGACACGGGACACTCGATAACGGGCCTTTCGAACAAAGAAAAGAGGAGCTGAGGAACCCGATTATCCCATCAGGAATCCTTAGTCGTGACCTTTTTTGGCCTTGGTCCCTGTCTGCTTCTCGACGCTGCGGAGATTGAGCTCCCTGACAAATGCTTCCGTGATGATATCGAGAGCGTCAATCTTCTCCTGCATTAAAACATCGCTAATCTTCAGCGGATGGTCAGGGAGAAGAAGATTGTCGTTTGACGCAACAAAGTGCTCCCAGTTTATCCCAACATCGAGAACTGAATCCGCGAGCTCTTCATCAGTCACACTGACAGTTTTCGCCGTGTTGACGAAGTTCTGAAACTCGTCATCAGGGACCTCTAGATCAGTTACAGTCCGAATAGGCCTAGGAGCAGTTCCCCCAAGCTCATGCCCGAGAACATATGCAAGAAACGTGAAGTTCTCGACCTCCGTGAAGTGTTTCATCCGTATCTCCAGCGGGGTGTCCCCTGTGGGATTAGAATCCGGAAAGTCCGAGATCTGCGGAGCGCCTGTTTCTGGATCGTTGAATCGGAAAACTCTTGATAGCTTTAACGGGTTCATCCGGCTAATGCTTTTCCCGGAAAGCTCTTGTTTATCCCACGACTCTCTACTCTTAGTATCAGAGGCCATTTCATAACACATCGCACTGTTGTAATCGGAGAATACATTTCTGATCTGTAACCCACGACACGACTCGAACGTAATCATCCTCCCAGCCCTATCCACAGATATCGCCATAAACCTCTCCCGGTCCATCCTCAACCAGCTACGTCTCTACAACACACTAGGCTTCAAGTCGAACTGGAAAGACTCTTTCGTCCATCAGAATGGATCTCATCCTGTCCCGCAGTTTCGTTCCCCGACACAATATTGCTCTTGGCGACTATGCGCTCGGTTTTCTCGATTACCTTCTTGACAATACCGAGATAGGTCAGGGCTTCATGAATTCCGGTTGCCGCGAATCCAACACCATGAGCGATCTCCTTATTCGAGAACCTCTTTGACATACGGCTAAGGTCTTTCTCCACGCCCTCCAAGTACCGTTTGAACTCCTTGATGGCAAGCAGAGTATTCTCTGCTCTCTCGTGCTGGGTTTGTTCAGACTCCTTTCCCAATCCGCTACCTTTCCAAAGACCTGAGAGAACGACGATAATAGCCTAGTCCAACCTAGCGGCGACGAAGATGGGTACACGCGTTCTGAAACCTCTTGCTGACATGTTCAAGAACTGATAACCGCGACCCCCAGGCCGCTCCAGCTTGACGCTGTAGTCATAACAACTTCTGCATCTTAAATAAGAATGAAAACCGACAAGCCTTGCGACAATCTTTTGGCCCGGAGAAAGGCTCGCAAAGTCGCACCAAGAGCGCGGACAAGATCAAATAACAATTCTCAAGGCAACCGCGAAATTTCGCCCTCCAAGGAGTCCATCAAAGCTGCCGAAGACCTTGCCCTCGCCGCCTTCGCTTCAGGACTGAAACTCGCAGCTGCCTTTGGAACCGTCGCGGCTAAGACTACGAGTCTGGCATTCGCATCGATCGCAACTGGAGCAGACAAATTCTCTGAACTCGTCAAGCAGGAAGCACTGAAGTCACAGAAGGCTCACGCTCACGAAACCATTCCAGTTACTCCTGCGAGAGGCAGAAAAAGAGCCAGGCCAACGCCCGAAGAGGAAAATCCTGGCGTCCTGACCGCTCGCCTACACTAGTCTCATACTAGTCTCTAGGTTTCCTGCAAACGATATCTTGCGATGAGATCTCGACTTGCGAGCAACAGCGGAGTGCAAACTAGCACTGCTCCGAGCACTATGATCGCTCGTTCGAATGGATAAACCAAGAAGATGGCTGGCCAAAAACTAAGCGCGCCTGCTCCGACGACACTAGCAAAAAGAATTCCTCCTGTGACGTGTTCGATCATCGTTCCAACGAAGGCAACCACAAACACAGCTTTGGCCAAATCTCTACGTGCCCCAAAGACGAAACTGTCTCGCAGATTTCGAGTCAGCGGAGACACCAAAACCCCGAGCGCGACCAGATGGAGCCAGAGATATGGAACGGGTGGACTGGGAAGACGAAGCCATTGGAAAGGAGGAGGCAAGTTTGGAAGGTTTGTCCCCACAAAGATCTTGGTATTGGGATTGATGACGAATAGCCCCAACGTAGCTACGTACATTAGGGTCGCCTCAGTCCTCCGACCACGGATCAGAAGACTGATCAGCGCCACGTTCAGTGCTCCACCGAGAAAATCCAGCCCCCCAAATTTCAGAGTCCCAGCCGATCCCGGAATGAATGCGGCAATCATTGTTCCCAAGAAAACAGCGAGTATTCCGTAGGATGGAGCGAGAAAGACTCCCAAGACCGGTGTTATGATTCCGCTGAATGTGATCGCGCCGGATATCCCTATGAGCCTATCAAGCGGTATGGTCCGAGGAATAATGTAGAGTGCTGCGAGAGATGCCGTTAGAGTTATCCGTTTAGTATCGAATCTGGCCTTGCGAATTTGCATTCTTCCAGTCACACAAATTCAGGTGTCATGCCCAATGGCACGTTTCTTAACGATTTGCTGAAGCTCCCTTATACTCAATCCAGTTTCGTTCGATATTCTTCGAAGATCTTCATATTCCACTTTGCCGCTAACGGACTGACCGGTCGATGTAAGCGCCCTCTTTACTCTAACCTGGAACTTCTTCCCTCCAACCTCAAGCGCGATCGTGCCACTCGCCCTTCTACTAATGTGTCTCGAAACCGGTATCTCTCGGACACCAAGGGTCCCAGTCTCTTCCATTAACAATTCAGCCAGATGTTCGCTCTTTGTCTTATCAGCTATGATCGAGATCAAGTGGCCTGGCCTGTTTTTCTTCATGAAGACCGGAGTGATGGATACGTCTCGGGCTCCCGCTTCCATCAACCTCTCGACCGCCCGTCCAATTACCTCGCCCGAAACGTCGTCCAGGTTGGTTTCTAAGACGACGACTTCATCATGAGCATGACCATTTCCTGAGAGCTCTCCGACTGTTAGACGGAGAATATTGGCCGCTTCCTCGAGATCTCTCGCTCCAGCGCCATATCCCACCTTGTGAGGCGCGATAACAGGAACTTCGTTCGAGCCATCGGTTGCTAGACATACTGCTATTGCCGCGCCCGTAGGTGTTGTCAGTTCGAATTGGATATTGCTCATTTTCGTGGGAAACTTGTGGGCTCGCAGGATTTCGGCAACGGCAGGGGCCGGGTTTGGATAGGTTCGGCCAGAGAAGCTCGTTACTCCTGTTCCAACTGCTATCGGGCTGCTCCACCACTTGCTCCCGGATAATTCGAGCTCATCTGCAAGGTATGCTACGCCGAGTATGTCCACGAGGGTATCTGCGGACCCTAGCTCGTGCAGTTCAACCTCTTTCGCGGAGTGGCCATGAACTCGTGATTCAGCAGACGATAGTGTGTCCAAGACGGATTTGACGAAGGCAGTTCCCCGCTCGGAGAGACCCAGCGCTTTTGCGCACTTCACAGCAGATGACTGGAGATCACTGGCCTTTCTTTTCGAGACTTTTTCTTCAGAACTTACTTCGACCAGTTGGGCACTAATCTCTCCTCTCTCTACTCTCGTCGTCTTGACCTGGACATGAATCGCGCCTGGAAGATTTCTTTCCACAACGTCAGCGACTCTTCCCAGACTCTTTGGGCTGCCGCCTAGATCGACTAGAGCGCCCAAGAATTTGTCTCCCGAAGCTCCAGAAGAACTGACATCGATTATCACCGCTCTTCCAGAAGCTCTCATGCTGACCTTTCCAACCGCTCGAGTGGGCACAAGTATTAATCAAGCTATTCCGATATTATCACGATTAGTTTTGGAGCCCAAGCCTGACAACTCATGCGTCTATGGCCTCGGCGAATGCCCAGTCCTCACGGTTGTGGGAGAGAAGATGAAGGACATGGAACAACGATCAAAAGTCTTCCCCACAGACCCCGGAGCAGCGGCCGTAAGCCAGATGATACAACCATTCCTACAACTAAACGCCAACATCTACGCAATGCTACCCTCCTTCTGTCCAAACTGTCCGAAGAGAATCGTAGCGGTCGAGAAAGAGCTAGCGCAGATAAGGCATCAATCGACTAAGTAAGGATACGCCGACCGCTTCGGCCACGGGGCTACCTCAGGCCAATACCATCTAGACGATGCTATCCGTTTCTCAACCCCAGGCGGCCTCAAACACCGAGAAGCCTTAATTCGACCACACCATAGGAAGTGTCTGGTTGTCTTCTGTTGCAGGAAGCCCTCGCAAAGGCACGAGACCAGATCATCCTTGACCCCGATGAACTTCCCGGTTCATGGTACAATGTCATCGCCGATCTCCCCGGCGAGTTTCCCAGACCAATAGACCCGGAAGAGGGTCCGTCGAGGCTCGAGTACCTCTCGAAAGTTCTCTTGAAGCACTGTCTCCAGCAAGAAATCTCAACTGAGAGATGGATATCCATCCCTGCTCCTGTTCAAGATCTCTATCGTCAGGCAGGTAGGCCGCGACCTCTCTACCGTGCGCGACGCCTCGAACGCTTCCTCAGGACCCCCGCAAAGATCTACTACAAACGAGAGGATCTTTCGCCAACAGGTTCCCATAAGGTGAACACGGCCCTCGCACAAGCATACTATGCGGCAGAGGAAGGATGTGCTGGGGTCTCGACGGAGACAGGAGCTGGCCAGTGGGGCACCGCGCTCGCCTATGCGGCAAGCCTTCAAGGATTGAAGAGTGTCATATTCTGGGTACGGTCGGTCTACGACTGGAAGCCGGATCGCCGAGCGTTGATGCAATTGTACGGTGGCAAGGTATTCGCGTCTCCGAGCTATGAGACATTGGTCGGGCGAAAAATACTAGAGAAGAATCCTAACCACGTTGGCAGCTTAGGAATCGCAGTTTCCGAGGGACTGGAATACGCCGAGAAGAACCCAGGCTACGCCTACTGTCTCGGCAGCGTCCTAAACCACGTTCTGATCCATCAATCCATCATCGGATTGGAGACTATGAAACAGTTCGACCAGATCGATGAGAAGCCTGATGTGATGATCGGCTGCTTAGGTGGAGGAAGCAACTTTGGAGGATTCATCCTTCCTTTTGCTGGGGAGGTCGTGCGGGGAAAGAGAGAGTGCAGATTTCTCGCTGCACAATCCGAATCAGCCCCCAACCTCTCCAGAGGAGAATACAGGTATGATTATGGCGATCATGCGGAGAAGACTCCTCTGTTGAAGATGTATACTCTAGGGCATCAATCGGACATGGCTCCCATTAAAGCGGATGGATTAAGATACCATGCGGCGGCACCATTCATCAGCTACCTCAAGCATCTCGGACACATTGAATCAACAGCTTACCCTCAAGACGAGCAAGAAGTCTTCGAAGCGGCCAAGACCTTCGTCCAAGTCGAAGGCTTCCTTCCTGCACCAGAGTCCGCTTACGCGATCCGAGCAGCGATCGACGAAGCTCTCGAGTGCAAACGCAAGAATCGGACGGAAGTAATAGCCTTCAACATATCAGGACACGGATTCCTTGACCTTGCTGCATACCAGGAAAAACTAAAATTCTGAAGGTCTCGGCTTCGGATGCTCAGCCCGTAGGCCAGTTAACCGTTTGACTACTTGTTGGTTACTGTTACTGTTGCTGAAATCGAGTGAGTTATCGTACCGGTGGTTCCGGTTATCGTGATAGTGTACGTTCCAGCATTGGTGGAACGATTAGTGGAGACAGTTAGCGTAGTGGTGCCGGTGGGGTTGGCGGACGTTAGGGTCACGCTGGCGACGGGGGAAAGGGTCGGCGGGTGTTTGACTGCAGGGAGAATTGTTGCAGAAAGATTCACGGTACCGGTGAACCCGTTCAATGATGATACTGTGATTGTGAAGACTCCGGAGGATGTCCTGGAGATGGATAGGGATGCTGGGTTAGCAGTGAGCTGGAAGTCGGGGGAGAGGATATTGATGGTCTTAGAGGCAAGACGGGTAGTTTGGTATGGGCTTTCGTAGTGGAGGACTCCTGTGATCGTATAGGGTCCCGATGGAACCTGCTTGCCCTGCGTATTGACCTGTGTCCAGTCGAGGCTTGCCACTGTTACGGTCTGGCCCGGCTGGATGGTTATGGTGGTGAATACTTGGGCACACGGGGCGAAGGGTGGGGGTACATTTGTGAAGACGAGGCTGCCTGTGGAGTCGTATATCTCGAACTGGAAGCCGCTGCAGGAATCTGTAAAGTCGAAGGTTACCGGTTGTGTTCCAGGGTTTGTGGCGTTGAGCTTAGCGTGCACCGTCTCGCGGATGACATAGGAGTCCTTGTCAGTGACCACGGAATAGGTAATGATGGGGGTTGCCGGGCCGACGGTGAGGGTTTTGGAAGCTGAAGGATTTCCTGAAGATGTGATGAGGGTTAGGAGTATTCTGTAGGAGCCCTGGGCAGAGTAAGAGTGCTTGACTACTACCCCGGACCCGCTTGTTCCGTCACCAAAGCTCCACTCATACCCCTTGATCGGGTTGGTCGAATCGTATGAGATGCTCGTGGAAGCGTTAAACACAATGGACCCGCCGGCTCCAGGGTTTGTGGGCTGGAAGGTGAACCGAGGAACGGCGTAGAACAGGACCAGCTGACTTGTCGTGTCTGTTTGCCCGGCAGAGTCCTGGATTTTGAGTGTTACAATCCACTGGTTTGTGGAACCGCCATAGAGATGGGTTACAGATGAGCCGTTGGTCTTTACCGGGGGCGAACCATCTCCAAAGTCCCATATGTAGGAGAGGATGGAGGAGGTGCTGGTGCTCCAGTTACCGTTGAAGAAAACCGCGTTTCCAGGGATGGCACAGGCAACACACGGCTCGTAGGTAAAAGCAGCGAGAGGGCTCGACCCTGCGTGCGACTTGGGTAGGCTGACCAGCGACAGGGATGCGAAGACCAGAGCGATGAGAAACAGGTCTCTGAAGAGAGACTGTGGCCTCAAGGATATCCCTGTTGGTGTGGAGAGTCGAAATATTAGTTTTTCTGAAGGAAAGAGTTCTGAGGGGTCAAGACATGGGATAGTCGTGAGCTCGTTCCGGAGCGTGTCACCCAACGGGCGAAGGCCCGGTTGAGCTCAACTCTTATTCCCGTCCAGTTTCATTCTTCCAAGTCCTTGTAGGAGAATGGAGGTAGTGGGGAAAATGACCGGTTTCAAGGAAGCTACCTTCATCGAAGGAAAACTGGTTCGTATCGCGAAAGGGAAGATAGAGGTCGAATCCGAAGATGATGGAACCGGAGAACCAGAGCTTCAAACGCTGAAATTGGGGGCCGTGGACATCGATCTTGACACGATCGGGGAGGAAGTCAGGGTTGTCATTGTGGATGGAAGGGTAGCTCGAATAACACGTTTATCGCCGAAATCCCGGGAAAAGCCACGGCAAGAATTGTCCGGACTCTCGGACTCTCCTCGCGAAGTAGGATCAGACTTGGCCGGCTGACCTGCTTTCTCGATTCTTCTCGGCCTAGGAAGGGGACTTTTTGCTCTTCACTGCTTTCTTGAACAGTTCTATGAAACGGAGAGCCGCCTCTGCGTCTGGAGGAGTAGCGGTCTTACGTGGGAGCTTTGGACTGGTTTTCAAATCGTTTAGCAAGGCCGAACATTCCAAGGAAGAGAGCCACTCCAGCTGCCATGTTGACGACTGAGCTCAGAATCAGTGCGACCAAACCAACTGAATCTATCAGTGCACCTAATTGATAAGCGGGGAGAGATAGGGAGAGAAAGAGAGAGACGACATTTCTGACCGTTAGGAGGGTGAACGCGGCGATGATGAGTGTCCAAGCGCGAAACGACCCGGTCAGCTTAGTAACTCGATACGCGTAGAAGACCACCCCTGCTTGCAGGATAAGCTGGAAAACTGAAATGAAGTAGAGCGTCGAGATTACAACGGTGTCGACCATTCAATCTTCGCCTACTTTCTCTTCTCCGAAGCTCCCCGGAACAGTTCCATGAACTTCTCTGATGCCACTTTTCTTGGCGAGCCGCTGATGATCCCCTCGTAGTTTGTGAACGCTGACTGTATCTTGATCCCTGCTGGTGTTATCTCGAACTCTCGAAGCCTCTTGTCATGGTCGCTGCCACGCATCTTCAGTATGACTAGTGCTTTGCGCATAGAGGACTCGATTTCTACAGGTTTGAGTGCCACTATGCAGTCGACCAAGAAGCTTAGCCCTACATCTGTTACGCTGAAAGATCCTCCGCTTATCTGCGGCGACTCCCAGAGCAGTATCGAGCTGATTCCGCGGGTCTTCAGATAGCTTATCATGCGATAGGCTTCCATGCGCATGTCGTCTTTCTTCACGAACATCTCGAGATGGCTGAGTGAGTCGATAACAAGCCGTTGCGGCTGAACCTCCCGGAAGACGTCCTCCAGGAGGCTACCATCGCCGGACTCTAGCATGAGACTTGGAGAGGTGCAGATTACGCGGAATTTGCCCTCCTCTTCCATTTTTCGGAGGTCCCAGCCGAAGTTGTTCGCATCCCTGTAGATCTGGTCCGGGAGTTCTTCGAAGGTTACGTAGATCCCGGGTTCGCCTAGTTTGACTCCGTTGAAAAGGTACTGAAGCCCGAGGGTCGTTTTTCCGGAGCCAGCGCTTCCGGCGACCATTACGGAATCTCCTGGCATGAATCCTCCCCTGAGCATCTCGTCAAGCTCGACAATTCCAGTCTTAACCCGAAGACCTCCCTCCGCTTTGCTGGAGAATAGTTGGTCGAACCCTGCGGCTCCAGCCTTCGGGCGTGGTGCAGTCATTTTTCTCCACTTATCCTTACGGTTTTGAGGTGGTTCGCGACTGACTCCAAAAGCTCCCGATCTTTCGCGCGGTCTAGGGATACAACCTCAAATGCTCCAATCCTTTTCTGCCTCAGAACCCCCAATTCCAAGAGTTCCCTAACTTCGTTTATGACCGCGACCGTTGTTCTCCCAATCCGGCGTGCTACTCCATCGACCGTATCGATGAGTCCTGGGTTTCTGTGAAACAGGACTAGGAGGTCTCCTCTGACCTCTGAACCAAGCAGCGTCGACAAGATCTCCGACCCGATCATTTCAGCCTGCTCTCCACGAAACAAACTTCCTTTGCCTTTTCGAGGGATTTCTCGTAGTCAAAGCGCGCTTCCGAGTCGTAAGGTATGCCGAGTTTCCGGTTGAGATCTTTGACAACGATCCTTTCAAGAACGGTGGCGCCGTTGCCGAACAGTGATTGTAATTTTAAATCAAATTCTTTCGCGTTGTTTGATGCGTCAAGCAACCCCTTCGAGGTGAGAATTTCCAACACATTCCGACCCAAGGCATCTCCAACAACCTCCCGGACCGTGCTGACGAGCACGGAGGAGAACGCTCTCTCTGCGGTAAATCTTTGGTCTGAACTCAAGGACGTGGGGACTGATTCGAAATTGCCGCGCGGACTGGTCCAACTGGAGTCACTTACTCGCATGGACATCTGCATCATTTCTTATCTGCCAGAGCATGAGCTGAGAGATGAACTGGTTGTAACCTAGGTTTCGAGCTTCATGTACAGGGTCTTTCCGATCTTGCATTGGAGAGCCAGAAATTCGAAGGGAACAATCGGCTGAGGCATTCGCGCCTAACGATTTTAGAAGAAGACATAGCCTTCGCTTCGCATACTATCCGGATGCTTCTTAATGGCGAGTAACAATAGCCGTATTCAATTGCCCAAGACTAAGTAATGGGGCAAGGAGGATGTTTTGCGGTCTTCCTTAGTTGATATTTTCTATGAGACTCTAGGGTACTGTTTTGGAAAGGCCCTAACAGAAACGCTTGGTCCTACAGTGCAGGCATCTATCTACGATCTGCTGGGACGTAGTGGGATCCGGAAGGAAGCGATTTCCAGTAGATTCGATGACGTGGTGCAGGCGTTAACGAGCACCCTAGGAACATGTTCTCGAGTGGTAGTACACAGGACGGTAGTTGAGATGTTCAAAGAGTATTCTCAACGACTCGATTTCTCTTACACCGACTCCCTCCGAGATCGCCTTGCATTGTTGAAGGAGGCGGTAGTCGCAAACCATGTTCTCCCTCGTAGGCTTCGTGACGAATCAGTGTTCGACAGCGTAGAGAAACCTGATTGGGTTGATGCCCCGAAAGGCCAGGCATACAGCAGCCTCTATCCCATGAAAAAGGGCGTCAAGACATAGCACAGACGGATGGAAAATCGCCCGTATTCAGCCCTGATCCATGATCTGGGACACCCTATGCATCCTGCCCTAGAATCATTCGGGAAACGGCCTAGATTTCCCGTCTCGCTCCCACATCGTTCAAGCCCGGATTGCGCCCTGAATTACCTGTCTCGCGCAGAAACCCTCCCGGACAGGAAATCTCCCAGCCAAAAAAGATGGAGGGGAAGAGGAGCAAACCATCCTGCGACGCAAAAGCGGTTGGAGGAACTAGGTCTTTGCATGGGTCGAGGAGACTTCTTCGTATCTCTTCCGGACAAAGGGCATTACCGATCTCACGTCTTGCGGTCCCTTCACGGGTGTTACCCATAGCTTGCCCGTCTGTCCCGCCATCTCAAACGGTTTCCCGCCAAACTTCTCTTTCAGCATCGTCTGGTCTTTCTCCGAGAGCTTCATTACCACAATCCCGTTTGTAACGAGGAAACCGATGAACTTTCGATCATAGAAATAACACAGACAGCCCATCATAGGTCTCGAGCTCACCCCTTTCCAGGTCAGAACCTCTGCATCGAACGCCTTTCGAATCTCACTCATCTTCTCCTCATCATAATACTTCAAACAATCGCCCAAGCGTGGCCGGGTTTTGACTAATATGAAAAATCAGCGGAGCGGTAGATCCGCTGACTTTCCCGAACGGGAGTTCATTCGGGCGGAGCCTGCCCAGTCCACACGAGGGTCAAGTGGGTTCTGGGTACCAGAACGGCTCCGGAGAGCGCAAAGTATGGCGCAGCCTATACGAACGCTGAGCCCTAATGGTAGGTTGCCGAGGAACTCGCTCACACAACAGAGTCTGGTTCTTCCGGGCTGTGAGATCTCCGTCGCAGTTCCCGAAATCGTCCCGGCAAGAAAAGTGAGTTGAAGATTGGAAATGAGGTCATCATCCACGATCGCGGCTCCCTGTCTAACCGGCCAGTTCCTCGCCCCGGCTATGCGAATTTCATGGAGCTGACAGGTAACGAGCGGAAAATCCGTTCTCTCCGGTCTCAGCTGGGCATTGTCCATTGTCGCGATCATTCTTGGTTTGCTGTTGTTCCTGAGCCCATCCTCTGCCCATCGAAGTCCCTCTGTCGGAAACGGTGTTCTGATGAGCGTGTCGAACCTCGCTCTTCCATGGACCTGGCTCGGAGCACTCTCCACAATCCCTCTCTTCTGGCTACTCATCCTCGGATGGATCCTCGGACTCTTCGTCGCGATTGGCGTATTCTCGAAGAGACGAAACCCGAGACAGATCAAACCACACTATCAGCGCTCCGCGCCAGGGAAGAATCTAGATAGACGACATAAATCTCACATCCGTTCCCTCACTGCGCTTTTGGCGGTATTCATGATAGTTCTGGCCGTAAGCGGCATGACAATATTCCTCATCCCGCCGACAACATCTAGCCCCGGCCAGGGACACGGCCCAGGAAACGGTGGGAACGGAGGAGGTACGAGCGGAGGACAATCCGGTGCAACCAGCAATAACCTAGCCAGTTTATCCACCAGCCTATTCCCTGTCGATCAAATTTCAGACTCGAAAGGTCTGGGGTACGGCGGACAGAGAAAGATAATCATCGACACCATCGGCAATATTTACGTTGCTTACAGGAAAGCGCCGCCAGGCTTCAGTCAAGAGGAGATCTGCGTCGCGGTATCCACCGACAATGGCAAGACCTGGGCCGACCTCGGTGGAGGACCAGTTGCTATCGTCAACGCCCCGCCAGTAGCGTCAGGCACCCCTCAAGGCGGAGGAACAGGAACGGACCAGAGAGTACCGTCAATCGCAGTCGACTCAAGAGACCAGATTCATGTCGTGTGGTACGGGCGCGACCAAGTCTATACAGGCGCGAACGAGAGACAGATCAAATACGCTAGGTGGGACGGCGCTGCGTGGTCGCCCTGGGTCAACATCTCCCCCGTAACGGGATACTCTGGTAGCACGTACTGGCAAGAGCATCCAGTGATTGTTGTCGGAAAGAATAACGTTCTGCACGTTCTTTGGGAAGGCGCTGACTCTGGCAGCGTAGGGGTCCAGCAGATAAAACACTCCATGTCGACAGACGGCGGGAACAACTGGACGAGCTGGGAGAACATAATTCCTTTCGATTCGTCAGGACAAAGCCGGCCCGACGCTGTTGCTGATCAAAGCGGATATCTCTACGCAGCATGGTATGGCGGAGTTTCAGGCCAAACCGGAACACGCATCAAATACTCCAGATGGGACGTCGGCTCGAGGACTTGGGGTCAAGCACAGATTGTTGCAGGCATCGAAGGTTTTGACCAGAAACACCTAAGCCTCGCTATCGACAAGTCCAACACGCTGAGGCTCGTCTGGGACGGTCCCGACAACAGCAACCCAAACTCTCTCGTGAAATATTCCAGCCTAAACCTGAACCTATCCACGCCCCAGTGGACCGCGTGGACCAACGTCAATGCCATAACAGGACTTAACCAGTCCGACCCGATAATCTCAATCGGCCCCGCCGGAACGGTTCTCGTCGCCTGGCAGGAATGGACAGGCAGCGACTCACTTACCGCCACAAACGTATCCGTCTACATCATGATAAGTGGAGTCGCCCAATCCAAAACACAGCTGGGCAGCAGCTTCTCAACGAACAACAAGTGGCCTGTAATGTCGGAAGATTCATCAAGCGGAATTGTCCGTATAGCCTGGCTGAGCGGACAAGGAGCACCCTACACGATTTGCTACGGCCAAACCTCTCTGACAGTGTCCTAGCTTCTCTAACGAGCTGGAGGCCAAGTTGACCTCCGAAGCCCCAAAACGAAAAGGGTCGAGATGGAAAGACCTCACCCTAGCAACTTCAACCATCGTTGTCATCCTCCTCCTCGTCATCGTCGTCCAAGTAGCTACACAAGCCCCCCCAGCACAGACCGCTCAGGGTAAGGACATCGGATACAAGATCGCGACCACTAACGACTGGCAAGGCCTGGCTTGGGGAGAGACATGGAAGCTTGCTGAAAGCAACAACGGAACGCTCTACGTCGCATATAGATCGCAGGAAAGAGGCGGACAGGGATACAAGGCATACGTAGACTTCTCAAAGGACCACGGTGTGACATGGTCGCACCTAGGAGGCCGACCGATCTCCCCCGGGCCCGAGATTCAACGCGTTCCGGCACTCGCCGTTGGCAGTAACGACGTACTCCAAGTTGTCTGGTACAGCGAGCCAGGAGGATCGACAAGCGGAGTAGACCGTCAGATATGGTATTCCCGATGGTTTGAGGATGCGTGGACGGCCCCCAGGATAATACCGCTCCACATTGACGGATTTCAGCAGGCGGCAGACCCTAGCCACTGGCAAGAACACCCTGACATTATCGTCGACCGGTTCGACCCGAATCTAGTCTACGTGGTCTGGGAAGGAACAGACCCAACCAACCTCGCAATAGGGAATTGCAGATCTACAAACTGCGATACCCCAATGTTCACAGTGTCCACAGACATGGGAAACACGTGGGCGTCCTCCCCCGGAGGTCTCAACGGTACATACTACAAACTGGCTCAACCGAATGCGGAATCGCACTCCCGACCGGGGATCGTGCAGGATTCAAACGGAGTACTCCACGTGACCTGGTATAGGAATGACCCCGGGCTGGGAGGAAGAAGTCTCACCCGCTACGTAACATCCGCTGATGATGGTGCAACTTGGTCCTCGGAGACAGCTCCGCTCCCAACGAGTTATGGATCCGATCAGCGGTTCCCCAGTATGGCGGCTGATTCTCGTGGACGTGTTTACCTTGTATGGAAGGAGATGAACATGCTAGGGTCGCAAAACCAGACATTATTCTCATTCTTGTACGGAGGCACGTGGTCCTCGCCAACGGTGGTACACGCAGACCAGGAGAACCAGTTGAACCCGACAGTTCAGGTTGACAATCAAGGGAACGTCTTCGTAGGCTGGAATACCGGTGGACCGGTTGATTGGCAGGGCGATCCACCTAGCTCTTTTGATGGGTCGCAGATCTGGGTGGCGAAACTCAATGGAACTGCATGGTCTGCTAGACAGGTGACAAATTTCGCGACGAACCGTTTCGTTAGCTTTCCCGTGGGTTCGATGAAGCCTTCAACTGTCCAGATGGTCTGGATTGAAGGAAACTCACCGAAGCCGTACACAATCAAGTACACTTCCTTCACATTTTGAAACGTTCTCTATCTTTACAGATAGACTGACTTGTGGCATGACCTCGGTGTTTCGCGCGCTAGGTGCGCCAACGCGAGATTCTGTTAAGGCTCATTAATCTGCGTGGGAGAATTTCTGGTTCCTACCCAGCCTTGCCTGTTCATTGTTGCCAAGGAGAAGATCTTCACCGGCACCATTACGAACAGCATTAGAAAAGTCATGACTATTGCAAGAGATACATCTCCGGGGACTCGTCGCAAGTGGCTGAGACCTTTGAAAGAGCGGCCACCAATGGAGACCACAAGCCACAAGATGGGAAAGTTGAATGCAATACCGAAGATAGTCGTTTCTGCTCCAGGACGGGTTAGCGCAAAATATACTGTTGCCAGGGCACCGATGGCTAGAGTGTAAGGCGTTATCGTGGCGTGGAACATGCTGACGGGAAGTATCCAACTCCTTCGCCAGATCCAGCCTTGCCAGAATGCTCGAAGGTTGCCCCTGTAGCTGTTCCTACTCCAACGAACTTTCCTTCGGACGAAGTTACCGAGTCTTCCAGAGTAGACCGTCCGAGCCTGGGCGGTGCTCTGATAGACCGTTTTGTAACCCCGCGAGAGCAGGAGGTGCGTTAGACGTAGATCATCTCCCCCTATGCAAAGCTTGCCGAGAAAGGTCTCTCCTGTAAGCTCTGGAAGAAGAGGAAGCAGTAGCGATCGACGATAGGCCGCAGTCCTACCAGAGAGACAGTTTACGACCCCGTCGACAGACATTCCAGGGACGAAGTCTATGTATCTCAGGTCGAGAAGCCAGTTTTCGATCCTCCAAATTATCGACCTTTGAAAGTCCTCAACATTCTGCTTGGCCCCTACACCGCCAACCTCGGGATCGTTGAAGGGTTTCAAGATCTCCTCGAGCAAGTTCTCGGCCCAGGCAGTGTCGCTGTCTGAGAGTACAACGATCTCTCCGGTAGCCTCACGTATCCCCCAGGCCAGAGCAGGTCGTTTCCCAGGCTCGTCAGTGATTATCATCTTGATATTCGGATGATCTGCAGTGGGAAAATTCTGCTGAATGTTTTCGATGTTCGCAGTATCTTGGCCGTCGACGACGAGGATGATTTCGCCTACTTTGTTCGCGAGGTAGGATTTGATTGCTCGGACCAGCACGGGCGGCTCTTCCATGTAGACTGGTACAACTACGGAAGTTGTTGCTGTGTAGCTTCCTTGAAATGGCCTGTAGTTTGCGCCGTAGAGCCTCCGAATTCCCCAGAGGCTCCAGGTGATTATCCCTATGATCCCGAGCGGTATGAACGGCAGAATGTCAGGCATTGATGAGGATCATGGGAGCCTTCTGTTCTTTCGCGATTCTCTCGTTGACTTGTTTGACCGCGGAAAGCATTGGTAAATTGACTCCCCTTGCCTCCATGAACGAGATGAAGGCGTCTAGGTCTTTCGGGAGACACATTCCTTCAAATGGGCGACCTCCGTAGATTCCCCATTCTCTCAAGTCATCGCGCAGGCCGAGAGCCAGTCGTGGCATGAGTCGGCTCACTTCCTCTGATTTGACTCCCACGGTCTTACATGCCCGGTCTATCTCATTGAAGAAGCTGATCTTTGCCGCGTTGAAGAGATTCGAAGTGTACTTGACCATCTCAGATGTCTCGACGCTGCATCGAGTGATTGGAGACCCGAACGAGGAGTATAGGGATTCCAGCTGATCTCCCGCCGCTTTGCCCGTCTCTCCGATGACGACCGCTCCGGGGTGGAGGAAGTCATCGAGGGCGAACTTTTCCCGTAGAAACTCGGGGTTGTGGCAGACCCCAATCTTGGTGCCTATTCGTGTCTCTGCCGACAGTTCGATCTGGGGAATAACGTGCCCCCTTGTTGTTCCTGGCGGGATAGTGCTCCTCACTGTGACCAGATGGTAACTGTTCCTTTTGCGAAGCGAATCCCCCACCTCAGCACATACGGACAGGAGAGGGCGTAGGTCGATGGAGCCGTCGAGTGTCGGGGTGGGCACGCAGATCATTGTGATGCTGCTTTTTTCAACCGCTTCAGGAATCGAGGAGGCCGTCTGGTATCCTTCAAGGTGCAGCTGAGCCATCTTTGTTTCGTCGAGATCGTAGAAGACTACATCATGCCCTTTTGTGGCAAGACCAACGCCCGTGGCTTTTCCGACTACCCCCGCTGCGATGACGGCTATGCGCAGGCTAGTACACTCCTCGAGCTTGCGAGCCCTATCTACAGCCATAAAAGGATATTTCTTTGCAGTAAAGGGAACTGAACACTCGTTCTATTATTATCTGGGGATAGCTTTTCTCGATCCCCTATTTTCTCCCAGGCCGGCCACGGCCGGTTACAGTGCTGATGAGAAATGTTGTGAACATGAAGAGGAGAAGCAGAACCAGTATTGTAGTAACCAGGGAGAGGAGTGAGAGGGTGAGGAATCGGAGCGGTAGAATGAGGAAGTTCAGGGAACGACTGAATATGGATAGCTGAAGAGCCGCCTGGTCCAAATACGCTCGATGAATCAGTTGGTCGACGGCTTGGCGAGCCGTTATGCTTGTGTTGTACATGGTGAAGAGCCAGCCTGACATGAATAAGATCGCGACTAGCTCGATGGTGATGAGCGCGGTCTTGAATGATGGTTTCACGCCTGACATGGTTGTCTGATCAGTGACTGTCTAGATTTTTCTGTGAAACCTCTATTTCAGCATAGCTACCCCGACAAACCGTTTGTTCCTATTTTTTCCAAATATTGAATATCTAGGCCACTAACCATCTCGGCTACAGCCCCGCGACTTCCTAGAAAGTAAAACCATTGAGCAGGCAGAATGCTGTGCTTCTGATTCCCGATGGTATTCAGCGACAAGGATTGTCAAATCGCCCATTTTCAGCCCTGATCCGTGATCTGGATTCACGCCTCTATCTCGCCTCATGAATCGTTCGGAGATCGCTATAGGTTTCCCGTCTTTTCCCCTCGCATCAAAGCCTGGACTGCGCCTAAATCGCCAGACTCGCCCAGAATCAAGGCCGGACGCGAAATGGTTTCTAAAAAATAGGGGGTCTTAGCGACCGACCTTCGCGTCGCAAACGTGGTCCTCTCGGACCCCTACGAAGGTAACGAAAGTTCGGAAGGGCTATGCTTTTTCCCATGCGCAGAACGCGCTCGGCGCTTCCAAGTGCCTGTTGATCGCGACCTCCGCGATCGCCTCAGAATACTTGGCCATCTGTCCAACATCCCAGACAATCGACCGCAACCCCACAGCCAGGTTGACCAGCTTGACACTACGCATGATGTCAGCCGTCAGCGACCTCTCCAGCGCCTCGCAGCTCGCAACCCTCTCAATACAATCGTTCGACTTTTTCAGATCGCCCTTCATCAACGCATTGAACGAGTCCTCGATCAACAACCGCACCTTATCGCTATAGTCTAGAATGCCTTTCGTAAGCTTCGGGTCAACACTCTTCGCGTCCCCCTTCAGCCGCAACGCCTCCTGAGCAATGTGCGATGCTAGATCTCCCATCTGCTCCAGGCTCTTCGCAATAACCCTGTTACCCACGACATGCATGGGCCCATCGATACCAACCTCCTTCGCCACCCTACGATCCAACACCGCCAGCAATAACTGTCGTATGATCATCCAGTAGATACGATCCGCCTCCTCCTCCATATGCAAAACCTCGTCCGCAAGATTCGGCCGAGCCTCGACCACGGCCTTCACCGCTGTCTCCAGCATCGAACTGAGAATGATCTGCAACCGCCGCATCAAGCCATAGATCGGAAATTTAGTCGGATCCACAAAACTCTGTAATGTGACAGATTTTAGGCTCTGCTCGACAATCCCGAGACCAGTCAAACGCCTGCTCACAGCCCTGACCTCTTCCAAGTGGCGTTGAGACAGCTCCTTCTTGGCAACTATCTGGATTGTATCGTGCCCTGTCAAATAGTTCGCAGTTATGATTCTAGTGAGAAGGTTTGGAGCATCACAAATATCCGCGTCAATGACATAACGAAAGTTCTCACGTTCACGAGTAAGACCTGGATAGACAGTTATTCCACCATCAGGCTCTCGTCGGAAAGTAACAATGTCCCCCTGTTTGAGACTAACTTGTTCAACCCAGTCCTTCGGCAACGATACGATGAGAGTTGAGTAACCTACTTTCTGGACCTTACGAGCTTCCATCATCTGAGACATGCTGAGGCTCCTCTATACAGCATAGAGTTGTAAGGTAGAATATAGACTTGAGCTTGGAAGTAAGCTCTGTCTATACTGGTCCAGCCAGCTCGAGAAGTCGACCGTAAAAACCGGTTACATGTATTTTTTCAGAACGGCTTCGATCTTCGCCTTCGGAACAGCGCCCACGATCTGGTCGACAAGCTTCCCCTGCTTGACAACAAGCATCGTCGGAATCGCCATTATCCCGAAACGGCCCGACACGGCAGGATTCTCGTCCGTGTTCAACTTCCCGAACACGACCTTTCCCGAGTACTCCTTCGCCAGCGCATCAACTATCGGACCGACAATCCGACAGGGACCACACCAAGGCGCCCAACAATCAATGACGGTTAGAGAGTACTTCTGGACAAACTGATCGAAAGTTGAATCCTCGACCTTGACCGGTTCCGCAGGAAAATCCGCCATCTCTGTCAACTTCAACCCTGGCAAGTCTAGGCCGGATATATACCTCTCACTAGAATTTCCCGGCCAACTCGACCTGACGCTTACCCTTCATCAACCTAGAGACCCTCAACACGCCACCAAGCTCCAGTTTCATCAGATTCTTGTTCAACTCTCGAAAGCTTACCTCTCCAAAGCTAGCTTTCAGTTCCTTGTGCAACTCGATATCCGTCAAAGGTCCTTTCTTCTCGACAAGTTCAACGATTGCAAGGGACATTGGCCTCGGGCTCCAGATATTGTTCAAGTGTACATTTCGCCAGGCCGTCCCGATCTTCCACGAATTCTAGGTAATCGGGACCGGAGCTCTTTCCTTCTTGAACCGCTTGCCGAATCCCTGGTACCAATTCTCCATGTCCGGAGTAACCGATGGCTTGATCCGTTCCAGCGCGTCCCTGAAATCCTCTATCGTCACATTCTTCGTCTCAATATCGCGACGCAGAGAAACTAGGCCTGCTTCGCGAACAACGGCTTCGAGATCCGCACCGGAGTAGCCACCGGTTTGCGAACCGACATGTTCAAGATCAACATCTGGAGCCAAAGGCATGTTTGTACAGTGAATCTTGAGAATCTGCAACCTCGTCGCGTAGTCTGGAGCCGGGACGAAAATCATCCTATCGAACCTTCCTGGGCGCAGAATCGCAGGATCTATAATGTCAGGCCGATTAGTCGCACCGATCACAACCACGTTTTCCAGTGATTCGATCCCATCTAGCTCGGTGAGAAGCTGGCTTATCACTCGCTCGGATACCCCGCTATCCCCGAAACCGGTTCCCCGTCTCGGAACAACCGAGTCCAGCTCGTCGAAGAAGATGATACTCGGTGCAGCTGTTCTTCCCTTCCGAAAGACCTCCCGTATCGCCTTCTCAGACTCCCCAACCCACTTGCTGAAGAGCTCAGGACCTTTGATCGAAATGAAGTTCGCCTCGCTCTCAGTAGCCACCGACCGCGCTAGCATGGTCTTTCCACAACCCGGAGGCCCGAATAGTAGGATTCCTTTGGGAGCGCGAATTCCGAGCCTCTTGAATACCTCAGGCTTCTTCAACGGCCACTCGACAGCTTCCTGCAATTGCTGCTTGACCTCGGTCAGCCCGCCGACGTCGCTCCAGTGGACTGTCGGAACCTCGATGTAGACCTCCCGCATGGCAGTTGGGGTAATCTCTCGATAAGCGTTCATGAAATCTTCCAGATTGACCTCCATCTTCTCCAAGATGCCGCTTGGTACTCTCTCCTCTTCGAGGTTCATCTCCGGAAGATAGCGTCGAAGCGCCTTCATCGCGGCCTCGCGGCAGAGAGCGGAAATGTCGGCTCCCGTATAGCCATGACAGATGTCCGACAGTCGCGGAAGGCCGACGTCCGATGCGAGGGGCATAGTTCGAGTGTGGATCTGGAGAACCTCGTAGCGTCCCATCTTGTCCGGGACTCCAATCTCGATCTCCCGGTCAAATCTGCCAGGTCGCCGTAAAGCTGGGTCAATGGCATTTGGCCTGTTAGTGGCTCCAATGACGATAATGTTTCCTCGAGCACCCATTCCGTCCATCAGCGAAAGGAGTTGGGCGACGACCCGTCGTTCCACTTCTCCAGTAACTTCTTCTCTCTTAGGCGCGATAGCGTCCATTTCGTCGATGAATATTATACTCGGAGCGGTCTCCTGAGCCTTCTGGAAGATTTCCCGCAATCGGGCTTCCGACTCGCCGTAGAACTTGGACATGATCTCAGGGCCGGATATCACGTAGAAGTTCGCGTCAGACTCGTTTGCAACCGCCTTGGCCAGCAAGGTCTTGCCGCAACCCGGAGGCCCGTAGAGAAAGACGCCTTTCGGCGGTTCGATTCCGAGCCGCTGGAAGAGTTCTGGATGCCGCAATGGAAGCTCGACCATTTCCCGGATTCTCTGGATCTCACTATGAAGCCCGCCGATATCCTCGTAGGTGACAATCGGTATGCCCTTCTTCTCCGGTGTGGGCTCACTCATCACCTGAACCACAGTCGACTCGGTAATCTTTACAGGACCATGAGGCCGTGTCCTAGTTGCGATTAGAGGAACAGCGCTGCCGAAGATGCTGAGGAGAGTCATGTCACCCTCGACGAAGGGCATGTCCATGAACCGTCTCTTCACAAAGCCAACAAACTCCTCGTCAACACTCAGCCGAACATCAGTGGGCGCGAAGACGATAGTCTGCGAGTCCTTTACCTCAGCCTTCTTGATCGTCACATATTCGTTCAGTGCGACTCCGGCATTTCTCCGGAGCAATCCGTCCATCCGCACGATCTCTTGGCCCTGATCTTCTGCGTAAGCAGGCCACGCGATGGCGACAGTCGTTCGTTTCCCGTGAACGTCGATAAAGTCGCCTGCGGTTATTGCGAGCTTCTGCATCGTCTCATTATCAATTCTAACCTTCCCATGCCCAACGTCTCTCTGCTTAGCGTCAGCTACTCGTAGCTGGGCTTCCTTTGGTACCATTGTCATTTGGACTTGACCTCGATAGGGGCGGTGGGTTGAGGAGAAGACGAGCGTTCAGTAGCGCACTGGCCGCTCCTAACCTTGAGCGTCAAATCCTACTCCGCCTCAAAAGACTTATCATCACTATTAATGGAATCCCCGTTCCTCAGCAATTTCTTGATTGCGATCGATAGCAAAAGGAAGCTGCCTACGCCTATCGGTGAGACGCTGTAGCCGTTCTTGTCTTTGACAACAAGCTCCCGCTTTGGAGACCTGTTCACGAGGTCGGACACATACTTCGGGTTCACCGCCACCTTTAGGAGGTCGGTGAAGCTTGCTGAATTCTCGCAGTCCCTAATCATATGGTTGACCATTTGAAGTCGTTTCTTATTAGAGAAGAAATCACAGATCTCGCTTAGCGAATCAAGGTCTTCCTCGGAATCCTTGAGTTCCTTCAAGACGATCTCGCGGACCTCCGGCTGCCATTCCCCTCCCGAAAGGGGCAGGTCCAGCAGGACCTTGGTTCCCTCGTGAAGCGTGAATCTGATGCTCATTACAGACGGAAAAGTTGACCCGTCGCTATTTAAAATTAATGTTACTTAATTACCACTTGTTAAGTCAGGCAATTCTGCGGGAGACGAGAACCTCGACCTCGCTTACGCCAGCGATCGACTTCAGGCGTCTCTCAACCTCGTCCATTACCCCAGAGGCTTCTTCAGGCATTAGGATGTGCGCGACAAGAGCGACAAGTCCGAAGGCGACAGGCTCTTCGTCGAACTTGTAGATTGTTGCCTTGCCTTCGAGTGATTTCTTGATCCTGTCCTTGAGACCGTTCATGTCTGCGACTATGTCTGAGGGAAATATCTTGAGGGAGACCATGACCTTCGCCAATTCTGGTCGCCTCCTAGGGTCCTGAGAACCCGCATTTCTGGCATTTGTATGGACGGCCGAAGCCGCGGCATTTCTCGCAACGCCAGATGGTTGTCTCGCCACACTGGGGACAGGGGAATTTCACTGCGCCTTCGCGCGGCAGTATCATGCGTCCGCACCAGTTGCAGGAGGGCATTCGAACAGTGCGAACTTCCGTCAACATCGACAACAATAGTCGGTAACCCCCGGCGGATTATATGCCTTCGTCCTACCTAGATAGCGTCCAGAGCGCAAGTACCGTCTCCATGCCGGTAGGATTTTCTTGAATACATAATCCATAGAGCTATCTATTCGTCACTCGATGGCGTAAGGCGGCAGCCCTGATGCAGCCTACACACTTCTACGTATCCATCTCCGGATTAGTTTGGATTGTCTGTGGCCTAGTCCTGTTGGTTGCTAAAGTTGGCTTCTTCGCTAGCTCAGCTTCCATCTACTGGGAACTTCTGGGTGGTTTCATGATCCTTTTCGGTCTGGTCCGTTTGTTCTGGGGTCTGTTCAGGGGTGGCAGGAATTCCAAGCGAAGGTTCTGGTCCGGATTCGTCTAGGTCAAAGCGGAAGCCTGCAATCCATTGGATCCTTATCATTTCGTATCCGTTTGAATCTGGGAAACCTGAGCCTCCCGTCATTTGTAACAGCCATGTAGGCCACTTCGACCACGATTCTAGGCTTAACCCAGGTTACAGGTGTGGGCGAGTCCACGGGTCCTTGAATCGTGGGTTTCCTCGTTTGCATTTTGGAGAGTTTTCGTTTGACTTCTTGAAGACGGTCGTTGGAGAACCCTCCTCCCACATTTCCCACATGCTGTAGCTCCCGATCGTCGTCATATGCAGCGAGAATCAGTGAGCCAAAGGTCGGAACTCGTGCACCCTCTCCTTCGCTGAAGCCGACGACAACGCAGTCAGTCGTGTTAATCTGCTTGATCTTGATCCAGTAGTCAGTTCGTAGACCTGGGACATACTGCGACTGGCTCTCCTTCCCGATTACTCCTTCAAAACCACGGTTTGTCGCCTCTTTGAAGAAACGGCTTCCTTCCGCTCCAACGTGTTCTCCATAGAGGAGGTACGGGCCTTCCTCAACGATTGATTTGAGCCGCGTCTTTCTTTCGACAAGCGGCCGGCTGATTACGTCTTGGCCGTCAATGTGTAAAAGATCGAAGGCGACGTATGTGACAGGTGTCGTCTTGGCCAGTTCGCTCACGCGTTTCGGGTCGTCTACTCCAAACCGGGCTTGGAGCCTCCCAAAGTTGGGGGCGCCATTTTCTCCAAGGACGACGACTTCGCCATCTATGATCGCCGTCCTCGCTCGGAGGTTGCCCTTAATCTTTTGGAGCTCCGGATACGAGCCGGTCGCATCTCTCAGATTTCTATTCTGAAGCTCTAGCTTTCTCTCGCGGAGGAATAGTAAGGCTCTGAGCCCATCCCACTTCGGCTCGAAAAAATAGTTCTCATCATCAAACGCCTTACCGGTTTTGGCAAGCATAGGACGGATAGGACGTTCGTCAAAAAGCGTCAACGCCTCTCGTGTGTCTTGATGCTCGCCCGGAGAGCCTCCATGAGATTCTTCGTTGGCCTGATCTCAGGAACGCGTAATTCGACAACTTCTTCCTTCCCCTTCATTTTGGCCTCAACCAGCTTCATCAGAGACTCCTGATACGTGTCCCTGTACTCTTTGAAGGCGAAAGGTTTCTTCATTATCTTGATCAATTGACCAGCAAGCTCTAGTTCCTCCTTCTCCACCTCCGGTGCTTTCTTCAACTCCGGCAGATCCTTGGGAGATCGGATTTCATCCGCGTAATGAAGCGTCTCCATCAGAATCGCGCCCTCATACGGCCTCAACGCGACAAGGTGTTCCTTCTCGTGCATGACCACTCGTCCAACCGCGACCTTCCCCTCTTGTTCCAAGGCCTCGAGCATCAGAAAATACGGTTTCTCACCGTTCTCATCCGGGACGAGATAGTAGCTCGAATCAAAATAGATTGGATCTAGTTTGTCTGCGTCCACAAACTGGAAGATCTCGACGAGTCGTCCTGATCGAATCTCAAGCCTCTCAAGTTCCTTTTGAGTAATGGTAACATACTTTCCCTTTTGGACCTCGAACCCGCGGACCACGTCTTGCCAGGGAACCTCCTTGCCGTCCTTTGGACATACTCGCTTGAATGTGAGCGGGCTCTTGTCTCGAGGACACATGAGACGAAGCCCTGTCTTATGCTCAGATATCGCCCCATACGTCTTGACAGGAATGCTTACTAGTCCAAAGCTGATCGCGCCTTTCCATATCGCTCTAGGTGGCAAAGTCTCCATCCCAGTCTTTTAGAACAAACCCTATTCCTAGTCTCGTCGGATAATAGGGTTACCAGGCGACAGTTAATGGTATCGCGGTAGCCTCCTCAGCGCAAGGGAAGAGCTCTGAAGAAGATCGAGGAGATAGTTGAGATCGATGGGCGGAAGCTCACGCTATCCAACCTCGACAAGCCGATGTGGAGGAAAGAAGGAATCACGAAATCGGATGTCATCCAATACTATCTGTCGGTGGCGCCAAAGATGATCCCTCTAATCCGGAACCGGCCTTTGATGCTGAACCGATATCCCCACGGCGTCCCGGGAAAATCGTTCGTCCAAAAGGACTGGCCTCATCATCCTGACTGGGTGAGGACTGCACCGGTAAGATCTGAGAGCCTGAACAAAACCGCTCGGCACGTTGTGTGTGATGACAAGGCAACATTGGTCTGGTTGGCGAACATGGCTTGTATCGAGATCAACCAGTTTCTTGCCTCCACGCCAAACGTCGAATCTCACGACATGGTATTAGTAGATCTGGATCCGCACCCACCTGCAGGATTCCAAGATTCGCTAGAGATCGCGGAGACCGTTCACGCAGCGCTAGATCAGATGAAGCTGCGGTACATGATCAAGACCTCGGGCTCTGAGGGAATCCATTTTCTAATCCCGATAATTCCCCAATACCCGATCGAGGTTATACGACGTTTCGTTTTGTTGCTGGGAGTTCTGCTAGAGCAACTCGCACCGAAGATGGTCTCGACATCTCGCAACAAGGGTCAGCGAGCTGGGAAGGTATACGTGGACTATTTCCAGAACGGCTTGCAGAAGACCATTGCAGCCCCGTTTTCCCTGAGACCTGAACCGGGTGCCCCAGTCTCGTTTCCACTATCACCCAAGGATTTGAAAAGGAACATCCAGGCCGAGGAGTTCAACCTGAGAACGGTTCCGAGCCTGTTGAAGAGAGTTCCACCCTTCGACACTAGTCCCGATCAGGGACTAGAGCAGGCATTCGGAGAACTCGGAGACAAGTCGCGACTTGCCTGATCTTTGGTGGGCCGGGAGAGATTTGAACTCTGTCGACCGGTTCCCGTGTTGGTTCTCGACCCCACGGTTATCAGCCGTGTGCTCCTCGGCCTGTAAGAGCGATTGCTGGCTCTCAGTTAACCGTGCTGAG
>Ga0209058_1000053_pt1 | contig 81167 bp, 82 predicted proteins | sample GraSoiAngelo_147_FD_185904 | JGI IMG/M metagenome (GOLD analysis project Ga0209058, IMG submission 185904) | Grasslands soil microbial communities from the Angelo Coastal Reserve, California, USA - 14_1009_05_40cm (SPAdes) (version 2) | ecosystem: Environmental > Terrestrial > Soil > Grasslands ... | reverse complement strand
CCCACGATACCGCGTTCGGCGTCGACTGGCCCGGGCACGCCCACGCCGACCGCGGCGATCGCGCGGGCCGCTCGGCCGGCGCGCTCGGTGACCTCGGCCATGAGGCCGACGATCGTCTCGAGCGGATCGCGTTCGCCGGCGCGGGTCGGCGCGCTCGCGTCCGCGATCACGTCGCCGTCCGGGGTGACCAGACCGACTGCCGTCGTCGTCCCGCCAACGTCGACTCCGACGATCGCCCCGTGACGCCGCCCTCCGCGGCTCCGCGCGGCGGCGGCCATGGGCTAGAGCTCGCCGAAGTGGCAGAGCGTGATGCCGAGACTCGACGCCGCGGCGCGCGCGGCCGACGTGCCGACCCCGATCATCTCCGTCTCGCGCTGCCGTCCGTAGCGGCTGTACGAGAGCGCCGCGTCGCACCAGCCGGGATGCGCCATGAACTCCGAGACGCCGGACGGCAGAGCGCGGAGATGGGCGAGCGTGCGCGCGAGCGACCAGTAGGCCCCCGGCCCGGATTCGCCGAAGAAGTGATCGGGAGTCTTGAGTCCGGCCGTCAGCGCTCGAGCACGGGCCGGCGCGTTCTGGCTCCTGACGGCCACGCCCAGCCGACGGGCCGCGTCGAGCACCACCTCGGTGACCGGCGGCAGCAGGCCGACGTGATGGTGCGTGTCGAGATGGGTCGGCTCGCGCCGCATCAGGTAGGCGAATTTCTCGATCTGGGCGTTCACCTCGCGCTCGACGTCCCGCGCGTCGGCGCGCGCCGCGGCGTGGCGCGCGTCGCGCACGAATCGGCCGTCGGCGTCGACGAGGGAGTGCCCGCCGGAGAGCGGCCGCCCGAGCGTGAGGTTCACGTGAATGCCGACGCCGAGCCCCGAGTCGCGGAGCGCCGCCAGCTGCTCGGCGTCGATCGCCGCGGTGACGAGCAGGGTCGTGCTGGTGACGATGCCGTGGCGGTGTGCAGACAGGATGCCGGCGCTGACACCCGGCGTGAGGCCGAAGTCGTCGGCGTTGACGATGAGCCGCCGGATCACGCGCCGGTCACCTCGGCGCGGTCCCCTGGATCGCGTACCGCTCGACCGTCTCGGGGATCCCCGACGGCATCGTGGCCTCGAGGTCGTGGGCCCGGATGTGCTCGAGGCGCTCGTAGCCGATGCGCGGGAACGACTGGATCTCGCTGCCGATGATCGCCGGCGCGAGGCCCGCCGCTTCGATCTTCGCGCACGCGGCCTTCGGCCCGAGGAACGCGAAGAGCGTGAAGATCAGCCGTCCGCCGGGCACGAGATGCCGCGGGGCGCCCGCGATCACTCGATCGAGCAGCTGCCAGCCGTCGGCGCCGCCGTTGTCGGCCACCGCCGCCGCGTCGCGCCGGGCGTGTCCCGGCGGCGTCGGCGTCTGCGGCGGGTTCGTGCAGATCAGGTCGAAACGCTCGCCGCCGACCGGTCCGTAGCAGTCGCCGAGCCGCGCGTCGACGGCGACAGCGTTGAGCGTCGCGTTGATGCGCATCACCTCGACCGCCTCGGGCAGGATGTCGGTCGCGGTCACCCGGGCGCCGTCCTTCGCGGCGAGCACGGCGGCCACACCGAGCCCGCCGCCGATCTCGAGCACGCGCTCGCCCGGACGCACGGCGAGGTGGCGACAGAGAAAGAGCGAGCCCGCCTTGGGCGCCTGGACACGGTCAGGGACGCGAAACAGGCAGCCGCGCCAGGAAAACAGGAGGGTGCCGGCGTCGCTACTTGCCAAGGACGCGCCGGAAGTAGAGTCGGAGCGATTCCTTCAGCTGCGCCCTGGCTCCGGCGGATGTCTTCGCGTCTTCGAGCTGATCGATGTCGATCTGGAGCGGGACCCCCTCGCGCTTGACGCCGTCGAGCTCGGCGGTGAGCCCGCACCGCTCGTCCGACTCGGTGAAGACCAGCTTCGCGCGCTTGAACGAGGCGTCGTCCTGCGCGAGCTGCTGGACCGTCTCGACCAGCACGCGCTTGATCTCCTCGGCCTCCGCCGCGGGAACCGTCGAGAACGCCGCCGTCAGTTCGACCTCTGCCATGGCTCCCTTCCTAGTGCCCCCGGGGCGCTGCCTAGTGCCCCCGGGCACTGCCTAGTGCCCCCGGGGCGCTGCCTAGTGCCCCCGGGCACTGCCTAGTGCCCCCGGGCACTGCCTAGTGCCCCCGGGCACTGCCTAGTGCCCCCGGGCACTGCCTAGTGCCCCCGGGCACTGCCTAGTGCCCCCGGGCACTGCCTAGTGCCCCGCTGCCGCCGCCGGCCGGAGCGCGTCGAGCCCGGCCTCGAGCCCGCGCCGTCCGATCCGGACGCCGACCGGCTTGGCAAAGTTCAAGGTGGCGTACGTCTCTTCCCGCGGCGCGACGCGCTGCCCTAGCCGGCCGAGCGCCGCCAGCACCGTCGGCCCCACCCGCGTATCGACGAGCACCTCGGCGCTCTCCGCGTGCAGGCGCGGCGCCTCGATGGCCTCCTGCAAGTCGCAGCCGCTGTCCACGAGCGTGGCGATCACTTGCGGTATCGCCGACACGATCCGACGCCCGCCCGGCGCTCCGAGCGTGAGGTACGGCTCGCCGTTCTTGAAGCCTAGCACCGGGACCATGTTGACGAGCGCTCGCTTGCCCGGCGCGACCGAATTCGGCCGCCCGGCCTCCGGATTGAACCAGATCATCCCATTGTTCAGGAGAATGCCGGTGCCGGGCACCACGACGATCGAGCCGAAGAGCGAGACCGCCGTGTGGGTCAGCGCCACCATGTTCCGGCGGCGGTCGACGACGCTGATGTGAGTCGTGCAATCCCCACCCGCCGCCGATTCGCCGAGGGTGTCGACCGGCTCGCGGCGGCGGCCCCGCTTGCTCGACCGCCGGCGCAGCTCCGTCGCGACTTCGCGCGCGTACTCCTTGGACACCAGGCGGTCCCACGGCGCGTGGATCACGGCCGGATCGCCCAGGTGCTCGAAGCGATCGCCGAACGCGCGCCGGACTGCGAGCGCGCGCAGGTTGAGGCCGCCCGGCGTGCGCCAGCCGACCGCGGTCTTCGGGAACTGCTCGAGGATGTTCAGGATCTCGAGGGCCGTCACGCCGCCGGTCGCGCCGGGCGCGAAGGCGAGCTCGAGGCCGCGATACGTGCCGGTGAGCGGCGGGCCGACGCGCACCGAGTAGGCCGCGAGATCGTCGCGGGTGATCAGGCCGCCGTGCGCCGCCATCGCGTCGTGGATCGCCTGCGCGATCTCGCCGCGATAAAAGGCGCTCGGCCCGTCATGCGCGATCAGCTCGAGGCTCCGCGCGAGGTCGGGATAGGTCGTGCGATCGCCTTCTTCCATCCCCGTCGGGGGCCGGTAGACCGAGCGGCCGTTTCTCAGATAGACACGCCCGGCCTCACCGGCCGCCGCCAGCTCCTCGAGCTGCCGCGCCGTGCTCAATGCCTGGTACCAGTCCGCGACGAATCCGCCGCGTGCGAGCTCGATCGCCGGCTGGATGACGTCGCGCAGCTCCATGGTGCCGAACCGCTCGAGCGCGAGCGAGAGTCCCGCGACCGAGCCCGGCACCGCCGGCGCCAGCCAGCCGCGCTCGTTCGCGGCGTTCTCGACGTTCGGCCAGGCGAAGAGGCCGCGCGAGATGCCAGTCGTCACGCGGAACATCGAGGCGTGCGCGCGCGTCGGGGCGCAGCCGTTGAAATCGAGCGCGATGGTCTCGCCCTTCCGGGCGACGTGCACGAGCATCGTGCCCGAGCCGGCGATCGTGGACATGAAGGGCTCGACCACCGTCATCGCGAACGCGGTCGCGACCGCAGCGTCGACCGCGTTGCCGCCGCGCTCGAGGATCCGCGCGCCGACCCGCGCGCCGAGCGGGTGCTCCGCGGCCACCAGGCCGTGCGGGGCCGGTGGCGTCCGCTTCGTGACGACCAGACGGGATTCGATCATCGAATGTCTCGGAGCCAGAGAAATTGCGTCAGTACTGCGCGTACTGCGTGATGTCGACGACCGTCTTGTCCTTGAGATAGATCCGCCAGCCCGCCGGGTACACCCACGCCTCGGTGGGCTCATTTTCCTTGACCGACGGCCAGAACGCGCGCGCCAGCTTCTCCATCTCAGCCGCGTCGGTGACTCTCACGAGCGGCGGGCCCAGCAGAATCAGGACCTGCTCGGACGTCTGCCCGACCGATACCTGGCGTATGAACTTGAAGGTCGAGACTTCGAGCGAGTTGGCGGCCTCGGGATTCTGGCGCAGGTACTGACCGATCCGCTGCTCCATGGCGTTGTCCCAGCGACGCCGCTCGTCGAAGTTGGGCTCGCGCCCATTCGTCATGTAGACCTTCTCGGTCCAGATGGACTCGGCCAGCGGCCCTTCGGTGGTCCGTTGCTCCTTGACCTTCCACGACGCGCATCCCGCCAGGACCATCACGAGGCCGACGATGAGGATTCGCCTCACGCCTGGAATCATATCAGGGCCGACTCCAAAACAATGCCACGATCAATCACCCGGGAGGCGTGAGCCAGCACCCGGGCCGTCTCGGCCGGGACCTCCGGGCTGTCTGCCAGCTGCCGGAGCAGGTCGATCAGGCGGCGCATCGCCCGGATCAGGTCCCCCTCGTGGCCGCCGAACGCCTCCTCGACGATTCCGCTCCAGTCGTCCTCGCCGGCCGCCCAGCGGAAGACCGCCGGCATGAACCCGGAGTGCACGGCGATGGGAATGCGCAGATGGCGCGCGCGCTGCGCCTCGTGCACCGTGTCGGCTACGCGCATGAGCTGGTCCAGCTTGCGCTTGAGCTTGGGCCGCTTCTTCAAGAACGTGCGCGCCAGCGCCGGGTCCCCCGAGCGCGCCTCCTCGATGAGCGCCGAGCAGATCGCGGCGGCTTCGGGACCGGACAGGTCGTTGAACACGCCCTGCGCCACGCCCTCGGTGACGAGCAGCTCGTTGTCGTGACGGAGGCCCGCGATGAGCCGTCCCTTCTCCTCGAGCTGCCGGTCGCGGACCGCCCCGAACTGCTCGAGAACTTCTACCACGCGCAGGAACTCCTGCCAGTAGGCGCCGCGGAGCTGCTCGAGCTGGCGCCGGCGGATGCCGAGACGCTCGGTGACGGTCTCGAGCTCGCGCCACTCGCGGTCACAGCGGGGGGTGGCCCCCCACGGGCAGCGGTGGCACTCGATCGCGGCGAGCGCGGCCTCGGGACCCTGCGCGCGCTCGCGGTCGACCAGCTCGGCGACCGACAGCCGCTCGAGCTCGGCGGCCAGATGGCGCAGGCTTCGACCGTCCATGGCGTGCCGGTCGCGACCCTCACGCTCACGGCCGTCACGCTCGTGAGCGTCGCGCTCGCGGTCGCGCCACGAGCGCGCTCGACCGCGCTCGCGCCCGTCGCTCCCGCGGTCGCGGGGCACGTGCAGCGGCGGCGTCGCCCAGAAGACGCGCTTGATCACGCCGCTCTTTATGCGCACGGTGGCTCCGTGAGGAAGGAGCGCGTCGATGAGCACGCGGTGGCCGCGGATGGCGTGGATCCCGAGCACCATCGCCAGAGTCGGCGCCCCGCCGCGCCGCACCAGGACGAGACGTCCCGGCTCGGCCTCCGCCACCGTCCGCTCCCCGCGCCTGCTGCCCACGCCCCCGCCGCGCCCGAGCGCCTGGCGGCGCGCCTCGACTTCCTGACGCGCGCGCCGATAGCGGCCGATCCGCTGGAAGTCGCCGCAGGGCGCCGGATAGCGGCGGAGCTCCTCGAGCGAGGCCTCGAGCGCCCGCACGTCCGCCTCGACCTCGCGGACGCGCTTGAGGTTCTGGTACTGGCCGAACGACGATTCGACCCGCCGCCGCAGGGCGTCCGGCGAGGCGCCGGTCGAGAGCAGGAGCGCGACCGAGCCGTAGCCGAGCTTGAACTGGCTCTCGATCGGCTCCGGTGAGCCGTCGATCACCCGCAAGAGGTCGTCGAGGCCGTCGCGGGCGTCGAGCGCGATGACGCACGTCCCCTCCGGATCGATCCCGCGGCGTCCCGCGCGGCCGGCCATCTGGGTCAGCTCGTTGTGCGACAGCGAGCGGAACCCGCGATCGGTCCGCTTGGTCAGCCCCTGCAGGACCACCGAGCGAGCCGGCATGTGAATGCCGAGCGACATCGTTTCCGTCGCGAAGACCGCCTTGCAGAGCCCGCGCTCGAAGAGCACCTCGATCAGGCGCTTGACGCTCGGCAGGATCCCGGCGTGATGGAGCCCGATGCCCAGGCGCAGCGCCTCGAACACGCTCTGGTTCAGCACCGACTCGGCGACCGTCGGGCTTTCGCGAATCAGATCGCCGATCGCCGTGTCGACCTCGCGCTGCTGCGGCGCTGCGAGCAGGCTCTTGCCCTCGGTCAGCACGTCCTGCATGGCGCGCTCGCACCCGACCCGGCTGAAGATGAAGTAGATCGTCGGCAGCCAGCCGCGCGCCTCGAGCGCCTCGAGCAGGACCGTCGGATGCACCACGCGCCGCGTGTACCAGCGGCCCCGGTCGTCCGGCCCGCGCGGCTCGTCGCCCACGACACGCGCGCGCCCGCTGCGGACGCGGTCGACCTCGTGGATCTCGCCGGCCAGGTCGGCGATCACGTAGGCGAGCGGCACGGGCCGGTGCGGGTGGTAGATCGGCACGATCGGCCGGTGTACGATCGAGATCCAGTCGGCGATCTCCTTCACGTTGGCGACCGTCGCCGAGAGTCCCACCAGCACGACCTCAGGCGGCGCGGCGACGATGATCTCCTCCCAGACGGTGCCGCGCCCTTCGTCGCCCATGTAGTGACACTCGTCGAGCACGATGTAGGCGAGGCCGTCGAGGCCGCTGCCGTAAAGTGCATTTCGAAGGATTTCAGTTGTCATGACCAGGATCGCCGCGTGCGGATTCACCTTGACGTCGCCGGTCAGGATGCCGACCCGGTCGGCGCCGAACTCGCGGGTGAAGTCGGCGAATTTCTGATTCGAGAGCGCCTTGAGCGGAGTCGTGTACGCTAGGCGACGGCCGGCGGCCAGGGCGGCATGGATCGCGAACTCGGCGACCAGGGTCTTGCCGGCGCCGGTGGGCGCCGAGACGATGACCGACTGGCCGGCTTCGATAGCGCGGATGGCTTCGACCTGAAAATCGTCGAGCGGAAACGGATAACGCGAGCGGAATCGCTCGAGCAGCTGCATCTCGTGACACAGTAACACGGAGCGTCACGAGGCTCAGGCACTGCGCGCTGCAGGCCGTCGCGGGGCTGGGGCCCGGCCAGCCGAGGCGCGCCCACAAAGGAGACAGACGCGTGATCGTTTTTCACTTCACCCTGACGGCGGCCGACGACTATCTGACGCGACGCGAGGCCCATCGCCGCAGCCATATCGAGCGTCTCCAGGGACTGCGCGCCAATGGCATCCTCATCGGCGGCGGTCCTTCGGCCGATCTCCGCACCGCCGACCTCTTCTACCGCTTGCAGCAGCCGGCCCAGCTCAAGCACGCGATCGAGGAAGACCCGTACTGGACGGGCGGCGTGTGGACGCGCTACGAGCCCAGGAGCTTCAGCCAGTTCGTCGAGCCCTGGGAAATGGTGCCCGTCGTGCTCGACGGCTCGCGCAAGGTCACGATCGTCGAAGGCCCGACCGCCCAGCACGACATGGCGCAGTTCGCGCTGATCGAGATGCGCGGCGCGGGCCGGCTGGCCTTCGGCGGCTTCTTCGAGGACGGCGGCACCCTGGCCGTCGTGAAAACCACCGACCCGGGGGAGGCCCTCGGCTGGTTCACCGAGACCGGCTTCTGGAAGCCCGACGCGCTGACGGCACGGCCGTGGATCCACGTCCTGTGAGTGGACCGATCGTCGGCCTGGTGACCATCGGCCAGTCGCCGCGCGTCGACGTCGTGCCCGACATGGAGGCGATCCTCGGGCCCGCCGTGACGGTGCGAGAGCGCGGCGCCCTCGACGGCCTGGACCGCGCCGAGATCGCCGCCCTGGCGCCCGGACCGGGTGACGATATTCTCGTCACGCGCCTGGCCGATGGAATCCCGGTCTTCGTCGCCAAGCGACATATTCTCGGCCGCGTTCAGGCGGCGATCGGCGAGCTCGAGCGGACGGGCGTGACGATGACGGCACTCCTCTGCACGGGCGCGTTTCCGGCGCTCGAAGCCTCGCGCCTGCTCGTGCTGCCGCACCAGGTGCTCCTGGGCGTGCTGCGCGCGCTCCGCTGGCCGGGCCGGCTCGGCATCGTCACGCCCTCCGTCCAGCACGTGCCGCAGACCGAGGCCCGCTGGCGCGCCGACGGATTCGACCCTGTCGTCGTCCCGCTCTCGCCGTACGAGGAAGAGAGCCCGGCGGAGCTCGAGCGTGCGGGGCAGGCGCTTCGCGCCGCGCGTGCGGGCCTGGTCGCGCTCGACTGCATGGGGTTCAGGCGAAAGACCCGCGACGAGCTCCAGCGGCTCACCGGCGCGCCGGTGCTCCTGGCCAATCTCCTGGTCGCTCGCGTCATCGCCGAGGCGTGCGGAGTATAGAGACCCGCCCTACCCGCGGCTCTGCGGGTCGAGGATGTCGCGCAGACCGTCCCCAAGCAGGTTGAAGCCGAGGACGGTCAGGTAGATGAAGAGCCCCGGGAACGCCGAGTACCACCACCAGGTCGGCAAGTAGTTGCGCCCGTGGCTGATCATGGCGCCCCACTCCGGGTACGGCGGCTGGGCGCCGAGCCCGATGAAGCCGAGGCCGGCCGCGGCCAGGATCGCCGAGCCCATGTCCATGCTCGCCTTGACCGTGATGGGCGACACGCAGTTCGGCAGGATGTGCACGAAGACGATGCGGAGCCGGCCGGTTCCCACCGCGCGCGCGGCTTCGACGAACACCTGGCCCTTGAGCGCGAGCGTCTTACTCTGGACCAGCCGCACGTAGCCGGGCCACCAGACCAGACCGAGTGCGACGATCGCGTTGACGATGCCCGGGCCGAGGGCGCCGACGATCGCGAGCGCCAGCACGAGCGCCGGGACCGAGAGGAACACGTCGGTCACCCGCATGATGGTCTCGCCCAGCGGGCCGCCGACGTAGCCGGCGACGATGCCGAGCGGCACGCCGAGGGCGGTGGCCAGCAGGGTGATGATCAGCCCGATCTGGAGCGAGACCCGCGCGCCCAGGACGACCCGAGTGTAGATGTCCGTCCCGACCTCGTCCGTGCCGAACCAGTGACGCGCGCTCGGCGGCTGGAGCTTCTGGTCCAGGTGCACCGCCCCCCGCGCGTCCTCGGGATAGGGCACGATCCACGGGCCGAGCGCCGCCAGGAGCAGGAACAGCGCCACGAGGCCGAGCCCGAGCAGGGATGCGCCGCTCCGCGCGAACACCCGCGCGTAGAAGCGAAGCTCGCGAGCCGCCCCCTGGGGCTCGGCGAGCCAGGCGGCCGCGGAGCCCGAGGATACCGCGCGGCCCATCACGCCGACATGCTCGAGCGGACCCGCGGGTCGAGCCAGCCGTAGGCGAGGTCGACAACGAAGTTCGCCAGCATGAAGTTGAGGCCGATCACGAGCGTGACCCCCATGATCGGCTGGAAGTCCGACGACACGGCCGACGCGACCGCGTAAAGCCCGATCCCCGGCCAGTCGAACACGGTCTCCACGAGCACCGTGCCCCCGAGCATCCATCCGTAGCGCAGCCCGATCATCGCCAGGGTCGGGATCATCGCGTTCCGCAGCGCGTAGCGCGCCACGATGCGGAGCTCGGACACCCCCTGCGCCCGCGCGTTGACGATGTAGTCCTGCTTCAGGGTCTCGAGCATCTCGGCCCGGTTGACGCGCACGATCGAAGCGAGCGCCGGGAAGCACAGGGTGACGGTCGGCAGAACCGCGTGGGCGAGCGCGTCGCCGAGCACCCGCCAGTGGCCGCCCAGCAGCGCGTCTACGACCAGGAGGTGCGTCACGGGCGCCGGCGGCGCGGTCATGAGGCCGAGGCGTCCCCCGAGCGGCAAGATGCCCAGGTGGAGCGCCAGGAGGAGCTGGAGCATCAGTCCGGCCCAGAAGGCGGGGATGGCGATGCCCGAGACCGAGACGACGCGCGTGAGCTGGTCCACCCACGTGTCCCGGTAGACGGCGGAGAGGATGCCGAGCGGAACGCCGAGGCCGACCGCCAGGAGCATCGCGCCCGTCACCAGTTCGAACGTGTTCGGGAAGTAGCGCGCGAGGTCGGCCGCGACCGTCTCGCGAGTCCTCAACGAGCGTCCGAGGTCGCCCGAGAGAACTCCTCGCAGATACTGACCGAACTGAACGGGCAGCGGACGGTCGAGCCCGTACTCGGCGCGGATCTTCTCGACCATCGAAGCCGTCGCGTCCGGCCCCGCCGCGAGCCGCGCCGGGTCGCCCGGAGCCACGTGGGAGATCGCGAAGGTGATGCACAAGAGACCGAACAGCATGAGGCCCAGCAGGAGGACCCGCCGGGCGAGGTAGCCGAGCAACCCCTACTTGGCGACGATCGCGAGCGGGTAGAGGTCGACCTCGCCGGTGAAGCGCACCGGGCTGAAGACGAAGCCCTTCACGTGGTCGCGCATCGCCCAGCGGCGGTTGGCCAGCATCCCGAAGATCTCCGGGGCGTCGGCGGCGATCCGCCGCTGGATGTCGGCGTAGATCGGCGCCCGCTCCTCCCACTTCGCGATCGTGCGCGCGCGGTCGATCAGCGACCACACCGCGTCGTTGCTGTAGAACGACGAGGCGTAGTACTTACCGAAGGACCCCTTGTGGTACTGGTACGCGACCGCGTCGGGGTCGCTCGAGAGCGGTGTGGTGAACACGGCCATCATGTCGGGAGACGTCTCGACTTTGGCGCCGCGTGCGACCATGTTCGGCCAGATCAACGGGACCATCTTCACAGCGATGTTGAGCTTCTGGAGGTTGTCGATGAGGACGAGCCCCATCTTGCGCTCCTCCTCGAGCCCCTGGACGTAGACGTACTCGAGCTCGACTCCACCGTTCGGGGACGTGGACTTAGCCAGGAACTCCTTCGCCTTTGCGAGGTCCTGTCGATAGATCCCGGACACCGGCACGTACCCGCGCGTCGCGTTCGGAAACGGGCTCGTTTGTAGCACGGCATGGCCGTTGTAGATCTTGATCAGGGCGTCGTAGTCGAAGGCGTAGCAGACGGCCTTCCGGAGATTCGAGTCCTTCGTGGGCCCCTTCTGCGTGTTCATCTTGATGCCGAACGTCGTCATGCCCGGGAAGTTCGGCACGACGATCCCCGGCATCTTCGCGACCTGGTCGAAGTCGTCGCTCGAGAGGCCCTCGACGATATCCGCCTCACCGCGAATTACCGCGGCGCGCTGAGCAGCCGATTCGCGGACGATCTTATAGATGATGCCGCCGATGTGGTCCTTCGACGGCCAGCCCTTCCAATAGCCGTCGATCGCCTCGAGCTCGTAGAGCACGCCCTGCTCCCAGCGCTTGATCTTGAACGGCCCGCTGCCGGCGGCGTTGGTGGTGAGCCACTTCTGGCCGAGGTCGCCCCCCTGCTCGTTGGCCAGCACCTGCTTCGGGTTCATCACGTACCACCAGGGCAGCCACGAGAGGAACGGCGAATATGGCTGCGTCAGCGTGAATTGGATCGTGTGCTCGTTGAGCACCTTGATGTCGTCTTCCTTCAGGAACTCCGCCAGCGTCCACGCCGGGCCCTGGTTCAGCTTGAGCGTTCGCGCGAACGAGAAGCGCACGGCCTCGGCGGTCACGGGGTCGCCGTTGTGAAAGCGCGTGGTCTTCACGAGGTGGAACGTCCAGGTCTTCGCGTCGGGCGAGCTCTCCCACTTCTCGGCGAGCCACGGTACGATCTCGGGCGGGTTGCCGACGTACTTCACGAGCGCGTCGTAGAGCGACTGCTGCGCCATGCGGATCGACCAGTCGTATTTGACGCTCGGATCGATCGTCGGCACTTCCTGGCGGCCGGCGAAGACGAGGATCTTCCGGTCGCCGGCCCGCTCGAAGGCTTGCCCCTGCGACGCCGCGACCAGCACGGCGAGGGCTGCAGTCAGCAAGACGCGCATCGTCAACCTCCCGGTTTGCATCGCGATGGCGGGAGGATAACATACGCTCCCGATGACCCTCCGTCCCGTCTCCGCGGCCGAGATCGAGTCGCTGGCGATCGGCGCCTGGATCCTCGGCACCGGCGGCGGCGGCAGTCCCTACCTGGCGCTCCTGAACATGCGCAAGCTCTACCGCCGGGGGGTTGTCGTCTCATTGCTCGATCCCATGGACCTCGCCGACGACGCGCGCGTCGCGGTCGTCTCGAACATGGGGGCTCCGCTGGTCGGCCAGGAGCGGCTGACCGACCCGCGCACGATCGCGCTGGCGGTGCGGATGATGGAGGAATACCGGGGCTGCCGGTTCGACGCCGTGATGTCGCTCGAGATCGGCGGCGGCAACTCGCTACAGCCGTTCATGGCCGCCGCGGTGCTCGGCCTTCCCGTCGTCGACGCCGACTGCATGGGCCGCGCCTTCCCCGAGGCGCAGATGACGAGCTTCGCGATCCACGACCTGACGATGTACCCGCTCACCCTGGCCGACGTGCGCGACAACGCGGTCGTCGTCGCGCGCGCCGCCTCCTGGAAGTGGATGGAGCGCCTCTCGCGCAAGGCGTGCGTCGAGGTCGGCTCGATCGCGTCGACCTGCAAGGCGCCGCGCACCGGCAAAGAAGTCAAGGAGTGCGGCATCCTGTATTCGACGAGCAAGGCGATTCGCCTGGGCGAGACGGTGCAGTCCGCGCGTAGGCAGCACCGTGATGCCGTCCAGGCGGTGATCGAGGCCGAGAGCGGTCAGCTCATGTTCCGGGGCAAGATCTGTGACGTTGCCCGGCGGACCACCGAGGGGTTCCTCCGCGGCACCGCCAAGCTCGATGGGCTCGACGATTTCCGCGGCCGGAGCTTCGAGCTGGCCTTCCAGAACGAGTTCGCCGTCGGCTGGCTCGACGGCCAGCCGCGGGTGATGACGCCCGATCTGATCTGCGTGCTCGACAGCGTCTCGGGCGACGCGATCGGCACGGAGACGTTACGCTATGGCCAGCGCGTCAGCGTGATCGCGCTGCCGGCGCCGCCGGTTTTGCTGACCCCCAAGGGCCTCGAGCACGTCGGCCCGCGCGCCTTCGGCTACGATCTCGAGTTCCGGAGCGTCTTCGCGTGACGGTACGCCTTTCGTGAAGAGGAGCGCGCTCTCGTGAAGCGGCGGATCGGCATCGACGTCGGCGGCACCAACACCGACGCTGTGTATCTCGAGGACGCCCGCGTGGTCCACGCGGTCAAGACGCCGACGACCCGCGACGTAACGTCGGGCGTGACCGACGCGCTCCGCCGGTTGCTCCAGGCGGGAGCTCCCGTCGCCGTCGACGCGGCGATGATCGGGACCACGCACTTCACCAACGCCGTGGTCCAGCGGCGCGACCTGACGCGCGTGGCGGCGATCCGCATCGGCCTGCCTTCGGGCGCCTCGCTCGAGCCGTTCGTCGACTGGCCCGAGGATCTCGCGGCGCTCGTCCGCGGCGAGGTCTTCATGCTCGAGGGCGGCCACGAGTTCGACGGCCGGGCCCTGGTCCCGCTCGACATCGCCGGCGTCCGGGCCGCCGCCCGGCGAATCCGCGAGGCCGGTCTCACATCGGTGGGGATCGCCTCGGTCTTCTCGCCGCTCAACGCCTCGTGCGAGCTGGAGGCCGCCCGGATTGTCGCCGAGGAATGCCCCGGCGTGGCGCTGACGATGTCCCACCAGCTCGGCCGGATCGGCCTGCTCGAGCGGGAGAACGCCACCCTGCTCAACGCCGCGCTCGTTGGGCTCGCCCGCACGACGGCGCAGGCGTTCACCGACGCGCTCGCCGCGAGCGGCATCCGCGCGCCGCTCTATCTGACGCAGAACGACGGCACGGTGATGCTGGCCTCGGTCGCCGAGGCGTTTCCCGTCTACGGCTTCGCGTCGGGTCCGACGAACAGCATGCGCGGCGCCGCATTCCTCTCGAAGCTCACCGACGCGCTGGTGATCGACGTCGGCGGGACCACGACGGACATCGGCAGCCTTCGCCGCGGCTTTCCGCGCGAGGCCAACAACGTGATCGAGATCGGCGGGGTCCGGACGCTCTTTCGCATGCCGGACCTGCTCTCGATCGGGCTCGGCGGCGGCTCGCTCGTCGGACGCGCTCCCCTGTCGGTCGGCCCGCGGAGCGTCGGCTATCGCCTGGTCGAGGAGGGGCTCGTGTTCGGCGGCGAGGAGCTCACCGCCACCGACATCGCCGTCGCCGCCGGCCTCATCGACCTCGGCGACCGGCGCCGGGTGGCGTCGCTACCGGCCGAGCTCGTCAGCGGCGCGGTCGCGCGCATGCACGCGATGATCGATGAGGCGGTCGACCGCATGAAGACCGACGCGGGCGACGAGCCGCTGATCGCGGTCGGCGGCGGATGCTTCCTGGTCCCGGAGCGTATCAACGGGATCTCGGAGGTGATTCACGTCGAGCACCAGGCCGTCGCGAACGCCGTGGGCGCCGCGATCGCCCAGGTCAGCGGCGAGATCGACCGGATCTTCCAGGATCTGTCACGCGATGAGGCGATCGCGCGAGCCCGGCAGCTTGCGGAGGCTCAGGCCGCGAGCGCCGGCGCGGACCCGCGGACGTTGACCACGGTCGAGGTCGAAGACCTGCCGCTAGCGTACCTGCCGGGGAATTCGCTCCGCGTCCGGGTACGGGTGGTGGGCGAAATCGCCTGAACAGGGAGTCTCGTGGCGACCGACGTGCCGGTGACGATCGCTATCGCACAGGCGATGATGCGGTATGGCTACCGCTGAACTGGCGGAAGCGAGTCCGATTGTACAAGCTCTATCATGCTCTGGAGCTATGGGATTGGTTCGCCACCGTAGGGAACAAAGCCGCAATTGTTCGCCTGACCGACGACATTCGGCGGTCCGCTGCCACGTGACTGCTCGATCCGGCTCGGGCCGCCGCCGTTACTCCACGCCAGCGACCGCGAGCACGCGGCGCATGCGCGCGGTGGCGAGGTCGGGATCGCGCAGAAGGCCCGCGCGGTCCATCAGCACGAACTGCTCGGCGAGGTGCACGACCGAGCGCGCGCTCTCCTGGCCGCCGACCATCCTGAAATGCGACTGATGGCCGTTCAGGTAGGCGGCGAAGACGACGCCGGTCTTGTAGAAGCGCGTGGGCGCGCCGAAGACGTGGCGTGAGAGCGTGAGGGTCGGCGCCAGCACGTCCGCGTAGCGGACGAGGTCGCCCGCGTCCAGCGCCTTGAGCGCCGCGGAGGCGGCCGGCGCGATCACGTCGAAGATGCCGAGGAGCGCGTCGGAGTGGCGATCGCCGTCGCCGCGGATCGTCGTCGGATAGTCGAAGTCGTCGCCGGTGTACATGCGGACGTTCGCCGGGAACCGCTTGCGCATCGCGACCTCGCGGGCCTGGTCCAGGAGCGAGATCTTCACGCCGTCGATCCGCGAAGCGTGCTCCTTCACGATCGTCAGCAAGGTCTCGGTCGCCTGATCGAGATCGCGCGAGCCCCAGTAGCCCGCGAGCGCCGGGTCGAACATCTCGCCGAGCCAGTGGACGATCACCGGCTCGCGCACCTGCGAGAGGATGCGTCCGTACACCTTCAGGTAGTCGCCGGGCTCCTTGGCACAGGCCGCCAGCGCGCGGCTCGCCATCAGGATGATCCGGCCGCCGCAGCCCTCGATCCACGCGCACTGCTCCTCGTAGGCCGCCTCGACGTCGGCGATCGTCACGCGCGGCCCCGGCTCGAGCTGATCGGTGCCGGCGCCGGATGCGAGCACGGCGCCCGGGACGGTCTTCGCCTCGGCGACCGTGCGCCGGATCAGCTCCTTCGCGGTGCGCCAGTCGAAGCCCATCCCCCGCTGCGAGGTGTCCATCGCCTCGGCGACCGCCAGCCCGAGCGACCAGATGTGATGGCGATAGCGGAGGGTCGCGTCCCAGTCGAGCGCCACCTCGAGCGTCGGACTGATCGGCGCGAGCGGATCGGCGACGACGTGGACCGCCGCCATGCCGATGCGGCGCCTGATCGGGCCGGGTGGCGCCGAGACCGGCGCGCGGCCGGCGAGCGTGTAGGGCGCGAGCAACCCGTCACGGCGCGGAAGCTTGAAGGTGGTGAGCATGACGTAGCCAGTTTACTCCACGGTCGCCCGCGATTGACAGGCTCGCACCCGGTTCTGTATGGTTAGCCCACTTTTCACCGGGGTTCCCTCCGAAGGAGGTCGGCATGGTGTCCAAGGCGAACGATCGGAGCCGCACGAAGTTCCTGCTCGACGAGAAGGACATCCCGACGAAGTGGTACAACATCCAGGCCGACCTCAAGACACCCGCGCCGCCGGTGCTCCATCCCGGGACGAAGAACCCGATCGGACCGCAAGATCTGGCGCCGCTCTTCCCGATGGAGCTGATCAAGCAGGAGGTCAGCCAGGAGCGCTGGATCGAGATTCCCGAGGAGATCCGCGACGTCTATCGCCTGTGGCGCCCCTCGCCGCTCTATCGCGCGCGCCGTCTGGAGAAAGCGCTCGGCACGCCCGCGCACATCTACTACAAGTACGAGGGCGTGAGCCCGGCCGGCAGCCACAAGCCCAACACGGCGGTGGCGCAGGCGTACTACAACAAGAAGGAAAAGGTCACGCGGCTCAGCACCGAGACCGGCGCCGGCCAGTGGGGCTCGGCGCTCGCGCTCGCCTGCCAGCTGTTCGGCCTGCAGTGCAAGGTCTACATGGTGAAGGTGTCGTATCAGCAGAAGCCGTACCGGCGCATCATGATGGAGACCTGGGGCGCGCAGGTCGTGGCGAGCCCGAGCACCGACACGCAGTCCGGCAAGAAGGTGCTCGAGCAGGACCCGAGCTCGCCCGGCTCGCTCGGCATCGCGATCAGCGAGGCGGTCGAGGACGCGGCGACCCGCGACGACACGAAGTACTCGCTCGGTAGCGTGCTGAACCACGTCCTCATGCACCAGACCGTCATCGGGCAAGAGGCGAAGAAGCAGCTCGAGCGCGCCGACGCCGCCGCGGACATCGTCATCGGCTGCGCCGGCGGCGGCTCGAACTTCGCCGGCCTCTCCTTCCCGTTCGCGGCCGACAAGCTCACCGGCAAGAACAAGAAGGTGCGGATCATCGCGGTGGAGCCGTCCGCGTGCCCCAGTCTCACCAAGGGCAAGTACGTCTACGATTTCGGCGACACCGTCGGGCTCACGCCGCTGGTGAAGATGCACACGCTCGGCCACACGTTCATCCCGGCGCCGCTGCACGCCGGCGGGCTCCGCTACCACGGCATGGCGCCGCTGGTGTGCAAGCTCTACGACGAGGGCGTGATCGAGGCCCAGGCGGTGCCGCAGCTCGCCACGTTCGAGGCGGCCGTACAGTTCGCGCGCACGGAGGGCATCATCCCGGCGCCGGAGTCGGCCCACGCCATCCGCGTCGCGATCGACGAGGCTCAGCGCGCCAAGCGCGACGGCAAGCGCCGGACGATCCTCTTCAATCTGTCCGGCCACGGACATTTCGATCTGGGCGCGTACGAGGCGCACCTGAGCGGCAAGCTTCAGGACTACGAGTACCCGGCCGCGAAGGTCGAAGAAGCGCTCAAGAGCGTGCCGAAGGTGTGATCGTCGTACGCCGCCTGCGGCTCGGGGCGGCGTACGTCTTACTCCTCTACCTCACCCTTCACTTCACCAACCACGCCCTCGGCCTGATCTCGCTCGACGCGATGGCCGCGGGCCGGTGGTGGTTCCTCGCCCTGTGGCGGAGCGCTCCCGGCGCGCTCGCGCTCTACGGCGCGATCACCGTGCACGGCGTGCTGGCGCTCTGGCTCCTGTACGACCGGCGAAGCCTTCGCATGCCTCTCTGGGAGGCCGCGCAGTACTCGCTGGGGCTCTTGCTGCCCGCGCTGCTCGTCGTCCACGTCGTGGGCACGCGCATCGCGTGGTGGCGCTTCGGCACCGACGACTCGTATCCCCGGATCGTGCTCGGACTCTGGATGCTTTCTCCCGAGCACGGCGCCCGTCAGGCGCTCACCCTGGTCCTCGCCTGGCTCCATGCGTGCATCGGCGTGCACTACTGGCTTCGCTTCCGGCCGTGGTATTCGCGGGCGCTGCCCTGGCTCTTCGCCTCGGCGCTGCTCTTACCGACACTGGCGCTGCTCGGCTTCGTCAGCGCCGGCCGCGAGGTGGCGGCGCTGGCGCGGACTCCGGGCTGGACCGAGGCGATGCTGCGCGCGGCGAAGGCGCCGGGACCGTCCGAGGCCGCCCAGCTCCTGGCGATCCGGCGCGGCTTTCTGCACGCCTACCTGGGCGCGCTCGTCCTGGTGCTCGCCGCGCGCGGCGTGCGTCATCTGCTCGAGCGTCGCCGCTCGATCCGCATCGCCTACCCGAACGGCCGCGTGGCGGTTGCGCCCGCCGGGTTCACGATTCTCGACGCGAGCCGCCTGGCGGGGATCCCGCACGCGTCGGTGTGCGGAGGCCGAGGGCGCTGCTCGACCTGTCGCGTGCGCATCGCGAGCGGGCTCGAGTACCTGATGGCGCCAGGCGAAGCCGAGCGACGCGTGCTGGCACGCGTCGGCGCCGCGCCCGACGTGAGGCTTGCCTGCCAGACTCACCCCACGCACGACGTGTCGGTCGAGCCGCTCCTGGCCCCGTCGATCGCCCCGGCCGAAGCCTTCGGCACCGACGCGCGCCAGGGGCGCGAGCAGGAGCTGGCCGTGCTCTTCGCGGACCTGCGCGGGTTCACCCGGATGGCCGAGAACAAGCTTCCGTACGACGTCGTGTTCGTCCTGAACCGCTATTTCGAAGCGGTCGGCACGGCGATCACGCGAGCCGGCGGCGTCACCAACCAGTTCATCGGGGACGGGGTGATGGCGCTCTTCGGCATCGAATCGGGCCCGGCCGCCGGCTCCCGCCAGGCGCTCGCGGCGGCCCGCGCGATGGTCGCAGCGGTGAGCGCGCTCAGCGCCGAGCTCGCCGCCGATCTCGCGGCCCCGCTCCGCATCGGCGTGGGCATCCACACCGGTCCCGCGGTCGTCGGCCGGATGGGCTGGGGCGAAAGCTTCTATCTCACCGCCGTCGGCGACACGGTCCACGTCGCCGCCCGTCTCGAGCAAGCCACCAAGGACTACTCCGCCGAGCTCGTCGTCTCGGAAGACGTCGCGCGCCACGCGGCTCTGGACCTCTCGCGCTTCCCCGCCCACGACCTGACCGTCCGCAACCGCGCCGGCCAGATCGCCGTAAGAGTCATCGACCGCGTCTCGACGCTCCCCACCACATAGTCAGCACATAGTCAGCGCCAGGGGCAGCGGACGCGTGCCGCGTGGTCCGGTCGCACCCCACCCCGCACCCCGCCGCCCCGGTCGACGTTGATGGAACGTCAGGAAGAGAGAATGCGATCGTACCGCCCGTACTCGCGCGCCGCGTTCATCATCCACTGCACGCAGTCGGGATCGGCGCGCGGCGGCAGCTCGCACGAGGTCGACAGGACGAAGCGCGAGCGCTTGCCGGCGGTGTCGATGCAGCGCTTCACCTCGGCCTCGATCTGCTCCTTCGTCGCGCGCTCGAAGATCGTCGCGTCGACGTTGCCGATCGCGACCACGTTGCGCTGGTTGCCGAGCGTGATCAGGCGGTCGAGCTGGTCGACCTTGAGCGCCGGGTCGCCCTGCTGATCGAGGTCGATCGTGATCGCGACGAAGCCGACGTCGACCAGGTCTTCGTGGATCTGATGCGTGGTGCCGCAGATGTGGACGGTCGTCCCGACCTTCTTCGCGCGAAAATAGTTCACGAGCTCCTGGTGGTACGGCTTGATGAACTCGCGGTAGGTGTCGGGCCCGACCAGCGAGCACGAGGCGGTCGGATCGGAGTAGCTGAGACCGATCTTCGTCCCGAGCACGGCGTCGCCCACCTGCTTGGCGTACTCGGTGGTGAAGCGCATCAGCTCGTGGACGAACGCGGGGTCGTCGATGGTGTCCAGGCACATCAGCTCGGGATTGCGCAGGAGCATCGCGATCGTCCACGGCCCGACCAGCACGGCGCCGAGCCCACTCGGCAGCCGAGCCGCCGAGAGCGCCGCGCACTGCTCGAGGAAGGCCGGCAGCCGGCCGGCCGCTTTCGGATCGGGGATCTCCAGGCGCGCGAGCTTGCCCTTGTCGTCCTGGAGGACGTGCTGATCGATCGACGGGACGACGTAGTCGGAATACTTCACGCGGCAGCCGACGGCTTCGGCTTCCTTGGCGAGGTCGTTGAAGGCCACCATGATGTCCGGCTGGTAGCGCTCGTAGTAGTTCAGCATCGCCCGGACGGCCTTGGTGGGATTGGTGCAGTACTCCTCGATCGTGAGACCGTCGAGGCACCCGGCGAACGAGCCCGCGATCGGGTACGCCGGCACGCGGTCGGCGTAGCCTCCCTTGTAGGCGGCGACGACCCGCTCGCGCCCGGTCACCTCGCCGGAGCTCATGCTCGCGATTCTAGCATCGGCGCGAAGGCGCCCAGCGTGCGTTTGACCTGCTCGGGCGTCAGGTTGGGGCGCAGGAACACGAGCGGCATGTCGGCGCCGGCGGCGTGCCATTGTGCGAGGCGCTCTCGGGCTTCCGCCGGCGCGCCGAACGCCGTCAGCTCCTCGAGCAGGCTGTCGGCCGCCGGCGGAACCTCGCCGGTGAACTTCGGGCTGTTGGCGCCGAGCACCGCGTCGATCTCGCGGCCGAATCCCTGACGCGCGAGCGAGCGCCGGTAGAGCGGGCCCATCGTCGTCAGGTAGAACGCGACGAACCACGCGGCGCCCGCGCGCGCTTCGGCCGGATCGTCCGCCACCACCGTCGGCACCGTCGGATAGACCCACACGCGCCGGCCGGGATCACCCGAGCGCGCCGCGCCCTCGCGCAAGAGCTCCAGCCCCTGCGCGAGAGACCGCCGCGGATACAGGAACGGAAGCCAGCCGTCCGCGACCTCGCCGGCGAGCCTCACGGACTCGTCGGTGAGCGCGGCCAGGAAGATGGGCACCGCGCCCGTCGGAGCGAGGTTGAGCTTGAGCGGCCGCGCCCCGGTCGCGACCGCGAGGGGAACGCGCTCGCCGCCGAGCAGCGCGCGCACCTGCGTCACCGTTCGCCGCATCTTGGCGAGCGGCGCGATGAACGGGACGTCGTGCAGACCTTCGGTGAGCTGGGCGGTGCTGGCGCCGAGACCGAGGACGAAGCGGCCCGCCGAGACTTCGGAGAGGCTCGCCGCGGCCATCGCGAGCGTGCCGGCGCTCCGACCCCAGACCCCCAGGATGCCCGTGCCGAGCGCGAGGCGATCGGTTCGAATCGCCATCTCGGTCATCAGGACCGTGACGTCGTGCGCCCACGTCTCCGGAAGAAAATAGGCGCCGTAGCCCAGCTGCTCGGCGATCGCGCCGACACCGAGGAGCGCTTCGCGGCGGTTGTCGAGCGGCATCACGCTGACGCCGAGAGGCCTGGCGTTCATGATAGAAGGGTGTGTTAACTCTTAGCAGAGGAGCGCCACATGATCAAATCGTGCGTGGCATTGGCCGCCGTGATCTTCGCGGCGGTGGCCACGCCGGCGCCGGGTCACGCCCAGGTCTTCCTGGCTTCGCAGCCGCACCCGGACTTCATGATCGGGCCCCTCTTCGTCGTCGCCAGCGTGAGCCCGGGCGTCCCGCACGTCACGGCCAACCTCTCGTGGAGTCTCACGGCGGGTCCGGTCACGCGCAAGGCCGACATCGGGCAAGACCTCTTTCTGCTCTGGCCGGCGGAGGTCGTGGAGCCCACGGCGCCCGGCCCCGCGGAGCCTCAGCTCGTGCGCGAGGTGGAGCGCCGAGGCCTCGCCGTCGTGAGCAGCGGGCGTCTCGTGCTGAGGAGCCGCGACCGCATGCTGCTCGGCACCACGGCGCTCGGCGAGCCGGTCGCGGTGACCCCCTCGTACGTCAATTTCACGCGGCCCGGGACTCAGGCCGGCGTCGTGACGTACATCAAGATCCCGTGGACGCCGAGCATGGCCGATCAGCTCTCGATCGTCACGCTCGTCCTCCCGCTCCGTGGCCTCCTGACGCCGAAAGCGGGGACGTGGCTCGAGGATCTCTTCTGGGGAGGCCGTCAGGTCCTCACCACCGGCTTCGGCGATCTCGGCCCGCCGGCGCTCGGCCTCTTCGCGCTCTACTACGAGCGCCGCGACCGCATCGTGCACCTGGCGCGCGACTACTCGCTGGTCATCGCCAACTTCGGCGACTCCGACCATCTCAAGATCGAGGAGATCTCGCCCCCGACGGCGGTGCGCCGCCAGAGCCGCGTGCGCGCGGGCGGCGAGGTGGTGGCGCTGACCCTGCTCCCGTCGCAGGACGTCGCCGCCCAGAGCCTGCGCGTGCAGTACCACTATTTCGCCGGCCGCATCAACTGGCGCCCGATCGTGATCTCGGCCCTCATCTTGCTGGTGACAAACTTCGCGGGCGTGCTCATGTTCAGCATGGACATCAACCGCCGCATCCGTCGGCGTCGCCGGGCCCGGCGCCGGTTCGCGGCGGCGGCCGCCTCGGCGAACGGCGACGTGCCGTCGCGCGACTCCCTCGTCACCCTGATCCCGGCCGGCACGCGCTACGACGAGGTCGTGGCCCGCTTCGGCCGCCCGGACGAGGAGCACGAGCGCATCACGCCGCCCGGCCGGCGCACCATCATCTATCGCGCGTCCAACGGCGCGGAGCAGAGCGAGGTCGCGATCGAGCTCCACGACGATCGCGTTCGCGAGGTCACGTGCGTCACCACCCGGTGAACACTCGAGGAGCGAGCGAATGATCAAACCCTACACCGCCGTCGGCCTGATTCCCACCGTGCGCGGCATCCGCAAGCGCGGGGACATCAAGATCAACCTCGAGCACCTCTCGCACCTGGTGAAGGCGGCGTCGTGGCTCTCGAGCCTCGACATCCCGGTGCGGCTCATCGCGTTTCCCGAGGGCGCCTTGCAGGCGTTCAACGACGAGGTGCTCGACCTCGATCACGTGACGTTCGCGCGCGAGTGCGCGATCGACATCCCCGGCGAGGAGACCGAGGCGCTCGGCAAGATCGCCAGGGAATACAACGCGTTCATCATGGCGCAGGCCAAGGCGAGGCATCCGGACCTCAAGGACCGGTACTTCAACGTCGGCTTCATCATCAACCCGCGCGGCCGGGTGATCCTCAAGCACTACAAGGTCTCCCCGCTCTTCCCGGTCGAGCACTCGGTCTGCCCCCACGACGTGTACGACTGGTGGGTCGAGAAGTACGGCAAGACCCTCGACGCGTTCTGGCCGGTCGCCGACACCGAGATCGGGCGGCTCGGCATCATGATGGCGAACGAGGGCTCGTATCCGGAGAACGCGCGGGCGCTCGCGCTGAACGGCGCCGAGGTCGTGTATCGCGCGTCGTATCCGCATCCGGCCACCGGCAACGAGATCTTCGAGATCCAGAGCCGCGCCCGCGCGCTCGACAACAACATGTACCTCGTCGCCCCGAACATGGGGACGTACTATCTCTTCCCCGAAGAGACGACGCCGATCGACACGTTCGGCGGCCGTTCCTTTATCATCGACTACAAGGGCCGGATCGTCGGCCGGCAGGACTACGGCGCCGGCTCGACGTACGTGGGCGGCGTGATCGACATCGAGGCGCTCCGCGATCACCGGGCGCGGGCGCAGTGGGACAACTGGATGAAAGATCTGAGAACCGAGCTCTACCAGATTCTCTACGAGCGGCCGATCTACCCCAAGAACCTCTACCTGAAGCGGGCGCCCATGAAGCACGCGGAATACCGCGAGAAGGTCATCCGGCGCCAGATCCGGCTGATGCACGACCGCGACATCTGGAAGCGGCCGGCCCGATGAGGGGCCGACTCGTCGCCGCGCTGCTGTTGCTGCTACCGCTGCCGGCGGCCGCCGAGCTCAAGCTGCCCTCGGGCTTCACCGCTCAGGTCTACGTGACCGGCGAGGGCTTCGACACCGACGCCACGCGGGGCATCCGCGGCATCCCGGCCACCTCGACGCTCGTCTTCGATCAGGCCGGGCTCCTCTACCTGGGGCGCACGGGACGGCGCTACTTCGGCGCCGAGGCCTACGACCTCTGGCCCGTCTACCGGATTCCCGCGGGCGGCGCGCGGCTGAGCCCCGACGTCGAGGGCCGCTACTTCTACGGCCCCCCGCTGATCAACCCGCAGGTCGGCGCGGTCCGGCGCGGGCGCGAGCTGTTCGTGACGACCTTCGATCGCGAACGGAAAGTCGGCGCGCTCTATCGCATCGTCGACGGGCGGGCCGAGCTGTTCGCCGGCGGCACCCCCGAGCGTGGCGCTCGGCCGATCCTCAAGCAGCCCGAGGCAGCGGCCGTCGACTCGGCGGGCAACCTCTACGTCGCCGATCGGGCCGAGGGTGCCGTCGTCCGGCTCGACCCCGAGGGCCGCGTGCGCGATCCGAAGTTCGTCGCGATCTCGCGGCCCCGGCTGCTCACCGTCGACGACCGGGACCATCTGTGGGTCGGCAGCGACGGGAGCGCCGAGGCACCGTACCAGCCGGGCCCGGGTGAGATCGTGCGCGTCTCTCCGCAGGGCGTCGCCGAGGTCGTCTACCGAGGGCCGGTCGTCGCCTCGTTCGGGGTCGGCCCGGGCGGCACGCTCTTCGTGGCCGATCGCCACGAAAAGCAGATCTTCGCCCTCGCTCCCGACGGCAAGCGCATCGAGTTCGCCAGCTTCACCGACGGCGACCTGCCCCGAAGCCTCGTCTTCGCGCCGCTCACCCAAGAGGCTCGCCGCGCTGGTGTAGCCGGCGATCTGTTCGTGATCGCGATCAAGGGCGGCACGTGGCCCGTCAACGAGGTCCTGCGTATCTCCGGCCCGTTCGACGATCACGTCCGGCCGCGCTGAATCCTCCCGAGCCGATCGGGCATCCGTCCCAGGAGTTCCCGGAATTGTGCCCTGGCGCTGTCGCGGGTCCGATCTCTAAACGACTGATTTCGCGGGTCTCGACGTCAGGCACGCCTCGTGCTTAGCAGCTACGTCCAGATGTAAGTGACCGAACAGGGGTGCAAGGCGCCCGGAGGTGATTGCAATGCAGCACATGGACCTCTGGTTGGACCTGGCCGTCAGGGGAGAGCCCAATTTGGAAGAGGACGCGCTGGCTCGCCTTCGGCTCTCGGACGGCGCGGATCCCGATCCGCGCGCCGACGATCGGGGCAGCGAGGAGCCCGTTCTGCCCAGCGAGTTCTTCTAGACGCCGGCGTCAAATCGACGCCGGCGTCTAGTCCTCAGCGCGTCGCGGCGCGGATGACCGCCAGGATCCCCACGGCGACCGCCACGACGACCCAGATCGCCCCTTTGGGCAGGCGGAGCATCTCGACGACCGCCACCGCGAATCCGGCGGCGATGACGACACTCGCCGAGAGAACCGTGCCGGTGCGGGACCGCTTGCTCCTCAGCAACGGCGTCTCACCGTAGAAAGGCCGTGAGCTCGGCTGTCACTCGCATGGCGTCGGATCTCTCCGCCCCGGGCGAGATGACCACCGGCTCGACGTGCTCCGCCCACGGGCGCCACATCAGCCGCTCGGCGCCGAAGAGCACGATCGAGGGAACGCCGACAGCCGCGGCCAGGTGGCTGATCCCGGAGTCGTTGCCGAGATAAGCCGTTGCGTGAGTCAAGATGCCCGCCAGGAGCGGGAGCGGCGGCTCCCGGAGCGTTATGGCCCGTGCCGTCAGGGGCTCCGGGAGCGCCGCCACGGCGTCGAAGTCGGCCGGCCCCTGATGGAGAACGATCGCGAGGCGCGGCAATGTCGCGACTTGCTCGAGCACCGCGGCGAATCCCGTCGCCGGCCACCGCTTCCCGCGCCCCCCTGCCCCGGGATGTGCGAGCAGCACCCGATCGCTCCCATTCCATCCGTCCTCTACGAGCTCGCGGCGCGCCTCGTCTCGGAGCGCGTCGGGCACCTCGAGCGGGACGCGGATCGCGCGGTCGCCGCGTGCCGCGCCCGCGCCCACCGTGTCCACGAGATGCTCCCACACCGGACGCCCCGCGCCGACCGACGGGGCCACGATCGAGCCCGGCACGAGCGCGGTGAGCCGCTCCACGAAGCCGGGCTCGCGCGAGCCGATCCACGCGATCACCCGCCGGGCCCGGCGCAGATCGTCCGCGCAGCGCGCCGGCCATTCGCGCCGGCGGTCGTCGGGCTCGGGCTCGAACAGCGCGTCGAGCCCCAGGGCCTCGAAGTCGAGCGCTCGATGCACCACGCCGAGCATCTCGAGGAGCCGGCCGATCCGCGGCTGCGCCGCGAGGACGAGGCGGTCGCCCGGCGAGGCCCGTCGAAGGACGCGAAGCGCCGGAATCGTCAGGAGCACGTCCCCGAGCGCCCCGGGATGGATCGCGAGCGTCAGGGGCGGAGCAGCGCCAGCGCGGCATCGTGGAGGCGTCGATTCGTCGCCAGCGCGGAGCTCGAGTAGATCGTCGGACGGCCCTCGAGATCGGTGAACCGGCCGCCCGCCTCCTCGACGAGGATCTTGCACGGCGCCAGATCCCACGGCTTCAATCCCGACCCTTCCGGGTAGATCTCGGCGTAGACCTCGACCTTGCCCTCGGCGATCAAGCAGTAGCCTTTGTAGTCGCCGAAGCCGCGCTGCCGGTCGGTCGCGTCCACGAGCCGCATGAAGCCGTCCCAGTACCTCGTCGTCCGCGCGGCGCGCAGCCCGGCGTGCAGCAGATACGCCTGGCTCAGGTCGGCCTCGTCGGAGACGCGGAGGCGCTCGCCGTTCAGGAAGGCGCCGCCGCCGCGGCGCGCGGTGTAGAGCTCGCCGGTGACCGGGTTGTGGATGACGCCGACGGTGATCTCGCCGTGCTCTTCGAGCGCGATCAACGTCGCCCAGATCGGGATGCGGCGCACGAAGTTCTTCGTCCCGTCGATCGGATCGATGATCCAGCGCGTCGCGGCGTTCCCAGAGCCACCGAACTCCTCGCCGAGGAACCCGTGCTCGGGAAACGCGCGGCCGAGGATCTCGACGATCGTCCGCTCGGCCTCGCGATCCGCCTGGGTCACCGGGGTGGCGTCCGGCTTGAGGGCGATCTCGAACCCGGCGTTGTAGTACTTCAGCGCGACGCGCCCGGCGGCCCGCGCCGCGTCGACCGCGGCCGCCAGCGCCGCGTCGCTCACTTCGCGGGCTCGTCGGCCGGGAAGGGCTCGCCGCGCTCGGCCAGGACCTGCGCGTAGACCTCCAGCGCGTCGACGACGACCGGCATGCCGCCGTAGGTGACCATCTGGAAGATCACCTCCGCCACTTCCTGGCGCGTGGCGCCGACGTTGAGCGCCGCGTGGATGTGCGCGCGCACCTCGGTCGGGCGATGGAGCGCGGTGAGGGCGGCGACCGCGCAGAGCTCGCGCTGCTTCTGCGAGAGGACTTCGCGGCTGTAGAGCACGCCGGTGAAGAACAGCGAGAGCTCGCGCGCGAGCCCCTTGTCGAACCGTTTCCACATCTCGAATCCCGAGCCGCCCTTCAAGGTGTGGAACAGCTTCTGACTCGTTTTCTTCGTGAGGGCTTTCAGCTCGGCGTCGTCCATGAGCGCCATGGCGTCTCCTTCGTGGGGATGGTAACCTGCGACGTCGGCGGCGCGTCGCGCCGTCACAATAACGTAGCCGAGGGGACCGCACAATGTTGAACCCGCACGTGTTCCGCGCCTACGACGTGCGCGGGCTCGTCGGCAGCGACATCAACCCCGACGTGTTCCGCCAGGTCGGGCGCGCCTACGCGACCATGATCCGCCGCAACGGCGGCCGGCGGATCGCCGTCGGCCAGGACAATCGCCTGTCGTCGAACGAGCTCAAGGGGGGCTTCGTCGAGGGCGTGCGCGCGGCCGGCGTCGACGTGGTCGACATCGGGCTGTCGACCACGCCACTCCTCTACTTCGCGACCGCGCACTGGAAGCTGGACGGCGGCGCCAACATCACCGGCAGCCACAACCCCATCGAGTACAACGGCGTGAAGATGGTGCATCCCGCGGCGGCGCCCCTGTCCGAGGAGGAGATCCAGACGCTGCGCACGACGATCGAGCGCGGCGACTTCGAGACCGGAAACGGCGGGCTCCACGACCGGAGCCCCCGCGACGACTACTTCGACACGATCGCCGGGATCGTCCGTCCCCCGCGGCGCCTGAAGGTCGTGGTCGACGCCGGAAACGGCGTCGCCGGGCTCTACGGCCCCGAGCTCTTGCGCCGCATCGGCTGCGACGTCGTCGAGCTCTTCTGCGAGTCGGACGGGCGCTTTCCCAATCACCTGCCCGACCCCGAGGACGAGCGCAACGTCGCCGATCTGAAAATCAAGGTGCTCGAGGTCGGCGCCGACATCGGCATCGCCTACGACGGCGACGCCGACCGGGTGGGGGTCGTCGACGAGCGCGGCCAGCGTCACGAGGCGGATCTGATCCTGATCCTGCTCGCGCGCGATCTCTTGACGCGCCATCCCGGCGCCAAGATCGTGTTCGACGTGAAGTCCTCGCAGGCGCTGGTCGACGACATCCGGCAGCACGGCGGCGTGCCCATCATGTGGAAGACCGGCCACTCGCACCTCAAGCGCAAGATGCGCGACGACCACATCCTGCTCGGCGGCGAGGTCAGCGGGCACATGTTCTTCGCCGAGAACTACTACGGCGTCGACGACGGGATCCTCGCCTCGTGCAAGATCATCGAGCTGACGGCGCGGGCTACCGAGCCGCTCTCGCGGCTCTTCAGCTCGATCCCCCACCTGCGCGCGACCCCCGAGCTCAAGGCGCCGTGTCCGGACGGCGAGAAGTTCCGGGTCGTCGAGGCCGTCACGCGCGAGCTCAAGCAGCGGTACGAGACGATCGATACGGACGGCGCGCGCGTCATCTTCCCCGGACGCGGGTGGGGGCTCGTCCGCGCCTCGAACACGAATCCGTATCTCACGCTCCGGTTCGAGGCCAGGACCGACCGCGAGATCGAGGAGATGAAGCGCGAGATCTACGCCGTGCTGCGCCACTACCCCGTGACGCTGCCCGACTAGCGGCTCGACGCGGCTACTTCCAGCTCAGCGCAAGACGGACGGCCGAGAGCAGGTCGGGCGCCATCGCGCAGTCGCGCGGGCCCCAGAAGCCGCCGGGGTCGAGCAGCACCGCCCGCAGGCCGGCGGCGCCCGCACCCCGGACGTCGATCGAATAGAAGTCGCCGATATAGGCCGCTTCGGACGCGGGGACTCCCGCCTGCGCCAGCGCCAGCTCGAAGATCCGGGGGTCCGGCTTCTCGACACCGACCTCACGCGAGTCGATGACGAAATCGAGATAGGGTGCCAGCCCGACCGTCGTCAGCATCGATCGGGCCATGCCGTTCGAGTTGGAGATCGCCGCGGAACGCGCGCCCGACCCGCGCACGAGCTCGAGCGCTTCGAGCGCTTGAGGATCACGGCTGGACCAGATGCCGACCGGCGGATTGTAGGTCCGCCGCCACTCGGCGACCCGCTCGACCGTGTGGGCGTCGCCGACCCCGAGCCCTTCCAGGACAAACCTCATATAGCGAGTCGCGGACGTCGCGGTCTCGGTCGACGCGCCCGCGACGCGCGCGAACACCTGGTCGTCCAGGTGCACGCGCGCCTGCCACTCGGCGCGCTGGACCGCGTCGGGCGCGACGCGCACGCCGTGGCGCGCCAGCTCGGCGGCGATGGCAGCGTAGTCCATGCGGAGCAAGGTGTTGCCGGCGTCGAAGAAGATGACCCGAATGCTCCCAGTATAGTCGCTGACCCATCCGGTACACTGGCCCGGTGTACGCGCTCGGACTCGCCGCCCGCTGGCTCCATCTCGCCAGCTCGGTCCTCCTCGTCGGCGCCGCGGCGATGATCGTGATGGCCGGCCGCTCCGACCGCGCGACGGCGCAGCGCTGGGAGCGGCGCGTGCTCGCCTCCGCGTGGATCTGGGCGCTCGCGGCGCTCGCTTCCGGTGTCGTGATCGTCGGCACGCAGACCGCGCTCTTCGAAGGCCGCGCGGCCGCCGCCTTCGAGCCCCGCGCGATCGGCCAGATGCTGCTCGAGACCCAGGCGGGCCGCGTGTGGCTGGTCCGCGCCGGGATCCTCACGATCCTCGCCGTCTTTCTTTCCCTGCACGTGTCGGTCGAGCGGCGCGCCGACTGGCGGGCGGCGCGGGGTGAAGTGGCCATGCTCGCCGTCGCCGCGCTGCTGCCGCTCGCCGCTTCAGGCCACGCCGCCGCCGTCGAGCCCGACACCGCGCGCGCGATCGCATCCGACGGCCTGCACGTGCTCGCGGCCGGCATCTGGGTCGGCGGCCTCGTGCCGCTGGCGCGTCTGCTGAGGGCGGCCGCCACGGAAGAGGGCGCCGACGCGCGACCGTACGCCGTCCTCGCCGCGCGCCGCTTCTCGCGCACGGCGCTGGCCATGATCGTCCTGCTGGCCGCCACGGGCGCCGGGCTCGCGATCTTTCACGTCGGCAGTGTCGCCGGGCTGGTCGGCACGAGCTACGGACGACTGCTGCTCGGCAAGCTCGCACTGCTTGCGCTCGCGCTCGCCATCGCCGCGCTGAATCGCTCCGTCCTGCTCGCCCGCCTGGGTGGCGACGGGCCGACCGTTGGACGCCCCGCGATGCGCCGCCTCTCGGGCTTCGTGCTGGTCGAGGCGGCGCTGGCGCTCGCGATCCTCGTCATCGTGGCGGCGATGAACGTCACGCCGCCGGCCCGCCACGAGCCGCCGGTGTGGCCGTTCACGTTCCGCCTCTCCTTCGCCGCGCTCGAGGGCCGCGCCGAGGAGGCGACGCGGGCGTTGATTGGAAGTCAGATCGGCATCGTCGGCCTCGTCGCGCTGATCGCCGGGCTCGCGATGCGCGCCTGGCGGCTTCCGCTCGCCGCCGTCGCGCTCGCCTCGCTCGGTGCCGGCGCCGGGCTCGCGCTTCCCCCCCTGGCGATCGACGCCTACCCGACGACGTATCTCAGGCCCTCGGTGCCCTATCAGGCCGGCGCGATCGTGGCCGGCGCCGCGCTCTACCAGGCCAACTGCGCCGGCTGCCACGGGCCCCGCGGCGCTGGCGACGGCCCCGAGGGGCGCGGGCTGCCGCGTGCGCCCGCCGATCTGCGCGCGCCCCACACCGCGCAGCACACCGCGGGCGACCTCTTCTGGTGGATCAGCCACGGGATCCCCGGCTCCGGCATGCCGGGATTCGCCTCCCGTCTCGGCGAGGAGCAGTGCTGGGAGCTGATCAATTACCTGCGCGCGCTGTCGGCCGGATACGCGGCCCGCAACATGGGGCCCACCGTCGAGCGCGACCGGCGCTGGCTCGTCGCGCCCGACTTCACGTTCGCCGTCGGCCCCACACCGCCGCGCGCGCTCAAGGACTTTCGCGGACGCACCGTGCTGGTCGTCCTCTATGCGCTGCCCGGGTCGCGCGCGCGCATGAGCCAGCTCGCAGGGCGCGAGGGCACCCTGGCCATGCTCGGCGTGGAGGTCATCGCGGTGCCGATCGACGCCGACCCGGACGCGATCCGCCGTCTCGGTCCCGACCCTCGCGTCCTGTTTCCGGTCGTCACCCAGGGCGCCGAGACGATCGTGGCGGCGTACCGGCTCTTTGCGGTCGCGCCCCACGTCGAGCTGCTGGTCGACCGCCAGGGCTACGTCCGCGCGATCACGCGCGGCAGCGGTGACGCGGCCGACCTGGACGCGCTGGTCGCCCGGGTCCAGCAGCTCAACGCGGAAAAGATCGCGGCGGAGGCGGCGCCGGAGGAGCACGTGCACTGATGCGGGCCTGGAAGGCGGTGCTCCTGATCGACCTGGCGCTGATCGTCGGCGTGGGCTGGGGCTACGCCTTCTGGGGCCTGCGCGAGGGGCGGCTCGAGCGCGAGCTGTCCGAGGCGCGGGCCGCCGCCGCGAGCGGGATCGAGCGCCGCTGGGTCGTCGAGGGCGTCGTGCGCGCGATCTTCCCGGAGCTCGGTGTGATCGTGCTCACGCACGGCGACATCCCCGGCTACATGCCGGCGATGACGATGGGTTTCCGCGTCGCGTCGCCCAAGATTCAGGAAGCCGTTTCCGTGGGGGACGCGGTACGATTTACCCTACAGGGTGTACTACCGAACGTGGCGGTGACCACGATCGAGAAGATCAAGTGAGGGCCGCTTCCGTGCGATTGTCGAGCCTCTTCCTATTGATCGCGACGCTCTGTGCTGCCGCCCCGGCCACGGGGGCCACGCTCTACATCACCAACACCAAGTCCGACTCGGCCTCGATCGTCGACACCGACACGCTCGAGGTGGTCGGCACGATCCAGCTCGGTCAGGGCAAGCCCAACCGGATCGTCTTCCACCCGGACGGCAAGGCGGCCTGGGTCGTCTACGACAAGAGCCACGACCTGGGCGTGATCGACGCCGAGTCGAAGAAGCTCGTGCGCCGCGTGCAGATCGGCGGCAACCCGTACAACCTCGCCTTCACCCCGGACGGCCGCCACCTCTTGGTGCTCGACTGGTCGAGCGACACGAGCAACGACGAGGTCATCTTCTACGACCTCAAGGAGCAGAAGATCGACGGGCGGGTGGAAGTCTCCACGTGGCCGGCCCACGCGATCTTCTCCCGGGACGGCAAACTGGTCTATGTCTCGGGCGAGACGGCGGGCGACGTGACCGTGATCGACGTCGCCCAGCGCAAGGTCGTGGGGCGGATCGTCCACGGCGGGGGCGACGCGATGGGCCTGGCCCTTCCCGCCGACGGTAAGACCCTCTACGCCGCCGCGGGCGAGAACAAGACGATCGTCAAGATCGACACGACCACGAACAAGACGGTGGGCGAGATCCCGGTGCCCGGCATCGTTCACGAGGCGACGCTCACGCTCGATGGCAAGTACCTCTACACAACGCTCCGCAAGACCAACAAGATCGCCGTGGTCAGCGTGTCCGACGAGAAGGTCGTCAAGGTGATTTCGCAGAAGGGCTATCCCGACCTCGTCACGATGGAGCCGACGGGCCGGTACGCCCTGGTCACCAACCGCTACGCGGATCTGGTCGGCGTCATCGACCTGTCGACTCAGGCCCAGGTGCGGACGATCCCGGTCGGCAAGGCCCCCCACGGGATGGCGCTGCGGCCCAGGTAGGTGTGAGCCGGCTCCTCATGGCGGGCCTGGCCGCGCTGGCGCTCTGGCCCGGTGCGGCCCTCGCCCACGCCGTCCTCGTGAAGTCCGTCCCGGCCCAGCGGGCCACCCTCGCCGAGCCCCCGCCGCGCGTCGAGCTCTGGTTCAACGAGCGACTCGAGCCGGCGTACTCGCGCGCCTCCGTGACCAACGAGGCGGGCGCCCAGGTCGACCTGCGCGACGGCGCCGTCTCGGTCGAGGACCCCCGGCGCCTTTCCCTCTCCCTGCCGGCGCTCGTGCCCGGCCGCTACACGGTGAGCTTCCGCGTCCTCTCGGTCGACGGCCACGTCGTCGAGTCGAAGTTGACCTTCACGGTGAAGGAGCGGCGATAGCTTGCAATCCGCCACCGATCGTGGTGTTGTAGCCGCAATGCCGAAGCGCCGCGCTTTCCCCTTGCTGCTGAGCGTCGTAGCGCTTCTGCTCGCCGGCGCGAGCCTGCCTCACACACACGCCGGCTCGAGCCCGGGCCTCTGGAACGCCGACCACGACCTGACTCTCATGGCGGCGTTCGGCACCCATGCGTGCCAGCTCGACGCGATGCCGGTCATCGGGATCGCGCTCGTGCTCGCGGCGGCGGTCTCCCTGGCCGCGGCGCAGGTCGGCCCGGCTCCGGCTCGACTCTCCGACTCGCGCGCCCCGCCCCGCTTCTAGCTCCTCTACTCGTCCACCAGCTTCGAGCTCGTCCGCGACCCCGCGTCGCGGCAACGGTCGACGAATTGAATTCACCGGAGGACCGGAATGCGCGCACTGGCTTTGATCGTCATCTCGATGTGTACGGCGCTGGTGCCCGCCGCCGCCGCCGCGCAGGACCCGGCGGAGCTGCGAAGGCAGATCGAGCAGCTCCAGAAGCAGCTCGACTCGGTCACCGATCGGCTGCGGCGCCTGGAAGCCCAGCCGCCGCAGCCGACGCCGGCGGCGCCGGCCCCCGCGGGTGCACCGCCCGGCCCCGGGGTCGCCGCGCCGCCGCCGGCCACGGCTCCGCCGTCGGCCATGGATCTCGCGCGACCGCGGCAGCCGTTCGGGCTGTATCAGCAGCGCGGCGCGGGCCAGCTGCTGTTCGACATGGGCATCGCGGGCGACTTCGTCGGCAACATCACCCAGCGCAATGTCGAGAGAGCCGGGGGCGGCACGTTCGCCGGACAGGAGAATCGATTCTTCCCGCGCGAGGTCGAGCTCTCGCTCTTCGGCCAGATCGATCCGTATGCGTCCGCGGTCGTCAGATTCGAGGCGGGAGAAGAGGCGCGAGGCGCCGACACCTCAGTCCACCTCGCCGAGGCCTACCTCACCTTGCTCACCCTGCCCTACGGCACCCAGGCGCGGCTCGGCCAGATGCGCAACCGCTTCGGCTGGTCGAACGAGGTCCACGAGCACGACCTGCCCTGGGTCGATCGCCCTAACGTCATGCGCAACTTCCTCGGCCCCGAGGGACTTCAGGAAAAGGGGGCCGAGCTGACCTTCGTTCCCGATCTCCCGTTCTACGTCGAGGCGCTGGCCGGCATCTTCAACGGCGACAACACGACGGCATTCGGCCGCGGCACCTTGCAGCATCCTCTGGCCACCGGCCGCATCCGGACGTTCTTCGAGCTCGGCCTGGAGCACGCGATCCAGCTCGGGATGTCGGTCGCGAGCGGCGATACGCCGGACCGGAACCGCTCGACCATCCTCGGCTGGGAAGCCCGCTACAAGTATCGCCCGGACGGCTGGCTCCATCCGCTCGTCACGCTCACCGGCGAGGCGCTGTACTCGCTGCGGAAGGTCGACGTCGGCGTCGACCTCGACGGAGACGGCTCGATCGATCGGGTCAGCAAGCGCGAGCGCGATCACTCCGGCTACTACGCCGGCCTCGAGGTGCAGCCCTTCCGCCGCTGGGCCGGCGGCGTCCGCTACGACTGGTCGCAGTACCCGACCACCCCCGGCTGGGAGTGGGCCATCGAGCCGTACGTCTCGTTCTGGCCGTCGGAGTTCCTGCGCTTCCGGCTGGCGTACAAGTACACCGACCGGAGCCCGCAAACGCGCGACGCCTTCAACCTGAACGACTCGAGCGCCCGGAAGGTGGACGAGATCCTCTTCGAGGCCTCGTTCATCCTCGGCGCGCACCCCGCGCATCCTTTCTAGTCCAGGAGGCGACATATGCTTCGGGTATTCCGCCCTCTGCTCGCTCTGGCCTTCATTGCCCCGCTGGTCGCGGCCGCGTCGGCGGCCGACAAGATCCGTGTGGTGGCCACGATCCCCGACCTCAAGGCCCTCACCGAGGAGGTCGGGGGCAAGCTGGTCGACGTCGACGCGCTCGCGCGGGGCACGCAGAACGCGCACGAGCTCGAGATCCGCCCGAGCCTCATGGTGAAGCTGCGGCGCGCCGACCTCCTGATCGAAAACGGCCTGGACCTCGATTCGTGGGCCGATGTCGCCGTTCAGGGCGCGAACAACCCCAACATCGTCCGCGGCGCGCCGGGGCGGGTCGACGTCTCACGCGGTATCCAGGTGCTGGAGGTGCCCTCGATTCGGGTCGACCGCTCGATGGGCGACGTCCATCCGCTCGGTAACCCTCATTACTCGATGGATCCGGGCCTGGCGCCCATCATCACGCAAAACATCGTCGATGCGCTCGCCCGCTTCGCCCCCGATCACCGGGCCGAGCTCGAGAAAAATCGTCAGGCGTTTCTCGCGCGCCTCGACGAGGCCATGGCCCGCTGGACTCGCGCCATGGAGCCGCTCAGGGGAGCCAAGGTCGTCGTGTATCATCCCCAATGGATCTACCTGCTGCATCGCTTCGGGCTGGTCCAGGCGGCCACGCTCGAGGATCGACCGGGGATCCCGGCTTCGCCGGCGCACCTGACGCGAGTGATTCGTCAGATGAAGGACGAGCAGATCAAGCTGATCATCGTCGAGCCGTGGAATGACGTGAAGCTGGCCAATCGTGTGGCCCAGGAGGCGGGCGCCAAGGCCGTCGTGCTGGCGTCGATGGTCGGTGGGGTGAAGGGCGCCGACTCGTACATCGGTGCCATCGACCACAACGTCAACGCCCTCGTGACGGCGATACGGTGATGCGCGTCAGGACCTCGGTTCTCGTCGGTCTGCTCGTCCTGGTCGGGCTTCTGTCCAGCGGCGCCGAAGGCGCCCACAAGCTCCGCGTCGTGACGACCATTCCCGATTTCAAGGCGCTCGTGGAGGAGATCGGCGGCGACCTCGTCGACGTCGAGACCCTGGCGCGCGGCTCCCAGAACGCCCACGAGGTCGAGATCCGCCCGAGTCTCATGCTCCGGCTCCGGCGGGCCGATCTGTTCGTCGAGAACGGCCTCGAGCTCGACGCCTGGTCCGACGTCGCCGTGCAGGGCGCGAACAATCCCAAGATCGTCCGCGGCGCGGTCGGTCGCGTCGACGCCTCGCGCGGCATCCCGGTGCTGGATGTGCCCTCGACCCGGGTCGACCGCTCGATGGGCGACGTCCATCCGCTGGGCAACCCTCACTACTCTCTCGACCCGGGTCTGGCGCCGATCGTGACCCAGAATCTCCTCGACGGCATGGTCCGCGTGGCCCCCGAGGCTCGCGAGACCTTCGAGAAAAACCGCGAGGCCTTCCTGGCCCGCGTCGAAGACGCGATGGTGCGCTGGCGGAAGACGCTCGAGCCGTTCAAGGGCGCGAAGGTCGTCGTGTACCACCCGGACTACGCCTACTTCCTCGCTCGGTTCGGCGTGGCTCAGGCCGGTATGCTGGAGGATCGACCAGGCATCCCGCCCTCGCCGCAGCACCTGGCGCAGCTGATCCGTCAGATGAAGGACGAGCGCGTCAAGGTCATGCTCGTGCAGCCCTGGAACGACCTGAAGCTGGCGCAGCGGGTGGCCGACGAGGCCGGCGCGAAAGCGGTCGTGGTGCCCACGATGGTCGGCGGGGTCAAGGGAGCCGACACCTACATCGGAGCCATCGACTACAACGTGAACGCGCTCGCTCAGGCGCTTCGCTAAGAGGTTCGACGGGCGACCGCATGCTCTCCGATCTCCTGGCGCTCCTGTGGGCGCCGTTCCTGATGTGCCTGGTCCTCACGGGCATCCACGCCTATCTCGGTGTCCACGTGCTGGCGCGCGAGGTCGTCTTCGTCGACATCGCGCTCGCCCAGATCGCCGCCCTCGGCGCCACGGCGGCGTTCCTGTTCGGCTACGAGCTTCACACCTGGGAGTCGTACGGCGCCGGGCTGTTCGCGACGGTCGTGGGCGCGCTGGTCCTCTCGCTCACGCGCAGCCGCGAGCGGCGCGTGTCGCAGGAGGCGGTGATCGGCGTCGTCTATGCCGCGTCCGCGGCCGGCGCCGTCCTGCTGTCCGACCGCGCCCCCCACGGCGTCGAGCACATCCGGGCGATGCTCGTCGGCTCGCTCCTGACCGTCAACGGCGACGAGGTCCTCAAGGTCGCGATCCTCTACGGGTTGATCGGCGCGCTTCACTGGTTCTGCCGCCGTCCGTTCTTCTTGATCTCCACCGACGCCCGCCGGGCGTACGCCGAGGGCTGGCGCGTGCGCCTCTGGGACTTCGTCTTCTATGCTTCGTTCGGCGTCGTCGTGACCAGCTCGGTCCGCATCGGCGGCGTGCTGCTCGTCTTCTCGTATCTCATCGTCCCGGCGCTCGCCGCCACCCTCGTCGGTGGGTCGATCGCGACGCGACTGCTCGTCGGCTGGGGCTTCGGCACGGCCGTGAGCGTGCTCGGAGTCATCGCCTCCGCGTGGCTCGACCTGCCGACCGGCGCCACGATCGTCTGCGTCTTCGGCGTGAGCCTCATCGCGCTCTGGGCCGGCGCCACTCGGATCCGCCGCGCCTGATACACTCGAGCGGCGTGACGGTCCGGTCATCCGCTCTGCTCATCATGCTGTCCGGGACGCTCCTCGCCGGCTGCGTCAGCGCCCAGTCGCGTTCCGCCGTGACCGCCGGCCTGGCCGGCACGTGGCGCGGCTGGATGACCGGGCCCCTCGGCAACGCGCCGGTCATCCTGACGATCGGCGAGGACGGCGCGTTTCAGGGTCTTCTCTTCGTCGAGCCGCAGTACAAGGAGATCAGGGGAACGATCAGCGTGATCGGCGCGCGAAGCATGCGCTACGAGGGCAATGACGGCAACGGGCGGGTGACGCTCCACGAGGAGCGCGGCCAGCGGGTGCTGCGATTCGTCCGCGACGGCGGCGGCGGTGGCGCCGAGCTCACTCCGTCGAAGTAACGATCCTAGAGGTCGTCGGCGCGAACGACGGGCTCGGGGTGGCGCAGGAGCGAGTTGTTGTGGCTGACGCGCACCCCCTGGCACTCGCCGCGAAAGTCGACGTTGGGCGGCTCGCCCATCCGGATCAGCGCCTCCCTCACCTCTGCCGGCGAGGCACCGGGATGGTCGGCGATATAGAGCGCGGCCACTCCGGCGACGTGAGCCGATGCCACGCTGGTCCCGCTCGAGGTGGCGAAGCCCCCGTACCGGTAGGTCGAGTAGACGTCCACCCCCGGCGCGGCGATGACGTGGCTCAGATCGGCGCCGGTCGCGAAGTTCGAGAAGCTGGCGAAGCCGTCGTCGAAGCTCGCGCTGGTCTCCGCGCCCTGGCCGCAGGGCTTACCGTCGGCGTCGGCTAGCGCCGTCACGGCGAGCACCTCCCGGTACGCGGCCGGGACGAAGCCGTTCAGATTGGCGGCGCTGTTACCCGCGGCGGCCACGAAGGTCACCCCGTGGAGCACGGCCTGGCATATCGCCATGTGCAGAGGGTCGTTGTTGAGGGCGCCGCACTCGCCGTCGTCGGATCCTGCCCCGCCGAGGCTCATGTTGGCGACGGTGATCGGCCCGCCCCGCGCCGGGGACTTCGAGTCGACGAAGTCGACCCCGCAGATCAGGGTCGAGGTGGACCCGGCGCCGAGGATGTTGAGGACCTGGACCGCCCAGAGCCGCGCCTCGGGCGCGACGCCGACAACACCATTGCCGTCGTTGGCCGCGGCGACGATCCCGGCCACGTGGGTGCCGTGGCCGCTCGAGTCCTGGGCGCTCGGAGCTCCCGTGCAGCTCGTTCCGCCGGCGATGTTGCGCTGGAGGTCCGGATGGGCAAGATCGATGCCGGTATCGAGGATGGCGACGTGGACGCCGACGCCAGTGTTCGTCTTGTACTCGGCGTTGATTCGATCGACGCCAGTCGGGATTCCCTGCTGGAAGGCGCTGACCACACGGTCCTCGGTGACGAGCCGCACCCGGGGATCGCGCTCGACGGAGTTCAGCGACGCCGCCGGGATCGTTGCGGCGAACCCTCGGAAAACGTGCTCGTAGACCTGGAGCACCTGGAGGCTGTGGCGCCGGGCGAGATCATGGGCGACCGGATTCGCGCGCGGCACCTTGTCGTTGAATACCACGATGTACTGATCGGCAATGATCTGCGCCGAGGCGTCGCGCGTCAGGCCCAGCGATGCGGCGACGAGGGGAAATACTACGAAGACAGCGACGGCAACGACACGAGGCACTCCGAATCTTATAGCACGTCGCCCCGCTCCTACCGCACAAACTGATCGCGGGCCAACGGCGGCCGGACCTCGGCCCCCGAGAAGAGCAGGGTCACGACGACCTCGACCGACGCGTTACCCCCCAGGCCCTGACAGCCGATCGCCGCGCGCGTCGGCTTGCCGCGCTCGCCGTAGAGCTCCACCAGGAGGTCGGCCGCCCCGTTGATGACGCGCGGCTGATCGCCGAAGCCCGGCGCCGAGTTCACGAAGCCGAGCAGGTGCACGAACTGCTGGACGCGGTCCAGGTCGCCCAGCGCGTACTTCACCGCCGCCAGGGTCATGAGCGCCGCGTAGCGCGCCGCCTCGTAGCCCTGCTCGAGCGTCAGGTCCTTGCCGACGACACCCGGCAGATAGCCCTGGCCGCCCTTCCTCGGCGTCGTGCCGGACAGGTAGAGCATATTCTGAACGGCGTAGTGAGAAATGTAGTGGGCGCCGGAAGAATTCGTCCGGTACAGGTCCTCGAGGCTCGGCAGCTCCAGCCCCAGCTTCGCGATCTTCGCCTCGACGTTCGTGCCCGCCTCCTCACCGGCCCCCGAGCTCGTTGAACGCGAGCTGAGCCATTCGCCCGATCAAGTGATAGGCGGCGGCAAAGCCCGGCGTGCCGTCGGCGACCGTATCGGGAACGCCGACGGTATAGGCCGTCAGGATGCAGAGCGGGCGGTCGCCCTTGAAGATGATACCGGCGTCGTTGTAGCAGCGGTGGCCCGTGCCGGTCTTGTGGGCGACCTTCGTGCCCAGCGGCAGCAGCGACGGCAGCCGGGTCTTGAGCTTCTGCCAGGAGAGGATGTCGAGCCCGAGGCGGCACAGCGCGGTCGTGCACTCAAGACGCGCGGCCATCTCCGGATCTTCGGTCCCTTTGAGGATCAGCTCGAGCAGGAGCCCCTGATCGTTGGCCGTCGTCGTCGTGACGCGATCGAGGGAGCTGTCGCGCCCGGTCCGGGGCGGGATCCCGTAGCGGTGCACCGTGCTGGTCAGGCCCACCGCCTCGGTGTAGCGCTGGACGTTCGGGAGCCCGACCAGATCGACCACGTGCCCCGTGCAGGTGTTGTCGCTGACGATGATCATCATGACCATCGCGTCCCGCAGGGTGATCCAGAACCCCGGCGTCAGGTGCTGGAACGTGCCCGAGTCGTTGTCCTGGAACCGCCCGTCGATCGTGACCCTCTGATCGAGGGAGAGCTTGCCCGCGTGGACGGCCGCCAGCGCGGCCATCATGATCGAGGTCTTGCGGGTGCTGGCCGAGGGCACCGTGACCTTGCCGCGCCGATCGGCGGCGACGCCGCTGGCGAAGTCTTTCAGATACCAGCTCACCTCGAATTCGGCGCCGTCGCACAGCTGATTGAGGCTCTTGACGAGGTCACGCATGCCTGAACCATACCACGGGCCCGGTCGTCGCCGCCGCCGGCTTGACTGCCATCCCGGCCCACGGGACAGTAGCGCGGGATGGCGTCCACCCAGCTGATCCACGACGCGACGATCGTCACCGTCGACCAGGCCGGATCGATCCTCTACGGCGCGGCACTCGCGGTGAGCGACGGCCGCATCGCCGCACTCGGCCCGACACCGGAGCTGCTTGTGAAGTACCCGGACGCCGAGCGCGTCGACGGCCGCGGGCGGGCGGTGTTACCGGGCTTCGCCAACACGCATACGCACCTCTCGCGCGTGCTGGCGCGCGGGATCTACGAGGATCTCTCGCCCCCTCACACGCCGCCCTTCACGGGCGGCCTGGCGCCGCTGCCGCTGCCACCGCTCTCACGAGACGAAGAGCGCGTGATGGCGTTGCTCGGCGCGCTGGAAGCCATCCGGAGCGGCACGACGCTCGTGCTCGAAGAGAGCGCCGGGCTCGACGGCTACGCGGGCGCGCTGCTCGACACGGGGCTGCGCCTGGTCCTCTGCGAGCGCGCGTGGGACCGCGCCAACGCGTCGATCGGCCAGCCCGGGGCGTTCCAGGTCGATCCGGCGCTCGCCGAGGCGGGCCTGGCGCGGATCGCCGACTTCCACACGCGCTGGAACGGCAAGGGCGACGGGCGGCTCGCCGCGGGGCTTGCCGCCTGGGCGCCCGACATGTGCTCGCCGGGTCTCCTGGATCGGCTGCGGAAGCTTCAGTCCGAGCTCGGGGCGATCGCGACCGTGCATTTGAGCCAGATCTGGGGCGAGGTCGCGGCCGTCCAGGAGCAGCGCGGCGTCCTGCCGACGGAATACCTCGCGCGCTGTGGTGTGCTCTCCAATCGCCTGGTGGCGGCGCACTGCCGGTGCATGACCGCGGGCGAGGAGCGCATCCTGGGCGCCTCGGGCACCGCCGTCGCGGTCAATCCGGCCATCGCGGCACGCCGCGGCCTGGCGGCTCGCATCGCCCAGCTCGAGCGCGCCGGCTGTCTCGTCACGCTCGGCACCGACAACATGGCCGAGGACATGGTCGAGGTCGTGCGGACCGCAATGTTCATGGAGCGCGTCAGGCGCCGGGACGGCCGGCATCCCACGCCCGAGGACGCGCTCGCGTGGGCGACGCGCAACGGCTACCGGGCGCTCGGCATCCCGGACGGCGGCTGGCTCGCACCCGGCAATCGCGCCGACCTGATCCTGATCGATCTGCGAAAGCCCCACCTCACGCCGGCGCTGCGCGTGGTCTCGTGCTTTGTCCACCAGGGGCTGGCCAGCGACGTCGAGGCGGTGATGGTGGACGGCCGCTGGATCATGCGCGCCGGGCGCGTGCTGACGCTCGACGAGCCGTCGATCGTCGCCGAGGCCGATCGCATCGCCCGCGCCGCCTGGCGGCGGCTCTTCGAGCGGCGGCCCGATCTGCCGCGTCCGCCGGGCTTCGATCTCGGCCCGCGGTAAACTGAGCCATGCGAATCGCCACCTGGAACGTGAATTCTTTGAACGCGCGGCTCGAGAAAGTCGTCTGGTGGCTCGACCGCGCCAGGCCGGACGTGCTGCTGATGCAAGAGACGAAGCTCGCCGACGCCGCGGCGCCGGTGGCGACCTTCGAGAAGGCCGGCTACGAGCTCGCCCACCACGGCGAGGGCCGCTGGAACGGCGTGGCGATCGCGAGCCGCGTGGGCATCGCGGACGTCATCGGCAATTTCGGCCAGCCCTTGCGGCCCCAGGCGACGCCGGATGTGCCGGACGACGAGCCGCTCGCCGAGGCGAGGATGCTCTCGGCGGTCTGCGGCGGCGTGCGCGTCGTGAGCCTCTACGCCCCCAACGGACGCTCGCTCGATTCGCCCTTCTATCAGGCCAAGCTCGTCTGGTACGAGCGGCTCGCCCGCTGGCTCGCCGAATCGCGCGATCCGGGTGAGGCCCTGGCGCTCGGCGGCGACTACAACATCGCCCCAGCGGACGCCGATGTGTGGGACCCCGAGGCCTGCCACGGGGGGACGCACGTCTCGGAGCCGGAGCGAAGCGCCTTCGCCAAGCTCTGCGCCTGGGGCCTGGTCGACATCTATCGTCTGCGCCAGCCCGAGCCCGGGCGCTACACCTGGTGGGACTATCGCGCCGGGAACTTCCACAAGAACTTCGGGATGCGGATCGACCACCTGCTCGTCACCAAGTCGGTCGCCGGGCGAACGGTGGCGGTGGAGATCGATCGCGAGGCGCGCAAGGGCAAGCCCCTGCCCTCGGACCACGCGCCGCTCGTCATCGACCTCGACGAGCCGGGCCACGCGTTCGACGCGGGCTGGGTGGCGGCGGCGGGCCGGATCGCGGCGCGACGCGGTTAGCTCGGGAGTCGCCGGCTCACCACTCCAGCGCGTCGGCCATGCGCCGCTTGTGCCAGCGCGGATCGCCGAGGTAGTGGAACAGGGTCCGCGACATTTGCGTGTGTGCCGGCAGCCCGTACTCGATCAGCACTCCCATTCCGGCGTGAACTTCGTGGGCCGCGTTGCAGACGTCCAGGTACGCTTCGCTCGCGACGGCCTTGGCCATGTGAACGCTCGCCGTCGCCGGACGACCCGTGTCGAGCTTCCAGAGCGCCTCCCACGTCGCCCAGCGCGCGCTGTCGAGGTGGTTGACCAGGCGGACGACGTGGTCCTGCACCCGCTGGAATCGCCCGATCGGCACGCCGAACTGGACGCGGGTCTGCGTGTAGAGGACCGACTTCTCGTAGACCGCCTGGCAGCCGCCGACGATGTACGCGCACAGGATTGGGATGGCCCGCTCGAGCGCGCGGGACAGCGCCGCCCAGCCCCGCTGAGCCTCGCCAAGGAGCGAAGTCGCCGGCACCTGGACGTTGTCGAAGCTCACCTCGCATTGCCACGAGAGGAAGCCCGGCAGGCGGCGCGTGCTCACCCCGCGAGCCTTCGCGTCGACGTGAAGCAAGCTCACGTCGGTCGGCCCGTCGCCCGTGCGGACGGCGACGATCAGATCGGTGGCCGAGGTCGCGTCGCTCACGAAGAGCTTGGTGCCGTTGAGCACGAAGCTTCCGTTCCGCCCTTGCGGCGCGAGCGTGATGCCCCCCGGCCCCCACGACGTGTTCGGCTCGGTGATGGCGACGGTCAGCACGGTCTCGCCGGTGGCCACGCCAGGCAGGATCCGGCGGCGCTGCTCGTCGGTCCCGGCCTCCAACACGGTCAGCGCGCCGAGCACCCCTGAGCTGAAGAACGGACCGGGCAGCGGCCCGCGGCCGAGCTCCTCGTAGAGCACCGCGGCGTCGCTCAGGCTGTCGCCGCTTCCGCCGTACTCGGCGGGCAGCACGATCCCCAGCCATCCCAGGCGCGCGGCCTTCGCCCACAAATCCCGCTCCAGCGACGACTCGGCCTTCTGCAGACCCACGACGACGTCGACCGGCGTCTCGCGCTGCATGAAGCTGCGCGCGGTGGTGCGGAGCATCTCCTGGCTTTCGGTGAGCGACAGGTCCATGGCTCACTCCGCTCCGTGCACGGTGCCGGCCTTCTCGCGGGTCGAGCGTCCGATGCCGATGCGGCGGGCCATCTGCACGCGCTGGATGTCGGTCGTGCCGCCTGGATGGACGGAGACGATCCCGTTGCGCTGCTGGGTCTCGAGGAACCCGGACGGCGCGCCCCACGCGGGATCGGTGGTGAGCGCGGCCGGCCCGACCGCTTCCAGGATCGCGCCGGTCATCCAGAGGCCGGTGGTCTTTCGGTAGTACGAGAGCTGCGGGCCCTCGTACGACTTCGGCTTGCGCGCGTACGTGAGATAGAAGTTGCGCAGCCCGAAGAGGCGCTGCACCTCGGTCTTGATGTAGATGTCGGCCAGGCTGTCGCGCACGTCCTGCTGCTGGCTCAGCGGCACGCCGTCGCGCTTGGTCTCCTGGCAGTAGCGCAGCAGGCGGTCCCACACGCGGTTCCGGCCGATGCGGCCGCCGCCGCCGTGCTCGAGCTCGAGGTGCGTCGTGGCCACCGTCCAGCCCTTGTTCTCGCCGCCGACCAGCGCGAACGCCGGCACGCGGACGTCGTCGAAGAAGACCGTCTGCTTGACGCCCGAGTCGGTGCCGCCTTCGCCGCCGGTGCCCATCAGCTCCATCGGCTGCATCGTGATCCCTGGCAGGCTCGCGTCGATCATGAACCACGAGAGGTTCTCGTGGCGCTTGCCCTTGGGGTCGGTGTTGACGATCATCCAGATCCGGTCGGTCCCGTTGTCGCTGCCGACGAAGATCTTCTGTCCTCGGATCACGTACCCGTCGCCGTCGCGTACCGCCGTCGTCATGCGCACGCCGGCCAGGTCGGAGCCGGCGCCGGGCTCGGTGAGGAGCTGCCAGGTGCGGACCTCGCCGCAATAGATCGGGGGCAGGAACGCCTGCCGCTGCTCCTCGGTGCCCCACACGAGGATCGACGCCGAGCCGAGGCGGCCGCCGCTGTCGTAGTAAGGCGGCAAGGACAAATCGAAGCGGTCGACCTCCTCCTCGAGGATGATCGCGTGGTCGACGTCGAGGCCGCCGCCGCCGTACTTCGCCGGCGCGGTGGGATAGAGCCAGCCCTTCGCGCCGAGCTTCCGACCGAGGTCGCGCAGCTCGAGATAGCGCCGGTAGTTGTCCTCGGCGGAGGTCGGCGTGCGCAGCATCGACGGCGCCACGTTCGCCTCCAGCCACGCGCGCACTTCGCGCCGGAACCGCTGCTGCTCCTCGGTGTACGTCACCTCGAAATCCATACGCTCTCCTCTCGCGGCCCTGGTGCCTGGGAAGGTAGCACAGTCCAGTACGATGATCGTATGAGGAGGTAGCGGCATGTCCCGTCGCAAAACGGCCCGGATCTTGATCGGGACCGCCTTCGGGGTCCAGCTGGCCGGCTTGATCGTCGATATCGTGTGGCACGCGCTCCATTCCGACTTCGCGGCGGCGACCACCGAGCAGATGCTCGTCCATCTCGGGACCGTGCACATGCCGATCTACGTGGGCGTGGTGTGCGTCGTGCTGACGACCGCGTGGGCGCTGATCGATCAGGCGCGCCGACCGCCGATCGGCGCGGCGTTTCCGGTCGCCTTCGTGGGCGCACTGATCTCGGCGGCGGGCGAAGCCTGGCACGCGTTCATGCACCTGCAGCTCGACACGCACGGCGGGCCCATCGCGGCGGCGACGTCGTTCGTCGGGCTCCTGATCGTGGCGGCCGCGATGTGGGCGAGCGGGCGTCGCGATCGACGGAGGACCCCGGCCGACGTCGACCAGCGGCGCGCGGCCTGAACCGGGAAGCGCTCGCTAGCCGACCTCGCCGCGGATCTTCGTGTGCAGCGCGCCGAGCACGTCGGTCATCGCGGCGACCGAGCGCGCGCCGGCCTGGAAGATCGCGGTCGCGTTCAGGGCGACCCACTGAAAGCCCATCGCCTTGAGCTCGACCACCCGCGCCACGACCCGGTCGTGCTCGGCGTAGAACTTCTTGCCCGCGGCGTCGCGCGGCGGCGAGGCGACCATCGCCTGCAGGCCGATGGCCGCGGGGTCGCGCCCGGCGGCCTCGGCGTGCCGGCGGATGGTGTCGATGCAGTGGCGAGCACTCTCCGCGTCGGCGAGCTGGTTGCCGAGCCAGCCGTCGCCGAGCTCGCCCACGCGGCGTAGCGCGCGCTCGGAGCGGCCGCCGATCCAGATCGGCAGGCGGCTGCCCTGCGGGGGCTTGGGCTCCATGCCCATCGCCGTGATCGGGTAGTAGCGGCCCTTGAAGTCGACCTGCGCGTCGTTCCAGTAGGTGCGCAGCAGACGGATCGCCTCGTCCATGCGCACGCCGCGCGTGTGAAAATCCTCGCCGAGCGCCTCGTACTCCGACTCCTGCCAGCCGACGCCGACACCCAGGCGCACGCGGCCGCCCGAGAGCGTGTCGAGCGTGCTCACCTGCTTGGCGACCAGGGTCGGATGGCGCTGCGGCAGCACGAGCACCTCGGTGCCGAGGGTCACCCGTGTGGTGACGGCGGCCATGTACGAGAGCACCATCAGCGCCTCGAGGATCGGCATCTGCGGCGGATACGGACCGGGCGGCCGGCCTTCCCTCGGGTAGCCCATCACGACGTGGTCGAACATGTCGATGTGGTCGTAGCCGATCTGCTCGACGGCCTGGGCCAGGCGCATCACGCCCTGCGGCCCTTCGCGATAGGAGACGCTCGGGAACTCGACGGTGAGCTTCATGGCTCGATCAATATATCCCCAAGTGCTGGCGCAGGTCGACGCCGCTCCGGGTGAGCTCGGCCGCCGGCCCTTCGACCACGACCTGGCCGCTGTTGAGGACGACGATGTCGTCGGCGACGTCGAACACGAGCTTGGCGTTCTGCTCGACGAGCACGATCGAGAGCCCCTGAGCCTTGAGACGCCGGATGGTTGCCATGACCTCGGCGACGATCTGCGGCGCCAGCCCCTCGGAGGGCTCGTCCATCAGGAGCACGCGCGGGTTCGACATCAGCGCGCGCCCGATCGCCAGCATCTGCTGCTCGCCGCCCGAGAGCGATCCGGCGATCTGCTTGTCGCGCTCGCGCAGGCGCGGGAAGAGCTCGGAGACCGAGTCGAGCGTCCACAGCATCGGCAGATCGCCCTGCGGCTTCCGCCCGGCCACCGCCAGGTTCTCGCGCACGGTCAGGCTGCGAAAGACGCGACGGCCTTGGGGCACCAGGGCCACGCCGAGGGCCGCGATGTTCTCGGGCGCGCGCCCGGTGACGGCCCGGCCGTAGACGCTGACGGCGCCACGGCGGGGCGCGAGCAGACCGACCGTGACGTTCATCGAGGTCGACTTGCCGGCGCCGTTGCGTCCGAGCAGGCCGAGCAGCCGCCCCTCGCCCAGCCGGAACGACACGCCGTGGAGCACGTGGCTGTCGCCGTAGAAGGCGTCGATCTCCTCGAGCGCGAGCGCGTCGTTCGCCAAGGCGCCAACTATACCGGATACAATGAGGCGTCATGAAGACGATCGCTGCGCTCGTCGCGGTCGTAATCCTGCTCCTGCATGGCGGCGTGCTCGCCCAGAGCGCGCGGCCGACCCTCGTCATGATCTCGATCGACGGTCTGCGGCCCGACTACGTGACGGCGGCCGACGCGCACGGGCTGAAGATCCCGAACCTGCGCCGCTTTCTCAGAGAGGGCGCGTTCGCCGACGGGGTCGCCGGCGTGATCCCGACCGTGACGTACCCGAGCCACACCACCCTGATCACCGGCGTGTGGCCCGCGAAGCACGGCATCCTCGCCAACACGACCTTCGACCCGCTCGGGACGAATCAAGGCGGCTGGTACTGGTACGCCGAGGACATCAAGGTCCCGACGCTCTGGGACGCGGCCCGGCAGGCCGGCATGACGACCGCCAGCATCCAGTGGCCGGCCAGCGTCGGCGCTCGCGTCACCTGGAACATCCCCGAGGTCTGGCGCGCCAACACGGACGAGGACGCGAAGCTGCTCCGGGCGCTCGCGACGGCAGGGCTCCTGCCCGAGCTCGAGCAAGAGCTCGGCCCGTATCCGCGGGGGCAGGAGATCGAGGACGACGAGCGGCGCGGGACCTACGCAACGCGTCTGCTCGAGAAGAAGCGCCCGCAGCTCCTGACCCTGCACCTGCTAGCGCTCGATCACGTCGAGCACGAGACCGGCCCGCTGTCTCGCGAGAGCTTCGCCGTCCTCGAGCGCCAGGACACCGTCGTCGGCAAGCTCCGCGACGCGGCCGATCGCATCGCGCCGGGCAACGCGTACGTCGCGATCGTCTCCGATCACGGCTTCGTGAAGATCGAGACGCGATTCAATCCCTTCCCCGCGTTCCGGGATGCGGGCCTGATCACCCTGAACGGGCGGGGCGCGGTGACGGACTGGAAGGCGATGCCCTGGACCGCGGGAGGGTCTGCGGCCATCGTGCTGAAGGATCCCGCCGACCGAGCGACGCTCGCCGAGGTGCGCGCGCTGCTGGACAAGCTCGCAGCCGATCCGGCGAACGGCATCGATCGGGTCCTCGACGCCGACGCGCTGCACGCGCGCGGAGGCTTTCCGATCGGCTCCTTCCTTATCGGCTCCAAGCCCGGATGGTTCGTCGGCTCGGGTTACACGGGCGGCGTCATCACCAAGACCAACCGGTCCGGCACGCACGGCCATCTGCCGGATCTTCCCGAGCTGCGAGCGGCGTTCTTCGTCGTCGGGCCTCGTGTGCCCGCGGGGCGCTCGCTCGGTCTCGTCGACATGCGGGACATCGCGCCGACCCTGGCTCATCGCCTCGGGCTGTCACTGCCCTCGGCGGATGGCAAGCCGTTGCTGCCTTGATTATCGGCGAGTAACTCTTGACGAGTAACTCTTACGGGAGCCTCAAGTGCCGTGTCGACCGATAGGAGGGCGCCGGGACCGAGTGGTCGACCACGTCCATCACCCTGAGTCGCTTCGAACCCTCCTCGAGGGCGCCGGCGATCGTTGGGAAGGTCTCGTGTGACTCTTCGATGAGCTCACCGGCGTAGTTGACGATCCGCCAGCGCCACAGAGGTGTCTGGGGCGTCGAAAACGCCAGAACTTGCACGGTGCCCGCCGCCCTACCAGCGACTCCGCTTGAACCCGCCGCCGCGAAGACCGCCGCCCGATCCGGAGGGCTTGGCCAGCTCGACTTTCAGTGTCCGCCCGTCGACCTCCTGGCCATTGAGCTTCTTGACGGCCGCCTCGGCCTCCTCGGTGGTAGCCATCTCGACGAAACCGAATCCCCTCGATCGGCCGGTCTCACGGTCGGTGACGACGGCCGCCGATTCTACGGCGCCGACCTGCGCGAAAACCTCCCGCAGGCGCTCGGTGGATGTAGAGAAGGAAAGACCGCCGATGAAGAGCTTCTGAGCCATGACACACCTCTGAGGAATCTCCCGCAGTTGAAGCCACACCCCGGTACGCGGAAGACGGCGCCAGAGTCGTGGTCTGGTAGAGGAGCGGCGCTCCGAATGGAGTCACGCCAAAGGCCAGACCACGCTAGTGTGACACACATTATGTGTTTGCGCTTCTGGAGGTAGAATCGCCCCATGCTCAGCGAGGAGCAGAACCGAGCCTTGACGCAAGTCGGCGCCGACACGCCCATGGGCGAGCTGCTCCGGCGCTACTGGATGCCGATCGCCGCCGTCGCCGAGCTCGACGACCGCCCGACCAAGCCCGTGCGGCTCATGGGCGAGGACCTCGTCCTCTACAAGGACAAGGCGGGCACGTACGGGCTTGTCGACCGACACTGCCCTCATCGGCGCGCGGATTTATCGTATGGCTGGGTCGAAGGCTGCGGCCTGCGCTGCCATTACCACGGCTGGCTCTGGGAGCACACGGGCCGGTGTCTGCAGCAGCCGTTCGAGGCGATCGCGCACCCCGAGGCGAAGTTCAAGGACCGCGTGCGCATCAAGGCCTACCCGGTCGAGGCGAAGGCCGGCCTCTTGTGGGCCTATCTTGGGCCGCCGCCGGCGCCGCTGGTTCCGACGTGGGAGCCCTTCACCTGGGGCAACGGCTTCGTGCAGATCGTGTTCTCCGAGGTCCCGTGCAACTGGTTCCAGTGCCAGGAAAACTCGATCGATCCGGTGCACTTCGAGTGGCTCCACTCGAACTGGTCGCGCGCGCTCGGCGGCGCCGACGGCGAGCGCTCGCCCGCGCACCTGAAGGTCGGCTTCGACGAGTTCGAGTACGGCTTCGTCTACCGGCGGATCCTCGAGGGCCAGTCCGCAGAGGACGAGCTCTGGACCGTCGGGCGCTGCTGCCTCTGGCCGAACTGTCTCTTTACCGGCGGCCACTTCGAGTGGCGCGTGCCGATCGACGACGCGAACATGCTGAGCGTCGGGTGGTTCTTCGACCGCGTGCCCAACGAGATGGAGCCGTACCGGCAGGAGCGGATCCCCTACTGGGTGAGCCCGATCAAGGACGCGCTGACCGACCGCTGGATCACCTCGCACGTCATGAACCAGGACTTCGTCGCCTGGGTCGGCCAGGGTACGGTCGCCGACCGCACGCAGGAGCACCTCGGCGAGAGCGACCGCGGCGTCATCATGATGCGCCGGCGCATCCTCGAGGACGCCGAGCGCGTGGCGCGCGGCGAAGAGCCCAAGGGCCTGATCCGCGATCCGGAGAAGAACCGCGTCGTGCGGCTGCCGATCATCGGCCGCGACTTCTTCGTCAACGGCTCGGCAAAGGTCGAGAGCGAGACCTCGCGCCAGCGAACGCCGGGACTGCTGCTCCGTCGAGAGTTCCCGTTCCTGGTGGGTCAGCCCGAAGAGGTCCGCGCCGAGTACCGCCGCGCGATGGGACTGCCCGAGCCCGGCGTCGACGCCCGCTCACGCGCGGGCTAAGGGGGCGATCATGGCCAATCTCGTTCTCGGCATCGCCACGTCTCACACGCCGATGCTCACCCTGCCGGCCGAGCTCTGGTCGTCGTACGCTCGGAACGACGAGCGCAACCGCGAGCTGGCCTTCCCGCCGCACGGCGTCGTGATGTCCTACGAGGAAGGGCTGCGCAGCGTCACCCCGGAGACCAGCGCGAAGTTCCGGGGGATCGAGCCGTATCGCGCGCAGGCCGAGGCCTGCCAGCGCGCGCTCGACGAGCTGTCGGCCACGTTGCGCGCCGTGAATCCCGACGTCACCGTGATCATCGGCGACGACCAGGACGAGTGGTTCTTCGAGGACAACATGCCGGCGCTCTCGGTGTACTGGGGCGACACCGCGCCGCTGATCCCGCGCCAGGTGCCGCCCGGCACGCGCGATCCCGAGGTGATCGAGGCCATCAGGCGCGGCTACGGCGACGTACCGATGGACGTCCCGGTCGCGAGCGCGTTCGGCCGCTACCTGATCGAATACCTGATCGAGCACGACTTCGACGTCGCCCACATGCGCTACGTCAAGCAGCCCTACGGCGGGCGCATCGCGCGCCGCTATCCCACGAAGCGGGGCGAGCTCGACTACGTCCGTGAGACGCCGCCGCGCGAGCAGGGCCTGCCCCACGCCTTCTCGTTCATCGTCAAGCGGCTGTTCGACAACACGCCGCGGCCGATCCTGCCCGTGTTCCAGAACACGTGCTATCACCCGAACCAGCCGACGCCTCGCCGCGCCTTCGCCACGGGAGAAGCGATCGCCGGGGCCATCGCCGAGTGGCAGGAGCCGGCGTCGGTCGCGGTCATCGCCTCGGGCGGGCTGAGCCACTTCGTGGTCGACGAGAACCTGGATCGCAGCTTGCTGCGCGCGCTGCAGCAGCGAGACGCCGCGGGGCTGCGCGCGATTCCGCGCACCCAGCTCTACTCGGCCGCCTCCGAGGCGCTGAACTGGGTGGCGCTCGGCGGCGCCATGCAGAAGACCGATCTCAAGATGGAGCTGCTGGACTACGTCCCGGTCTATCGCACGCCGGCCGGCACCGGCGGCGGCTGGGCGTTCGCGCGCTGGCGCTAGAGCGTCAGTGCGCGGAGGTCAGACCGGGCGCGCGCACGTAGACCGGCTCGACGAAGCGATTCACGATCGGGTTCTCCTGCTACGCCTGGAAGGTCGAAGCGACTTTCTGGTACCCGCCCGACTCCGTCATCGCCTCCTCCCGGTAGAGCCCGAGCGCCTCGAGCACCGGCCGGTCCTGGATCGAGAACAGGATCGCGGCCTCGCGCGACGACGTGCTGGCGTGCTCGTGAAGCGCCCACGACGGCAAGGTGATGACGTCGCCCCGTCCCCACGCGAAGCGCATGCCGTCGATGATCGTCTCGCCCGCCCCCTGCACCACGTAGTACACGGCGCTGCCCGTGTGGCGGTGCGCCTTGAGCTTCTTGCCCGGCCGCAGCATCTGGATCCAGCACGACATCGTCGGCAGGAGCGCGCCTCCGGTCTGCGGGTGCGTGTACTCCAGCGCGATGTCGTCCCACTCGTCTCCGGGGATGTCGCGCATCGAGTTCAGCGACCGATACGTCGTCTCCCAGGAGTAGAGGAGCAGCGGCGACGACTGCAGCCGCTCCTTCACCCACGTGGGGCTCAGGCTCACGTGGCCATGGAGCGCCAGCGAGGCGTTGTTGGGCTTCGTCAGCGGGAACCGCTCCTTGTCGTACATCTGGAAGAACATCGCGTTGAGCGCCTGGATCAGCGGCACGTCCAGGCCGTCCATCCACACCACCGGCTTGTCGGTCTCGTTGCCGTGGTCGTGCCACGCCCAGCTCGGCGTCAAGACGAGATCGCCCGGCGCCATGTAGACGCGCTCGCCGTCGACGGCGGTGTAGCCGCCCGAGCCTTCCATGATGAAGCGGATCGCGGTCGGCGTGTGGCGATGGGCGCGCGCCACCTCCCCGGGCAGCAGGAGCTGGATCGCCGCGATCATCGTGTTGGTCGTCGCCCAGCGCCCGTCGAGGCCAGGGTTGAAGAGCTGCAGCGCCCTACGCTCCTCGCCCACCGGCACGGCTTCGCCGGCCTCGCGCACGAGCGACTCGATCAGCGACGCCTTCCACATGTACGGGATGGCCTTCGGCTCGGGGTGCTTCGTCATCTGGCTCGCCAGCTCCCAGAGCCCGTACATGTGGGCGGCGTGCATCTTCTCGTGGAACTCTTTCTCGGCTGCGGTCGCGACGGGACGCGTCATGGCTACCCTCCTACTTTTGCTACCGGCGCCTTCAGATCGTAGAACCGGAGCGCGTTCTGTCCGAGGATCTTCGCCTTCACGCGGGGCTCGATGTCTTTGCGTTTCATCAGCTCGTCGACCGTGTGGGGCCACTCGCTGTCCCAGTGCGGGTAGTCCGAGGCGTAGATGATGTTGTCCTCGCCGACCCAGCCGACCACATACGGGATCGTCTTCTCCTCCGGCTCGCACGAGAAGTACGCGCGACCGCATGTCACATACTCGCTCGGCTTGGCCTTGCAGAGCGGCGCGTCCCACGGGCGCTTCTCGAACTCGCCGTCCATATGCTCCATGAAGAACGGCACCCAGCCGGCGCCCGACTCCATGAACCCGATGCGCAGCCGCCGGAACTTCTCGAAGAGCCCGCCGTAGACACAGCTGATCACGGAGATCATCTGCTCGGGCGCGTGGGTCCACGTGTGCACCGCCAGGAAATTGCTGAACCGGTAGGGATCGCCCGTCTCGCTGCCCGAGGCGTGCATGCCCACCGGCACGCCCAGGCGTTCGGCCTCTTCGTAGATCGGCCAGAAGAACGGGTCGGCCACGTTCCGCCCGGGGATGAAGGTCGGGAACATCAGCCCGACCAGCCCCAGGCGCGAGACGGCCCGGTCGAGCTCGCGGGCGGCCTCGGTCGGGTCGAGGTAGGGCACGATCGCCACGCCCTTCAGGCGGTCGGGCACGGCCTTGCACCAGTCGGCCATGAAGTCGTTGTAGGCGCGGCAGAGTGCCGCCTGGTAGTCCGGCTCGCGGATCTCACCGATCCGTAGCGCGGACGTGGGATAGAGAAACGCGAGGTCGATCCCCTCCTGCCCCAGGTCGGCCAGCATCTCCTGCGGCGTGTCGGGGTCGCGCCCCATGTCGCCGTTGGGGGCCTGGCGCCGGTCCCACTGGGCGCCCGGGAAGAAGGCGATCCGGCGGCGGTACTGTTCCGGCAAGTATTTCTGGTAGCACCGGTGCGGAAAGTCCATGACATGGCCGTCGCCGTCGACGATGTAGATGCCGTCGCGCATGGGAACCCTCCTTGTGGCCTGGCCACAGAATATAGCCTTTCTGGAAATCCGCGGGGGGGGGAGGCGACCAGACTCGTGCCACTGATCCGATAAGAACTGGCTCGCTCCCCCGGCGCAGCCCCGGGGTCAAGCGACAACCTTGCGATTCTTCGGTCCCGGAATCACGGGCACCGCCCTTGCTTCGTTAGCGTCTATGACCCTGCGCCCTCGCCCGACCAGAACCGCTGCGCTCGTGAATCGCCTGTGGTCGCTGGTGCCTTCGGGCGGATCGCTTCCGGAGCGCGTATGGCGGGCACGGCATCGCTTCCTGGTCGGGCTGACGTTTTTCCACGTCGTGATCATCGCGCTGACCGGACCAGTGCTCGGCAAACACTGGGAGCTCTCGTTCCGCGCGCTCCTCGACGACGACAGCTCGCTGCACGTCGTGGGCGAGGCGCTCGTGGTGGCGTTGTTCGGCGTCCTCGCGTGCTGGCGGCGAGTGGGCCGCACCGTGCAGGCCACGTTCGTCGGCTTCGGCCTCATGAGCGCCTCCGCGATCCTCGTGCACCTCTCGGGGGGGTACATCGAGCTCCACTTCCACTTCTTCGTCATGCTCACGTTCCTGGCTCTCTGTCAGGACTGGATCCCCTACCTCCTGGCCGTCGCCTTCGTCGCGGTCCATCACGGCGTCGTGGGCGTGCTCTGGCCGCAGTCGGTCTACAACCACGAAGCGGCGTTCAGTGCGCCGTGGACGTGGGCGGGCATCCACGCGCTGTTCGTCCTCTGGTCGTGCGTGGGCAGTGTCGTCGCCTGGCGCTTCAACGAGCGGGCGTTCGCGCAGACCGCGCTCATCCTCCAGGCGGCCGGCGAAGGCATCTTTGGAGTCGACATCGAGGGGCGGATCACCTTCATCAATCCAGCGGCCGCCACGATCCTGGACGTGGACGCGCGGGCAGTCATCGGCAGGAAGCTCGGCCAGGTCGTGCATCACCTCGCCTCCGACGGCGCGCGCCTGCCCGACGAGGACTCGCCGATCCTGGCGCCCCTCAAGGGCTACAAGGCGCATCACGCGACGGACCAGATCTTCGGGCGGATGGACGGCAGCTACGTGCCGGTCGACTACGTGAGCACGCCCATGATCGAGCGCGAACAGCTGACGGGAGTGGTCGTGAGCTTCAACGACATCACCGCGCGCCATCGCTCCGAAGCCGCGCTGCAGCAGAGCCATCGGATGCTGGAAGAGACCCTTCGGCAGCTGAAGACGACCCAGCAACAGATGCTCCAGCAGGAGCGGCTGCGCGCGATGGGCCAGATGGCCAGCGGCATCGCCCACGACTTCAACAACTCGCTCTCCCCGATCGTGGGCTTCGCCGAGCTGCTCATGAAATCGCCCGATCTGCCGCGCGAGACGACGCGGACCTACGCGCAGCTCATCAACACCGCCGCGCTCGACGCCGCCTCGGTCATCCGTCGCCTGCGCGAGCTCTATCGTGACCGCAGCGAGGGTGTCATCGGCGACCCGGTGGACCTGCGGCGTTGCATCGACGAAGTGGTGGCCCTCACGCAACCGCGCTGGAAGAATCAGGCGCTCGGACAGGGCATCGCGATCCGGGTCGATACGCGCGTCACCGACGTGCCGGGCTTTCCGGGGGACGCCGCCGGCATTCGCGAGATGCTGGCCAACCTGATCTTCAACGCGGTCGACGCGATGCCGAAGGGCGGCACGATCACGGTGTGCGCGCGCGCGGAGGGCGGCGGGGTGCGCCTCGAGGTCAGCGACACCGGCACCGGCATGTCGGACGAGATCCGGCAACGCTGCCTGGAGCCCTTCTTCACGACGAAGGGCCAGCACGGCACCGGCCTTGGACTCTCGCTCGTGCACACGACCGTCGAGCGCCACGGCGGGACCTTGAGCATCGAAAGCGCCCCGGGCCGCGGCAGCACGTTCATCGTGCGGCTTCCCCTTCACGGCGAAGCGGCCACCGCGATCGCCGACGCCGAGTCGTCCGAGCCGTTGCAGCCGCTGCATATCCTCCTGGTGGACGACGATCCGCTCGTGCGCACGTCCGTCGTCGCCCAGCTCAATAGCCAGGCGCACAGCGTCGAGACCGCCGCGAACGGGCGCGAAGGGCTCGACCGCTTCGCGTCGGGCCGCTTCGATCTGGTCGTGACGGACCGCGCGATGCCGGAGATGGGCGGCGACCAGCTCGCGGCCACCATCGAGCGGTCGGCCTCGAACACACCCGTGATCATGCTCACCGGCTTCGGCGATTTGATGGGCGCCAAGGGCGACCGCCCGCCGGGCGTCGATGCCGTGGTCAGCAAGCCCGTAACGCTCGACGCCCTCACTCAGGCCATCCTCAAGGTCATTCCGCGCCGCTAGACATCCCCCGCCCCGCGGTGGTACACGTCCGGACTATCCGGGACGCGGAGGGCGCCTCATGATCCTGATCATCGGCGGCATGGGCTTCATCGGCCTAAACACGGCGCTGAGGTTCCTGGAGGTCGGCAAGCGGGTCGTCATCTCCCAGCACAGCGCGCGCCGCATCCCCGACGTGCTCAAGGGCGAGATCGGCAACCGTGCGATGGTTGCCCAGATGGACGTGACCAACCCCTACGAGGTGTTCGAGGTGGTCCGCCGCCACCAGGTCGAGTCGATCGTGAACCTGATGGCGCCGCCGGCGCGCAGCCTCTCGACCCAGTCCGACTATCACCTGTACACGGCCGGCCTGCAGAACGTTCTGGAAGCCGCGCGCACGTTCGGCCTCAGGCGCGTGTCGCTCGGCAGCTCCGTCGCCGTCTACGGCGGGATCCCGGTCGGGCCCTACCGCGAGGACACGCCGCTGCCGGTGCCGTCACCGACGCAGGTCTCGGCCTTCAAGAAGGGCATGGAGATGCACGCGCACTTCTACGCGGCCCAGACCAAGCTCGACGTGGTCGCGCTGCGCATCGGCAGCATCTACGGCCCGCTCTACTACAGCATGCACAACCCGATCAGCCGCATGTGCCATGCCGCCGCCCGCAACACGGAGCCCGACTTCAGCGACCGTACCGGCGGCAAGATCTTCGAGGACGACCAGGCTGACTGGACCTACGTGAAGGACGTCGCCCGCGGCATCCAGCAATTGCACACGGCCGAGAAGCTCAGTCACCGGATCTATAACGTGGCCTCGGGCCGCGCCAGCTCGAACCGCGACGCCTTCGAAGCCGTGCGCAAAGCGGTGCCGGGTGCGAGGTGCTCCGCGCTGAAGCCGGGCAAGACGCCGGGCGCATCCACAAATCCGGCGACCGACCTGGCGCGGGCCGCGGAGGTGGGCTACCGGCCGGAGCACTCACTGGAGACCGGGATCGCGGCGTACATCGACTGGCTGCGCGCCAGCCCGCAATAGGCGCGGCTGACGCTGGAGGAGGTTTCCATGGGAAGACTCGACGGTAAGGTAGCGCTGATCAGCGGCGGCGCGCGCGGACAAGGCGCCGTCGAGGGCAAGATGTTCGTCCGCGAGGGCGCCGCCGTGGTGCTCGGCGACGTCCTCGATGACCAGGGCAAGAAGGTCGAGGCCGAGATCAGGGCCAACGGAGGCAAGGCGACCTACGTTCACCTCGACGTCACCCGCGAGGCCGACTGGCGCGCCGCCGTCGCCACGGCGGTGCAGGCCTACGGCAAGCTGAACGTGCTCGTCAACAACGCCGGCATCCTGTTCCGCTCGAAGATCGAGGAGACGTCGGTCGAGGACTGGGACCGCATCATGGCCGTCAACGTGAAGGGCGTCTTCCTCGGCACGAAGTACGCGATCCCGGCAATGCGCCAGGCCGGCGGCGGCTCGATCATCAACATCTCGTCCACGGCGGGTCTGGTCGGCGCGCCCGGCTTCACCGCCGCGTACACCGCCACGAAGGGCGCCGTGCGGCTGTTCACGAAGTCGACGGCCATCCAGCACGCGAAGGAAGGCATCCGCTGCAACTCCGTGCATCCCGGGCCGATCGCGACTGACATGATCAAGGACGTGCTCGAGGACAAGGCCCAGTGGGAGGCGCGGATGCGGCGACTGCCGATGGGCCGCGTCGGGACACCCGAGGATGTCGCATACGGGGTGATCTATCTGGCGTCCGACGAGTCGTCGTTCATGACGGGTAGCGAGCTGGTCATCGACGGGGGGACCACCGCCGAGTAGCTTCACTCGGGGCTTCACTCATAAGGAGGACACTCATGGCTCTGACACTCGCTGAAGCCAATCGCATCCTGCAGGCAGCCATCACCAAGGCCCAGGAGATGAACATCAAGGTGAGCGCGGCGGTCTGCGACGCCGGCGGCCGCCTGGTCGCGTTCAACCGGATGGACGGCGCGATCTGGGGCAGCGTCTACGGCTCGCAGGGCAAGGCCATCGCGTCGGTCGCGTTCGGCCGCGCCAGCGGCGAGCTGACCGAGCGCGCGAGCACGCCGATCATCCAGGGCATCGTCGCCGCCGAGGGCGGACACATGATCCCGAGCATGGGCGCCGTGCCGATCATCAGGAACGGCGTAGTCGAGGGCGCGTGCGGCGTGGGCGGCGGGACGTCGCAGCAGGACGAGGACGTGGCGAAGGCTGCGGTGGCGAAGCTCTAGCGTCCGTCGTTGTGCAGCGGCACCTGGGATTCCCGGGAGGCGGCGGCTAAGTGGCAGAGCGTGGCCGCGACCCGCCGCCAGTTCTTCGCGCCGGCCACGGAGCGGATGCTCGATCTGGCGACCATCCCCGTCGGCGGGCGCGTGCTGGACGCGGCGACCATGCTGGACCAGGCCGCGATGATCGCCCGGCGCCAAGGTCTGTCGAACGTCGCCGCCCGAGCCGTTCGGCGAGTTCCGTCTGGCCGGACCCAACGTGATGCGCGACGCGTAGGTCGACGCGGGCTGGCGAAATGTCGTCATCCATGAGGTGTCGACTCGACGCCGGTTCGACTCGCTGGCCGCGGCGATGGCATACATGAAGGACAGCCCGCGTGGCGAGAGATCGAGCGCGAGCTCGGGAAATTCGTCGGGCCCCAGGGTTACGATTCTCCGTGCGATCTGCTGATCGGGGTCGGGAGCAAGTAGCGAAGTCTGAGTGCTCGCGTAGATGGGCTGCACCTTATCCGCCTGACTATCTCTGAATTTGCACTCTTGACAGATGCGGCCACAGCACTTTCCGAGCGGTGCCCACACCATCGGGGAATCGATCGAGCGCTTCCTATCACCACGCAGAGCTGCGATCGATACGTCCGTTGCCGAAAACACCGACTGCCGTCGCGATCGCTGCTCGTCGTGCCTCCCAGGACTCGCCAAAACCTGGGTGTAGAGTCGCCCTCGAGAAAGGGAGACTCGGCATGCAAACAGTCTCGGTCGAGCAGCTGGGGGACGAGATCGCTGGGCTCTGCGCATCTCGATGCCGCGACCGCACACCTCCTCGATCTGATCCGCGAGTTCGACGCCCGTGACGGCTGGAACAACGGCTTTCGCTCCTGCGCCGCCTGGCTGACCTGGCGAGTCGGGCTCGATCCGGGCGCCGCGCGCGAGCGCGTGCGAGTGGCCCGAGCTCTGGGAACGCTGCCGCGGCTAGCGGCAGCCCTCGCGCGGGGTGAGCTCTCCTATTTCAAGGTCCGCGCGCTGAGCCGCGTGGCCACGCCCGAGACCGAGGAGCGGCTGCTCGCCGTCGGGCGCGCCGGCACCGCCGAGCACGTCGAGAGCATCGTGCGCGGCTGGCGCAGGGTGGACCGCAAGGCCGAGATGGCCGAGGACCGGAAGCGTCACGTGAGCCGCTGGCTGCAGGTTTATCAAAGCGATGACGGCATGGTGACCATCAGAGGGCAGCTGGCACCAGAGGCCGGCGTGCTGCTTTTGAAGGCCCTGACTGCCGCGCGCGAGACCTTGTACAAACAGACCCGCAGGACATTCGACGATCCTCCGGTGGACGTTTCCGCGGAAACGCCCGCTATGGATCAGCAGCAGGCCGACGCCCTGGCGCTGCTCGCGGAGTCGGCCCTCCACCACGGCATCGATCCCGGCGCTCCCGGCGAGCGCTATCAGGTGGTCGTCCACGTCGATGCGCCCGTGCTGGCCGACGCCGACGCGGCCGGCCAGTCGGTCCTCGAGGGCGGCACACACGTTTCCGCGGAAACGTCCCAGCGGCTGGCGTGCGACGCGAGCCGTGTGATCATGCGACACGATGCCGATGGCCGGGTCGTGGAAGTAGGGGCTCGGACCCGCACGATTCCGTCCGCGTTGCGGCGGGCGCTGCAGCACCGAGACCACGCGTGCCGCTTTCCGGGCTGCTCGTGTCGGTTCGTGCAAGGCCACCACATCCGCCACTGGGCGCACGGCGGCCCGACGACGCTCTCGAATCTCGTCTTGCTGTGTCGCCGTCACCATCGCACGGTCCACGAGGAGGGCTATAAGGTCGAACGGGAGCCCTCCGGCGAGCTACGGTTCCGGCGGCCGGACGGCGAGCCCCTACCCTACGTCCCGGAGACCCGGCCGGTGAGCGACGATCCCGTGAAGCTGTTGCGCGCTCGGCACGATGCGGGGGGACTTGTCGTGCACGCCCACACCGCCACTCCGAGCTGGCATGGCGAGCGCTTGAACGTCGGCTATGCGATCGACGTGCTGCACCCGCTGGCGATCGGAAACGGCATTCCCGTTTGCTTCCGCGAGGACGACCCTCAGCCCGCGAGCCGGTAGAACCTCCGCGCGTTCAGCCCCAGCACCTTCCGGCGGGCTTCCTCCGGCAGCGGCGCGAGCCGTTGGTGCAGCTCGCGCACGACCCCGAGCGAGGCGTCGATGTGCGGATAGTCCGAAGCCCACACGAAGTAGTCGGCCCCGATGTGCTCGACCATCTGCGCCGTGACGGACTCGTCGGGGTCGGCCGAGATCAGGCACTGGCGGCGGAAGTACTCGCTCGGCGGCATCTTGATCGGCGTCTGGTGAGCGAGGACGCGGTACTTGTGGTCGAGGCGGTCGAGCCAGGCGGCGATCCAGTTCGAGCCCGCCTCGAGCACGACGCAGCGCAGGCGCGGGTAGCGCTCGAACATGCCCGAGCTGAGCATCTGCGTGAAGGCGGCCATCACGTCGATCGCGAGGAAGACGATGCTGAACAGGCCGTCGGACGGATCGCGCCGCTGCCACTGGCGGAACCACTGCCGGTCGCGCACGACCACGTGGAAGCCGACGGGCATTTCGAGCTCCTGCGCCGTTTCCCAGAACCGCGCGAACACGGGATCGTCGAAGTGCCGCCCGCCGCGCGCGGCGAGATCCGGCGAGAGATAGATGCCGACGCAACCGTCGCGGCGGGCGCGGATCGTCTCCTCGACCGCGCCCTCGGGATCGAGCAGCGAGATGTGGGCCACGGGGTAGAGCCGCTTGGGCTCGGCGCGGCAGAACTCCGCCAGCCAGCGGTTGTAGGCGCGCGTGTACGCGGTCGCCAGGGCGCCGTCGGTGACGTGTCCTTCCCAGCAGATGCCGATGGTCGGGTAGAGCAGGACGGCGTCGATCCCCTCGCCGTCCATGACGCGCAGTCTCGCCACGGGATCGTACGAGCCGGGCGGGCTGCCCTCGGCGTAGCTGATCTGGCCCCGGGTCAGGAGCTTGGCCGTGTCCATGTCGATCCCGCCGAGCGCCCCGAGCTGGCCGCGGAGCGTCTTGAGGGGCTGGCCGTCGATCAGGAGCACCTCGAGGTTCTGTTCGTCTCGGGCGATGCGAATGGCGCGGTCCCTGTATTGGGGATCGAGATACTTGCGCCATGTGTCGGCGGGCTCGAGGACGTGGCCGTCGGCGTCGATCACGCTGCGCGTGGGGTCGGTGGTCATCGGAGCCTCCTCGCTAGGGTGCGTCGAAGACGGCTATGCGTCGGCGAGCCCGGGCCAATGTCGTGGTGTTGGTTCGCAGGCGTTCCCGACTTTCGAACAACAAGCACAGACCGACTTCAAGCCGGCGAATGCTCGCCTCGACTAGCGTCAGCGTGCTCGCGATCGGGTTCGAGACGAAATCACGGCGACTTCGCTCGTCCATCCGTATCAGCAGAAACCGCAAGCGCGTCGGCTGCATCATCCGTTCCGCCCGGCGGTACTCAAGCTAACACAAAGCGGTGACTTGACGGGACACCTCTCTTCGGCAGATTCTCGGGCGCATTCAACGGCTCGCACGGGGTGGCACGATGACCGAAGGCAGAACGCTCGCGGACGGCCTCGCGACGTTGGATTCCTTGAGCGTTGCCGTGCTCACGGACGATGTCAGCGACAACTACGTCAGCAAGACTCCGTTTGCCGTGTCGGAATTCGCCAACGTCGTCCGTGAAGGAGCCAGCGTCATCTCCGGCGAGGCGCTGCTGTGCGCGAATCTGGGCTTTGGGTTGAGACTGGTCTCGAGTGTTGGGGAGCAACGCCACACGCTGCTCTTCGACACGGGACCGGAAGGGCCCATCTTCCTGCGTAACTGCAAGGCCCTCGGGATACGTCTGGGTGAAGTCGAAGCGATCGCGGTCACGCACGGCCACTGGGATCACATGGCCGCGCTCCCGACGACGATCGACCAGATCATCGAGCAGGGTGGGCGAGTAACGGTCCACGTCAATCCCGGAATGTTCAACGAGCGCGCCGTCCGCCTGGGCAGCGGCAAGCTCGTCCCGGTGGCGAACGTTCCTGTCCCATCGGAGCTGGCGCGGCGCGGTGCGACAGTCGTCAACAACGCGGAGGAACGTCTGCTGCTCGACAGCCACTTCTACTACAGCGGGCAGATACCGCGGGTCACACCCTTCGAGAAGGGCCGCGACGATCACTTCTGTCGAAAGAGCCCCGACGCCTCCTGGGAGCCAGACCCCCTGTTGCTGGACGAGCGCATGCTCGTGGCGAAGGTCCGAGGCCTGGGTCTGATCGTGTTCAGCACCTGCTCCCACTCGGGAATCGTCAACGTGTGCACGCACGTCAGGACCGTCTTCCCGAGCACTCCCATCCACACCGTGATGGGCGGATTGCACCTCGGAGGTGTCATGGAACGCAATATCCCCGACACGGTGGATGGGTTGAGGTCGTTCAACATCGCTCATATCATCACCGGGCATTGCACCGGCTGGCGTGCCTTGCACGCTCTGGCCGGCACTCTTGGCGATGCGGTCAGCCAGTCCGCAGTAGGTACGACTTACACCTTCTCGTCAGGTGCGCCGTGAGGCACTACGACACCTCCTCGAACGCCGCCGCCGCGCTGAGCACCAGCGCATCCTCGAGACGCCGACCGATGATTTGCAGCTAACAACGGACACGGCCGGCTGACTGCTGTCACGTCAGCGCCGCGCCTTGCGCAGGATTTCAGCGAGCCGCCGCGCTGTGAACGGCTGACGGCCGGCGGCGACGCCGAGCGGGGCCAGCGCGTCGGCCACGGCGTTCGAGATCGCCGCGGAGGCGCCCATCACCCCGCCCTCGGCCATGCCCTTCATGCCGAGCGGCGTGGCCGCATCGAGCCGCTCGAGGTGCTCCACTTCGAACGACGGCATCAGGGTCGCGATCGGCAGCGCGTAGTCGAGCAGGGTCGCGCTCTGGTTCTGACCGTCGGCGTCGTAGACGATCTCTTCCAGGAGCGCGCCGCCGAGCCCCTGCGCCGTCGCGCCGTGAAGCTGACCTTCGACGATGCGCGGATTCAGCATCCGCCCGCAATCCTCGACGATCGTGTAGCGCGCAATCGCGAGGGCACCCGTCTCGGGGTCGATCTCGATCTGGCAGATGTGCGTCCCGCTCGAGAATGTCAGCGGCGGCGGGTCGAACGCGTGGGTGACCTCGAGCCCGGGCTCCATCCCCGGCGGCAGCTCCGTCGGAGCGAAGTAGGCTTTCTGCGCGAGCTGGGGAATGGTCATCGCCGACGCCGGCGCCCCGCGCACTCGGATCGATCCGTCGACCAGCTCCAGGTCCTCGAGCGGCGCCTCCAGGAAATGCGCCGCGATCCGCAGAAGTTTCTGCTTCAACATGCGCGCGGCCCCGAGCGCCGCTCCTACACTCACGACGCCGCCGCGCGCGCCGCGCGTGCCCATGCCGTACGGCGCGGCGGCCGTGTCGCCGGATTGCACGCGGACCTTCTCGATCGGCAACGTCAGCGCATCGGCCAACGCCTGGGCGACCGTCGTCAGGTGGCCCTGCCCTTGACTGACGACGCCGATCTGCGCCGCGACGGCGCCGCTGGGCTCGATGCGGACGATCGCCGCGTCGTGCCCCGATCCGGGGATGCCGGCGGTCTTGTAGAACTCCGACCCGTACGTGTTCGGCTCGACGTAGGTGGCCACGCCGATCCCGGTGATCCGTCCAGCCGCGCGCGCCGCGGTTTGCTCGCGCCGCCGGTCGGCGTAGTGGAACGCCTCGAGCGCCCGCTCGAGCGTGTCGCGCGGGTACACCGACCGGTAGACCAGCTCCGTCGCCGTCGTGTAGGGCAGGTCGGCCGTGTCGAGCATGTTGCGGCGGCGGACCTCGATCGGATCCAGCACGAGAGCCCGAGCCACTGCCTCGATCGTCCCCTGATCGAGATGATGTCCGAGGACTACGTGCGCACGGCCCGCGCGAAGGGGCTGCGCGAGCTCTTCGTGACGAGCCGCCACGCGCTGCCCAACGCGCTGATCCCGCTGGTCACGGTGGTCGGCCTGCAGTTCGGCTACATCCTCGGCGGCGCCGTGGTGATCGAGACGATCTTCACGTGGCCGGGAGTCGGCCTGTTCACGATCCAGGCGATCCTGAACCGCGATTACCCGGTGGTTCAGGCGTCGGTGTTCATCCTGGCCACCGCGGTGGTGCTGATCAATCTCGCCGTGGATCTCTTGTACGTCTGGCTCGACCCGCGCATCCGGGTGACGTGATCCGCCTGGCGCGGCGAAGCCCGCTGGCCAGCGCCGGCGCGCTGGTGGTCGGCCTCGTGATCATGGCCGCGCTCACGGCGCCGCTGCTGGCGACCACCGATCCGATCGATCAAGATCTGGCGGCGGCGCTCAAGCCGCCATTCTGGGCGCCGGACGGCTCGCTCCACCACCCGCTCGGCACCGATCACCTGGGAAGGGACGTCTACTCGCGAGTCATCTACGGCGCTCGCATCTCGCTGATGATCAGCGTGCTGGCCGCGTTCCTGGGCGCCGTCGTGGGCGTGGCGGCTGGTCTGGTGGCGGGCTATCGCGGCGGGCGAGCCGATATGGTGATCATGCCTCTCGCGGATCTCAATCTGGCGTTTCCCTTGATCTTGTTGGCGCTGGCCGTCGTTGCACTGCTCGGCGCGAATCTGAAGAATCTCGTGATCGTGATGGCGATCACCACGTGGATGATCTACGCGCGCGTGGTGCGCGGACTCAGTCTCGGACTGCGCGAGCGAGAGTTCGTCCAGGCAGCCCGCGCGCTCGGCGCGCACGACGCGCGAATCATCGCGCAGCACGTCCTGCCCAACGTGCTGGCGCCGGTGATGGTGATCTGGACGCTCGAGGTGGCGCGCATCATCCTGATGGAGTCCGCGCTGTCCTTCCTGGGCCTGGGCGTGCCGCCGCCGCCGCCGACGTGGGGGCGGATGCTCGCCGAGGGGCGTGACTATCTGACGGTGGCGGGGTGGATCGCGGTGTTCCCGGGGCTGGCGATCCTGTTCACGGTGCTCGGGATCAATTTTCTGGGGGACGGGCTGCGCGATCTGCTGGATCCGCGGCTGCGGCGGCAGACGTAGAGCTCAATCCCGAACAATCGGGAATGACCACGGGCTGATCCGCTCGGCCGTGCGTTCGAGCGGATCCCACTCCTGGACGCGCTCCCACACGCGCTCGCCGGCGTCCTGGGCCGCTCGGCGAACCGCGGCGAGATCGACGCCGGGGATGACGCGATCGCGCATGCGCAGCACACCATCGACGATGACGGTGACCACATCGTCCCCGATGCCGCACTCCACCAGGGCCTTGATCGGGTCGCGCACCGGCCCGAAGCGCAGGCTGTCACGCGTCTCGAGATCGATCACCACGATATCGGCCTTGGCACCCGGGGCCAGACGACCGAGGTCAGTACGCCCGAGTGCCCGCGCGCCGCCGAGGGTGGCGGCCTCGAACACTTCGGCCGCCGACGCGGCCGCGAGATTGTGGCTCATGACCTTGCCGAAGTAGGAGGCCATGCGCATCTGCATGATCAGGTCGCGCGGGTACGTGTCGCTGCCGAGGGCCAGGTTGATGCCCGCCGCGCGATATTTCGCCCACGAGTCGAGCGAGCGCGCCCGCCGCGCGATGTTCACGGGGCAGTGCGAGACGGTCACGCCGTAGCGGCCCATCAGCTCGAGGTCGCGGCCACCCGAGTAGCTCATGAGCCCGTTGTCGGCGACGAGATTGCCGTGGCCCACGGTGAGGTCGCGTCCCAGGAGGCCCACGCTCTCCATCAGCTCCACCGGAGTCATGCGGTGCTCGCGCACGATCTCGTAGAACTCGATGATGTTGTAGGCGGCGTGGGTGACGATCGGCAGGCGCAGCTCGTCCGCCGCCTTCCGCGTCGCGCGCAAGAGATCGAGGCTGCACGTCTCCACCTCGCGGGGAGCGAGCAGTCCGCGCACGCGCCCGTTCACCGTGCCGTCGACCTTGCGGATGAAGGCCATGGCGCTCTCGAATTCCTTCACGCCAGCCGCCTCGTCCACGACCCGCTTGAGCCTCCCCTTCTCGTCGCCCACCCAGCGACCCGAGTCGTAGCCGGCGCCGAGATAGGCACGCAGCCCGAGGCGATCGACCTCGCCGAGCAGCGCCTCCTGCACGCGGAGCTGGCTTCCGAACTCCATGAACGTGGTGATGCCGTTTCGCAGCATCTCGGCGATCGTGAAGGTCGCGAGCAGCCGGGTGCCGGCCTCCGCGTCGGCGTCGGTCGGTCGCGCGTAGCGGGGATCGCCACCCACCCGCGTGCCCTCGCGCGGCACGCTGATGTCGAGGAACGGCTGGCCGAAGAAGTCGGGCCGACCCGAGTCGGTGATGAGGCGGTGCGAGGCGCGGTGGCCCGAGTGCACGTGGGTATCGATGAATCCCGGGCAGACGAGCTTGCCGCGCGCGTCGATCTCGGCCTCGGCGCGCCCGTCGAAGCGGCGGCCTACGTGGACGATGCGATCGTCCTCGTAGGCCACCACGCCGTCCGGGACGAGCGTGTGCGTCCCTTCCGCGAAGCCAACAACCCATCCGCCGCGAACGAGCGTGCGCATCACCGGCTTACGTGAGCTTCGGGTACCCCGCGTCCCGGGCGGCACGCTCGCGGTCGAGAAAGACCGCGAAATCGGCGGCGGCCACGCGATCGAAGCGCGCGAGGAGCAGATCGTCGAGCGGCGTGGGGTCCGACTCGGCCCATGATGGCCAGATCCACGCCGGCCGTCGTCCCCACCCACGCGAGCAACCGGCGCCACGCTGCGGCGAGGGAGGGCGACCAGGTGTACATCCGCGCCGAGGCGATCACCGGACCGCCTTGGCCTCGCGAAGCTCGGGCCGCTCCGTGTCCGCGGAGGCCGCAGTGGTCAGGAGCTTCGCGTAGTAGGTCTTCGCGCGGTCCCGGTCGCCCGCGCGCTCGAAAGCTCGGCCCGCGCCGTGCAGCGACTTGAACCGGTTGGGCGCGACCCGCAGGGAGGCCTCGTACGCCTGCGCGGCCGGACCCGGTTGGCCGCCTTCCATGAGCATGTCGCCGTAAAGCTCGCGTGCCGTGACGATCGGCCCGGGCGTGATGTTGTGCTTCTCGGTCGAGGCCTCGAGCTCGACCGCTGACCGCATCAGGGTAAAGCCCTCGTCGGCCTTGCCCTCCGCGCGCGCCGTCCAGGCCGCCGCGGCGCGCCGCTGGATCTCGATCTGCTCGGCCCAGTACGGGTCCTTCATAGCCTCCTTGAGCGCGGCCAGCCGATCGACGTCGGCCCGGGCTCGGGCGGCGTCGCCGCTCCGGGCGGCGCCGATGGCGCGCGCGAAGTAGACCATGGCTTCCGTGTGCGGAAAGCGGTTGGGACGGGGCTCGATCGCCGCCGCCTCCGCCCACCTCCCGCGCTCGAGCGCCCACCGCGCCTCGATGGCGGCCATCGCGAAATGCGCCGTCGGCCGGCCCGAGTCGTACTTGCGCGCGGCGAGGTCGGTCATGATGCCGCGCGCCTCGTCCAGAACCCGACGGGCTTCCACGTCCTGCGCCTGCTGCAGATAGGCGTACACGAGATAGTCAAGGGCATGCATGCGATCGTCCGGGTTCCCTCTATCCTTTTCTGCCGCGGCCGCCACGAGATTGCCCTGAATCGTCTCCGGCCACATGCCCAGCAGCACGTAGATGTGCGAGGGCATGTGCAGCGCGTGGGGCACGGACGGCGCGAACTGCGCGTAGCGGCGGGCGGCGGGCAATCCGCGCGCGGCGAGCGGCGGGTAGTCGTAGCCGTGGATCATGTAGTGAGCGGCGCCGGGATGGTCGGGCGCCGAGGCGAAGATCTTCTCGGCGATCTCCGCCGAGCGTTTCTGGCTCGCATAGGTCTTGTCGTGAGGATCGGCCGTGGCCTGAAGCGACAGCGCGTAGAAGGCCATGACCTCGCGATCGTCCGGATAGCGCTGCGCCATCTGCTCCATCAGCTTGCCGTATGCGAGCGCGCGCGTGCGGTGATCGAGCTTGTCCGCGTCCTTGAAGAACGCCTCCGCGGCCGCGACGAAGTCGCGCTCGCGAGGCGTCTTGGCGCCCGCGGCTGTCGCCTTCTCGACGGCCTCCCATCCCCGCTTGAGCGCCGCCGGCGGCGGCGGCGACCAGATCTGCGTCCAGCTGCTCAGGGCCAGGCCCCAGTAGGCCATCGCGCAGTCGGGGTCGGCTTGAGCGACGGCCGTAAACGCCTTCGCCGACTCGAGGTACCAGAACGAGTGCAGGAGCGCGACGGCCCGCTCGAACGGCTTCTGCACGGACGCGCTGCACGAGACCGGGAACCGCACCTGCCCGATCTTCTCCGTCTCGTCCGCAGCGACGGCCGCGCCGACGACAGCGGCGATCACGAAAGCAACCAGCGGCGCGCTCCTCGTCATGGTGTGTGTCTCCTCAACGGTATTCTTTGGCCTGCCGGATCACCGCCGGATGATCGAAGCGGTTGATCTCGTCGATCAGCTGGTTGGTGAACACCTCGTTGACGTCCACGGCGCCCTGGATGAGCTGCTGCTCCCGATAGAGCGCGTGGAGCCGAGCCCACTGCGCGGGTGACGACGCGCCCCACCGCTTGTCCTCGCGGTTGTCGACCCGTTGGGTCTCGAACCGGGCGTTGAAGATGCGGAGGGCGTTCGCGAGCGCCACGGCCTCCTCGGCTCCCTGGAGCCGCGTCTGTGGGTAGAGCTTCCAGTGGATGCGCACCGCGGCCTCGGGGTTGGTCAAGCCGAAGAGCGTGGCCTTGGCGAGACCGCGAGCGAAGGCGACCGCCACGTCCGGGTGCTCGGCCAGGAAATCGTCGCGGGCCACCACCACCTGGCCCAGCAGGTCCTTCATGAAGGGCGCCGTGATCTCACGGAACTGCAGGCCGCGGTTCTCGAGACCGGCCTGGAAGTCGCCCCAGAGGGCCATCGCGTCCACGCTCTTCTGGGTGATCGCGACGGCAGCTGGCGCGCCCACGCCGACCGCGAGCCACTTGACGTCCTTGTCCGGATCGACGCCGCCCGACGCCAGGAGAGCCCGGGCCACGGGCACCGCGCCGGAGGTGAGCGCCGAGACCCCGATCGTCTTGCCGCGGAGATCGGCCACGCTCCGGAGCGAGCTTTCGGCGGGAACGACGACGCGGAAGATGGTGACGCGCGAGATCGCGTAGAACGCCTTGATCTTGACTCCCTTCTCGCGGGCGATGAGGGCGGTCTCCGGGCCCACCGTCGCGAACTGGATGTTCCCCGCCGCGAGCTGCTGGACGCCGGCCGTCGATCCTTCGAGCGTGGTGATCTCGAGGTCCAACCCCTCGGCCTTCCAGTAGCCGAGCGTCTGGGGGATCGACGAGTTGGCGGAGAGACCAACCGAGATGTCCTTGGTCGTGATCGTATAGATGGCCTTCTTCGGCGTCTTTTGTTGAGCGATGACGTGCTGGGCGGTGACGACGGCCGCCAGCGCGAAGGCGGCGCCGAGCACGACGAAGCCGAGAGCTCGCTTCACGTGAAATCCCTCCATCAGGCGCCGACGATGTGGTCGGCCTGCGCCCAGAAGATGACGCGCCGCTGGATCGCCTGGATGGCGAGGTGGAGCCCGACCCCGAGCGCGGCCAGAAGCAGCAGCACCGCGAACATCCCGGCGATGTCGAGCGAGGTGTGGAACTGGAGGATCAGGTTGCCGAGCCCGCGCTGGGAGCCGACGAACTCCCCGACGATGGCGCCGAGCACGCTGAAGACGATGGCGATGTCGAGCCCCGCGAACACGAACGGCAGCGCGTTGGGGAACGTCACGTATCGGAACGTCTGCCAGCGGCTCGCGTCGAGCGAGCGCATGAGGTCGAGCTTGGACGCATCGACGGTCTTGAGGCCCACGATGACGTTGACGAGGATCGGAAAGAATGCCACGAGCGCGGCGATGACCACTTTGGAGGTGATCCCGAACCCGAGCCAGACGATCAGGAGCGGCGCGATCGCGATCTTGGGCAGGGTCTGCAGCGCCACGAGATAGGGGTAGAGCGTCTGCTCGACCACGCGGAACTGCGCGATGAGAGTGCCGCAGGCGATCCCGGCGGCGGCCGCGATGAGGAACCCGAGCAGCGACTCGTAGAGCGTGACCCCGAAGTGATCGAGGTAGAGCCGGCTGGTGAGCCCGGCTACCAGCGCACGCCCGATGGCGCTCGGCGCGGGGACGAGGAACTCGGGGATGCGCCAGGCCCACACGACGCCTTCCCAGGCAAGAACGAACACGACGAGGACCAGCGGCACCAATGGTAGATGCGGCCGCTGGCGGATGAAGGCTCCGGGCGCGCGCCGGAATTCCTCGAGCGCCGAGAGCTGCTCCGCCGGCGCCCCGTCGTCTTCGACCACGCTCATTCGAGCCACCCTTTGGGTCCGAGTAGGTGCCGGATCTTCCGCGTGTAGCTCCCGAAGGCGTCGGACCCCATCATGTCGAGATCGCGCGGGCGCTCCAGATCGACCGTGACCACGTCAACGATGCGCCCGGGCCGCGGCGACATGACGACGACCCGACCGCCGAGGAAGGCGGCCTCGGGAATCGAATGCGTGATGAAGGCCACCGTCTTGCCCGACTCGCGCCAGATGCGCTGCAGCTCGAGGTTCATCGCCTCGCGCGTCATCGCGTCGAGCGCGCCGAACGGCTCGTCCATCAGGAGCAGGGCCGGATCGTGCACGAGCGCGCGCGCGAGCGAAACGCGCTGCCGCATGCCGCCCGACAGCTCGTGCGGGTATTTGTCCTCGAACCCCGCGAGGCCGACCAGGCCGAGGAGATCGAGCGCCCGGCGATGATGCGCCCGGCGGTCGAGTCGCAGGACGGCGACCGGGAGCATCACGTTCTCCAGCACCGTGCGCCACGGCAACAGCACCGGATCCTGGAACACCATCCCGACGTTGCGGCTGGGGCCGCTGACGCGCCGGCCCAGCAGCTCGACGCTTCCAGACGACGCCGAGAGGAGACCGCCGAGGATACGGAGCAGGGTCGTCTTGCCGCAACCCGAAGGGCCCACGATCGTGACGAACTCGCCGTCGGCGACGTCGAGCGTGACGTCGGCGAGCGCGCGAATCCGGGTGCCGACTCGCGTGAGGTACGTCTTTTCGAGGCGCGAGACGGCGATGAGCGGAGCGGTCATTCCCGGTATGGTGCGACGCAGGAGCTACGGGCGCAAGGGGCCGCGATCGACCGCGAAGAGATGCGTCTCCCCCGGAACGCCATTCAGGGTATGGAGCCCTCGGTCGTCGAACTTCAGTCCCGAGCCGGCGACGAGGTCCTTGACAGTGTTCGAGACCAGAACCTCGCCGCGCTTGGCCATGCCGACGATGCGCGCTCCGATGTGCACCGCGATGCCGGTGAGCTTGGAGCCGCTCACCTCCCACTCGCCGGTGTGAAGCCCCGCGCGTACTTCCAGCCCCAGCCGCGTGACGCCCTCCGCGATCGCGCAGGCGGCGCGCACGCCGCGCGCAGGGCCGTCGAAGGCTGCCAGGAACCCATCGCCCGCGGTGTCGATTTCCCGGCCACGGAAGTGCGCCAGGCGGTCGCGGACAAGCGCATCGTGGGCGTCGAGCAGGTCCCGCCAGCGCCGGTCGCCTATTTCGAGGGCCTTGCGCGTGGAGCCGACGATGTCGGTGAACAACACCGTGGCGAGCACGCGGTCCGGCTCCGGACCGCGCCGCACTCCTGTCAGGAACTCTTCGATCTCGAAGAGGATCAGTCGCGAGAACGAGGCGAGCCGCTCGAAAAACCGAGCCACTCGCGGCTCTTCCCAGAAGACGTCGATGTTCGAGATCCAGCCGGGCACCACGACGAGGTCACGGGGCCCATCGCCCACCACCTGGTAGGCGATGTTGACATCACCGCTGCGCGCGTAATGCGTCTCCGGCGCCACGGCGAAAGACTAACTCATCGGGAGCGGGCGTGCCATTTGCGCTAGCATCCCCCCGGGAGGTGCGCCGTGAGGTACTATGACATCTCGCTCAATCTCTCGACCGACACCGTGCGCTGGGTCGTCGCGCCGCCGCTCGAGGTTCACGAACGACGGCGAATCAGCCGGGGCGACGAGGTGAACGCTTCCGCCCTCACCGTGAGCGTTCACGCCGGCACGCACGTCGACGCGCCGCTCCACTTCGTGCCGGGCGGGGTCAGCATCGATGCTGTCCCGCTCGAGCGGTTCGTCGGCCCCGCGGTGGTGCACCAGGTCGACGCCGACCGGTTCATCACCGAGGCGCACGTGAAAGCGATCGCACTGGATGGGGCCAGACGCGTCCTGTTCAAGACGCGCAACTCCGAGCTGCTGAAGCGCCGCGAATACGACCCGAACTTCGTCGCGTTCTCGGTGGAAGCGGCGCGCGCCCTGGTCGCGCGCAGAGTGGAGCTGGTCGGTCTCGACTATCTCTCCGTGGCGCACGCCGACCAGCAAGCTCCGGTGCACCGGGCGTTCCTGGACCACGGCGTGGTGCTCCTCGAAGGCGTCGACCTGTCGGAAGTGGCGCCCGGGCGCTACGAGCTGATCTGCTTTCCGCTCCGGCTCCGCGGCCTCGATGGCGCGCCGTGCCGGGCCGTGCTCCGGGACTTGACAGGCTGAGGCGGTCCGGGCGCCGAGCCAGCTGGCGCGTCTACGGCTTCGGGGGCTTCCAGAACTGGTCCACGTCGTTGACGACGTCGAGCACCGTGTTCTGGTGCTTGCCGCCCACCTTGTCCACGCGCCGGATGTAGGTCGGGATAATTGCGTTCTGCTTCTCGTCGAAGCGGAAGGCGCCGCCCGGCGCCTCGAAGCTCACCTTGCGCAGGGCCGCGAGGAAGCGCGCCTTGTCCTCGACATTCGCGTTGACGGCCTTCATCGCCTCCCCGCCCGACTTCGCGGCCAGGTAACCGAGGTGGTTGTTGTAGACGGGATCCTTGCGGAACTTCTTGTTGAACGCCTGGACGAAGCGCTTGTTCTCCGCGGTGTCGAGCACGGGTGAGTACGAGAGCCAGCTGACCACGCCCAGCGCGGGGTCGCCGACCGAGCGCAGATAGGTCTCGTTCACCGTCTCGCCGAGCGTCAGCAGCGGCAGCTTGCCCTTCAGGCCGTACTCGTTCCACGCCTTGAGCCACTGCGGCGCGCTCGGTCCCCAGAGGATGCCGACGACGGCGTCGAGCTGAGGCGCCTTGTCTTGGACACGAGTGATGTACGGTGCGACGTCCATCGCCCCGAGCGGCATCAGCACCTTGTCGACGGACTGGCCGCCGCCTTCCATGAAGGCCTTGATGAAGCCGTCGGCCTGCTCGTGGCCGGCGACGTAGTCGAGCGCGACGACCGCGATCCGCTTGTGGCCGAGCTTGGCCGCCACGTACCAGCCGCCCCCCGCCTCCTGCTGATAGCTCGACATCGCGCTGCGGAAGAGCGATGGGCTGGCCTTCTCGGCGGTCAGGCTGTTCGCCGTGGCCTGCGTGATGATCGTGGGGATCGCCCGCTCGTGGACGTAGTCGCGGAAGGCCACGGCCACGGCGCTCGACACCGGCCCCAGGATCAGGTGGACGCGATCGGACTCGACGAGCTTCCTGATCTTGGTGAGCCCGACGTCCGCTTTGCCCTCGTCGTCCTCGACGAGCAGCCGCACGGGCCGGCCCGCCACCTGGCTGCCCATCTCGTCTTCCCAGTAGAGCCGGATGCCCTCGTTGATCTCCGTGCCGTTGACGGCGAGCGGGCCGGTGATGGCGTTGAGCAGGCCGATCCTGATCGGCTCGCGCTGCGCCTGGGCTACGAGGGCCACGCCCGCCAGCGCCAGCGCGACGACGAGCCCTACCAGCACGCGAGAGACCGTTTTCCGTCGCATCGTCGTATCCTCCCTCCCATGACCAGCAACCAGCTTCGACTCGGGCTCTTCGGCGCCAATTGCTCGAGCGGGAGAACCTACGCCGTGCTCCCGGAGCGTTGGCAGGCTAGCTGGGAGAATAACCTCAAGCTGGCGCAGATGGCAGACGAGATCGGGATCGAGTGCATGGTGCCCATCGCGCGGTGGAAGGGCTACGGCGGCGATTCCAACCCCAACGGGTCGAGCTTCGAGTCGATCGCCTGGGCGTGCGGCCTGCTAGCGGCCACCCGTCGCCTCCACGTGTTCTGCACGGTCCACGTGCCCCTGCACCATCCGCTCGTGGCGGCCAAGCAGATGGCCACGGGCGACCACATCGGGCGAGGGCGCCTCGGCGTGAACATCGTCTGCGGCTGGAACGAGGACGAGTTCCAGATGTTCGGCGTGACCAAGAAGGAGCACGACGCCCGCTACGCGCAGGGCGAAGAGTGGTGGAGCATCGTCAAGAGGGTCTGGTCCGGCGAGGCTCGCTTCGATTTCGAAGGAACCTATTACCGGCTCCACGGTGTGGAGGGCGCGCCGCGGCCCTTCGGCAACGATCCGGTGATGATGAACGCCGGCAGCTCCGAGACCGGTCGCTTGTTCGCGATTCGCCACTCGGACATGCACTTCGATGCGGTGGAAACACCGGAGGCCAGCACGGCGCGTATCGCGGAGACCAAGAAACTGGCCCGCGAGCGTGGCCGCGACATCCAGGTGTGGACCCCTGTCGGGATCATCTGTCGCCCTGCTCAGAAGGAGGCCGAGGACTACTTGCAGCACGTCGTCGATCACGCCGACTGGGGTGCTATCGGATATCTGGCCGACATGCATGCGAAGGAGGGTCGCCGACCGAGCGATCCTCAGCGTCTGGTGCACAGCGGAGCCAATCCGCTCGCGCGGCGGGCGCTCGCGCGGGGGTCGTATTGCGTGGTCGGGGATCCGGACGCGGTCGTGAAGGAGTTCTCGCGGCTTCGGGCGGCGGGGCTCGACGGGCTGGCCATCAACTTCGTGGACTATCTGAAGGAGCTGCCGTACTTCGCCGCGGAGGTGCTGCCGAGGCTGGAGCGGCTGGGGCTGCGGAGCGTGACCGGCTCTCGGTAGAGGAGATGAGCCTCGAGCGCGACGTCCTGCCAGCCGATCCGCTCGACCGCAACGGCGTTCCACAGGGCCGGCACGTTCACGCTCTGCTCGCCGGCGGCCATGATGGCCGAGTGACGGGGGCCCATTGAATCGAGGAGGAGGCTGGCGATGAGCGAGATTACGCACCGCTCGGTGGAGACGAACGGCATCCGCATGCACGTGGCCGAGCAGGGTACCGGCCCACTCGTGATCCTGTGTCACGGCTTTCCCGAATCCTGGTACTCCTGGCGCCACCAGCTCGCCGCGCTCGCCGCGGCCGGCTTCCACGCGGTGGCGCCGGACATGCGCGGCTACGGACAGACCGACGCGCCGGCGGATATCGAGGCCTACACGCTCTTGCATCTGGTCGGCGACATGGTAGGCCTGGTCAACGCGTTGGGCGAGACATCCGTGGTGATTGCCGGACACGACTGGGGCGCGCCGGTCGCCTGGCACGCCGCGCTACTGCGCCCCGATCTATTCCGCGCCGTGATCGGTCTCAGCGTGCCGTTCCGGCCGCGCAGCACAGTGCGGCCCACGGCCGTCATGCCCCAGTCCGATGAGGCCGTCTTCTACCAGCTCTACTTCCAGACTCCGGGAGTGGCGGAGGCCGAGCTCGAGCGCGACGTGCGCGCGACGATGCGCCGGCTAGCGTACTCCGGCTCGGGCAACGCGCCCGGCCGCGAGAACATCGCCATGGTCCGTCGGGGCGGTGGCTTTCTCGATCACACGACCGATCCGGACACGTTGCCGCCGTGGCTAACTGCCGCCGACATCGAGTTCTACGCGGCCGAGTTCGGCCGCACCGGTTTTCGCGGTGGGCTCAACTGGTACCGCAACATCGATCGCAACTGGGAGCTGCTGGCGCCGTTCGCTGGCGCCGCCGTCACCGTCCCTGCGCTCTATGTCGCCGGCGATCGCGATCTCGTCGTGCGGTTCCCCGGAATGGATCAGCTCATCGCGAATCTGTCGACGTTCGTCCCGAAGCTTCGGCGAACCGTCATGCTGCCGGGTTGCGGGCACTGGACGCAGCAGGAGCGGGCGCGCGAGGTGAACGACGCTATGCTGGAATTCCTGAAGGGGGGTTGAACGGCGGGTAGGGTCAGCGCCGCTCCGACCAAAGGCGCATGCACTTCGCACCCAAGTCCGATTTGGCCTCTCACCTATCTGTGTTAGGAATTGAGCCCTCGGGCCAGAACCTCAAATCACAACACTCATGCGAGTTTTATGTGCCTGGTGCTGTCGCGACGGCCAGCCCGGCTACCTGGGTGAGCGCGCGCCGCTGGACAACCCGGAGCCGACGCACGGAATCTGCGACCACCACAAGACCCAGGTCCTGGAGTCCCTGCCATCGCGATCGTTTCCTGATGTAGAGCTGCTCATCGTCGTGCGCCGCGAGAACACCGCACTCTACGGAAAGCTCAAGCGGGTGTTCGCAACCTTCTCTTGCGTAGAGGTTATTCTGGACCGCCGCGTGGCTGACCGTCGAGCGGCGCCCGGCCAGGAATCGTCCGAGCCTCGCCGCACGAGAAACCGGCGGATTCGCGAACGGACGAATTCGCTCCTCGGCAGTTTCGCCGGCGTGCGGTTCACGCCGAAAGAACGGCCCGCGCCGGAACCGCTCGGAGTCAACGCGTAGCTTATTTGGCTTTGCCAGCGGTCGTAGCTTCTGGGACTTCTTCCAATTTGCCGGTTCTTACGTCGTAAATGTACCCGTGGATCGGAATCGACTTAGGAATCAGCGGATGGTTGCGAATGCGCCTCACGTCGGCGAGGACCGCGGCCGCATTATCCCTCATCGTGAGCCAATCAATGAACTCACCTTCCGTCGATCCGGGACCTTTCCCGACATCGCGAAAGCCGCTGGGCGTGAGCTCCGCGGTCTCGAGGCTACTGGCAAGGAGATTTCGCATCACCTCGTCGGTGAAGAACAGCATGCCGCAGTCAGTGTGGTGGATGACGAAGAACTCATTCGTGCCGAGCAGCTTGTAGGAGATGACCAGGGAGCGGAGCGCATCGTCGCTCGCGCGTCCGCCTGCATTGCGAATCACGTGGGCATCGCCCTCCGCGAGTCCGGCGTATTTCGCCGGATCCAGCCGGGCGTCCATGCACGTGAGAATCGTAAAGTGACGCGCCGGAGGTATGGTCAGCTTGCTCTTCGCGCCAAACGTCGCCGCGTAGCCCGCGTTCGCCTTCAGAATTTCTGGTAGCACGCTCATCGTTATTCTCCGCTCAGCTCTTCTTCGACGTCTGCACCATGAAACCCGCGAGTTGCGGCACGACCTTCGAGTTGTTGCACTTGGGACATTTCGCCTGACCCTTCTCCCGCTCCGCGATGGTCATGATCAATTCGAACGGCTCGTGGCACTTCTCGCATATGAACTCGTAGCGCGGCATGGTGATCCCTCGTTTTTTCCCGCTCACCCAGGGAGGCGAGCGTCCACGCGGAAAAGTTGGAACGTGTCTACGCCATCTACGATCCTGCGACCCCCGCCAAGCCGCGCTCCGGCACGAACTGACTGGTCGATTCCGTCAGCGTCGGGCCGCCGCCACACTCGCGCCGTAGCGTCGGCATCACCTCGGAGGCGAAGACCTGCATCTGCTCTTCGATTTCTTCCGTGGAGTAGCCGCCCGCCTCGAACCAGGCCGTGAACATGAAGTCGTCGTAGCCGCCGCGCTCCTTGATCAGCATGATCTTGTCGACGACCTCGTCCGCGGTGCCGACGATCGCGATCTCTTTCTGCATGATCAGATCGGCGGTGACTTTCATGTTCAGGTCGTACATCGGTTCACCCAGGTCGGACAAAACGGCGGCGAAGCCGAAGGGGCCGTAGTAGTCCCACTGCAGCTCGATCGGCTCCTTATAACGCTGCAGGTCTTCCCGCTCGTGGCCGGGACGAAGGATGTGCACGTAGCGGCAGCACCCGAACCCGCGGTGCTTCGCAGCGTCCCAGCCGAACTTCCAGGGGCCGCGGTTCAAGCGGTCCGGCCAGCCGTTCTTCTCCGCCTCCTCGTAGTAGATCTCGATGTTCCGCTTCAGGCGTGAGGTTGGCTCGGGCACCGTGAAGGCATTGACCTTGTTGCGCGCGGCCCAACGAATCGAGCGCTCGCTCGTTACCGGTTCCCACACCTGCGGGTGCGGCTTCTGCACCGGCTGTGGGAACACGCTGATCTCCTTCAGGGTCGTGGTCGAGGCCATGATCGGGCTGCCCACCGAGTACATGTCGGGGGCGCCGACCTTGAGCACGTCCTCCACCCGACGCCCCGCCTTGGCCATGCTGAAATAGGCCATTGTCGCCTTGTGGTTCCACTTGGTGTGCCGGGGCGGCAGCGACCAATACTCGCCGTGGTGAGAGAAGGACGGCTGCGTCCAGGCCTTCATGATGATCTCGAAGGCTTCTTCGAAATAGGCGCGGTTGCGCTCTTGATCCTGGATCGTTGAGCCGTAGCGCCAGCCCCAGGTTTCAGCCTCGCGCGGCTGGTAGCCGCGCCCGATCCCGAACTCCAGCCGCCCGCCGCTGATCACATCCAGCATCGCCGCCTGCTCGGCGATACGCAGGGGATGCCACCAGGGCAGGATGTTGGCCATCTGCCCGAAGCGGATGCGCTTCGTCTGCGACGCGATCGCGGCTTCCGTCAAGAGTGGGCTGGGGCTGAACTCCGGCCCCTCGGGCATGAAGTGATGCTCCGTCATGAACCAGTAGTCGTAGCCGAGACGGTCGGCCAGGATCCCTTGCCGCACCTGGCCGACGAGCACGCGCTGGTAGCTCCGGTGTACCTCCTCCAGTGAGCCGTCGTTGACCACCACCCCGTTCGGCGTGGTGACTGCCTTCAAATCGGAGGCGCCGTTGTGGAAGATGCCGATTTCGATCGCCATGCCGGCCTCCTCTTCTTTCCCACTCCTCGACGTTTACGGGCGTGCGCGTTGGCGTTGCAGTCCTTCGGAGCGTGGCGAACTCACTACGTGCGGTGCCCCTCCCCCCAGAAACCGACCGGAGCGAAGGAATCCTACGGAGGACTCAGCGTGAGGCTTGTCTAGGCGAAGTGCTCTACGAAGTCAAGTGCCGTCTCCCGGTCCTACCGGGCGACTGCCTGGCTCAAGGCTCGACCCTACGCCGGGCGCTCTGCCTCGTAGGCAAGCGAGATGCGGTAAGCGAAGCGATTCAGACAGTGCCGTGGAGCGACGCGGGATCCGCCCCCTTCGGTGCCGCGGCACATCTTGACGTTCTCCAGCTCCGCGCGGCGCGTCGCGACCATTTCGCGCAGCGTGTGATGAAGGTCAACCCCACCACGCTGACAGAGGGGATTGTGGCAGTCGAGCTGAGTGACGCTTCCGAGCGTTTGCCACTCGGGGCTCCGCCCCGTGCCCTTTCCTTCTTCGAGCACCGTGACGATCAGCTCTTCGACTTTCGGATTGAGCTCTCGATACGGTCGTTGCCAGCTCATCCCAGCCTTCCCTCATCGCCGTAAAACCGGCCGCGGGTAAGCCCCGCCACCACCAGTCCAAAAGGTCTCTCTAGCGTACATCACATCCCCTGTTCCTGGGCGCCTAACTAGCTCTTGCACAACCCCTTCGGCGTCCAGCCGTCTGCTGGGGTCGACGCGGGCTGCCCTCCCGAGTCTGGACCGGTGAAGACTAGAACCGTGCGGGCGGGCCTAGTCTCTCGCTACTGGCTGGTCAACTGGCGGGCGCAAATCATTCGATGACCTGATCCGCCCGCTTCAATAGCGTCTGCGGGATCGTCAGCCCGAGCGTCTTCGCGGTCTTGAGGTTGATCACCAGCTCGAACGTGGTCGGTTGCTCGATGGGGAGATTTGCGGGCTTGGCGCCTTTCAGGATCTTGTCGACATACACCGCAGAGCGCCGGAACGAATCGGGAACGTTCGGCCCATAGGACATCAAGCCGCCGGCATCGACGAATTGCCGGAACGCATAGATCGCGGGTAGGCGAGCGCGAGCCACGGACTCGACGATGCGGGAGGGGTAGCTCCCCAGCATCGAGTCCTCGATGGCCAAAATGCCGTTCGCCTTCGCGCCGACGATCGCCTCGAACGCGCCTGGCAGCTCGTCGGGCCCTCGCACGCCGGCGTCATGCCAGCGGAGCCCAAGGAT